>Ga0210003_1000302_pt1 | contig 43984 bp, 28 predicted proteins | sample LantaG_FD_182804 | JGI IMG/M metagenome (GOLD analysis project Ga0210003, IMG submission 182804) | Deep subsurface microbial communities from Baltic Sea to uncover new lineages of life (NeLLi) - Landsort_02402 metaG (SPAdes) (version 2) | ecosystem: Environmental > Aquatic > Marine > Oceanic >...
AAAGTAAAAAAGTCGAGCTCCTTCTCCTTCTTCTTCTGCGTTTTTACTTTTCCTCTTCTCGCTCTCCCCCCCCCCCACGGCCCTCTCGCTCTCGCTCTCTTTTTGCTCTCTTGCTCTCTTTCCACGCCCGAGCGCTCACAAACCATCGAGACAGCAGTGCCCCAGTAACGTCGAAAGCATGTCGGCAGTGCCCGTGCGTCGGTTTTTCTTTCTGTTTTCCCTCCCCCCTTGGTCGACGATCGATGGTTTCTTTTTTGATGCCCATCGGCCTTGTGATGCCCTCTCTCTCTCTCTCCACGCCTTTTCCAACTCGCGAGATCTATCGCATCCGCGCTGCTCCTCCTCCGCGCATAACAAGGAAAACAGCCCCGAAAAGAGAAAAAAGGCAGCGAAAGAATCGAATCGATCTCGCGCTCCCTCCCACCACTGTCGCTCACGACCTCTTCCATCTTTCTCCTCCTCAACCTCTTGCGCTCCTCCGTCCCGCACACAGCCCCCTCCGCCGGCGGCAACACCAAGCCAACCGTCCCCCCCCTCGTCGACGACCCCGACCAACACCCTCGACGAGCCGATTCGTGCCACCTTCGCGCGAGACCTCAAGCGAGTGGGCGCCAACCTCGTGCTCGTCGCCGCACCGTTTGGCGGGCGCGCGCGCGACGCGCAGACCGCCGCGCTCCGCAACTGGGACCTCTGGGGCCCCATGACGTTCGCGCTGCTGCTGGCGATCGCGCTCTCGGCCGGATCGCCGAAGCCGGGGGCCGTCTTCAGCCTCGTGTTCGGGCTCTGCGCCGGGGGGGCGGTCGTCCTGACGGCCAACGTCGTGCTCCTCGGCGGCAACATCGGCTTCTTCCAGAGCCTGTGCCTCCTCGGCTACTGCCTCTTCCCCCTTGACGTGGCGGCGTTCGTCGCCGGGGCGGTGCCGATCACGGCGGTGAAGTGGGCGGCGGTCGCGGTCGGGCTTGCGTGGGCGTCGTGGGCCGCGGTGCCGTTCGTCGGCGGGTCGGTCCCCCCCGCGCGGAGGGCGCTGGCGGTGTACCCGCTGTTTTTGCTCTACGCCACGATGGGGTGGTTGGCGCTGGTCAAAGGTTGAATAATGAGACGAGGAGAGCATTCGGTTCGTTTCGTTTCGGCCGCTGTAAAATTCTAGGGGAGCGCGACGGCGCGGGAGAGAAAGAGGCGAAGGGATGGAAATTTTCAAAAGAAGAGAGGGGAGAAGTTGATGGGAAATCACTTCCTTCGGCCGACGGCCCTGCCGTCGCACGTCGACGTCGATACAATCGACTTTTTTTTTGCGCTCGTCGATTATGGACGACCTCGCCGCCGCGGGGCAGGCGGTGGCCACGTCCCTCGCCCGGGCCGGAGAGAAAGCGCTGTCGTTCCTGCTCGGAGGGGACCAGACGGCGGCGAGGTCTCCACCGCGGCGCAGAATAGGCTCGACCGATGCCGGCGGCGATGTTTTCTCGCAAGCTGCTCCGTCGCCCGACGAGAAGAACTTCCGCAGGGGCTCCTCCGCAGGAGCCGGGCGATGGCCCCCGCCGCACCTCTACCGGCCCCGCCCGGGCAGCGGCGGCAGCGGCGGCGGCGGTTTTGGCGGAGGCGGAGCCAGCGCCGGCGGAAACTTATCTGCTGCCGCCGCCCCGCCCTCCCCTCCCTCCTCGACGACCTCCTCAGCCCGACGCCTGCCCTGGCACCTCCGCGCGCGGGAAGTCGCCCGCGCGCACGCCCCGGCCCTGCGCGAAGTCGCCGCCATGCGGTTCGCGTACGTGGATCCTGAATCGCGGTGGAGGCCCCGCCGCGGCGGAGGCGGGCGCGAAGAGGGGGAAGAAGATGCGGAGAGCGACGACGTCGCCGTCGTCGTCGTCGTGGCGGCGCACTTCCGCCCTCGCTCGGTCACGCGCAGGGAGGCGCTGCTGCACTCGGTCCTGGTTGCCGACGAGGTGCTCGGCGGAGGCAGCGACGACGACGACGACGACGCCGACGACGACGATGACGACGACGAAGTAGAAGAAGAAGAAGGGGACGACGGAGGAGGAGGAGGAGGTCGGAGGGGCACTCGGTCGGTCTCTGAGAGCGGCGGCGGCGGCGGCAGCGACACCGAGGAGCGGCAGCAGCAGCAGCAGCAGCAGCAGCCTCAGCCGCAGCATCCGCAGCCGCAGCAGCCGCAGCAACAGCAGCAGCAGAGCCCCCCCCAAGGGAAACGGAAAAAGAAGAGGCGCCGCCCGAGGGACTTTGTCGTCGTCCTCTTCGGCGCCTCGGCCACCGTGCCGGCCCTCTCGTTCGACGCGCACTTCTTCTCGGAGCTCCACGCGGCGCTCCCGCCGGGGCACAGGGGGAGCCCGGGGGGGCGGATGAGGGCTCTCTACGTCGTTCACGCCGGATGGGGCCTGCGGGCGTGGCTCGCGGCGCTGCGGCTCTCGGAGCCGGCTGTCTACGGTCGCGTCGAGCTGGTCGCGTCGCTGCGGGACCTGGAGCGGCGGTTTGGCGCCGGCGGCGGGGGCGGCGGCGGCGGAGCGGGGGCGGGGAGGGTCCCGAGGCCGCCCGTGCACGTCCTGGCCGCGGACGAGAGGAGGGTCGCCGCCGCCGCCGCGGCCGGGCAGGTACTCTGAAGCAGAGAGAGAGAGAGAGAGAGAGAGAGAGTGTAATAGAGAGAAAGAGAGAGTGTAGGAGAGAGAGAAAGAGAGATGCCTTTTCTTCTTTCGAGAAGGTCGAGGTTGAAAAGGAAAAAAAAAAGTTTTCTCCTCTCACTTTTTTCCGCCTCGTCTTTGGCGACAAAAGCGCATCGGAACGAAAAAACAAAAACCCGTTTTTTCTCCATCGCCCTCGCTCTCCTTCCTCGCGCTTCTCACCCCCGCTTCTCACCCCCGCTTCTCGAGCGGCGCAAGAGAGTCTTTGCCGTGCCCCAGCGAGATGTTTGGCTCTTTCGCCGGAGCGAAACAGCAAAAAACCGCGCTCTCTGACACGGGTCGAAGCGGAACGATGGTCGAAGCAAACGACGACACCCTCGAGCCCGTCGCGGCACTCGACGACGACGACGTCCCCAAGTTCCCCATCGACGACCTCCCGAAGACCATCAACGACCTCCCGAAGGAGCTGCTCGTGTCGGTCTTTGAGGCGGTCGAGGACCAGACCTGGGTGAGGCTCACCTTCCCCGTGGTCTGCAAGGAATGGGCTGAGATTTACCGCTCGCGGGACGCGAGCCCTCTGCACGAGACGCTCGAGGTCGACTTCGAAAAAGAGGTCCAGGGAGCGGCGACGAGAGAGGGGGAGTGGGAGGAGGATTGGAGCGAGGAAATCGAGGAGGAGGAGGAGCGGGCTCCTCGCCGCCCTTCTGTCCACGCCTCGAGGGTCATCTCGTGGGCCGAGAGGCGCGCCGGCTCGGTGCGCAAGCTGCGCGTCAAGGGGGGATTCGGCACACAGTCCGAAGACTTCAGCTCGTGCAGCTTGGGCAGGCTCGTCGCCGTCGCGGGGTCTTCTTTAACCGAACTTCGGATTGGTTGTGGCTTCTACGGTCTCCCCGTTCTCAAGCCTTTCTGGATGTCGCTGCGGAACTCCATCGTCCCCGCTGGCCGGCTGCGCTCGCTCGTCGTCGAGGGCATCGCCGACGCTTCCGAGTCCGACGTCGATCCCATCGGGCAGCTCGCGGGGAGCCTCGAGGAGCTGGTGCTGAATACTCGCGACTTCGGCGTTCCTGAGGCTTCCGCAGGCAGCGGTGGGGCCGGGCTGCCGCGCTTCCCCGAGTCTCTCTGCGGCCTCACGGAGCTGCGGCACCTCGAGCTGTTCGGTCACTCACAGATCAACGCGATTTCCGCCACCATTTCGTCTCTGAAAAATCTCGAAAGGCTCGCCCTCGGCTGGTGCCGCCTTTCTTCGCTGCCCAAAGAGCTGGGCGAGCTCTCCGGACTGACGAAACTCAACCTCTCAGGCAGCAGCAATCTAGGGAACGCGCCCCAAGACGTAACCTTCCCTGCAGAGCTCGGGAAGATGAAGTCTCTGCGAGTCCTCATCCTCTCCCACTGCGGCCTCCGCACCGTCCCTGCGTTTGTCGGCGAGCTCGAGTCGCTCGAGCTCCTCGATCTCTCCTACAACGACGTTCAGATCGACGCCACGCTCGACTCCCTGATCAAGGGATGCCCCCGCCTGCGTGAGGTGTGGCTGTGCTCAGGGCTCCATTCGGCAACTTGGACTCCGGCGACGCGGGCGCAGCTCGAAGTCTTCAAGGCGAGGCTGCGCGAGGAGAACCCGAACGCCAAAGTGATCCACGGGTGAGAAGCGGAGCGTTTTCCTCTCCTTTTCCTTTCCTTCGCGTTTTCTTTTTTGCACGCACTTTGTTGAGAGGGAACGAAGGTAGCGAGGGAGAGTTTTTATGTTGTGCTTTTGGCGCGGAGAAGAGAGAGAGAGTGGAGAAGAGAGAGAGAGAGAGAGAGAGAGAGAGAGAAGAGAGAGAAGAGAGAGGGAGAGATGCTTTTTTTCTTCTTCTTCGAAATAGCAGTCTTTCCTGTTTCTTTCGCTCCCTCCTGTCTCTCTCGTCATGGAAAAGCTTCTTGCGTCTCAAGAAGAGGACTGCTTAGAAAATGTGTAAAGAAGAGGAAAAAAATGAGACTGTCTTTTCCTTTCTTTTTTGATTTTACTCGATTTTTTTTTCACCTCTCTTTCTCTTTCTCCATTCCCTTCTCAACTCTCTCTCACTCTGTCCCTTCCAACAAGACAACATAATCTGAATCAACGAAGAGCAATCTCAAATCGCCATCTGCCAGCCTCCGCCGCGGGACTTGGGCCTCGATGGCATCTGCTGCTCGAGCTGCTCGATTTCTCGCTCCTCCTCTCCTCCTCCTCCTCCCTCGCGCCTCTCGCTCGCCTCAAACGCCAGGGCGCGCAGCGCCTCGATCGTCGACTCGGGCAAGGAGGGCGGCTTGAAAGTGGCAGCGGCGGGGAACGTCGCGGAAGAAGAGGAGGCGAGGAAGACGCCGGTCGCCGAGGCGGACGCGGAAATCTCAAAGACGTTTCTGCCGCCGCTCTTCGAGGTCGCCTCCGCCGCGGGTCTTTTGCCCTCCCCTTCCTCTTCTTCCCTCTCCGCCTCCTCCGCTTCCTCGATCGCGGCGCGGAGCTCATAGTCGAGCTGCTCGTACTCGCCGACGCCGGGGGAGCGCGGACGGGGCTGGACGTGCCTCTGCTGCTGTTGGAGGAAGGGCAGGCTCGGGATCCGCGAGACGCCCCCCGCCCCGTCTCCCCCGCCGCCGACCTCGGCCTCCTCTTCCTCAAACCTCCTCGCCCGCGCCGCTCCGCCCGCCGCGTGGGGCAGCGGCATTTCCCGCCCGACCTGCGTCCTCGCCCTCGCCGCCGCCGCCGCGTCGGCCCCGGGGTCCCTCGCCCCTCGCACGGGCCGCTCCTGTGCCACGAGCCTCGGCCGGAAGGTGCACTCCGCCAGCTCCTGCCGCTCGACGCGCTCCCGGGAGAGCTCCAGCTGCGCGCTCGCGGCCGCGGCATCGGCGGCCATCGCGCGCACGACGTCGACGCCCGCGGGCCTCCTCCCCGCGGCCTCGGCCAGCGCGACCGACTCGGGCAGGATGGCGGGCGCGAACGTCTCTGCCTCGTGGCCGCCGCAGCGGGCGTGGTGGCGGCTGGGGAGGCAGCCGGCGGCGGAGCCGGCGCAGCAGGCGCCGCCCGCCCGGCCCACCCCGCCCGAGGAGGAGGAGCCCCTCCTCGCCGCGCCCCGCGGCTGCAGGTAGGCCCTCGGCACCCCCGACCGCCGCACCACGGCCTCCATCAGCGCGGCGAACGCCGCCGCGTCGAGCAGGGCGGGGGGAGACGAGGCACCCGGGGCGGCGACGACGCCGGCGGCCTCGGCGAGCCGCGCGGCGGCCGCGACGTCGGCGGCGACCTCGGGGTCCATCGACGAGAGCAGCGCCGCGTCGGCCGCGGCCGCGGCGAGGTCGAGCGGCGGCAGCGCGTCGAGCGGGACAGGGGCGGCGGCAGCCGCTTCGCCTCCCCCTCCTCCCTGCCCGGGCGTCGCCGCAGCAGCGCTGCCCGAAGAGGAAGCCCCCAGCAGCCCGTTGCCGAGGTACCGGTGCACCTGGCGGAAGCGCCGGCCGCGCAGCCTCGCCATCATCTCCTGGCTCCTCGGGATCGCCCGCGCGCTCGAGGCCGCGGCCAGGGCCGCGTCGGCGCGCGCGACGGCGGCCGCCCTCCGGGCGTCGATGGCGCGCTGCTGCTGGAACAGGAAGTCGCCCACGGAGGTGTCCGAGGGGCGGAGCCGCTGCTGCCCGGAGCGGCGAGAGGCCGAGAGGTCCGCCGAGGGGTTCGAGGAGAGAGAAGAGCTCGGGACGTCGCTCGGGGGCCTCCCGACGCAAGGGGCGAAGAGGGGCCTCCCCGTGCGCGCGTCGACGGGCCTCCTCTCCGCGGCGTCGCGCTCGGCGGCGAGCCTGGCGTCGACGCGGGCGCGGCGAGCCAGCAGGCGCAGGGCGACCGCGGGAGGGTTCTCGCTCCTCCCCTTGCCGTCGCCGGCGGGGGCCGCCGCGGGCGCCCTCTCCGCCGTCGGCGCCCCGCGCGCGGCGTAAAAAGCCTCCTCCTCCTGCGCGGCACGCACCCTCCGCCGCTCCGCGTCGCGGTACAGGCTCTCGTACAGCGACGAGGCGCGGTCCTTGGCGGCGGAGGAGCACGAGGGATCGCCGCTTCCGGTCCCTCTGGCCTCGTCCCGCGCCGCGATGATCTTTTTCGTGCCGCGCGACACTGCCGGCGCGAAGGTGCACTCTGCGGCCTCGGCCTCGAGCCGCTCGTCACGCAGGCGCTCCAGCCGGTCCCGCTCCGCGGCCGTCCTCAGCGGCGTGGCCGAGAGCCTCTCCCAGGCGTTGTTGCCGCCCCTCCTGGGAGCGGAGGCGCCGGCGGGGGCGGAGGGGTCGGACGAGGAGCTTTTGTTCCTGAGGCGGGAGATGCTCGGCATCCACGTCGCGCCGTCGAGCTCGGCCTCCTCCTTCCTTGCAGCCGCCGTCTCGGCCGCGGCGGCCCGCGCCCGGATGCCTTCGAGCCCCTCGGCGTAGAGCCTGTGGGCGTAGCTCTCGTAGGGACCCTTGCTGCGCCCGCTGGCCAGCTGGGCCGAGACCCAGGTCATCTTGGGCGGGTGCTGCTGCTGTTGGCTGGAGGAGGAGGCGTTTGCGGCGCGGCGCGCCGCCGCCGCTGCTCCCCGGCGCGCGGCAGTGCCTCCTCCGGCGGAGGTCGCCGCCGCCGCAGCGGCAGCAGCAGCAGAGGGCGCGGCATGCTCGTTACGCACCGCGGCGGTGACGATGCCGACCTCCGCAGCGAGAGGGAGCGGAGGCGAGTCGGCAGCAGCGACGGCAGCCTCTTCTTCCTCTTCTTCTCCGTCAAAGTCAAAGTCGAAGCGCTTCCCCTGGAGAGCGGCGCTTTCTTCCGCCGTGGCCGCAGCGGCGAGCAGGGCTCTCGGCGGCGGGGGCAGCAGAATCGGGTTGGGTCCTCCTGCTGCTCCGATTCCTTCTTCGCCGCCGTGCGCAGCCCACGCGGCCGTCGCCGCCGCTGCCTCCATCGTCGTCCGCCTCCTCGACGCCGCCCTCGCCCTCCTCGCCGCGAGAAGGTTCTCCGCCAGGTGCGCCGCCAGCGGGGCGGCCACGGCCTCGGGGAGCCGGTGCTCGGCGCAGAAGGCCTCGGCCGCGGCCTCGACGTCGTCGCCGTCGGAGACGGTGACGGACTCGACGCGCCCTCCGCCGACGTCGACTGTGGTCAGCAGCACGAGCGGCGTCGGCGGGGAGGGGAAGGAGGAAGGCTGCTGCTGGTTGATGAAGCCTGATGCATCCGTGAGCGAGCGCCTGTTGATGCGGAAGTCGTCGTCCTCGTCCTCGTCCTCGGCCTCGGCGGCGGCGGCGGCAGCCTCGGCCTTTCCGGCAGGGCTCAGGTCAAAGTCTCTCTCTTCTTCGGCTCCTCCCCTTTTGCCGAAGCAGGCAGCGACAAGCCTCGAAGTCTTGCGCCCGGACGAGACGGCGGGCGAGGCCGACTTGCGGGAGGCTGCCGAGAGGACCGCGGCAGCAGAGGCAGACTTGGCGTTGTCGCTGGTGAGGTGGAGGGCACCGGCGTGGTCGGGGTCGTCGTCGATGACGGCAGCGTTGGCCGCGGCCGACGAGGGCCGATGCTGCTGCCTGCGCGGCCACGAAGGGGGCATGGCAGGTTTGCTCTTCTTGTCTGTGGTTTCGTGTCGCTTGAGAGGCGCGTTATCGCGTGAGTGGATGAGAGTTGAGCTCGTTGGGGAGGCGGCGGGGAAGAGAAAGAGAACAGGCTGCTGGGGAATGCACGAGGGCAGGGAGAGCGGCCAAGGGGCGGGGAGATTGCAGTTGAGATTCAAGTGTAACGCTCTTCGCCGCGCGGGGCCAGTTCTGGTCCCTTTGCTTCCCGTCCCGCGTGGGCTCGAGCACGAACAGGGTCTCGAATCGTCGCGCGTGGGCTCGGACGGCGCGTCAGTGGAGAAGAAGGCCGGCGAATGTGACCGTTTCGTTTTTTTTCTTTCTCTCGCGACGCGCGAATTGAGCTGTTGAAGGAAGAAACAAAACGAGTTCCCGAATTCGTCAGTCGCGCGGCTCTCGAGGGCGTTCGCAGTCCGGGGAAACGCACCTGCTGCGTACTGAAGCAGGAAAGATCTCACGCGTGAGTCGCGTGCCTTGGGAAAGGGACGAACGAGAGAGGGAGAGAGAGAAAGAGTGTGTGTCGAAAGTGCGGAGACAGACGACAACGACGACGCGATGAGAGGAAAAAAAAGAGGTAGAGTCTCGGTGCCTCGCAACGACCTCACTCGCTTTCTTTCTCTTTCTAAAAATAAAAGAAGAATAACAAAAAAGGCCCTATGCCCGCCCTCGCCGCCTCCCCGCCGTCGCCGTCACGCAAGGTGAGAGACTAAAATCTGGCACGAGGGAGCGAGCGAGAGAGAGTGAGAGAGGGAGAGAGAGCCGCCTTGTCCCCTGCTTTCCCTCTGCTCTCCCACGCTCGCCCTCTCTGCCTTCCTCTCTCCCTTTTTCCACTCAGGCAGCGGAAGCAAAGGCGCCGCCCCCTCCCTTGACCGCCGCCGCCGCCCCGACGCTCGCGACAGACGCCGCCTCGCTCTCCGCCTTTGGCGGCCTCCTCCCCCGGGAACTCATCGTCTTTTCTCCGGGGTCCCTCTCCAGAGTCGCCGGGGTCGACGGCGAGGGCACCCTGTGGGTCGAGCTCGTGCTCGACGAAAACGAAATCGACGACGACGACGGCGGCGGCGGCAGCGGCAGCGGCGAGGGAGAGGGCCTCTCTCTCCGCTCGGCTCTGTCCCCGACAGCGCTCCGCCCCGGGGACGCGGTGATGAGGGCCCCCGAGCACGTCCGAATCGATTTCGAGGCAAGGACAGCGCGAAGGGACCAAAAGTCGCAGCAGAGGAGAGCCGAAGCGGCGGCAGCAGCGGCGGCGGCGGCGGCGGCGTTGAAGGCTGAGCAAGCGAAGAAGCAAAAGGGCCGAGTCCGCCGATAAACGATGACGTTTCATTTTTGGTAAGCTCCCATTTCTCTCGAAAAGCACGCTTTCTTTGTTACATACGAGGAGAGTGCGTTATTGGAGGACAGGGGGGGTGAAAGCCGCGCAAAGGCAAGGAGAGACGCTTTTTATTTTTATCAACATTTTCTTTATTCTTTCTTTCTTTTTTCTTGTTTTTTTTTTCTTATCCCTCAGCAAAGCAAAGGAGAAGAAACCTTTAGAGGTCGCGTTTTTTGTTTCATTTGGTGCTTAGTAGTTTCGGGCAATCCGCAGAGAGAGAACCTCCCCATCGTTGCGTTGTTTTTTGTATAGGTCAATCGGAATCGGCGAGTCGAAGCTGGGGAAAAAAACTAAAAGGGGGCGAAAGAAAGGAAAAAAAAAACCTCTTTCAAGCCTCGGAAAGCCTCCGAAAAAAGAACCGCCCGTGCCGCCGGTTCGAGCTCCTCCGGGGCGCCTCCGACGCCTCCGCCGCCGCCCTTCCCGCCGGGCCTCGGCAGCGCGATCTCGATCTCGTGGTCCGTGGCAGAGTCCGCGCGCACAGGATTTTGACGACCACAAGAGAGAAGTGAAGTTTGACCCTCGTCTTCACTGAGTGACTCGTCCTTTTTTGGCTGACGCGCCCCCCTTTTACCAAAGGGAAAACTCCGTTCGCTGCAGTTGGCGCCGCCAGTCGTCGGTGAGACTTTCGACTGACACGGCGCGCGTGTCAAAAGCCATTAAAACAAAAAAAAATGAATCGGGAATTCTACAAGGGACAAACGGGAAAACTTGAGCGGGCCTACTTTTCTTCTTCTTTCCACGAAGCAAAACCGAAAACATCTCTCTTCCTCTCTATCCGGAGTTGACGCTCGAGCCGCACCTCTCCTTCATCACGCCATAGAGCTCCTTGGCCTGGAACAGCACCGGGAAAAAATGGATCTGCCCTTCGGGCTTAGTCTGCGTCTCCTTGAAGTAGACGAGGACGGGAAATCCCTTCGAAGGGAAAAACTCCCAGTTGACAAACGAGTCGTAGCTCCACTCGTTCTTGCCGCCGACGAACCTGTTCTCGGTCTCCGTGCCCTGGCCTGCTGCGATTTCTTCGGGCGTGTCTGCTCCCACGACCACCTCGAGGCTGCGAGGGCCGAACACGAACCTGACGCGCGAGGCCTGGACAGCCAAGAAGAGAGGCAGCACGGACGCGAACAGGAATCCGGGGACCTGGGAAGAGAGGGAGTCCCCCACAAGAGACACGTGGGCGAGGGCCGTGGCGGCGTTGAGTCCGAGCCAGACGGCCGGGATGCGGTACGAGGGTGCCGGGACGACGGTCGGGAGGGTCCTGGCTGGCTTCTTGGGGGCTTGGGAGAAGAGTTTGAACTGGAGTGGAGGTTGAGGGAGAGGGAAAAGAAACGAGGTCAGCGAAAATCCGACGCATCTTCGCTTCATTGGAGATTGAACTCTTTCCCGCTCCAAAGCTTCTCGCTTTCGTTTGCTCCGTTCATTTTCTTCTGTCTTTCAGCGCACTCTGCTTACCAGCGCAGTCGCCGGCGCGGGAGAGTTCCTGCGAGAAGAAGCGCGGCGCGAGGGCTGCAGACGAGAGCGCAGCGACTTTTTCGAAGACGACGAGGGATCGATGATGATCGGCGTGGCGCTGCGGCAGATCGCCCTCGCGGCAACGGCGCCAGGAGCAGCCCGGCGCGGCGCCGCGCTCGCCGAGCAGCGGGACGAAAAAATCATGCTAGCCTGCATGGCGATACGCTAATTTGAGAGTCAGGAGACACGCCCGCGAGGAGGAGAGAGAAAGAAAGAAAAAGAAAAAAGTGTAGTTTTTTCAGTTCAGTTTTTTACACGTTTTCCCTCCTCTCTCTCTCTCGCACCCGCCTCCACAGCCCCAGCGGCGGCCTCACGCCGACCGCCGGGCACGCCAGGGACATCCACGCGGCCAGAGCGCAAGCAGCGCGAGAAGAAGAAGAAGAATGACTCGGGTCTGACGACGACGACGACGACGGCTGCGTTCCGCTCTCTCGTCCTCCTTGCTTGCCCTCTCCTCGTCCTTCCGTCGCCGCCGCCGCCGCTGGAGCACAACTCGCCGTCGCCGCCATCATCATCTCCGCCACAGCCCCGGCGCTCGCACAGGCGTGAAGGGCCGCCCAGCACCCGCTTCTGGGAAGGAGGGGGTGCTCGGAGGGGGCAAGGGGGCCGGCGGCGCAGGGCGCTCCCGTCCCTGTCGCCGCCGAGGCCGCGGCGGCGAGCGAGCGCTCGAGGGCCTCGAGGGAGCAGAAAGAGGGGCCCGCCGCCGTCGCCGATGCCGCTGCCGCTGCCGCGCCTCTCACGAGCATCAGGGGCGCGCGGTAGCTTGCGCCGAAGCACACATGGAGCTCGACTCTCACCTGGGAGCCCTCCTGCTCCCTTCCGAAGCGAGGGAGCGTCGCCGCGTCCGCCTCGTCGTCCCAGCCATCTTCGTCTCCGCCCTCCTCCTCTTCTTCTCCTCCCTCTCCCCCTCCCTCTCCTCCGTGCAACGGCAAAGAGACCCCGGGGAGCAGTGGAGAAGCGGCAGACTCGCGGGACCTCGAGTGAGCCTCGAGGTACCCGCCTCCGAGGGCCGCCGCGAACCTCGAGGAGGAGGCCGAGGGGGCGACCCATCGCCACGCGACTGCTCCCTCCGCCCGCGCCTCCTCCGCCGCCGCCGCCTCCCAGGCCCAAGCGACCGCCCTGGCCGCCTCCTCGAACGTCTCCGCCGAGACTAGCGACGACTGCATTTCTGCCTCTCTCTCTCTGTCTCTCTCCCTCTCTCTCTCTCTCTTTCTCTCTCTCTCTCTCTCTCTCAAAGCCAGCCGATCGCCCTCAGCGCCGGCCGCGCCGCCCGGACTCTCTTTGCCGCGAGGCCGACGCAGAGAGCGAGGCACGCGTCCAAAATCGTCCACTTGAGCCAGGGCTCGAACTCGTCGAGGACCCAATCTATGGTCCTCCTGAGGAGCTTGGTGAGCCTGGCGAGGGAGCGTGAGGCGCTGGGCGCGAGCGAGGAGGCGACGAGCGCGGCGACAAAGAGGAAAGGGAGAGGCAGGGACTCGAGCGAGGAGATGATTGACTTTGCTGAGTTTGCCACAGCCCCTTTGCTGCTGCTGCTGCTGCTGCTTAGCTTGGCGTTCCGCGACGACGGCGATGAAAATGAGCTTGGTGACGCTATGGCTCCCGCTGCCGTGAAAGAGGCCATCCCGGAGAGGGAGAGAGGGAACGAGCTGGCTCTGTCTCAGCAGATCGAAGGTGAGGAAAGAGTGAGAGAGCGAGAGGGAAAAACAACGAAGAAGAAAAGCACATTTTTCTCGTTTGCCCCCCTGAAGGGTGCTCTTGCCTCGCCTGCGTGCTCTCGCAGAAATCGCATGTGCAGCACGAGATAGGCCCCCCTGTTGCTGCTTCTGTCAACGATGTCGCCGCCTCCAGCGGCTGCGAAGACGAAGCGTGAGATGAAGTCGAAGAGCTCGACGCCGCCATCAACGGCGCCATTGCTCCTCGTCCTCTTCCTCGTCGCCGTCATTCTGGCCTCTTCTCCTGCCTCCGCGGCCTCGCTCTGGCCCCGTCCTTCGAAGATGGTACGCAAACCCGTTATCATAACTCTCCCTGCCCGTGTCGAGCGAGAGAAAATAAAACGGAAGAGGGCACCGGAGGAGGATGCCGACCTCTCTTTGACGAACCTAAAAAAAAAACTCATAAACTCAGACCTCGACCGGCGCGACGCTCGAGCTCGACGGCCCGACCTTCTCCTTCGACGTCACGGGCTCCGACTCGGACCTGCTCCGCAGGGCCTTTGCCCGCTACGACGGGATCGTGTTCCGGACCCCGGCGTACCATTCTTCGACAGAGTCTCCGCCCTCGGAGGAGGGAAAAGGCACGAGGGAGGGGAAGAGAGAGGGAGCGCCGACGACATCAGCGGCGCGGGACCCGGCCCCGCGGATCGAGCGGCTGCGGGTCTCGGTCCTGTCGACCGACCAGTCGCTCTCCGTGGCGACGGACGAGAGCTACGAGCTGGTGGTCGACGCGCCCACGTCGCGGATCGAAGCCCCGACGGTTTTCGGCGCGCTGAGGGCGCTGGAGACGTTTGCGCAGCTCGTCGAGAGGGTCGACGGCGGCGAAAGTTCCGAAAACGTCGATGCTGCCGAGGACGACGAGGAGGCCGCCGCCGCCGACGACGGCGGAAACCAGCGACGGCGGAGGCACAAGCATCGCAAGCCCCACCGTCACCACCACCACAAGCATCATCGCCACCACAAAAGGAAGGGACACAAGCGCGACGTCGGCGCCTCGCGCTTCTTCGTGCCCGCCTCGTCCGTCTTCGACGTGCCGCGCTTCGCCCACCGTGGCACGCTCGTCGACTCTGCCCGCCATTTCCTACCTTTGGACGTCATCTTTTCCCATCTGGACGCCATGGAGGCGTCGAAGATGAACGTGCTCCACTGGCACCTCTCGGACGACCAAGCCTTCTCGGTCTCGCTTCCCGGGGCTCCCGAGCTCGCCGCAAAAGGCGGAGCGCTCGACGGGAGACTGATCTACTCCAGAGACGACGTCGCCGGCGTCGTCGCGGCGGCACGCGAGCGCGGCATCCGGGTCATCCCGGAGCTCGACGCGCCGGCGCACAGCGGCTCTTGGAGCAAGGGGGCCCCCGAGGGGGCGACGATGCCGTGCTACGACGAGAGGACCGGGAGACCGCAAGAAGGTGCGTTTATTTCTTTTCCCTTGCCCCCCCCCCACGAGGGTGGGAATAAACTCATCTTAACAAACTTTTTTTTCCATCCAAAACACAAAAAAAAAACAGGCGAGGGCGCCCCCCCGCCGCTGCTCGACCCCTCCTCCGAAGCAGCCTACGACGTGCTCTGGAGGGCTTTGCGGGGCGCGGCCGAGCTGTTCCCCGATTCCAAGCTGCACGTGGGGGGCGACGAGGTCGATCTGGGCTGCTGGAGGGGCAGCGCGCGCGTGCGCGAGTGGGCCGAGAAGCAACAGACAGAAACCCCGAGCGCCGGGAGCCACGGGAGAGGAGCCGGCTCGAGGCCCTCGACCCGCGACCCGATCGAGCAGGCCTTCGCGGCGTTCGTCTCCAGGGCCGTCGGGATGACCGCGGCGGCCGGGAGGGCCGCCGTGGTCTGGCAGGAAGCCTTCGAGGCCGGGGCGGACCTTCCCCCGACCGCCGAGGTCGAGGTGTGGAAGTGGTGGGAGGGCCGCGGCGGAGGACCCCCGAGCGACGACGCGACGACGGCGGAGGCGGAGAGGGCGTGGCGGCGCGCGCTGGCGGCGGTAACCGCGGCGGGCCACCGCGCGATCCTGGCGGCGCCGTGGTACCTGAACCTGGGCCGGCGCGGCCACGCGGACTGGGAGGAGATGTGCGTTTTTGAGTCTTTTTCCCCCTTCTCCAGTTTTTGAGGGAGAGGAGAAGGAGAAAGAAGGAGAAAGAAAACGAGAGCAAAAAGAAGACAGAGCTCACTTTTTCTCTCTTTCCCTTTCGGCTTGGATTCTCCCCTCTCCCCCTTAAACATATACTAAAAAAAACAGGTACGCCGTCGACCCGACCGAGGGAATGAAGGGAGGCAGGAGCCGGAGAGGGAACGGAAACGCGACCGCGACCGCGACCGCGGCGTCCGTCGAGGTCTCGCGGAAGAGGAAGAGGAGCTTGCTTCTCTCCGGAGGAGGCGACAGCGAAAGCTCCTCTTCCTCTTCTTCTTCCTCCTCTCCCGTCTCCTGGGGCCCGGGACCTCAGGGAATCGCCTCGCTCGTCATCGGTGGCGAGGCCTGCGTGTGGGGCGAGCTGGTCGACGGCACCAACCTGCTGTCCGTCGCGTGGCCGCGCGCCGCCGCCGTCGCGGAGAGGCTCTGGTCGAGCGTCGACGACGGCGGCGTCTCTTCTTCGGCCCCTTCCGCTTCTCTCCTCGAGGTCGACGAGGACACCAGGGAGCGCATGCGGGTCCACCGGTGTAGGCTGGTGGCGAGGGGGGTGCCGGCGTCGCCAGTCGGGCCCTCGAGCTGCCCATTCGAGAGCTGAAGGGGTGATGATTTCTTTCCAGTGTTTCCACTTTTTCGCTTCAGAATTTGAGTGTATCATTGTGGTTTTTTCCTCACTTTTTTTCTTTCTTCTCTGTGTCGTTCTTTTACATTTGCCACTTTGTTGTCTGCTTTCTCTTTATCTGCCTTCTCTTTGTCTTCTTTCTCTCTTCTCTCTCTTTGCCTGCTTTCTCTCTTCTCTCTCGCTCTCTCTTTCGGCAACGAAAAAACGAAAGAAGGACGTATAAAAGAAAATGAACGTGTCGAAAAAAGAATCAAGCGAGGTCAAAGTGCCTCAGCGCCTCGATGATCCCCCGAGCGCACCTCTCCTTGGCCTCGAAGACCACGGACGTCTCCGCGCCCCCTCTCCCTCGCCTGCTCTCGGCCCACGCGCGGAGCTCGGGGTGCGCGTTCGCGACGACCACGCCGCGGACGACGACGCCGGGCGGGCACCTCACGCGCACTCGGCCCTTGGCGCCCTCCTCGCCGGCCTCGGCCTCCTCCTCCCCGGCGGCCAGGAGCTCGACGTCGTTCCCCGAGTCCCCGGCCGCCACGACCCCCGCCTCCGGGGCCCCGGGCCCGGCCGCCAGCTCCGACAGCAGGAACCGCAGCCCGGCGCCCTTGGACGCGCCGGCCGGCAGCACGTCGACGTCCGAGCCGCCGGAATAGATCACCGCCGTCCCAAAGTCCAGCGCGCCCAGCGCCGCGTCGAGCGCCCTGAGCGCGCCGCCCGCGGCGGCGTCGCGGCCTCCTTCGAGGTGGAAGGAGACCTTGTGCGGCCTCTGCTCCGACTCGGCCTGGAGCCTGAGCGCCGGCGTCGAGGCCAGCGCGGCGGCGGCGACGGCGGCGCGCGACCAGCCCGTCGCGTCCAGAGCGTCCGTCCAGCGGGAGTCGGGGACGGGGCTGCTTTCGTCCCCTTTCTTCTCGTTCTCGAAAAAGATCTCTGTGCCCACGGAGCAGATGAGGACGTCGGGCACCGCGAGGGCCGGGACCTCCTCCCGCAGCCGCTCGTACAGCGCGTGCGACCTCCCTGTCGAGAAGACGAGGAGGCTGTCCTCGGAGAGCTTGTCCTTCCACAGGGCGTTGAACTCCCGCAGGCCCCTGTGCTCCTTGTCGTCGTGGTCGACCATGGTCCAGTCGAGGTCGGAGACGACGAGGAGGCGCGGCCTCTTGGAGAGGGCGCGCGGGAGCAGGACTTGGTCGGGGTCGGGAGAGGAGGCCATGGCGATCGACGCTCGAGAGTTTCTTCGAGGTGTTGCTGCTGCGGCGGCGACGGTGGCGAGAGAAACGCCTTCCTTGTTTCGTCTGGCGCAGAGCGAGGGAGACTTCAGCAGCTGGGGCCGCGGCACGGCGGCGAGGGGAGCCAGGGTGGAAGAAGAGAGAGAGAGAGAGAAGAGAAAAGAGAGAGAGAGATAGCAATGAGGATGAAGATTGAGAAAGAAAGTCAAATTATGATTTCAAGCCAGTTTTTTCTCTTCCTCACTTTTTTTCTGACTCAGAGAAAGCGAAGCGTTTTCTTCTCCCTTTTCTTTCTTGTGCATTAGGTTTTTTGCTCGCAGTGCGTTGAGAAAATAACGCAGGGAGGGAGGGGAGTGTTTTTTCGTTGTGCGTTTGGCGCGAAGAAAGAGAGAGAGCGTCATAGAGAAAGATAATGCAGAAAAGAGTCAAGAGAGATGCCTTCTCTTCTTCGAGAAGGTCAAGGTTGAGAATAAAAAAATAAAAATAGAGGGAACCCCCGCCGAAACACGCTGGGTTTGAACCCCCGCCGAAACACGCTGGGTCTGCACCCCGCCCGAAAATACACCGGGTTTGAATCCCCGCCGAAATACGCTGGGCTTCAACCCCCGCCGAAACACGCTGGGTTTGAACCTTCTCCGTTCTCTCTCGTCAACGAAACCAGCTCAAGCTCTCTCTCTCTCTCTCTCTCTCTCTCTCTCTCTCTCTCTGTCTCGGAGTCGGCCCCTTCCGCCCCCCTCAAGACTGATAATGATTCTGATACGTATAAAAGCGGATCGACTTTAAATAAAAAACCAGTAAAAAAATGAAAAAAACATCAATGAAAGAAACTGTTTCTCTCTCTTCTCACTTCTTCTACCTCCGCACGTCGCTCCCGGGGGCCACCAGCGTCACCCTCCCGCTCTGCGGGTGCTCGAAGTCCGCGACCATGTAGTCGTACGCCCACTCTTTCTTGCTCGACCCCACCTCGACGGGCCGCTGGAACATCTCGGCGGTGACCCGCGCCGCGCCGCCGGGGCCGCGCGCCCGGAACTGTATCTGCACGTGCTCCACGCCCGCCTCGTCGGTCCGCAGCCTGTGCGGGATGCGCTGCCTCGCCGCCCTGCCGCGGGCCTCCTGGCCGTAGCCGGTGACAGGGGAGCCCAGGCGGACGGCGACCCGCGGGTCGTCGCGGGCGCGCTCCAGTGCGGCAGAGAACGCCGAGTACTCGACCGGATTGCCGAGGAGCTCCGAGGCCGCGGCGTAGAGCACCGCGGCGGCGCAGGCGACGCCGGCGACGATGACGACGGTGTAGCTGGCGCCCTCGACGACGCCGACGGGGCGGACCGGGATCTGGTCGGTGATGTCGCTCGAGCCGGAGGAGCCTCGGCGGGCGCGGGCGGCGACGGCGCCGCCGCCGCCGCCCGAAGAAGAAGAAGAGGCCGAGGTGTTTGCGCCGCCGTGGGATCCGCTGCCGCCTGTTCGTCCGCCACTTCCACTTCCGCTGCTGTTGCCGCTGTTATGGCTGGTTCCTGGCTGCTGGCGGGGCGGCGGCGGCGAAGAAGAGCTCGAAGAAGAGGTCGAGTAGGAAGAGGAGGTCGACGTCGCCGTCGACGCCGCCATTGCTGTTTGGACCGCACTCGACGACGGGGCGAACGCCTGCACCCTCCAACATGGACGCATCTGCGAGAGTAGCCTCTCGAAGTGGCCGCCGCCGCATAACAGGGCGGAGGCAGGCGAGCGAGGCAGCGAGGGAGAAGAGGCCAGCGAGGAGAACATCGTCATCGTCCGAGCTTCATTGCTGAGTCGGCCGGAGGGGCTGCTGCTGCTGCTCGCAGCATTCAACCTCGAGAGCGCGCCCAAGCGGGAGGCCGGGCGCACGCCCGACCGGACGAGCAAGCTCGCCATGCTCTATCTCCACCTGCGAGGAACGAAGAAGAAGAGAGCGCCGAAGAAGAGAAACAGAAGAGAAGAGACGTTTGTTGAGGAGAAAAAGCTCGATCAACAAAATGAAAAAGGCTCACTTTTTTTCCCCCTCTGGGCTCGGCGACGACGAGGAGAGGCGAAGAGGCCCGGGTTTTTCTCTCTCCGTCTTCTTCTTCTTCCCCTGTCTCTCTCGTCCGCTGCTTTTTTCATCTGATTTAAACACAGGAGCACTCTCCATCATGCCCGTCGTCTGCGCCGCGGTCGTCGGGGCCAAGGTGAGACTAGTACAGAAAAAGGAGGAGAAAGAGAAGGTTTTTCGCATTGAAAAAAACGTTCGGGCTCCTCTCGGCGATCGAACTCAAAAAATCACCTTAGCCTCTTCAACAACAACAACAACAAAACAGAACAACCCGCTCTACCTCGAGACTTTCTCTCCGTCGCCCTCCTCGGTCGGGATCATCTCCGACGCCGGAGACGCACACGGTGGCGGCGACGGTGACGACGATGACGACGAGGGGGGAGGAGGAGGCGCCCTGCGCTTCCACTTCGCCGTCCACGCCGCGCTGGACGCCGTCGACGAGAGGCTCCCGCCGCGCGCCCCCTCGGCGGCGGCGGCCCCTTCCGCTGCGGCCCCTGCGGCGGCTCTGGCCCAAGCCCGCGCCAGGGCCGGGGGCGCCGCGCCGGACTCTGGGGAGGCCTACCTGGGAGTTCTGTATCCTTCGGACGAGTTCGTCGTCTACGGGTGAGGAGAGACGAGTTGGTTTTTGCTTTTTGCTTTTTGGTTTGACGGAAGAGACGGCATCGTGTCAGAGAGCGCACCTCCCGATTCTTCTTCAGCGCTCACCACCCCCCCCGCAAAGAACTCAACAAAAACCAAAACAAAAAACTTCAACAACAGCTACGCCTCCAACACGCGCGTGAAGCTCATCCTGATCGCCTCGGACCCGCAGCCGCGCGAGGACGAGCTGCGAGCGGTGAGAGGGTTCATTCTCCCTTCGGGGAAAAAAAGAGAACCAAAAAGGCTTTGCCTCGACATCTCCGCCGAAAGGGGTCCCCTCTCTCTCACAGACCTTCGTCTTGTTCTCTTCTTCAAAAACTCCAAAACCAAAAACAGGTCTTCAAGCGCATCCACGCTGCGTTCGTCGAGGCCTCATGCAACCCGTTTTACACCGCGGACTCGGTGAGAGGAAGGGGGAAAGCGAGCAGAGACGGAAGAGATTCGGGAGGGGGGGACAAGGCACAGAGAGTAGAAGAGAGGAGAGGTATAGCCGCCGCTTTCGAAATCTCCTCTCTCATAACTGCACTCTCCAAACTGTTCACTTCAACTCCGACAAACAGGCCATCGACTCCCCCAAGTTCGACGCCGCCGTGCGCGCGATCGTCAGCGGGGCGTGAATTGTCGTGAAGAGAAGGATATGAAAGAGCGGGTCTGTAAAGTACTAGCCGAGAGAGAGACAAGAAGAGAGAGGGTAAACAAGCTTGAGAAACAAAAGCGGAAAGAAAACCCCCATCAGAACGATCGCTCTCTCTTCATCCTTCGTTTTCCTCAGCCTCTCTTAGTGCCTCGCATCCCTTCCAGCCTCCCGCAGAGGCATTTTTTCATGATCGACGCCGTCGTCGCCTTCACCCGCGGCGGCGAGGTCCTCTGGCGGTGGAAGGGCGGCTCGAACTCGAAGCACGGCAGCGGCAGCGGCGCGGCTCTGGCGACCAATGCGCCGCTCGACGCGCTGGTCCGCTCGTGCCTGCTCGAGGACCGCGCGTCCGAGGCTTCGTTCGCGTGGGACGCCCCTGGAGTGGGGGGAGGGGCGTACACCCTGAAGTGGAGCCTGCACAACGTGAGAGTCGCGAAAAGAGAAAGAGAAGAAACGGAGAAAGAGAAACCGCGTTGCCATCGATCAAGAGCGTTCCTGCGGCTCACCCTCGACTGAGAAAACTATTTTAAAAAACTCGACCTCAACCAACTTCAGGGCCTCGGCCTCGTTGTCGTCGCCATCTACCAGCGCGCGCTGCGCCTTCCCTACGTCGATGCCTTGCTCCAGACGACCACGGAGGCGTTCGCGCAGGCGTACCGGGCGAGCTTGAGCTCGAGCAAAGGCAAAGAAGAAGGAGACCTCTCGTCGTTCGACGCCACCTTTGAGAAGCTCGCCGACGCCGCCGAGAGGTCCGCGGCCTCAGGGGCCGCGAGCACAACGACCGCGGCGGCGAGAGCCAATAGGAAGTCCACCCCCTCGTCTTCGGGCGCCTCGCTCATGGCCGTGGCTGCAGCGGCGGCGGCGGGAGAGGAGGAGGAAGAACGGGAGGTAGAAGAGGAAGGAGAAGGAAAGGGAAAAGCAGAGGGAGCCAACGGCAACGGCTCTGCGATCAACCTCGAGGCCGCCGCGGCCAAGCTGCGGCTGAAAGGAGGCGGCGGCAAAAAGGGCGGCGGCGGCGGCGGCGGAAGCAGCGGGAGCCTAGCAGCAGCAGCAGCAGCCCCGGCGAAGGCGGCCAAGGCGGCGAAGGCGGCCCGGGTCTGGCATGGGCAGGCGCGCACGGGGGCCGCCCTCGAGGCGCTTGACTTCTCCGAGGGGAAGCCCCCCGTCGGCGGAGCGGGAGCAGCAGCAGCAGCGGCGGCGGCGGCGGAGGAAGGGGTCGACTTCACGGCCAAGTCCCGCGTGGATGCCGAAGAAGAAGAGGACTCTGGCGACGACGACGCCGGCTTCGTCTTCGACGACGAGCCCTCTGCTGCCGCCGCCGCCAAGGGGAAGCCTGCTGCGGCGCCGAAGAAGGCAGCGGCAGCGGCGACAGCGACGGCGACGACAGCCAAGCCCTCGACATCCGCCCTCTCCTCCTTCGTGCGCTCCTTGGGCCTCTCGCTCGCCGGGTCCGCGGCCCTGACGGATGCCGACGTGGGCCCCGCGCTCGAAGCGCTAAAGAGGAAGCTGATGGAGCGCAACGTCGCCGAGCCCGTCGCGGGGAAAGTCTGCGCCTCGGTGCGGGCATCGATCGTCGGGGCCCAGCACGCGAGCTTCACGCGGGTTGCGTCGGCGGTGCGCGCGGCGGTCGAGGAGGCGCTGGAGCGCATCCTGACGCCGAGGTGAGAGTTTTTTGATTTTTTGACTTTTTTGGGGGGAGAGAGAGAAAGACGGAGAGAGAAGAGCAGCGCGAAAGGATTTCAGGGAGAGGAAAAAAACTCACGCCCCGTTCTTCTCTCTTTCTCGACCCGCGCCCCCTACCGACCAAAACACCAGGAGGACCGTCGATGTCCTGCGAGAGGTCCGCGCCGCCAAGGCCTCCGGCCGCCGCCCTTACGTCATCACGTTCGTCGGCGTCAACGGCGTCGGCAAGTCCACCTCCCTCTCCAAGGTCGCCTACTGGCTGTCGTCCAACGGCGTCAAGGTCAGCATCGCCGCGTGCGACACGTTCAGGGCGGGCGCGGTCGAGCAGCTCAAGACGCACGCGGCGAGGCTGCGCGTCCCGCTGTTCGAGCGAGGGTACGAGAAGGACCCGGCGAAAGTAGCGGCGGAGGCGGTGCGGCAGGCCGCGCGGGACGGCGTCGACTGCGTCCTGGTGGACACCGCCGGCCGCATGCAGGACAACGAGCCGCTGATGCGCGCCCTGGCGGGGCTGATCGCCGCGAACGACCCGGACCTGGTGCTCTTTGTCGGGGAGGCCCTGGTCGGCAACGACGGCGTTGACCAGCTGACCCAGTTCAACGCCAGGCTGCTGGACCTGGCCCCCCCTCGGAACATCATCGCCGCCAAGAGCGCCTCGAACGGCGCCGACGGCGGCGACGAGGGCAACGCGGCGGGGACGTCGGTGCGGGAAGGGAGGCCCTGCGCCGTCGACGGCATCGTGCTGACAAAGTTCGACACGATCGACGACAAGGTCGGCGCGGCGGTGTCGATGGTGTACGCTTCCGGGGCCCCGGTGATGTTTGTGGGGTGCGGGCAGACGTATGTGGATCTGAAGAGGCTCAACGTGCGGAGCGTGGTGCGGAGCCTGCTCAAGTGAGTGACTTCGGAGGGTTGGAGAAAGGCCGAGGAGGTTGAGAGGGAGAAGAATTTTTTTTTGCATGAAAAAAAGTTGAGTTTTTTTTTTCATTCTCGTTCACTACTCACTTTTTTCCCCTGTCTCTCTTGGATGTTTTTCTCTCTCTCTTTCTCTTTCTCTTCTCTTTCTTTGCTGAACCCGCCCTCTCTCCCCGTGGCCACTTTTCCTTGCTTCGAATCGAGGCGGGCCTGTCGCCTTCGTCGGTTGAGAGAACAGGTCGCCTTCGCGCGGGGTGCGAAGGGAAAAGGGGGGGGGCAAAAAGCAAAGCGAGCGAAGCGAAAACGAAGCGAAAACGAAGCGAGGCGGCACGGAAATAGAAAAACACCTTGACCCCGAGCACGCGCCGCTGCCTCTGACGCCTCTCTCCGACCTTTCTCTTTGATTTCTGACGCTTCGATTCTTTTCTGACGCGCTCGGTTGTTTTTGATCTCGCGGCGAGAAAGCGAGCAAGCGAGCGAGCGAGAGGTTTTCCTCTCTTTGCCCACCTTTTTTTCCTCTTCGAAACTGCCGCCTTTTTTTCTCGACGACCTCCTCTTTCCTCTCTCTTTCCCCCTTTTCCCTCTTTTCCCTTCTCTCCGCACTCCTAAGAGCGGGTGCCCGAGCACGGTCGAAGGGGTCGGACTTCTGATCCGACGAGCGAAAGCTCACGCGGGTTCGAATCCCGCCCCGCTCAAAAAAAATCGCGGAAAGAGGGAAGAGGGGAAAAGAGGGAAGAGAGAGAGAGTGGAAAGAGAGGTCCTCGGAGAAAGGCGAGCGAGCAGCGCACTTTTTTTCCCATCGCGGGAGTTTCTTTTTTTCGTTTCCTATCGAAGCCATGCGTCTCGGCGCTCTGCGCTAGCCCCTCCTCCCCTCTTTAATGGCACCAGCCCAGAAGGTTCCTCTTGCCGTGCGTTCGGCGCTGGCGCGGCTCCAGGGGGAAGAGGCCCGCGCCCTGGCGTCGCATCCGCAGCTTCGTCGCCTGGCCGCTGCCGCTGCCTTCGATGCCGCGACCGACCTGTCGGCTTCTCCAGCGTCGGCCTCTTCTTCCGAGGCATCTCGCTCTCTCGATGCCGTCGTCGATGTGTGCTTGAGCCACGGGAGCGAGGTGAGATCGTGCAGCTGGGAGATGTGAGAGAAAAGAGTGAAGATCGATCGAGTCTCGATCGACACGGGCGGTGACAGGGGGGGGGAAAAACTCGAGCTCAACTTCTTCTTCTCTCTTTCTTCGTAGGACGTCGTCTCCGAGGCCGTCTCGCGCCTCCTCTCGTTCGCAGAGAGCGGCAATTCCTCCTGGCCCCCCGCGCGCGTCGCAGACGTCCTTCTCGCGGCACTGCCCCAGGCCTCCAGGAGCGGCAGCGACGCCGCCGCCGCTTCCGCCATCGTCGACGGGCTCGCGAGGCTGAGCCTCTTCCAGAATCGCCGCCGCCGCCGCGTCCTCCTCCCGCCCGCCCCCGCTCCCGCGAGCGGCCCTTCCTCCTCTCGCCCCCTGGCCCGCGCCCTCGCCGCCGGCGGGGTCGCGGCGGAGGGCGCCGTCGCGGACGCGATCGGCGAAGCGCTCGCCGACCCCGAAGCAGATGGGGACCTCCTGCTCCCCCTCGTCGCCCACTTCCTGCTCCTCCCGCTCGTCGCCGCCCGGGGGGACTCGGCGCTGCCCTTCGCAGGCGATGTCCGCTCCCGCGTGGTGCGGTTCATCGCCGCCGAGGAAGAAGAACGAGGAGAGGGAGGAGCACGCGGAGGAGGGGGAGGCGGAGGAGGCGGAGGAGGGGCAGAAGCGGGGGCGGCGGGAGGCGCGCAGGCAACGGGGAGGACGCGGGCGAGGAGGAAGAGGCTCCTCGCGCGGGCGCTCGCCGCGCTGCTCGCCGCCTCCCCCCACGGGACTCCGGCGCAGTGCGCCGCGCTCCCCTCCGCGGCCGCTGACGTCTTGGACGCGGCGAGCGCCGTCGTCCTCGTCCGGGGGAGCAGCGCAGAAGGGAGCAACGACGGCGTCGGCGACGGCGACGACACGGCCATCTTGCCCCTGCTGTCGCTGGCATCGCTCGCGGCCTCGCTGTCGCGGCAGCGGCGGCAGTGGAACCGCCCCGGCGGCCGCCTCGCGCCGCTCGCGCCGGCGATCTCCTCCGCGTCCGCCCTTGCCTTCGCCCGCCGCTCCTCGGAGGCGGCGGTGGCGTCCGCCCTGGTCCCCGTGGCGTGGCTGGCTCTGACCTCCGGCGCCGCGGACGCGGGGGCGCTCCTCTCGGCCGTCGCGCGTGGGGTCGCCTCTCCGGCCTTCGCTCCCTCCGCTCCCTCCGCTCCGGCCTCGCTTCCCCCTCTCCCGCCCTCGACCAGGGCCGCGCTGGAGCTTCCCGCGCTCGCGGTCCTGTCCCTGGCGCCCACGGAGCGCGGGAGGAGGGCCGCGGAGGCGCTGCTCGCCGCCCTCGCCTCGGCGTCGGCTGCCCCGGGAGCAGGGGGTGAGGGCCGCCCGCCGCCCCCTGCTCCTCCTCCTCTCTCGGCCTCCGCGGACGCCACCTCCCTCGCAGCCCAGCACCTTGGGCGACTCGCCTCGTCCTCTCCGCTGGTGCTCGCGTGGGTGCGGAGGGCCCGGCGCGCGATCGAAGGCGCGTCGAAGGAGAAGAAGAGAGTGTGGCCTCCTTCCTCTCCTTCCTCGTCGTCGAAGTCCTTGCTGGCGGAACCGATGCTGCTCCCTTCGGGCGCCGAGGCCACGCTGCCCTCTCCTCCCGCCGCGGCGCTCGCGGAGATGGGGGCCCTGCTGCTGCTCCCCCCCGCGCCGCGAGGCAAGGGAAGAGGAAGGGGCAGGGAGCGGAGGGAGAGAGAGGAGCTCCACAGGGAGGTGGCGGAGGCGCTCGCCGCGGCGGCGCGCCTGCAGCCCAGCTCGGCGCTCGACTCTCTCCCGCCGCTGCTGGCCTCCGTGGCGAGGAAGAGCGGGAGGAAGAAATGCAGCAGGAGCGGCGCCCGCGCCGCCCTCGCCGCCGCCCTCGCCGCCGCGGACGCCTCCGGCGCGCACCCGGCAGCCTTCCCGCTAGCCCGCTCCTCGCTCCTCCTCCCCCTGGCCGCCGCCGAAGGCGGAGCCTCCCGATCCTCCGCCTCCTCTCCCGAGCTCACGCAGGCTCTGGGCCTGCGCCTGGCCTGCAGGGCGTGGCTCTCCGCTGGCGCCAGGCGCGGCGCGGCGTTCGACGACCTGAGGGCGCTGGTCCTTGGCAGCCTCGGCGGTTGCTGCGACGGCGGCGACGGCGGGCCTTCCTCTCCTCCTCCTCCGCCCCTCCTCCTCCGCGCCTCCGCGGCCTCCTGCGTCCTCCGGGCCTGCCTCGCCGCGCCGCGCCGCGGCGTCGAGCTCGTCCAGGCGGTGGAGCTCGCCCTGAGGGACCCGCACCCCGGCGTCGGATCGCTGGGCCTCAGGGCGACGGCGGCGCTCGTGCGCGGCGGCGAGCTGGCCTTCGAGGGGGCCTGGGCCGTCGCGCGCGAGCGCTGGCCGGTCCCGGCGAGGAGGGAGGGGGGAGGGGGAGGGCATCAGGGGGGGGCGACCGCCGCCGCGTCGGCGTGGGCGGAGCTCGTGGCGTGCGCGGGCGAGGTCGAGGTCCCGGAGCTCGAGGGAGAGGGAGACGAGGAGAGCGCCGAGCGCGCCGCGGCCGCGACGGCCGTCGCCGCGGCGGCAGAGGCGCTCCGAGAGATCGCCTCCTCCTCCTCCCCTCCCTCTGTCCGCGCTGCCGCTCTCTTGGGCCTCGCGCGGATGCCCCAGAGGCTGCTCGAAGCGGCAGGGGCCGCGGCGCCGCTGCGGTCCGCGGCGGAGGCTCTGCTCCGGGAGGCGGCGGCAGAGGCGGCGGCAGAGGCGGGCGGCGCGCCGCTCTGCGCCGCCCGCGCCCTGGTCGCCGCCGCCCTCGCCCACGAACACGCGACGCGCAAGGAGACCGTCTCGGCCGCCCGCGTTACCGCGGCTTCCGCAGCTCCCCGCGAAACGGCAGCTGGAGCAGCAGGAGGAGGAGGAGCAGGGAGTGGCAGGAGCAAGAACGGCGACGATGACGACGCTTCGATCGTCGCTCACAAGCTCCGCACCTCGCTCCCGAAGAAGCTCCTCCTGCTTTCTTCTCCTTCTTCTTCCTCCGCCACTTCCTCCTCGGCGTCGCTCGCGACGCTGCTCCTTTGGTCTCCTCCGGCTCCTCCTCCCTCTTCGAGCAGCAAAGGCAGAGGCGCAGCTGCAGCAGCGGCGACGGCGGAGGCGCGCCTCGCTTCCTTCCTAGGCATGCTCCTCTCGGCCGCCGACGCCTCGCCCTCGGCCTCCGCGGCGCCGCAGGTCTCCCCCGCGTCGAACGGCGCCGTCCGGCGCGCGTGGTCCTCTTTCGCGGAGAGGTGCACCGGCGCGCACAGGTCCCTGTGCATCCACTCCGCGACGGGCGACGGCGGATTGAGGTCCCCGTGGGAGGTGCTGCTGCAGGAGAGGCTCTCCCCGGCCTCGGCGGCGGCGTCCGAGGGCTCGGCGGTCGCCGCCGGGGCGACTGCCGCGGCGGCGACCTCCTCTCCCTCCTCATCGACCTCCTCCTCCGACGCCTCCTCCTCCCCTTGCGACCAAGCCGCCACTCTGCTCTCCTCGATCCTCTCCGACCCTTCTTCGCCGCCTCCGCTGGCCCGCGGCGCGGCCTCGGGGCTGGCGCTGGTCGTTTCGGGGGCGAGAGCCGGGGCGAGGGCGGCGGCGGTGGCGGCGCTCTGCGCCGCCGTCGACGCCGCCTCGTCTTCTTCCTCCTCTTCCTCCCCTCCCCTCCCTGGCTCCGTCGTCGGCGCCGCTGCGGAGGCCTGCGGCGCCTGCGTGGCGTCGCTGATGACTGGAGGGGCGGAAGAAGGAGAAGGTTCGGCGCGAGCCCTCCTCGTCGGGGCGCTGCTGGGGAGGCTCTCTTGTGCCGGGGGGGACGGAGCTGCGGCGGCGGCGGTGGCCCTCGGGTTGCCGCCGCCGCCGCCGCGGCCAGCTCCTCGCCGCACCTCCTCCGCCGACCCGGAGGGAGACGCCGCTGCCTCCGAGGGGCTCTGGGCCGGGCTCGCCCACGTCGCGGGGGCGATCCCCTCGGGGGAGAGAGGCGAACGGAAGCGAGCCTTTGCTGGCGCGCTGCTGCCGGCGGCGCTCGCGAGGGCGGGGGGACGCAAGGGCGAAGCCGCCCCCGCCGCCGTCGTCGCCCTGCCGGCACTGGCGCTGGCCCTCGGAGACTCCTCCTCCTTCGAGGCCGCCGCGAAGCGCCTCCGGGAGCTGCTGCTGCCTTCTTCCCCCTCGGCGGACGGGGCCGTCGTTGGGGCCGCGGCGGCGGCCCTGGGCGCTCTGGCCTCGGCCGCGGCGGCGAGGGGGGTCCCCGGAGCGACCGCTGCGAGGTCGGAGGCGGCCGCGGCGCTCAGCTCTTTCGCCGCGTCTTCTTCTTCTCGGCTTTGCGCTCTCTCTTCCCCTTCCTCGGCGCTCTCCGGCGTCGCCGCCGGGCTCGCATGCCTCCTCGGGGCGCGGGGGCAGGTTCCGGGACTCGGCGGCAGCGAGGGCGCGACGAAGGAGGAGAAGAAGGAGAGGTCTGAAGAGAAGGACGAGGAAGAAGAGGCGAGCGTCCTCCCCCCGCGGGAGGCGCGGGCGGCGCTGCGCGCCCTCGAGGAGCTCTTGGCGCTCGCGGGCGGCGGCGGCGGCTCTTCCTCCGCTGCTCCCTCGCTCGTCGACCGGCGGGCGCTCACGGCGGTCTCCTCCGCCGCGGCCGCCGCCTGCGCCGCGGCTCGCAGCCGCGTCGGCGGCGACGGCAAAAACTTCGGCTCTTCTTCTTCTCCCGCCTCCGCTTCCGCTTCCCCCTCGACTTCCTCCGTCTCGCTGGCCGCGAGGGGCTTCCGCCCCGACGGCTGCGCCGCGGCTCTCGCCGAGGCCCTCTCCCGCGACCCGCAGACGCTGCCTGCCGCGGCGATGGCGGCCGCGGCCTCGGCGCTCGCCCGCGGCGCGCCGAGGCTGCCGCCGCCTGTCGTCGTTGGAGGAAAGGGCAGCAGCTCCAGCGCCTCGTCCTCTTCTTTTTCTTCTTCTTCTTCTTCTCTGCTCGTCGCCGCCGGGGGAGGCTGGGCGCCGCACCTGCGTCGCCTGATGACGGCAGCAGCGGGCTCCTCTGCAGCTTCGGCGGCCGTCGCCGCGCTCGCCGTCGCCGCGGCCGCCTCCGACGACGGAGCCCCCGCGGCCGAGCTCTGCTCCGAGTGGATTCGCTCCTCGACCCCCAGCGGCGCAGCCAAAGCGGCTCTCTGGCGCTCTCTGGGTCGCATCGCGCCGCACCTGCCTCCGGCGCGGGTCGTCGAGCTCCTGGGCGAGGTCGGAAGAAGCGAAAAAGTTGGGAACGAATCGGAAGAGTGGCGCGGCGCCGCCGCCGTCCTCTCTTCGTCGTCGTCGCTCGGGCCCGCCGTCGCCCTCGCGGCCAGGAAAGCGGCCCTGCGCCTGTTCTCGAAGCTTCCGGAGCCTCCGCGCGACGTCGCGGCGGGGACGGAGTGGACGGAGACTTCGACAGAAGGAGAAGGAGAAGAGAGCGGAGAGGGAAACTCAGTTTGGCGCTCGGCGCTCGCGGCGCTTGCTTGGCTGCCCCCGCCGCTGCTCTCCTCTCTGCTCGACGAAGCGGCGCCGTCGAACGAAAGCGTTCCTTCTTCTTCTTCTTTCTCTTCCTCTCTCGCCTTTGCGCGAGGAGTCCTCAGCCTCCGCGGGGCTCTGCCGGGGAAGACGGGCACGGAAGCAGCCTCCGCGGCGCTTCTCAGCGTCGCAGCAGCAGCATCTTCGTCGTCGTCCTGTTCCGCTTCCGCTGCTGCTCTTCCCGCGGCGCTCGCCCTCGCCCGCGACGCCCCCCCCGTCGTCGCGGCGCAGACGCTCCTCTCCCTGATCGAAGAAGCCGCTTCGGCGGAATCGGGGAGCCACTTCGAAGGGGCGGCCTCGAGCTTGGCCGCGGCGGCGGCGCCCCTGGCAGCGGCGCTCGCGGGCCGCGCCGCCTCTGGCGTTGGCTCCTCCTCGTTCCTTTCTTCCTCTTCCTCTTCTTCTTCGTCGCCGCCCCCTCCTTCCTACCCGGCCTCCGCAGCGGCAGACGCGACCCTGTTCCTGGGAGACGACGCGCTTTTACGCCTCGCCTCCCTCCCGGCCTCTCTGGCGACGCTAGCGGCGAGCGACGCCGGAGGAGGAAGGAACGGAAGCTCCAACGGCTGGGCCCCCGCCGCGGCAGCGGCCGCCGCTCTGCTTTCCGCGCTCGCGGGCAGAGCGAGGAGAATTAAAAGCTCGGAGCAAGAGTCGCTTTCTCCCCTTGTGAGCCTGCTTTTGGAGGTCGCGGATGAGACGGAGATCGCGCTGCGAGCGAACAGCGGAAGCGGAAGCGGAGGGGCAACGCCGGCGGTGGCGGAGGGCGCCGCCGCGGCGGCGCTGCGAAAAGTCTAGATTTTGTTGTTTCTCTTTCAATCGTTTCCATCCTTTGACATTTTGTTTGAACCTCCTCCCCAAATGCAAAACTGTAAAAAAACCAAAAGGACTCTTTCTCCGCAGAAAAAGCTCTCTGAATAATGGGGAAATGAAATAAAACCAACTAAAAAAATCAAACTGGTCTCTTCTCTTCTCTTTCTCTCTTTCCTCTCCCTCTCTCTCTCCCTCTCTCTCTCTCTCTAAACGCCGCCTCCTCCGCTGACCCTGGCCACGTAGGCGCGCGCGGCCTCCCTGACCCTGTCGGCGCCAGCGTCGTCCCCGAGCCTCTTTTCAAACTCCAGCGCGCGCCGGAACAGGAACTTCATCTTCTTCGGGGGGAGGTCGAGCGCGGTGCCGCGGGCGAACAGCGCCCGCGCGCGGCGCGGGTCCGGCTTTGAAAGTTTCTTCTCCCCCTCTTTCTCGGCCCCGTCGCCGCGCTTCCTCTTCTTGCCCCCCGCCGTCCCTGCGAGCGCCAGGCCCACCTCCTGGTCGATGTACTGGGCCCACAGGTCGAGACGCTTGGGCGCCGCGGCGAGGAGCTTCTCGAAGAGCTCGCGGCCGCGCTCGGAGGAGCCGCCGCTGTTCTCGCCCTCTACCGCCGTCGCAGAGTTTTTAAACTCGGCGACGGCTGCGCGGGACAAAAACTTGACGTGCTTCCTCGGCGGCAGGGCGCCCTTGCCGTCGTGCCCGCCGACCGTCGCGGCCCGCAGGGCGGCAGCGGCCGCCGGCGCATCGCCCGCGCGGAGCGCCGCGGCGTGCCTTGCCAGCCACACCTTGCACGAGCTCGGGAACGCCTTGGTCGCCGCCGCGGCGGCCGAGGCCACGACGGCGGCGCCCAGGCCCGCGCGCTCCAGGATGGGCGCGAGCGCCAGGTGGAGCTTCTTGGCGTCGGTGTGCCTCGCCGCCCTCTTGAACAGAGCCAGCGTGGCGGCGGCGCGGTCGGGGGCGGAGGACGCGGAGGGAGAGCCGCCGCTCCCGTGGGAGGCCTCGAGGTTGAGCGCGGCGACCCACACGTTGAACCGATCGGCGGTCGCCTCCAGGGCGATGGCGTCGAGCGCCTGCGCGAGCGCGGCGCGGGCCCTGTCCGCCTCTCCCAGCGAGAGCAGGTGCGCGACGTAGCGGATCCAGAGGAAGGAGGAGTTGGGCGACGCGGCGAGCGCGCGGCGGAAGGAGGCCTCGTCGGCCGGCGCGGCGCGCGAGGCGACGGCCCGCTCGGCAGCGTCGGTGGCGGCGTCCGAGGCCGCGGCGGCGGCGCGCTCTGCGCGGCGCCGCGCCGCCTTGGACAGGGAGGCGCTGGGGACGTCTGAGGAGGGGGCGGCGGCGGCGGCGGCGGAGGCGGCGGCGGGAGTCTTGGGCGTCGGCGTCGAGGGGTCCTTCCGACCCTCGTCGCCGCCGCCGTCGTCCTCGCCCCACCCGACGGGGAGGCCGACGTCGAGCCCGCCGAGCCCCGAGGGGGAGGGAGAGGAGACCCTGCGGCTCGGGGCAGGGGAGCGCGCGGCGCGGCCTCCGCCGGCGGCGGCGGCCCCGAGGCGAGCGTCGACGTCCGAGTCCTCTCCTTCGCTTTCGTCGCCGGACGAGGAGGCGCCGAGGTCGGAGTCGTCGCCGCTCTCGTCCTCGACGTCGCTCTCGTCGGACGCGTCGAGAGCTTCGTCCCCCTCCTCCTTCTCCTCGGAGAGCTCCGCGGAATTGTCCCGTGAGATCCCGCCGGCGCTGAGGCGGAGGACGTCTTCATCGTCGCTGTCGAGGCCGGCGGAGGGGGAGTCCGAGCCAGAAGCGTCGGAGCTTTCCTCGCCGCCGTCGCTCCCGTCGTCAAGCTCCATCTCCTCCGCCTCCTCGCCGTCGTCGACGTGGTCGTCGATGTCCGATCCCTCCTCCTCGTCCTCGCCCGCCGCCTCGCCCGCCTCGCGCCCCGCGGCAACCGGCCTCGGCTCTCCCTTCACCGCCGACGGACGCAGCGACAGCGACACGCGCCCCGTGGCCGCGTCGACCTTCAGGACGCGCGCCGTGACGCGCTGTCCGGGAGAGAACCGGGCCCCCGGGTCGGGGACAAACTCGTCGGCGAGCTCGCTGACGTGCGCGAGCCCCGCGCGGAGCGGCGGGAGGGAGGAGCAGGCGGGAGCAGAGGCCGCGCCGTCGAGGTCGACGAAGACGCCAAAGGCCTCGACGCGGCGGACCCTGCCGGCGACGACGGCGCCGACGCGGACCGTCGGAGCGGGCTCGGCGCCGCCGTCCGGGCCCTCTCCGAGCAGCGGCAGCAGGGCCGCCGCGGCGCCGAGGGGCCCCCCGGCGGCGGCGGCGGCGTCCCCCTCCGCTTCCCCGGGGGGGACGCCGCCGCCCCTCAGGGTCAGCTGCACCTTCCCCCCGGGTACCAGCGCCGCCACGCGCCCGACGACGAGCGTCCCGGGCGGGAACGCCGCCGCGGGCTCCGGGACGAAGCCCGAAGAGAGGTCGCGGAGCGGCACCCGGCCGTCGAGCGACCGCGACAGCGAGACGAACGCGCCCGGGCGCCCCACCGCCGCGACGTACCCGGCGACGCGGTCGCCCACCCTCAAAGAGGAGGAGTCGGCGTCCGCGGCGAGGGGCGCCGGGAGGCGCAGCGAGGCCGGGAGGGAGGCGAGGGGGGCGGAAGAAGAAGAGGCGGGAGGAGAGACCGCGCCGCCGTCGCTCGCGCGGAGCGACAGCCTCGCCTCTTTCCTCCCTCCTCCGTTGGCGTTCGCGGCGGCGGCCTCCAGCACGCGGCACCTCACCGCGGTCCCAACCTTGAGCCCGGCGAGCGCGTCGGCGCTCCACTGGTCCCGGAGGTCGCAGAGCGAGACGCGTCCCACGGCGACGGGGGCGTGCGGCGCCGGGGAGAAGGACACGCGGACGCAGCCGTCACCGAGCGCCGCAGGAGAGGAGTTTTTGTTCCCGTTGCTTGTTGCGACAGTCGGCAGAGACTTGACGAATCCCAGGACGAGGTCCCCCGCGGCGGCGTCCTTCGCCGCAGACTTGCTGAGAGGGAGCGTCGTCAGGTCGACGTCGACGCCGCCGCCGTCGGCGCGGCGCACGACGCGGAGCACCGTCGCGTCGACGGGCGAGCCGGCGGCGAGGAAGGCGCTCCCAGAAGACTCCGCAAACGCGCGCAGGGACTCCAAGTCGGCCGCGGCGTCGAGCGCGCGCAGCCTGGCCCGCGCCGTCGGCGACAGCGCGAGCCACGCGCCGTCGGGCCTGACCTCCTGGACGAAGCCGCGGACCCGGGTCCCCGGGGCCAGAGAGGAAAGGGCGACGCGCGGGCGCAGCGAGGCGCGCGGGAGGTGGTGGTGGTGCTGTTGCTGTCCGCCGGCGGCGGCGGCCGAGGCCTTGGCTGCCGCCTCCTCCCTCTCTTCCCTCTCGGCCGCGGCGACGAGGCTCGCGCGCGTCGAGAGCTCCAGCACGCCATGCGCGCGGCCCCCCGGGGTCGCGGCGGCCCCGAGGACTACGGCCCTGATCTCATCTCCCGGTCTGAGGCCCGCGAAGGGCATGGGGAGAGAGGAGGAGGAGGAGGAAGAAGGAGCCTTCTTCGATCGCTTCGTGCCCCTCTTGTCGGCATCGCCGCCACTCTCTCCGTCATCGTCGTCCCTCGCCTCCGTCGCATGCACCCTCCCCTGCCTCCCGGAGTAAGGCGAACCTTCTCCGCCGTCTCCGCCGGACAGAAGGCGCACCTCGGCGTGCAAGGGATGGACAGCGACGACGACGGCCGCGACTAGCGTGCCCGGCTGCACCGCCTCGGCGGCGGCCGCGGCCTCGGCGGCGCGCACAGCGGCGCGGGCCGCGGCGCGCTCCGCCGGGGACTGCCTCGGCTTCTTCTGCGCCTTCGCCTTCTCTTCCTGCTCCCCTTCCTCGTCGGCGGCGGCGTCGGTCAGCGACGCGGGAAGGGAAAGGATCAGGCGCCCCCCGTTGGCGGCGGACGGGAGCTCCGCGACCTCTACGCCTTCGACCGCCGCGCCCAGCTCCAAGGGAGACATCGGCGCCGGCGCGAAGCCGATCGCGCGGGGCCTTGCTGCTGCTGCTGCTGCTCCGCTGCCCTTTTTATTCGAAACAGGGACCGGAAGAGAGAGCACGAGGTAGCCGGGCCTGGAGAGCTCGACGACGGCAGAGACGGAGGAGCCGACCGCGGGGAAAAGCGAGGAAGCGGAAAGAGAAGAGGGAGAGGGCCCCTCCGCCTCGTCGCCCAATCCGGCGAGCAGCTCCGCCCTCAGCGAGACGTCGACGACGCCGTCGGCGGCGGCGACGTCGAGCACGCGGGCGCGCAGCGTCCTGGCGGCGGGCATCGAGGGCTCGGGAGGAGTCGGAAGAGAAAGAGCGTCGCCGCCGCCCTTTTTCGACTTTTTGCTGCTGCTGCCGTCCTTCGTGTTGTCGTCGGCGATGGCACCAGCGACGCCGTCGAAGTGGTGCCTCGGGGCCGGGGCCAGCGCGGCGGCGTCGGGGAACTCCTCGAGGTCGAGCAGCAGTCCGTAGGGCTTGGCCTCCGAGGGGTGCGCCTCGACGACGGCGCCGGGAGAGGGCCAGGGGGGAGCTCCGCCGTCGCCTGCGGCTTCAGCGCCGCCGCCGACGGCGACGTCGCCGTCGGCGGCGGCACGGGCGGCGGCGGCGGCGGCCAGATCGGCGAAGAGGTCGCCGAGGGCCCTGGCCGCGCCCTCGCGCTCTTCGCCGGTTCCCCTCTTCAGGCCGAGAGAGAACCGGCACGCGGCGGCATCGACGGCGGTGACGACGGCCGAGACCGAGTCCCCGACGGCGAGGGGGGGAAGGAGAGCGGCAGCGCCCCTCTTCGGCAGCGGCGCCCTGCCCGTCGCGCGGCCGAGGAAGCGGACAAACGCCGAGGTGGGAGTGAGCGACGCGACGAAGCCCTTCAGGAGCTGCCCCTCGGCGAGCGACGAGAGGGCGTCGGCGTCGTTGGAGCGCGGGAGGAGGGGGGCGGCGCGGACCATCGAGGCCTTGCGGGTGAGGGAGACCGTGACCGGGAGGAGGCTCTCTTGTTCTGAGCCCTGCCTCTCTGCGGCGAGCGCGGCGGCGGCGGCGGCCCTGCCGACGGCCCGCACGTCTAGCACCATCGCTCCCCCGGGGAGGGCGCTGCCCACGCCGAGAGAGCTCGCCAGGGCCGCGCATGCCGCCGGTGAGTCCGAGAGGTGGCAGCGGAGGATCCGGGCGAGGGGCCCCTTCTTCGCCCTCTTCTTCTTCTTCTTTTCGTCGAGCGAGGGGAGCTCGACGACAAAGGCCGACGGAGGGGCGCCGCCGTCGCCGTCGCCGTCGTCGTCAACGTCGTCCTCGCCGTCGTCGCCCTCCTCGTTCTTCCTCTCCTCGCGCTCGACGGCGACGATTATGATCGCCTCGGAGTCGGGGATGACGTCCCCGGGAGAGTACCCGCCGGAGAGGCGCGCGGTCAGAGCGTCGGCGGCCGCGGCGTCCTCGGCGGCGGCGGCAGCAGAGGCCGCGGCGGCATCGCCCGAAGCGCCGTCGCCGTCGCCGCCGCCGCCTCCCTCGGCCCCTCCGATCAAGCTCAGTCGTACCTTGCCCGTCGCTGCGTCGGCCGACAGCACCCGGGCCTTCACGAGCGTCCCGCGCGGCAGCGCAGAGGCGACCTCGGCTGCTGCCGCGGCGGTGGCAGCGGCGGCGGCGGGCGTGGAAGCGGCGGCGGCGGCGGCGGAGGCTCCCCCCGAGGCGCTCGCGGCGGCCGCCGCCGTGAGCACCGCGGCCGCCCTCGGGCCCAGGCCCAAGTCGGCGCCCCCCGCCACGACGCCCGTGAGCCCCCCGTACAGCGACACGAAGACCCCCCGGTGCCACCCCCCGGGGGCCGGGCCCGTCACGACGCCGTGCGTCCTGAGCCCCGGTTTCGCCTCGGCGGCGGAGAGGATGGGCGCCAGCTTGGGCGCGGCCGCGGCGTCGCCGCCGGGCGCGACGAGCGGCCTGCGCAGCGTCAGCGTCGCCCTGGTCGAGGTCGAGGAAAGGGATCCCGGCTCGCCCCCTCCCCCCCCGCGGCAGACAGCAAACACCCGCGCGGTGACCCTGGCCCCGACGGGCCTCCGCGCGACGGCCGCGACCGCCGCGGCGCCCCCGGGCTCGCCGGCCGCGAGGTGCTCGACGGGCACGCGCGCCCTGACGCCGGGGGCCAGCGACACCAGCAGGCCGCGCGCCGCGTGCGCCGCCTCGACGACGCCGCTGACCGTCTGCCCGACGCGGAGCTCCGCGGCGGATCCGAGCGTGCCGGCCGCGGTGGCGGCCGCGGCGAGCGACAGCGCGGCGAGCGCGTCCGCCGGCCGGGCGCCGACGACGCGCGCCGCGGGGACGCCGTCGCCGACGCTGAAGAGCTTGGCCAGGGAGGCGACCCGGCCGTCGGCGGCGTTGGAGACGTGGGCGTAGCCCAGCAGGGACTGCGTCGCCGGGTGGCCGCCGCCGGAGGGGGCAGGGGAGGCGGGAGGAGCCGCAGCGGCGGCCCCTCCCGCTCCCCCCCCCCCTGCTGCTCCGGGTCCCTCGTACCCGGGAAACTCGACCAGCACGCCCAGCCCCTCGTCGACGCGCCGCACCGTGCCCCCCCGGAGCAGCGCCCCCACGGCGGGGAGCGCCGGGCTCGGGCTGGCCCTCGCCACGACGTGCGGCAGCAGCGACAGCCTGACCGCCTTGGCCGCCCCGGCGTCGACGAAGACGACCCTCGCGCGGTGCTTGGTGCCCGCGGCGAACCGCGCCGCAAAGGCGCGCCCGTCGGCGAGCGCCGGCAGCGAGAACGCGTCCGCCGCCCCGGACAGGTACGTCCAGAACCTCAGGCGGACCCCCGCGCCGGGCCCCCCCGCTCCTCCTGCGGTCGCGGACGCGGCCGAGGGCGGCGACGAGGAGACGACCGTCGCCGAGACGAGCGCCCCGAGCGGCAGGCACGAGAGCGCGGCGGCGGCGGCGGCCGGAGGCTCCTTGGAGGGGGGCCCCGCCCCTGCCCGCGGCGCGGCCCGGAGCGCGACGACGCTCGTCCCCGCCGAGGGCCCGTCGGAGGCGACGACGAGGTCGAGCTGCGCCCCGCGGGAGAGCGTGGGGGGCAGGGTCGAGCAAGGGAACGAGGAGGAGGCGGGCGAAGCATCAAGACTGGGGGCGTCGGCGCGCGGCAGGAAGCCCGTGACCCCGGGGCAGCCCAGGTCGACGACGAAGCCGTGGTCCTCCTCCGAGGCGATCCAGCCGAGGACCGGGTTTCCTGAGAAGAGCGCCGAGCGCGGGAGGGGTCCCGCGACCGCGGCGGGCGCCATGGTGAGGAGCACGGCGCGCTTCTTCTTCTTCTTCGAGGCCGGCGATTTCGAGGCAGCGCCGCCGCCGGCGCCGCCCTTTCGGCCACCGCTCTCGTCTTCATCGTCGCCGTCCGACTCGTCCTCGTCGTCGCTGCTTGTGTCCCCTTCCAGCGCACTTGTCTTCTCCTTCCTGCCCGCCACTGCGCACCGGACGACCTGCCCGACGCGGTAGAGAGAGGTAAGAGACGGCATCGGCGCCTTTGCCGCCGCAGACGGCATTGCCGGCAGCGCCGCCGCGGATTCGCGGCTCGCGCTGCTGCCCCGCAGGCCCGTGGGGAGCGCGACCTCGACCTTCTGCGCCGACACGGAGGTGACGACTCCCAGCAGCCGCGCGCCAGGCACCAGGTGCGAGCGGCGCAGCGGCGGGACAAAGGCCGCAGAGGAAGGAGAGGCCGAGAAGGAAGGAGCTGACATGCCGCGACGGCTGGCCGCCGCCGACGACGAATTCGCCGCCGCAGATGATGATGGCTTGACAAAGTCGAGAGCGTCGCCGTCAACCTCCATCGGCTGCGATGACCTCGCGTTCCTGTCGCTGCCGGGCCGGCGGTGGACGGCCTGCCCTCCTCGGGGGAAAGCGGCGTCGGGCATGGCCGGCGGGGGGAGGGACTTGGAGGCTTTGACGGCGGGAGGAGCATTGGAATTTGGAGACTTGAGAGCCATCTTTCCTCCTCCGTCGTCGCTGCGTTTCCTCCCCTGCTGCTGCTGCTGCGCCGTCGTCGTCGAAACCATCGAGGGCAAGATCGAAGGCGTGCAAGGGACGGCAGGAGGGAAGGGAGAGTGGGAGTGCGTGCCCGTTTTCTTTTTCAGCAGTTGCCTTTTCTTCAAAAAGGGGCTGGAAGAGGGCGCGGGGTGGTGCTCGATGTCTTGAAAATGAGACGTCGAAGCCGCCGTACTAGCTTTTCAGCTTTTCACCTTTGGCTTTGGTCTTTTTCCCCTCCCGGGTTTTTGCGATTTTGCGTGGATGAGAGCGTTTTGAGCAATTATATACAGCCCTAATAATATAGAAAGCGGCAAGAAGGGGGAAGAGGTGAAGCGAAGGCTCGAGGGCCCTCGCTTCCACCTCTCCCGCCCTATCAGGGTGCGTAGCTCAAATGGAAGAGCGTTTGCTTAGCATGCGAAAGGTACTGGGATCAATGCCCAGCGCGTCCACAATGTTTTTTTTTCTTTTTCTTTCAGAGGATGTGAAAGGAAAGCGGGGGACACCGGAGAGCAATTTTTCTTTTAAGGGTGAGGCAGGGGTCAAAGAAAAAATCCTCCAAATTTCGCTCGACCTTACCATTTTTCTTTTCATTCCAGTCTTGCAACTCCCTCGTTCTATTCCAGCTATTGCGCGCCGCATGGCCGCCGTCGCTGCCGCCTCTGCCTCGCGCCTTGCATCAGCAGCAGCCTCGATCACTCGTCGACACCCGAAGCGGCTTCAACCGTCCCCCCAAGGGCGCAGATGCGCGCGAACGCCGCGGCAGGCTGACGACGCAGAGGCCCCAATGTCGGCGTCGGCGACGGCGGTGCCTCTGGCAACCTCGACCTCCACGACCTCCGCGGAGGACAGCGGCGACCCCGAGGGCGTGCTCTTCTTCGCCTACGGCGCCCTCATGGACCCGACCACGATGCAGCGCAGGCTCCAGGGGAGACATTCAGGGCTCCTCGCGCGCTCCTCCTCCTCCTCCTCCTCCTCTCACTCCTCCTCCCCACGCGCCGCCGTCGCGGTCGCGTTTGCGGAAAGAAAAGGACGAGGACGGCGGCGGCAGCAACAGAGGGACGAGCGAGTGGAAGCCTCCTCCTCCGCCGCCGCCTCCTCCTCCGTCGCCGTCGCCGTCGCGTTCGCCCACCGCGGCGGGTGGGCCACGCTCGTCGACCTGCGGGAAGCGCGGGCCTCCGCGGCGTCGCCGCTGTGGCGGCTGGTCCCGGGCTCGCAGCGAGGAGGGGAGGACGGGGGAGGAGGCTGGGGCGCCCGCGCGCGCGCGCGCGAGGGCCCCACGGCCGCCGCCGCCCTGGCCTCGACGGCTTCGAGCTCGGCCTCGAGCTCGAGCTCGAGCGCCATCGCCTTGGAGAGGGAAGAGAACAAGAGCGGCGACACCGGAAACGGCGCCTCTTTCATCGGCGGCTCCTGCTTCTCCTCCCCGGCTCACGGCGTTCTCTACTCTCTGTCCTCCGAGTCCGAGCTCGAGGCTCTCGCCGAGAGGGAGGGCGGCTATTGCCTGCGCAGAGTCGAGGTGAGAGTCGTTTCTCTCGGTGACGACGACGACGACGGCGGCGGCGGCGGCGGCGGCGGCCAACGCGCTCTCCTCCTCGAGGCCTTTGCGTTCGTCTCTTCCCCCGGGCTCCGCCTCCGCCTCCCGCTGCCCCCGCGCGAGAGGTACCTGGACAAGATGCGCAGCGGCGCGCGGGCCGCGGGGCTCGACGGGAGGTACCGCGCCTGGCTGGAAGAGGTGCCCTCGGCGGCCGAGGGCAGCCTCGACGGCCGCTACCAGGCGACGCCGGCCGGGGCCGCCGCCGCCGCAGCCGGGGTCGCGCTCTTTGCCGCGGTGGTTTGCTCTGTGGTTTGATACGGGTGTGCTATGGTCGCACCATTGTAAAAAGAAGAAGAAAAACTGAAAAACAAAGGGCAAAGAGAGAGAAACGGAGGCGAGAAAGGCGGGGTGTGGGGGGGGGAAGAGGTAGAACAGGGTCGAAGAAAGGAGAGAGTTGAAAACGAGGTCTCAACCGTTCAGAGCAAAGAAGAGAAGAAGAGAAGAAGAAAGAAGCAAGAGAGAGAGGGGCGAGGGGCACTGGAGGCTCTGCCGCCGGGAGCATGACTGCTCGGAAGAGAGCGAGAGAGCGAGAGAGCGAGAGAGCGAGAGAAACGGAGGAGGCGAAGACGGCGGGCAGAGAGAGAGAAAGAACAAGGTCGAAGAAGAAAAACCAACACTCTCTTCCTCTCCCTCACGCTTTTCAAAAAAAAGAAAGCAATGTCCGTCGTCGAGGACGAAGACTTTCTGCTCTACAAGTGGCAGGCTGGCTGGGGCCTCCCGAGCATAGACCCTGCCTCGACGCAGGCAGAGGTGTGCGCCTGAGAAAAGAGGAACGAGAGAGAAGCGTTGCATTTTCAATGGCATCGGAAAACCGCCGATCGAGTTTTTTTTCCTCTTCTTTCTCACCCTTTTTCTCTTCTCTTTCCTTTTTGACCCTGTTCTCCAGGTCTATCTCCGCCTCGCACGAGTGCCCCTGACCATCCAGGAGTGCAACAGCGCCCGCTCGGGACCCACAGGTGAGGGAATGAGAGGCGAAAGAGGGCTGACGCGGATTTGTGAGGCCAGTCGATTGGCCGATCGATGGCCTAACGCTCACCTCTTCCGCTCCCTCTCGTTCTCCGCTCCCTCTCCCTCTCCTCCTCCGCTCTCTCCCTCTCTTCCTCCGCTCCCTCTCCCCCTCTCCTCCTCCGCTCCCTCTCCCTCTCCTCCTCCGCTCCCTCTCCCTCTCCTCCTCCGCTCTCTCCCTCTCTCTCTCGCTCTCTCCCTCTCTCTCTCGCTCTCTGCCTCTCTCTCTCGCTCTCTCCCTCCGCCAGGCACCTGCCCCGCCCTCGAGCACCGCGGCGAGCTCGTCGACGCCCCCGCCGGGTCCGCCGCCGCCCCGACAGAGGCGGCCTCCCTGATCATAGCCCACGCCCGCCGCGCCGACGCCTCCGCCACATTCGACCTCGACGCCGGGCTCTCCGCGGCCGACGCGGCCGAGGCGGCCGCCTGGCGCGCGCTGGCCGCGGCGGCGCTCGAGCCGGCCTCGGCCTTCGCGGCCTGGTGCGACCAGTCGGCCTACGACGAGTTCACGAAGAAGGAGTACGGCGCCGGGCTGCCGTTCCCGCTGTCGGCGCTGATCCCGCGCTCGACGCGGCGGGGCGTCTCCGCGCGGTTCTTCGGGCCGGGCTCGGGCGGCGCCGCGGCGACTGCCGTGCGGGAGCGGGTGCTCTCCGACGCCGTTGCGGCGCACGCGGCCGTCGCGGCGAGGCTGTCGTCGTCGTCCTCGGCCTCCTCCAGGGGCTCCGCCGCCGTGGGGCCCTTCTTCTTCGGGAAGGCGCCCTCGTCCGTCGATGCGCTGCTGTTCGCGCACCTCTCCTTCCACGCCCGCGCCCCGGTCTCGCCGCCGGAGCTCCGCGAGTCCGTGCGCTGCCGCCCGGAGATCGCACGGTACCTGGCCGCGGTCGCGGAGGCCGCGGGGCTCGGGCCGGAGCAGGCGGCGGCCGCGGCAGCGCCATACATCCCCGGCTCTGGCTGGGAGGCGTCGGCGGCGGCGGCGGCGAGGGCGGCGAGGGCCGCCTCTCCGAACGACTTCTTGGGGGGGAGGCTGGGGGCGATCCCCGCCGGCGGTCGGCGAGCAGGCAGCGGCAAGAGAGGAGGAGGAGGAGAGGGCAGCGGTTGGTGGCCGTTTGGGAGGAAAACTGACTCTGACAGCGGCGGTGCGGCGGCCAAGCGGGACCTGTCCCACCGCCGAGGAAATGCTCTCTGGGTCGTCTCCGTCACCGCCCTGGTCCTGGGCTACATCGCGCTCAGCGGGCAGTACTTTACGATCGAGTGGGAGGACTTGGATCAGGAGGGAGGCGGCGGCGACGGAGGTGGAGATGGAGGTGACGTTGTTGCCGAGTGAAAAGGAAAGGAAAGGAAAGAAAACAAAAACGCATGAATTTTTCCAGTCGATTTCAGTGTGAAACGGGGCCTGGAAAGACAAAAAAAAGCCGCTTCTCTGTGCTTCTGCTACTGCTACTGCTGCTGCTGCTGCAGAGGCTGCTGCTGCTGCTGCTGCCGCCGATTTCCGAGTAAAAGGAGAAAGAGAGAAGTTAAAAGCGAACGAGCTTTTCGGGAAAACCAACTCAAAAAAGCGAACGAAAGAGTTTTTAGAGTTTTTTTTCTTTCAACTCTCGAGTGCTGCCGAAACGGAAATCGCCCTCAGCCCTCTGCCGCAGCAGCAGCCAGGGCCGCGGCGGCAGCGAGCCCGTCCTCCTCCTCTTCTCGCTCCTCTTCGTGTTTCTGCAAGCTCCTACTGTGCTGCCGCCTCTGCTGCGCCCGCCACATCGAAGAATAAACTCCCTTTTCGTCTCTGAGGAGCTCCTCGTGAGTGCCCCTCTCGACGACGATCCCTCCCTTGAGCACGAAGATGGCGTCGACGCCCGCTATCGTCGACAGGCGGTGCGCGACGTAGACACTGGTCCGGACGTTGTCTCGCTTGCTGTCGTTTGGCGAAACAGACGTCGAGGCAGGGGAGGCAGACGTCGGAGTCGAATAAGATGTCAAAGTTTCATCGACGGAGCTCGCCAGCGCCCGCAGCACTCCCGCCTCGGTCTCCGAGTCGAGCGCGCTCGTCGGCTCGTCAGCCACCAGCAGCCTCGGCCTGCGCAGCAGCGCGCGTGCGACGGCCACGCGCTGCCTCTCGCCTCCGCTGAGCCGCAGGCCGCGCTCTCCCACGAGCGTGGAGAGCCCAAGCGGCATCGCGGCGACGACGGCACCGAGCCCGGCCGCGCGCGCGGCCGCCTCGATCTCTTTCGACGAAGCGCCGCTCGAGCTCTCCGCCGCCGCCGTTTCGCTTCTCGTCCTCATCCTTCCGTAGGCAATGTTCGCGGCCAGCGTGTCGCTCATCAGAGCCGTGTCCTGCGGCACGGCGGCGACGGCGCCGCGCAGCGCCTCGGCGCGGAGGTCGCGCACGTCGACGCCGTTCAGCAGGATGCTCCCCGTGTCGACGTCGTAGGCCCGCAGCAGCAGCCTGAGCAGCGTGGACTTGCCCGAGCCGCTCGGACCGACGATGGCGGCCGACGAGCCGGCGGGCAGAAAGAGGGAGACGCCCTTGAGCACCGGCCTGCTCTTGTCGTAGCCGAAGACGACGTCCCGCAGCTCGACCGAGAGGCCCAGAGCCTTGTTTTGTCCTCCTCCTCCGCCACCCTCTCGTCCTCCTCCGCCGTCGTCGCCTCCCCCCAGCCCTCGAGTCCCAGGCTTCAGCGCGGGCTCCGTGCCCAGGACGTCAAAGAACTGCGACAGGTCGACCAGGGCCTGCCGCAGCTCGCGATAGAACCACCCCAGGAAGGACAGCGGCGCCGCGACCTGCAGCAGCAGGCCCTGCGCCATCACGAGGTCGCCCGGGGTCGCGCCGGGCCGGGCGGCGACGCAGGCCAGCGCCGCGCCGAGGCCCACGGTCAGGATCGCGGCCTGGCCGGCGTTCAGGATCGCGGCGAGCTTTTCCGTCTCGACGCTCGAGGCCTGGAACCGCGAGAGCAGCGCGTCGTGCGTCGCGGCCTCGTACGCCTCGCAGCCGTTGGCCTTGACCGTCTCGACGTTTATCAGGGCGTCGACGGCCCTGCCCCTCGCCGCGGCGTCGAGCGCGTTGGCGCGGGCGCGCACGCCCGCGGCGCGGGAGGTGATCCGGACAGTCCAGAGCGAGTAGAGCGCAAACGTCCCCGCGACGAGCGCGGCCAGTCCGGGGCTGAACTTGCGGGCGAGGAGGAAGCAGACGGCCGTGAGCTCGACCGCCGTAGGGATGAAGGTCCACTTTTTTTTTCCGGTTTATGGAGTTATTGGTTTGGAAAAGAAAGAGAGAGAGAGAGAGAGAGAGAGAGAGAGAGAGAGAGAGAGAGAGAGAGAGAGAGAGAGAGAGAGAGAGAGAGAGAGAGAGAGAGAGAGAG
>Ga0210003_1000303_pt1 | contig 43962 bp, 26 predicted proteins | sample LantaG_FD_182804 | JGI IMG/M metagenome (GOLD analysis project Ga0210003, IMG submission 182804) | Deep subsurface microbial communities from Baltic Sea to uncover new lineages of life (NeLLi) - Landsort_02402 metaG (SPAdes) (version 2) | ecosystem: Environmental > Aquatic > Marine > Oceanic >...
CACCGGTGTGGTCTCTGAATCTTCCGACTTTGCTGCTGACGTGCGGGCTTAAGTAAAACTTGTAACCCCTGTAACCACGGAATACCTCGCCTTCCATGTCGTCGGCAGTAATGTAACCTCTTCCGTGCGAATCGAACAGGCCGGCGCGGAAGTCGCCGGTGCCGGCCGTACAGGTGACGTCGTGGTCAATGCACCCGCTAAATGGCATGCAATTGCAATCCGTGGTCGGCCCGTCGCTCAGCCAAAGGTAAGAGAATTCGGCAATATCTCCGGGCCGGCTGAGTCGCTGTTCGGGTATTCTTACGATTATTTGCTCATCATCTCTTGGTTCCCATTCCAGTTGGCCCCGGCCGTTCACAAAAAGGGCGGTGGGCGTATCCGAATAGTACCACGTCTTTGAGTCCCAGTTGACGCCGTCATCGTCGATAATCGTATGAGTATGCTGCACCTTGGCGCCCAAAACCGCGTTGGTCGGGTTTGACAGTTGCAGGACGACCGTCTCGGCAGGCTCGTGAACAGTATCATTAACGATGTCAATGCTGATTTGCTGACTTGTCTTACCCGGCCCAAATGTCAACGTCCCTTCTTCAAGTGTGTAATCGTCCCCGTCGCCATCTGCTGTGCCGCGATTGAACCCGTAATCGACGGTAACCGGTTTGTCCTGTGCTTCTGAGAGCACCACGTTAATGCCTGCCTTGCCTGCCGACTCAGGTGACGAGGAGGAGATTCTCTCGAACTGCACGGCACAAACGCCCGAAGGCGACTGCGGCGGCGGCCTGTAGTCCGGCCAGCGCCGCACCTCCGTGTTTGTCGGGAAGTTTTTGGGGATTTTCTGGGTTACGCTGCCGGTTGCGGCCCATTCTGCGCCTCGCTGGAGGGTAACGATGAAACCGACGCACTCGACCGACTGGCCGTTGCTCTTGACATGACCCATCAGCGTGTGAAAGACCCTGCCTTTTCCGTATCCAACGGTAAAAATCATCGGTTCGTGCTCGCCTGTCCCGCCGCATATTGTCGGGTCTGCGTAGGCTGTCGCAAGCACGGTCAAATTCTCTGCCGGGCCGCGCATTTCGATGTTGAAACCGTCTCTTGCGTGCAGCCACATCCTCGGCAGACCTTTCATAACAGGATGCTGCCGGTCGCGGGTGACAAGCTGGATTATGTGCTTGTCGGGGTGCGAGCCACCCTCGCCCGGCGTGTAATCTCGGATGGCTTTGCCGCCTTGCCAGCGAATGTAAGGCCCCCACCTCTCGTCACGACCGTACCAGCCGCCGAGGCCGAGTATTCTGTTGTATTCTTTCCATTGCGGAAAGGCGTTGCAGGCCGAGTGAAAGGCAACAACTCCGCCGCCGTTCTTGACGTATTGGACAAAGGCCTCTTTCATCTGCTCGCACCAGGGCTCGCCAATATAGTTGAGCACCACAACATCGTAGGCGGCAAAGTCGGGTCTGAAGTCTTCCATCTTGTAGCCATTGCCGCCCTCATCGGGACTTATAGCAATATCGACGTTGAACAGGTTTGTGTCCTCGAGTATTCTCATCACAATCGGCGTGCTCAGCCGCCAGTTGTGATTGCTCTGGCCCGTTACGATAAGCGCCTTCAAAGGCTGTCCAGACTGACCGCCAGACAAACCGCCCGCAAATCCGAAACTCCACGCCAGAACCGCCAAACAACCGACCAATCGACTCGTGTTCATCCTCGCTCTTCTACTAAATCGTTCTCCGGAAATTACCCCACAATCCAAAATCCCCTCCCACGCTTCAGTCAAGACGACCCAACAACTGGCCATTAAGCCGTATCTTCAAAACGTACGCATAATCACAAGGTCTCGCCTCGGGCAGCTCAACCTTCAGGCCTGTCGCGTCCCGCGACCATTTCAGCGCCTGTCCGTCACCCAGCATCCGGATGTCGGCTATCCCGCCGCGACAGAGAAATGTGCTGCTGCTCAACGAGCTGATTAGCACCTCTTTGCCGGGCCAGTCGAGACAAATCGCATAGAGCACCGTCGGCTTCGTTGTAAACCTGATGTCACTGCCGCTGTACGCCGCCGCTTGACCTTTCCTCTCAGCCATATGCCCGCTGCCGCCCTGCGTCGGACCCTCGCCATACATGTGCCACGGGCGAGTGCCGTAAATCGCCTGACCGTTAAGCGAAAGCCATTTGCCGATACCAAGAAAAATGTCCCTGGCCTCATCCGGGAGCGTCCCGTCCGCCTTCGGACCGACATTCAGCAAAAGAACGCCGTTCTTGCTGACTATGTCGATAAGGTCGTCCACCAGAGAATCTGTCGACTTAAACTCGTCGTTCTCGATGTACCCCCAGGACTTTCTGCTGATTGACGTATCCGTCTGCCAGACCATAAACCGAATCCTGTCCATCTTGCCGCGCTCCAGGTCCAGAACAGCCGAGCCGTCCGGAAACGCCTTGTTCTTGTATTGCAGCACAACCCCCTTGCCCCATTCGGCGTCCTTGTTGTAGTAATACGCACAAATCTTCTTGCGGTAAGGCTCGAATTCCGGACGGTTGAAACCAAAATCAAACCACAGCACCGACGGTTCATACTTGTCCACAATATCTTTCACCCTGGCATACCAGTGCTCCAGAAACTCCCTGCTCGCCGGAGCATCCGGGCTGCGCGGTTTATTATACAGTGCGTAATATGCTGGGTCGTTCGTATCGAACTCGCTGCTGTGCGGATAGTACCTCCAGTTATGCGCATAGTGCGTCGATGCGCCCAGCCTCATACCCTGCCGGCGGACGGCTTCGCCCAGCTCACCGACAATATCTCTCCGAGGCCCCATCTGCACCGAGTTCCATTTGGTATGACTCGAATCATACATCGCAAAACCGTCGTGATGCTCGGCCACCGGAACAACAAATCTCGCGCCGGATTTTCTGAAAAGCTCTGCCCACTTCTGCGGGTCCCACTTCTCAGCTTTGAACATCGGCACAAAATCCTTGTAGCCAAACTTCGACTGGTCGCCCCACGTCGCTTTGTGGTACTCGAACTCCCTGCGTTTCTGCCGATACATATGTCGCGGATACCACTCACTTCCGTACGCGGGAACCGCATAAACGCCCCAGTGAATAAATATGCCGAACTTCGCATCCTTGAACCACTCGGGCGCCCGGTATTTTTGCAGGGATTCCCAGGTTGCATCATAACTCATTTGGTCCTGCGCCACGCTTTCTCCAGGAACCGCGAAACACAAAAGAGCCGTGCCTGCGAAGACCAATCCACTTATCAAACTCCTTTGGGCAACCATTTCTGTTCTCCTTCAAATCCCGGTTTTCGATTTCGTCGGTCAGCGCCGCGAGTCTAACCGCGGCAGTTAAGTGTGACAATTCTAACATCCCGGCGCCATTGGGCCAAGCAGATTCTGTACAAGTACAACGCCTTATTACGGCAGCGTTGGCCTGCGCATCGGACAGCTCCTTATGCAGACAAGTAACCCGAAATCGCATCCCAGCCCACCTGCTTTTTTGCGCAGAAATTCTTAGTCGAAGCGCTGTAATTCAAGATAGGATCTATTTGGTATGTTTTCTGGGCTATTCTCCCGTCAGTAGTGCTGGGTTGCAGAGGGGCACCGCCGTTGCAGGTAGTCCCGGAATTCTAAAGCGTCAGACAGGGCATGGTAAGGACAGTGCTAATCGTTCTCTTCACATCCATATAGCTCTACATGGCTTCTAAGTGCACAAGGCACGAATTCGTAAATCGGCGTCGGTGCTTGACCTCTCAAGTAAAACGCGAAGAATCCAGGTACACGCGCGAACAGGAAGTTTTTGAAATCTCGATAATGTTGAGGTTGCTTTTCAGCCAGCAATATCACCTCCCCCACTTTACGCCGATTTGCTGGAAAGAGTTCTGGAACAGACAACTCTACCATCCATAGCCACGATTCTGGTTCTACCTTAATCTTAAATGTGCGTCTTCTCTCCCAGTCACGGACTTTCCTGAGGTGTTCGGAATAATCTTTTCCTTTAAGGAGAATAGGGCGCAGTATAAGTTGATTGTTCCTAGCATATTCACGTAACCTTTTCCTCCAGACTTCATCCACGTCCGGTAGTTGTGGGAGGATGGTGAAAAGATAATCAGCACCGATAACCTCGGCCTGGACTGCGTTCATCTGAACCTCTTTTGGCAGCGTCGCTATCACGTATTGAACACACCCCTGATCCATCGAGCACTTGTCAGCTAATTTTTTACAATAGCGGCGTGTGCGCAGGTAACGGCGAGGTATACAGAAATTGGAGCCCCAGTTGTCATCATGAGCAATGTACATACTTACCCAGGATTCGCTGGGAATATACAAAGTCCCCGGGCCGACTTTGAAGTACGAAGACTCCGCTCTGTGGACCCAGGTGTCCTCGTTAAAAGTGTGTCCAAAAACGGGAATTGCATGGCACACGTCCGGTCTGTCGGCAGTTTCAAATACCACTATAGCTGGAAAACCGGATTCTATACTACCGTACAAAAACTTCTGAAAAGGATCTTGATAACGATGCTCCTGTACATCTGTATAATCTATTACCTCACATTTTGCTCCTGTGGATTCCAAGATTTCGCGCATTTCAACAGTATTCAACCCGGTACCATCAGTCCCTCCCACTTTTCTGTTGATATGATCAACACCAATCATTTTGTTCATCTCTCGATAAGTCATATCTCCTGTTGTGCAAAACCGAGCCGCTGCCGTTCGCAGGGCAACGTGCGCACATACGTTAGTTATGTTATTCTGCTGTGCGTATAGGTAACCCTTTATCTCAAATCGATTATCTCCTACGGAACAAACCCACTCGTTAACGCCTCGGATAAAATCATTCTCACTCCCGCTTGGCTTAATAACCGATTCGTAAATCCGAATCCGCTTCCCAAGTCCGGTAATATAATCTTCCTTTATAATTGCATAACCTAAAAACTCTTCCTGCTTCACATTTGCAAGTCCCCTCTTGGTTTTGAATTCTTTGGTGTAGTAACTTAGTCTGCACACCTTTATTGGATACGAGCCCGGATATCTTATTTTAATGTCCTCGTTCTCCTGGCGAATATCTTCGGCTTCCTTCAGTTCTTCAATTACCATAGTCCGCCCATTATGTTGTCGGACTTGGGACATTATACGCCGTAGCGTAGGTAAAGCTTGGAATTGGTCATCTATAAAGTCGAAGTTTGAATGCGGACGTGCTATGTCTCTGGGAATTGGATTCCCTCCGTGGACTGTTCTGGCATAATATTTGGAACCTTCAATTGGCTCCATCTGGATTTTGGGCATGGTTTTAGTCATGTTTTGTAAAAAAAGACTTCCTTAACGGACTATAATTTTTACATCTCTTGATGCTTCTTGGCGCTCCTTCAGCCATTTCAAGTAATTTGGTACGTCATCGTTGGCGAAAGAAATCTGCTTGGTGATTGTTTCGCCTGTGCATTTACTTCTTAAATCATTAAGCAGGGCTTTGCGGCTTGCCTCAACGGATATTTTGCGTTTTCCATTCTTCTTTCCCATAACCTTCCCCTTTTCGTCTCTTTAAGTCTTATGATTGCCCGCGTTGGAAACTATTGTCTTTTGCAATACAAGTACCCGTCAGCAACAACGTTACGAAAGGATAAATGCCTCCTCCTAAAGAGGCTACCAAATTTCGTTCCTTACAAAATAAGTATATCAAAGTCCTCATAAAATTACCACCCTTTTTGCTGTGCTCCCATGAATTTTCCGGGTATCTTAGCTGATTTTCGTGATCTGCTGCCACTTTTCAAGTCTCTTTTCGGCATTTTTGAAATAAATTTTTATTGAATTTTCGGAGGCATCCCAGATTCTTGAAGCTTTTGAGCCCCTTTGGTAATTCTCTCGCTCGTTGGTCCGTGCGTTTTCAACACTAATAACGCCTACTACGTATGGCGCTACCGCTGCGTTCGAGGTTGATGAAGAAGTATCGTAGGGCGTCGATGGGGTGGTCGTAGACGCCGTCTTTTTGGGGAAGTTCGGCGCCGGGGCCGGCGGAATCGGGATAATGGTAGCACTGCATCGCCTCAATCAGCCGCTCGCACCGGGGTGAGATTACCAGTCGGCTTTCGCTGTCGCCGGCTTTGACGGCCCTGCGGATAAGCTCGATTCCCTCCAGGATGCCGCTGCGGCGGTATCGGGCGGCTATCCCCAGCGTCCGCAGCTCCCGGACGACGCTGGTGCCGGTAACGTCGTTAACGCCGCTGCCTGCCGGGTCGCAGAAGGTGGCCGCCATCCGCTGCTCGCCGCCCGGCGTTCGCTGCTTCATCTCGGCAGCGTGTACGTCAATGGTGGCCCTGCTGCGCACGTACTCATCTATCACGCGGACGATACCGTCATCATCGACCTGAATCCAAAGGCACACGAAGGGATTGACAAAGCCGAAATCCAGCGACCGATACAGCGGCAGGCTCGGATTGTAATCAACGGGCCTGACGTGAACAGCCGGGTCGAACTCGTCGAAGACGACATTCTCCAGCGAGGGCCTTTTGCAGAGCATCTCCGCCTGCCAGCCTGCCCTGCTGGACCGCCGCATAGCAGTGATGCAGTCGTCAATCCTGAGGTATCCTTCGGCCTGCCTTGCCTTTCCGCCGCAGTCACCCCACAGCGGACACTGCGAGCAGCTTCTGTCGGTGCATTTTTCGATTACTTCCCAGAGGCACCATTTATAGACCGGCGTGCCGAGGTGGTCCGCGGAAGAGACTGCCTTTTGCATCAGCCCGTACGGCCGGTGCATCGTACTGATTAGTTCCATCCCGGCCTTGATTGCGGCTGTGCTGCGGGTGGTGAATTTGGCCGCTGCGAAAACGTCCTCGTCGAAAAGCTCAACTTCGTCGCAGCGCAGTTTCTGGATGTGCTGGCCGCGAACGCTCATCGGTGACTGGGTCAGAACCTCAACGCCTGAGCCGTTTGCAAAGATGCACTTTTGCTTGCGGACCGGCTCACACAGAAACTCTTCGAAACCGTTTCGCAGAAAGGCAGTCAGGTAATCGTACATTCTGCCGGCCTGTTCGCCTGAACCGCCGAGGATTCTCACCTGGCAGCCAGGCTTAAAAACGCAGTCCAAAAGTGTGGCGACGGCGGCAAGTTTGGTCTTTCCGCCGGCACGGTTGGCCCAGACTATCGCGTCGGCATTGGGACGGCCGTTGCCGGCGAAATCGCCGCCGAAGCTGTGCCACAGATAATCCATCGGCGTGTCGTGCTCGCCGCAGATTCTCCTGTCCGGCACATCCATTCTCAAAAACACCTTGATGTAATTTTTCAGGTCACGCCTGTTTCTCGGCCTGGTCCGCCGAAGCGCCGCATAAACTGCTTGTGCCTCTTCGGTACCACGTTCAGATTTTGGAATACTACGTTCAATCATACTTTTGCTCCTGTACTGGCTTGTTATGGTTGCGGGTTGTTTGCCGAAGCGCTGAAGCGCCGCGGTCGTTGGTCGGGAAGAACCTGTCGAGAGCAGGCCAAATCGGACCGAGTGCAATTACTTGAAAAGATGATTCAGCATTTCGTCCGAGACTGTCATCGTGTACACGCTGTTGGCGTCCTGCGGGCCGGTTATTCAATGTCGTGGGGCTTGGCGAATTTGTGCATCGGGCTCAAAGGGACTCTGAGCGAACACCGTGGCAACCAAGGCAAACAAGACATAAAGAGCGTCTCTCATAGGCTACTTCTTAGTTCTTCTGAGCTTGCTTCTAACCATTGCAGAATTTCGTCTGGGACCTCGAGAGTAAACTCTGTGCCATCGTCCTCGTAGCCACGCAACTGAAATGGCTTGACCAGCAGTGACGACAGGGAGTATTCATACTGCGGAACGTAGAATTTGCCCTTTGTGTGCGGAGGAACAATGAATTTGATTCTGCCATCTTCCGGTGTTCTCAGAGCACATGGAAATTGCAGTCCCGTGAACCAAATACCGACCGGTACGTCGGCCACGGGTTTTCCGGCTGAGTTGACCACCTTCGCAAAAACCGCAATGGTCCGGTCGAACCGGCATTGGCCCAGTTCAAGGGTCTCACCCTGATCGAGGAATATATCTTGCGCGGCAACTGTCGGATTGACCCATTTGCCCTTGAGGTTTGGGTACGCCCTCAATTCCACACTGAGGTTCGCACCGGCAGGGACGCAGATGGTCTCGCGGACATTCTTAGAAAGCGATATCGGATACGTAAAATGACCGCCTTCCAATTGCAGCTCTGTCAAGGTCCTTATACGGTTTGGGTCTGATTTCTCTTCTTCGAGCGAACAGGCATCCGACGGCCAAACGCCATCGCCCACAAGCTCCAGCGCCTCTTGTTCCTCTAAAACATCACCTTCCAAATGCTTATCCAAATCCTCGGTTGACCAGGCGGAGTCATAGTCGTGACCGACCACGATAGGTATCCCAAAAAACGACACCTTTTCCTGGATTACAAAGTCGTATAGCACATACAGAAAAACAGCAAAGAAGTTGTACGCCGGTTGCTGGGGCTCGGACATATCGAACGCCAAGTCGGCAATCTCCACTTTTTGGTCGACGAAAGCATTGATCGGCACCTCGTACGGCCCTTGGTCCGCGTCATGACCAGGACTGTAAGCCAACTTGTAAAACCGGAGGTCTTTGGCCCTGCCCACCCACCCCGGACAGTTGTTTGTGTCCACTACCCATGTGGCGAAGACCTGGCCGTCGTCCTCGATGATCGCCCTGATAGTAACCTTCGCTGCCGGGAATAACGGCAGGACCGGCAACTTAATCCGTCCATTTTTATCAGGCTGGAGCGATTTGGTACTTTGTCGGATCTCCAGGTAGTTTTCTTCCAAAGCCATAAATTTCGGGATCTTATGACCAGCGGCAGAGTGCACTTCGAATCGCCCTTCCGTATCGGTGTGCATCACCTCGTCGAATAGATACCTTCTAAGAAGGGGCTCGAGCCGCTCATCATAGTCCGAGATGTTGCCCTTAACGCTCCGCATCTGGTCCCATTGACTCGGGGTAATTCCTGCCGCGCTGTTAGTAAATCCCGAAGAAGAGCTGCGCGGTGTCAGTATGAACGCGCCGGACATGGGATTTCCGGTGACGCCATCGACGACCTGTCCGCAATAGACCAATTTTTTCTTGAGACTAAACACAAGCTCTTCGGCGCTATCTTCCGTTACTCTCAGAGGCTCGAATTCGTACCGCTTTAGGTGCCATTGTGCACTTGCTTTATATGTCCCCAGCGGAAGATACCGGCCCTCTTTCACGTGCTTGTATGCGTACGTCACTACCGGTTTGTTAGGGCAGTTGATTTCGATTGATATGTCTTTCAGTCTCTTTGTCGCCGTAATCGGTCCATTCTCATCCTCAAATACAAATGTGTGGAAGTATCCATATTCAGTCATACTGATAATACTGCAGTTGGGCTCCGGAGCAACTGTACAAATAAACGGCACTAGGCCAAGCTCTCTTGGAGCGTCAATCCGCAACTTGAACTTTGTCCCGGCCGAGATTGACGTGCCTGGATAGATTATGGGATAAAGCGTGAACCTCCCGTCCTGGTCGGTTAGGACCTGGCCCGAGGAGCGTTGCGTCTCGCCGTTGGGCAATTCTACTGCTGTGCAGCTTACAAAAGCTCCGCTTATAGGCGTGTTCGTATCGTCCACTACGGCCGCGCAGAGCGACCGCTCATAAGCTGGTGCTTCTGTCGGTACCCAGGGCACCCGCACTGCGGGTATGCGTTCCCGAGTTGGTGAATATAGCTTCAAATCGACGGGGTCTATTCGGACGGCGCCATAATTATCCGGATGGTAAACCTCAAGCAGAGGCCGGTTTACGTTGCCGGAGAATGAGGGTATTTCAAAACGGCCTGCTTCGTCTACTTCGGTCTGTCTTATTAATATCCGTGGTCGTCCCCCTAACCTCCCGCAATAGACGAACAGCTTGACGGCAGCCCCTACAAGAGGTTTGTTCAGGGCATCTCTGAATGGCACCTTGTAGGGCCACGAGCCGCTGCTGAGAAGTTTGATGGGCTGGCCGCTCTCATACCGCTGAGCCACCACGCGAGGCTCCATAAAACTATGAACGACCGGGTCCTGCTGGTCTTCTGGGACAACGGCGACAATTGCGGAATCACCGATCTCGAAGGAATCAAGGCGAATCGAAAAGCGTTGCAGGCGAACGGATACCACATCAAACACGGCGGGGTCCACCTCAGGACTATCGTATATTCGGACGAAGGCTTCCCGGCCGTCGAGGTCCAGCGGGGCGGCGGCGGCGTGGCTGCCGGAGAGCAACCAGCATCCTGACAGGACCAGCAATAAAGCTGTGACTTTCATAACTTTATCCTTTCGAACCACATCTATTTGAAAAGAGCTCTGAGCATTTCATCCGAAAGCTGTAGCGTGTAAACATTGTTGGCGTCCTGCGGGCCGGATATTTGATATGGTATCGCCTCACTAAGGGCCGGGTCAGTCGACTCTTCATCCGGCTTGTATTCAACGACGAACTGGCCTTTTGAATCACGGGCTAAATCAAATGTGGCCACACCGTTTTCGTCGCTGTTATAAGTGACTTCTCCATACTGGCTGGAAGCGGTCACCGGCACCCCTTCCACCGGCTGACCTGCCGAATCGGCAACATCGACATAAATCCTGAGGGACCGCTTAATTTCCACCCGGCCTAAATCAAGTACCTGACCCCGGCGAAGCTTGATATTTTCTGCAATAGTCACGGCAGACCAATGCCTCTTCCAAAGGCGTCCCGATGGAATGCGCCACGGGCGTAATTGCACTGCCAGATTCAGCTCCGCGGGGACGTAGACACTCCGGGGTCCCATAACGGTATCCACACAATAATCGTCACGTACCCCCTGCTTATAACCTTCTTTGCAGGCGGCAAGTAGCTTCTCGCACCAGGGCGGATTGTTATTCTTATATATAACCCATTTGGTCCATAAACCCGGAGCTTCCTCTTCACCGCTTTGAAAGCAAGGCTCAACAACAATCCTGGCTGCGGGGAACAACTTGGCTGTAGGTAGTCCGAAATCGCCGTTGTCATCCGGCCCGAACAGTTCCTCCTTAATTATGACGCTGAGATAGTTCTGCTCAAATATCACAACCCCCCCCATATGCCTTTGGCCCGGCACCTTCAGTTCATATCTGCCGTTCTTATTCGTTCGAACCAGCCTGTGGTCGGAGTAGTTGGCCGAGTAACGGATATCGACCGGCTCCAGCACTTGCCGGTAACGCTTTTCTGCGAACGAAACGCTCCCCGGCAATTGATGAAGTGCATCCCACTGCCTTTCTGTAAGTTCCGAAAGATTCCTTCCACTTGATACGCCGGTTGCATCCACCACAAAGGCGCCTTCGAGCGCTTCTGCAGTAACGCCGTCAACAACCAACCCATAATAGCGTTTTGTTTTTGCGGGCATTTTGAAAACCAACCGGTCAGGACTGTCAGTTGTTACTTTCAGCGGCGAAAATTCAAAAGTACGCCTTGTGAGGTTAAGCAACTTCGCTCTGTAGGTGCCGCATGCGAATCTACCGCCGTTTTTCCATTGTGGGTATTCGAGCCACAGATAGCGGTTGTTGGAACGCTCAATGCCGACAAGAATTCGTCTGAGCCGGCTTTGGTCCACAATCGGACCGGCTTGATCTGTAAAGACAAATCTGTGAAATCGACCGGCTTTTTCAAGCTTTATAATGGTCTCACGACCGTTGGGTATTCTGCCCCTGAATGGTTCAAAACCGAGGCTTCCGGGCGGCTCAATCTTCACAGAGTATTCACTTTTAGGTGGAATTAAAGTCCCTATATGCTCGTAGTCTGGTCTTATCGGCAGGTACATCCGAAATCGACCATCGTGGTCCGTAAGAACACCGCAGCTCTGACAACGAACGTCACCGACCCATAGCCCACTAAGGGGATACAAACCCTCAGACTGAACCAACACCCCGCCGACCGGATTGTTGTCCTCGTCAACTACCTTGCCCCAGATAGAGCGCTGGTAAGCTTCACTTTCAGCAGGCACAAATGGTACAAAAACGACAGTAGGCTTTTCCGGTTCGGCTTTATCCGGGTAAGAACGAACCACAGCAGAGTATTTATAATCTGCCTGCGAGACCTCAAAGCAAAATCCACCAGAATCAAGACACAATCTGTTTTCTTCGGCGCCAAAACAAGCTCGGACACTACCGGGGTAAAACGGCAGCTTCAATTGCCCCAGCTTGTTGACCCTTCGATTGCCGATACAAATCTGCCGCGTTGTCTTTGCCCTTTGGGTCCACAGAAATATCTTCACCGAAGCATTCGGCAAAGGGTTGCCCAAGGCATCTGCGAAAACCCAGTCGTAGATTTTCGGCCTCGTTGTCTCATATCTTGGCAGTGTAAACTCTAATCCTTTCTTGTATGCCCAGCAGTAGAACCGGCCGCCCATCAATTGTTCTAACAGTCGGTCTTTCTGGTCCAGGCTGAACACTGCCACCACTGCCGTCTCGGCAACGTCTTGAAAGTCGAATCTAATTTTCCTTGCCTTTACCTCGACCGCCGTCAACCTGTATGCGGCCGGCTCGAGCTGCCAATTTTCATACACCCGAACGATTACCTCTCTGCCTTCAAGGGGGGGCTCGTCCGGCTCATCGGCCACAAGCAACCGCGGCGCAAAGAAACCTGCGAGCAACAGCACGCGCAACAATGTAAGGCTGCATTTCGTGATTTGCTTGTTCATATTCGGTTTCTTTCTATTTTAGAATTTGATTGAACAGTCTATCCGGCACGCGGATGGTGTAGCTGCTGTTGGCGTCTTCGACTCCGGCCACCTCGTATGGTATGCTTCGGTGCAAAACCGGCTGATTGGCGTCGTCCTCAGGGTCATACTTAACGATGAATTCGCCTTTTGAATAGCCGACGAATTCGAACACCGCTACGCCCTGCTCATCGGTGCTGCTGACGGCCGGGTCGTGCTGTCCGCAGGCGGTAACCGGGACGCCCTCAAGCGGCCTGCCCGCCGAATCCAGCACCTCGACAAACACAGCGAAAGGGGACAGGATTTGGACCTCGCCGGCGTCGAAAACTTCGCCCTGGGCAAGCGTAACATCGTCGGCGATGGTAACCGGTGCCCACTCGACTCCGTGCAGCACGCGCAAGTTTATTCGGAGACTGAGACCGGCCGGCACCTGGAAGCAATGCTGCTGGTTGGCTTCGAGCCAAAACTCGCGGCGTACGCCGTTTTCCGGATGCTTTTCGCAGGCAGCAAGCAGCTCCTGAACCCAAGCCGGGTTGTCTTTTGCTGTGAGAAACCATTGTGGCCGAAACCGGAGCGGCCACTCACGGTTTTTGCCTTGTTCGTCAACCGGTTTGACCATAACCATGGCCGCCGGGAAAAGTCTTATGTCGCCGAATCTGTAATTGCCTTCTTTGTCTAACTCGGCCCAGCGCTTAGGAACGTGAATCGTCAAACGACCTTCTTCGAATGCGACAATGTCGCGTACCGCCACTTTGGGCGGCTCGGCGAGTCTAAACCAGCCGTGCCGGTCGGTACGCTCCATTTTGATTAACGAATAACACTCGGTCACCGGCTTCAGCGCCTGTTTCACATTCGGGTCTGAAGCTGAGTCGGTTGCATTGAGAGCATGCAACACGGCCCATTGCTCAGCGGTTAGGTAAGAGAGGTTTTTTCTTTCAGCATATCCATTGAAGGCAATTACAAAGGCGCCGGCCATGGGCTGGCCGGTGATGCCGTCTATGACGCGCCCGTAGTACGTTTTGCCCGTAGGGACCCTGAAGACCAACCGTTCTGGACTGTGGGCGGTGACCGTCAGAGGTTGGAACTCGATGTACACGCGGGGTCCGTAGGCTTTGGCCCTGTATGTTCCCAGCGGCAGCGTAACGCCGTCTTTCAACTGTTCGTATCTGAAGAACAGGTTGCGCTGGCCGGGTCTCTCGATGTACATCTCTGCCTCATTGAGTAGCTCGGGGTCTTTGATAGGCCCTTCCTGGTCCTCAAAGACGAACGTGTGGAAGTATCCTGCATAATCCAGAGTGACTTTATTGTACTGGCCGTTGAGAATCCTGCCGTTGAACGGTGCCAAGCAGGTTCCTTCAGGCGACTCCACCTCTATGGCGTATTCCGTATTAGGCGGAATGAGTGTGCCAATCTGGTAGGCCGACTCATCCACCGGCAGATACGCCCGAAATCGCCCCTGCAGGTCGGCGACCACCCAGTTGAGCTGGTAGGGGCTCGAGCCTATCCACTTCGCGCCGGGCGGGATACAACCAGTCGGTTCAACCAGCGCCCCGGCAACGGGATTATCGTTGCCGTCGACAACCTGCCCCCACACCGACCTTGTCTCAGCAATGCTGCCGGCAGGGACATTAGCCGTCAGCAGCGGCCCACTCTTGACAGAGCCATAAGTTTCAATAATGTTCTTGCAGTAGCCGGGCGCCGAGACCTCGAACCGCAGGCGACAGCGCAGATTTGAACAAATAGCCTTGCTGGCAGCGCAGAAAGGCAGCGAGAACCTGCCCTGTGAATCCGCTGTTACCGAGGCCAGCTTAAGCAGTAACTTGCCGCTTCTCAAATACACGTCGGCACCAGCCGCACCCAGCGGCCCGGCCAATGCGTTGCAAACCTGCCAGTCGTACCTGGTGCGATCTTCCTCGGGCACGCGCGGGAAACGTAGACGCACAGATTTGTTGTATGGGCAGCCGTACACACTGGTGCCGAACAGTCGCTTCATCACCGGGTCGGTCTGGTCGCTGCCGAAGATAACCAGAAAACCGGATTCTTCCGGCCCGGCAATCAGTGCCTCAGTTCGTCGGGTCCTGACCTCGGTGGTGACTCTTCTGTAGTTCGAAGGGTCCTTTTCATTGACAAGGTACAGCCTCAGAACGACCGGCCTTGCCTGCAGCTCAGCAGCGCTGTAATGAATAAAATACTCTAGGCCGCTTTTCCTGTACGACCATCCTTGGGACGAATTCTGCACCAGCTGCCTGAGCACCGGGTCGTTCTGGTCCTGGGCACGGATATTGAACACCGTTTCTTCGTTTGCCTCAGGTATGTCCAGCCTGATTGTTCGGCCTTCTATTATTGTGCTGACCTTATAGCCCGCTTGCTGGTCCTCTCTAATCTGGTGGACGCGCACGACTACCCGTCTGCCATCGAGGTCATACGTCATCGGCTCGGCGGCGAAAAGGCAAGCAGAAACAATGGTCACAGCGACAAGACTCAACGGTAAGCAGATAAGTTTCATAATATTACTCCTATGTCGCGGCAAGCTCAGTCTTTCTTGAAAAGCCGATGCAGCATTTCATCCGAAAGCTGCAGTGTGTAAACATTGTTGGCATCTTGGATTCCGTTCGTCTGGTAATCTACCGATTCGCTATAGAAACGTTCGGCCTCATCCTGATGTGTGATAATGAAGCTGTCCTGGTAATAAGGGGGGACATAGAAGCCAGCCAAACCATCCTTATCTGTGATTTTAACCCCGCTGCGATGGTCACAGTGAACACCAACACCTACGACCGGGTTGCCCGCAGAATCGGTTACCTGCACAAAGACTTCAATTCGCTGCGTCAAATCGATAATCCCGAGGTCGAGACTCTTGCCTTTCTCGAGGGAGAACATCTCTGTGTAAACCGGCGCAGCACGGTATTCACCCCCACCCCGAAATTCAAGGCGAAGATTAAGCTCTGCAGGTACATAAATAGTGTACGGCAGGTCCGAGTGAACCGGTCGGTCCAAATCTACATCTACAGTCCTCGCATAGGTCGCAAGGGAGCTGTCACAGGGGTCCCTGTCGCACTTTCGCCAGTACACCCAGAAAGAGTTGTTTTCTTCCTGATGCTCAAAAGCTAATTGAAAGTGAACCTTCGCTGCAGGAAACAGTTTTGATATTGGAAGTTCCACCACTTCATTGGGGCTGTTTTTGAGATTGTCATCTGTGAAGTGCATAATCGGAACATAATCCTGCTTGATTACGTAAAAATGATACGAGAGGCCGTGTGTTACCGTTATGCTGAAGCGTCCCCGGCTGTCGGTCACAAGGACCTTCTTTATCCTGGACCATCGCTTGCGCAAAGGTTCAAGGACCGGGTCGTTCGGCTCGATGTCTTCTCTGAGTTGAGCGAGCCTCTGCCATTGCTGCTCTGTCAGGGACGCCACGGTTGCCTCCGCTAAAAGCCCGCCTTTGGAACAAATCACCAGTGCCCCTTCGACTGGTTTGCCGGTAAGGCCATAAACAACGCGGCCCTGATAGGTTTTATATGGCTTGATAGGCTTGGTCTGCCGCCGTCTGAAAACAACTTGGCTGGGACTTTCCTCAGTGACAGTTACATGTTCAAAAGTCATACTTCCCATTTTTGCTTTGTATCCGCCGGGAGGAAACATCCCGCCATCTTTGATATCGTCATATTCGAAATACAACGAGCGCTGTAGGCCCGAAGGACGTATCTCCAGTTGCAGTCTTTCGAGTATCTTCTTGTCCGTAATCGGTGCGTTCTCATCCTGAAAAGCGAAGGTCCTGAAATACAATTTCGGCCGCTTCAGTCGTATTATGCTTTCTTTGCCGATAGGAATTAGCCGAGACTGAGGCGGAATACTAAGTTCCTCCAGTGTTACTATGAGCACATCATACTTGGAGTTAGGGGCCAGACGTATCGAGCCGCCCTTTAGTTTTTCCATCGGCATACACATCCGGAATCTGCCTTGTGCATCCGTAACGACAAATCCGCAGTGTCTCGACCACCTTAGCTCACCGCCTCCCGGAGTACGAACCTCCCGGCAAGAAATCACAACCTGCGGCATCGGGTTATTTGCGTCATCCAGGACACGGCCCCATATCGACTGTTCTCTTGTCGCAGGGTTAACCGGACTCATCGGAACGTTAACATCATGACCGTAGTACAGAGTATTGAGAATCAATACTCTGCCATAATCCGGATGCGAGAAAATAAAGGACGGCTTACTGTTATGCAGTTTTTCTTTTTCAACAAAAAGCAGCCCGTATTTATCAAGACTGTACTGCCACACTAGCGCGTCAAGTCCGGGCACTTGAGCATTGTAACCGAATATCAGTTTCCTGGTGTCAAAAACTCGTACCCATCCGTTCGATAACGGTTCGCCGTAAACATCACAAAAGCAAAACACAGAGTACCGGGACAAGAGCTTTTGAAAGTAGCTCCTGCGAAGTGCGCCCCATTGGCCGTAACTGTCGAGCAACCTATCGAGCTTTATAACGTGAGCGGCAAGTATTTCCTGAAGGACGATATCGGACCGAATCTTTTGTGTTAAGAGCTTTGAACACAGCAGCAAGTCAAGAGCAACCACAGAGTCCTCCTCGAGGAACTTGCCTGTAAGATAATCGGTTATGGGGCCAATATTCGGGTCGTCGGCTTTGAGTTCAAGCATACAACTCGAAACCTGCCGATATGTGATTGTTTTCCTGGCTTGGTCAACCGGCGTCTGCCAGAGAGCACAGTTCTGCAGAACTGTCGGCACCTGGCTGTTACTCCCAAGCCACAGCAGCGAAAAAATTATGGCAACTTGCATATATGAACCTCCAGTCGAGATGCTCAGTTAAAGAGCTTCCGCAGCATCTCATCCGAAAGCTGCAGCGTGTAAACATTGTTTGCGTCCTCCGGACCGTTGGTCTGGTAGGCTATGGACTCGGTTACTCTGTCTCGAGCGGGTCCGGGCGGACCGACGGCGAATTGGCCCTGGTAATACGGCGGCACGCGAAACTCGGCGAAGCCCTGCTCATCCGTGATATAGGTCTGGCCCAAGGACCACCCGAGACGGTCAATGTGTGTTACCCCAACACCTTTAAGGCCTTTGCCGGCGGAATCGACAACCTGCACGAATACGGGCATTTCCTGACGGATTTCTACCTTGCCAAGGTCGATAACCTGACCCTGTGAAGCGCTTACGGTTTCCGTCAAAATCGGACACCACCAGGGGTATCTGCGGCTGGCGTGGTCGGCGACCAGAAGGCGAATCTTGAGGTTCAAGCCGGCGGGAACCTGAAGGCTGTAAAGGCGGTTAGGCTGCAATTGGTCCTGCAAAGCAAGCCGCCAGAACCAGGTCTTTCGAAACGGACCAAACCATCGGGGTTGTCCCTCTTTAGCGTACACCAGGCGCGTGCGTATTTCGCACTCCTGCTGCTGAACATTCGGCTCGAACACCACTGTCGCTGCAGGATAAAGCGGTATATCAGGCAGAGCTATCCGGTTATTACTGGCGCTGTTTTGACGTGTTCCGGACAACTCATACTTAATCGCGGTGAAGTCGCGGTCAAAAGCAACAATGTCGCTGTATTGGTTTTCCCGCAGGAACAATGCAAATTCAAATACGCCCTGACTATCAGCGCGCAGAAGCTCGTCAAAGCGGATGATTTCCCTCAGTGGCACTACGCACGGGTCGTCGCCGACGGTCACCGCTCCGAGCCTATCGAGCATCTCCCATTGCTCCGGTGTCAAGTTCGATATATCCTTGCCGAGCCAAGCTCCAACGGCGACGAAAGCACCGGCCATAGGCAGGCCCGTTGTGCCGTCAACTACCTTACCCGTATAAACGGGCGCTTCGGTTGATTTTGTCTTGAATACCAACTGCCGCGGGCTTTCGGCGGTCACTTCCATCGGCTCGAACTCAGATATTTCAACACCGTAAGGGTCGACTTTGTATGTGCCCAACGGAAGTTTCCTGCCGTCTTTGATATCGCGATAGGTCACACGGTAGGTTAGACGGCCTTTCCGTTCGACAAGAATGCATATCTGCTCAAGAACATTGATGTCCGTTATTGGCCCGTTTGCATCCTCGAAAGCAAATGTTCTAAACGGCGCGTCAATTTTCTCCAGGACAATGGTCTTTTCTCCTCCGGGCAGCATACTGCCCGAATACCGCAGCAAGTCCGAACTACGGGCAGGCCATATTTCTACCTTATATTTGCAGTACGCAGGAAGTCCTTCGAGGTCGGTCCGACTCAAGTCCGGCAGTAAATACACTCCGAAGGTTCCCTGCTCATCGGTAAGTATGCAAGTTGACGGCTTGGCCGATGAGCGGACCGTACCTCCGCCGGGCGTGACGGCCGAGCCAATGATGACCATTGCCCCGACGACAGGAGCGCCGTTGGGCTCAACGACCCTGCCCCAAATCGAGCGAAGCTCGTCCCCTGTTCCGTTCTTCAGCAGCGGAGTAACGAATCGTTCGTCACCGCCCGCCCAGACGTGTCGAACTATTGCCTTGCCGTAATAAGGGTGCGACAGGATGACTGTGAACTCGGCGGGGTATATTGCCGCCCTTGGCATTTTCAATCTGCCTTTTTTATCAAGCACGGTTGTTCTTACTGGTATGCCCGTCGGATTATGAAAATCCGAGACGTAGAGCTCGACGACGGCCCCGGCCAAAGGATTGCCTAGCGCATCGACGAAAATTGCGTACCCGCCGCCGACAAAGGGTCGGCTGGTACACAAATCGAACTTCAGTTTCGGCTTGTAAGACTTGGCATAAATGACATCGGCCAGCAGGGCTCTGACCGCGTTGTCGGTCTGGTCGTCGCCGATAACTACAACGCAGGTGTTTTCAGGCGTCTCGAGCAGCTCTTGTGGCAAATCGAACACTAACATGCCGCCTGTGAGCCTCAGCGTCACCGTCTCGAACGGCTCCGGCTCACCGTAAGGCATAAGAAAGTTTCTGTACCTCGTATTAGTCACGTCCCAATCTCGGTAAACCCGCACAACTACCTCTCTGCCGTCAAGACGGAAAATGGTCCCGAGCCTATTGTGGTCAAGCCGCAGTGTGCAAACGGGGTTGGCATCCTGCAGGGCGGCGGGCTGATAGGTTACCGCCGTATCCGGCAAGACCGAATCCGCACGCATCACCATGAACCGGCTCTTTTCATTAGCCGGCACGATAAAATTGGCGTATCCCTCGGCGTCGGTAATCTCTTTACGACAGAGGTCGATATTCTTGTCCGACTCCCTGTGGGCCAGGGTGACTCCCTCGACGCCGGCGCCGGTCGGACCAACCACCCGCACGGTTACCTCTCTGTCGTCGAGTGCCGTCGTATCGTTCTGGTATGCGTTTGCGGCCGCCGCCATAAGAAACGAAAGTAAGACAAGTTTATTCTTCATCTCTCAACACCTTTCTTTCGCAGCCACCTTTCAATCCGTACCAAAAAGCCGCCGGAGCATTTCGTCCGAGAGCTGCAGCGTGTAAACATTGTTTGCGTCCGCCGGACCGTTGGTCTGATAGCTTATGGACTCTTTGAAGCTGTCGCGGAAGTTGCCTCCACAAGTCACAGCGAATCTTCCTCTATAATGGTACGGTACCCTAAAAGCGGCAAAGCCGTTGGCATCTGTAATCTCGCTTTCTCCCCACCAAAGGTCCCTGTCGGCCTCCATGTGCGTGACGGATAGCCCTTCAATGGGCTTACCGGCCGGGTCTAATACCTGCGCGTAAATCGGCATCTTGGGCTCGAACTCGATGAATCCTAAGTCGACCTCCTCACCGGGCTCAGCTTTGACCAGGTCCGTATATACCGGACATCGATGGCGCAGTCTTAATCGAATCTCGAGGCCCGCGGGGATCTGCACGGCCCTAATGTTCTCGGACATGCACCATATCGGGTAGCGAATGTCAACTCCGAGCATGGAACGATACCACATAAAGTCACAGGCCCAGCTCGCATTGTTATCGGCGTCAATCCAGTCCCTGAGCTCAGTATCGGCTCGGTATTGGCACTTGGTCGACAACTCAAAAACGACCTTGGCCGCCCTGAACAATCTTGACGTGGGTAGCTCAATAGGCTCCCTGTCCTGGTCCTTGAAGTAAACCGTACCATGGTAAATATGAAGATAGCCTTGTTCAATTATATGAAACTGGTACCTGCCGACCTTGTGCTTGGGGATAGAGAGCGAGAATCGTCCTCGCTCGTCGGCACGTACTACCTCGTGAACTCTCCACATATGGCGCAACGGCTCCAGTGCAGGCTCATTAAGCTCGGGATAAGACCCCAAAGCATGTAACCGCTGCCATTGCTCGTGTGTCAGCATGGCAGAGTTGTAAGGAGGTCCTTCCAGGTCCGGTTCGCCTGTGTCTTCTGCAGACACAACAAAGACCCGGCTGGCTGGTCTGTCGGTAAAGCCGTAAACCGCCCGGCCACTGTAGGTAACCTGCTTTTCGAGGTCCTTGGGTTTAAAAACGAGCTGGGTAGGACTGTTTTCATTCACGTCCATTGGCGCAAATTCCAAGGCACCCCCTGGCCCGAAATTTCGTATCCAAGCGAGGTATCGGCCGACGGGGAACTTACCTCCGTCCTTAAGGTCCTCGTATCCGAACTTCAATTGGTTCTTTCCGGGCGGGCTGATACCTAAGAATAATTTGCCAAGGACATTTGGCTCTGTAATTGGGCCGTTGGCGTCTTCAAACACGAACGTTCGAAAATACAACTGCGGCCGCTCAAGCGTAATTAGCGTTTCCTGCCCACAGGGAATTTCTTGCGACTCAGCGGGAACAAGCAGGTCTCTCGGCACTCTGATGCTCACGTCGTATCTTGAGTGGGTTGGAACCTTTGAAATCGATAGGCCCCAGCCCGCGACGGGAAAGTGCAGGGCAAATCGACCGTTACTGTCGGTCACTACACAGCCGGGCCAATTGCCGGATGAGCTATCGTGTGCAGGATAGATGCGCCCATGCCCGGGGGTTCTCAGGCTACACGGCCATATCTGCACACCGGCGATAGGATTGTTCTGCGAGTCCGCGACAACTCCCCAGGCGGATTGGCTCATAGCATCGTTATTGATTGATACAAGCGGAACGTAGATGAGCGGCCAGCCGCCCTGTTGTCTTTTTATCACGGCATCACCATAATCCGGATGCGAGATGGTAAAGGATATTCCGGACGGCATGCCAACCTGTTTGTTCGGTACAAACAGAAGTCCGTTTTTGTCGAGCGTTAGTTGCACGCGCAGCTCTTTGGTGGTCCGGTCCTTCCCTTGGAAAACCTGCACTTCCGCACCGGGTATGGGACTGCCGAGAGCGTCGAGAAACAGAAACACCCAGTGCCGTGGATACAAATCATCGAAGTAACGATAGGTCTCGCCAAGCCAAGCCCCTGCCGGCAGTGTTTCCCCCACCCTCATCAGATGAACGGCTATTCTCGCTCGAAGCTGCGGGTCAGCCCTTACTCTTCGCGACATGGAGCCCGGATGCAGCAGCAAATCCAGGCTAATCAGTGAGTCGTGCTCGAAAAAGCGGCCAAGAAGGGTCTGGAAAATCAAATCAGCCTCCGCGTCATCCAACTGGCCGGACGCCAGATGTCTGCACATCTGCTCGTAGGCGTCCGTTCTTTGTGCCTCGTGCAGTGGCAATTGCCAGTATTCAGGCTGCTCGGCAAAAACGACGGAAGATGCCAAGACCCCAACAAACAAGCAAGACACTTTGAGCATGCGTTTCATAGCCCGCTTCCCCAGAATATCAGACCGAGCATCATTATATCCGGCCGACGGAAAATTGCAAGGATTTTTGTGTGATTCACACAAATTTTACAAACCGCAGCGGGCTGGGCACAATTGCTGTCTCGAATCCGCCTGCCGGTACCGGCGGCGGCCGGGTTTTTTGCGGTTGAACCAGCGAAAACGGTTGTTATCCCGCGCGGCTCGCTATTTGTATGGTACTTCCACCGGGTAGGCTGTTGATGTCTGCTCGCTTATTTCGACCATTCCCAGTGGCACAGATGTCTGCTGAAGGTCTTTGGTTATGATTGCCCGCATGTGGTATCTGCCCGGCACAATCTTCAGCGGCATCTTGCTGACGGCGCCTGCAGGTACCGCCTCTGCCGTGAAAGGCGCGTAAAACAGCCCCACTTTCGAGTCAGCCGAGGCATAGAAAGCAATCGCTCGGCAGTTCGTAAGCAGGTCAAGGTCTTCCTTCGCAAATGCCAGTTCCACGTCGACTATATCCTCGTGGGTTATGACCAGCTCGGCATCATCGGGCAAATTGACGTGTCTTTTGGCAAGGCTCTGCGCGTAACACCACAGTCTTCGAGGCTTGTTGGGCTCAGCTACGTACACGGCCAGTTCGCCGCCGAGTATGTTAGGCCCCTTCAGGGTCATTCGACCGGGCGACTCGGCGTCATAAAACCGCCGCTGGTTGGTTCCGTCATCGTAAACGGCGGCCAGGCTGCCCCTTGCAACATCAGCCGGATAGTCCTCGATAACTACGGTAATCTGCTGCTCCTGCTCCAACTGCCTCTGCCTTTCAGCCTCAGTCTTATCTTGCGCGGCGCTTACAAGCATACCCGGTCGGCAGGGCTCCGGAACCGAAAGGCCCCCGGTCGGCGCCGGCGCAGCTTCTCGGTCAGGCTCAGGCTCCCGTGACGCGGTTACGATGATAAGCACCACGGCCACAACGACTATAGCTGCCGCTACCATAACCAGCCTTGAATTCTCCCTCGACATTTGTTTACCTCCTTAATAAAAGCTCACCAGTTCATATCCCGCAACTACTGCGGGGCCCGCCGAAGCAAAATCCTCAGCGGCTCGGTCGATTCTTTCTTTAGCCAGACAATAAGGTCGGTCGTCTCGAGCCTGCTGTGATGGCCCAGACGAAAGTCCTGCCCTCGTTTTACCCTTTTGCCGTCTATTGTCAACTCCGCATCTGAGCTGCCCCAGCCCGTGATGACAAAAGCCGGGTTGACAACCGGCGATTTCTCACTCGCTGCGAGTTCAAATTTGAGCGGCGAACGACTTACTCCCTCCTGGCGGCTCAGTACATAGGCTCGCTGGTACCTGTCGTAACCTGTACTTTCGTAACCGGTGCCGGCCAGTTTCAAATCTGCCGGGTAGTTCCACGACCTGGCCAAAGGAACAACGTCTGTGACCGGCCCGTCCGTCATTCCGTAAAGCGATACGGCAATGTACGAATCACCTTCGCCTCGCACGGGCTTCGGCTTTCTATTGCTCAGCGATGAACTGCTCGGCCGGTCCGGGCCGCAAACCTCCCTGCCGTCGTTTGGAAGCTGCGCCACGGGCCAGTGATTCCACCAGGGAAACTTCGACTCTTTTCGCCCACCTCCGAACGCGGTGATTTCTCTGCCTGGCTTGAATATGATAAAGGGTCTGTACCTGGCCTTTAGGTTGGTCATCTGAATATTTGCGCCCACCGGCAGCGGATAATCGTGCGGGGTTGTGCTGTCCCATGAGTAGCTGTGCGTTTCTCCCTGCATATTCGCCAGTGTGAAGGCTTCAAGTTCGACGTTATCCTCCGGCGCGGTTCCCGGCTGGCTGAAAAAGATTGTCTCCTGCCATTGAAAGCCGCCGGGCTCGCCGGTCCAGAGCACCTGTTTCCGCGTGGCCACGGCATCGGGATAGATGTAATAGTATTCATCCGTCCAGTCGCCCCAGCCGGTGACGGGGTCTTCGTGATTGATGGTATATCTTATATCACAAACCGCGTACCGCCAGTGCACCACTACCCGCGCATCGTGATTTTCGATAAGCCGAACGTGAGAATACCGGCATTGCTTGTCGGACATATGCTCGCAGCAGCCCCAGCCTGTGCCGCCGTCTTCGAGCGACTGGTCGCCCATCCATTTGCCATTTTCCGTGACCCAGCTCGCACCATAGTTTGTCCCTCTCCAGAAAACAACCCGTATCGGCAGCTCGTCAAATGTCACCAGAATATCAGGCTGCTCTCCGACGCGCCAGAGCTTCTCCCAGGTCTCGTCATATCGCAGACGGGTATAATAGGCACAGAACCGTTTAGGCAGGTTCTTTGGCCCGGAGGGCATAACACGATAATTCAACGGCTGTTCGGTCTTTGGCCTGGCTGATGCGAAAGCCGCCACAATCTCGTCGGCCGACAGTGCCCGCTTGTAAATCTTGACCTCGTCAAGAAGCCCGTCAAGGACCATATTCGAACCAAGGCGTCGGCTCGGACTGCGCTCCGTGCCCTCCGGCGACAGCTTCTGATGACTCTTGCCGATTAGCAAATCCGACAGCCCCTTGCTTGCGAACTGGCCGCTAATCTTGAGATGCCGTGCGACCTCTTTGCCGTTGATGTACAGGCAAAGCGCTTTATCCTGCTCGAATGTGGCCGCGACGTGCGACCATTTCAGAAGCGCAAGTTTTTCCTTGGTGACACATTCGTACAACTGGCCCGAAAGATTCAGTTTCATCGCAAGGCGTCCGGCAGCATCGAGCCCGAAAAATACATGCGTTTTTCCTTCCTTCGGTTCAACTGGGCCCTCTATCTGTTGTCTGACTAATTCGGCCTGCCGCCGGCTGTGCCATAAAACAGAAGGAGGAATCAGCCTGCTGCCGCGATTGCCCCAGACGTAATAAAGACGGAGAATACTCTCACCACCATCCTGATAGTACGTCAGAACCACCGGATACTTTTTTCCTTTAACCATTGTTATCTCACCGGAACGACTCTTGCCCTTGCCCCAGCCGTCAATTACGAGCTTATCGGCGATTTTGAACCGCAGCCCGTTGTCCGCCTCGGCGTGGAACAACACCGTCCCGGTAAAAGGCGCTTCAATATAACCATGCCATTGTGCCGACCAGTTGTTGTCGCCATCGGACCAGTTGTTATCCGTCTGCTTGAGCGTATCTTCTTCGTCCGGTCTTGTCAGGTCGGGACCCTTAAACCGCACACCGAAAAGTCCGGACATCAACTGCTCGTCGGTGATTTCGCCCGGCGATTGCTGCTGCTTTTTGGGAATCACGATTTGCTGCTGGTCCACTATTGCCGTCCAGTTCCAGGGCAGAGTCTGCAAGGCTACCCACGCCTCAATGGTAAAGGCTTCGCTAAGGCTCGGCGCGTCTTTGGCCTTGCGGACGACACCGGTCGTATAGCCGTCGAGCCGAAGGGCCTTGCCTGTCACACCGTCAGCGTAACCGAAATTACCTCGTATTGAATCACTAACGCCACCGACGCTGTCTATGGCAACTGTGCCCTGTTGTTGGTCGAATCTCCACCAGGCCGCCAGGTCGTCATCGTGCTCGGCAGCGCCGAGACCGGACCCCAACCACGCTGCCGCCAAAAAGATGACAAAGATTACTCTTCGCACAACGTCGCCTCCATATCGAGTATTGCCCTATCAATCGGCGCCTACTCGATTCTTGTTAGACGTTTGTTGAATATCTGCCAGTTGCGATACTCGGACTTAGCCGAAGAAGGCAGTTTGTATCCCCTGGCCCAAACCTCGTCGTCTTTTTGAAATACCGAGGTTGTAACCAAATCCTTACTGTCGAGCCGGTACAAAGATTTTTCGCCTTTGCCGCTGGTCACAAGGACCGGCCACGTTAATGCGTCCACCTGCCGCACTATTTCATTGGCGTCGAATTTGCCGCACGGAATCAGAAAGTACTCAATCTTCTGTTTGCCGTAAAGCCGGATGTCGTATTGAGTCCTGTCCGTCCAGCCCCAGTGGGTTCGGTTGTTGAACCTGTTGCCTCCCCATGCGATGACATTGGCTATCACGCCGTCTTTTACCCAGTGCTTTACCGTCCCGCGGTTGACATAGGCCAGTCCGCCGCAGTAGAGCCAGTTGGTGGCAAAGAGCGGCCGGAGCTCTCTTGCCTGCACGTAGCCGAAAGCAATGTCGTGATAAATTTCGCCCCCCACCGTGGGATAGTATATGTTAATCTTGGTGTCGTCGAACCAGAAGTAGCCGACCTCGTTGCCGTTGAAATCGAACTCGACTTCTACTTTTATCAGCGGCTCGTTCCTGAAGAAGAAATATCTTTCTCTGACGGGTATGCCGCCGAGGCTCACAGACCTTTCGAGAACATAGCCGACGTCACCCGAGAAGAACCTGCAATCAGCCGAACGGTTATCGACCCACTTATCCGATATAAGCACCTTCATCTGCCCGCCGAGAAACTCATCGGTCTTGAGAAGATTCTTGTTACCGACGCTTATCTGCCGGATAAGTCCGTCCTGCGAAAACTCGATGCCGTAATGCTTTGTCTTAATCCTTTCAGGCAGCACCGTCTTTTTCGATTTGCTGTGCGCTTCTGCCGAGACCTCGAAGCTCTTAAAGCCGCCGGCCGGAAGATTCACGAAGCCAAAGAACCTGTCATCGAATTTCTGCAGCGCCGGTTTACTCGCAAAGGCCTGGCTGCCGGTAAGCTCTACAAGACATCTTCTCTTCTGCGGATAACCATTGAACAAGGTCGTGTACTGCCGGTTCTCGGCGACCAATTGCCCGGCAACTTCGGCTGCTATGTTATGACTCTTATCTACTGCCTCGACCAGGCGATTTACGGCCTTTCTACGCAGGTCGGTCACCTCAATCCAGTGAACATCATGGTGCTGATATTTCAGAATGGTCTGCCAGATGCTTTTGAGCGCGTCGGCTTTCTCGACCGGCAGTCCTGCGAGCCTGCCCATGCAGCAGATGCTCTCAGCCAGAACCGCCGCTTCCTCGGCCAGCTTATTGGCCCTGAGAAGCTCCTCAGCCCACACCCCTTCGGTATACGACCAGTGCGAGTATAGCTTGGCCTTTGCGCGCGGCGGAACCTCCGCATATCGTTTGCGGATAGCGTCCTCCAGCAGCACAATGTCGAATACGGGGCAATACTCATCAATCGTATGCTGACCAACCTCGCGCATATCGGGGAAATTTATCCATATCCTCGAAGAAGCGAAAAGTCCCTTGGCCATTTCTTTTTTGAGTTCGGCTCCTCCGACGTGCTTAAACAGATAAGCCGGTATTGTCGAACCGTCGAGAGAAACCGCGTCTATGAATTCATCGCCTTCCACGGTTCTGATTCCTTCGGTGTTGCCGGCCACTTCAAAAGGCCCCTGCGTTATCTCCATCGCCCACCAGAAACAAGGCACGGCAAGATAGTCATAACCAAAACACCTCAGTAGCTGCGGTATTTGCTGATGCAGCCCTGTCTCCTGTCGTGCGTAGAGCTTTATCTTCTTGCCGAAAAGCTCTTCAAAAACCTCCAGCCCGTACTCCAACTGCCGCCAGTTACTCTCGGCGCCCAGCGTATGCAGATGCGCCTGCGAATAAGTGCCGCCTATGAAATCGAGCGAGCCCCGCTCATACATCCGCTTCATTCGCTCAGCCACAGCAGGGAACCTGTCGGCTATCGACCTCATCGCCACGCCCGAGAACTGATAGTTGACCTTGAGCTGCTTGAAGTCCTTCAAAGACTCCAGATTTCTCTCTACCCTCTTGATATAGTCGGCAGCGGTGGCGGCCCCCCAGGGCGGAACCCTCTCTCCGACGGTCGGCTCGCCCCTGTCTTCGTCAATCACCAGGTACATCGGATGCTGACAAAAGGCAATCTTCCAGCCCAGGCGCTGCTTGAAACCGGGACTTTTTGTCAGCTTCTCGTAAAGGGACTCCTGGTCCGCGTACGAACCCAAACAAAGCGCCGCCAGCAGCACCAAAGCACCCTGCAAAACCCGCCGATGATGCATAGTGTTATTGATGTTTCGCGCCATACGAATCAATCCTGCCTTTCTTGTCATTTGTTATAGTAAACCTGCCCCATTACGGCCCAGGACTTTTCGCCGGACAGCGGAAGCTGCAGCGGGTCGCAGACCGTGAGCCATTCTTTATTACGCGGCTCGGCGTCCAGCTTGGCCATATCGCCTTCGTAATCGTCGCCGGTGTATTCGTAATAACCGAACTCGTACCACTTGCCGTCAATCTGGTGCAGAAAAATCGAGAAATTCTCCATGTGATACTTGCTGAGCAGGTCCCGCACGCCCGGATTCGAGTCGGCGTGCAGCGCCTTGTACTGGTCAATCTTCTCCGGCCTTACTCCGATGACCATTCCGATGCGCTTGACCTTCCGCTGCCGCTGGACCTCTCGCCGACCGCACCCGGCCGCGAACAAAACTGTCATTACCAAAACCGCCGCCAAAGTAACCTTGCTTGTCCTTGCCATACTGTTCTCCTATCAAATCTTAAACACATTGCCCCCGGTTCTACTCTCTGCTGCTAAATCTGCCTACACTACCGCTTAATTTCCCCCTCTTCTCGCCACATCATGGGGAACTCTTCGGTGAGCCCCCAGCTCATATCAAAGTTCTTAAAACCAATCGCCGGCGCCGGTGAATCCGGACGCAGCCGGAAATCGTCATTCTCAAGGTCCACGAACCGCGGGTCGGCTACAATCGAATCCGTGTCATAGCCGAGTTTGCGCCACTGGCCCAGCGTGTACTTCTGAACCTTCTCGCCCCTGGGCCTGACCGTAATTACGTTTCTGTCTCCCCAGCCGGGACTCGGATGATAATAGACGTTGTGGTTGAGCTCACTCACATACGACCCCTGAACAGGCGCATCGTTCATATAATAAAGGTCGCCGTCGGTCACTATGATATTTCGCCTTATGATGTCATGATTGTCGGTATACCCCACGTGAACACCGAAAGGCACCACGGGATTGATAATGATGTTATTCTCGACGGTTCGATAGTCTCCTTCGCGAATGCTTATGGCCATATCCCGGCACACGTTGTTATAGATATGGTAGTTCGACGTGCCGTCATCGAAATCCAGCCCCTGCCGATAGCCGCCGTTGTAACCTTCGATACCGTGAAGATAATTGTTCCTGACAACGGTGGGTTCCTGGGCCCATACTTTCACCCTGCCGGCAGGATGTGGCGACGTGAAGCTCCTCTCGCTGTGGGAATGGGTCAGGCACCAGTAGGCTTCTCTGCCCCAGGAGTTGAACGGGCCATGGTCGCCCGTCTCTCGGACGCAGTCGTACATGTGATTGAACTCTATTATATGTCCGCCCCACGTACCATCGCCGATGCAGATGCCCGCTCGCGGCATGTTGTAAATCAGGTTATGGCCGGCCGTGATTCTCTTGGCACGCGAGATGTACACCCCGGCTATCTGCTTGCCGAATACGCCGCAGTCGTGAATCAAATTATTCACAGCCTGACACTCGTAAGGGAAACTCCGAAATGTGCCGTTTGTAAATTCCAGCGTGCCGACAAAACAGATGGCGCTGTCGCCGGTCTCGGTGAATTTGCAGCCGGCCACTACGTTGTTGCGGTTATAGTCGTTCATAAATACCGCATTGCCGCCCACGGCGTCGAACCAGCAGTCTTTGACCGCGCAGTCCCGCGCGCCCTCGAAAAAGACCGTTCCGCCGCGATGTATCGACCAGTCGCTGCCCGAAGGAATCCAGTACCTGTCAAGAAAAGTCGAGGCCGTGTGGGCTATTCTAAAACCTTCCAGCGTGATATGCCGGACCGGCTCGTACTGATCGCCGACGAACCGCACCAACTGTTTGAGAACCGCAACCTCAACCAACGCATCGGCCAGGTCGACACCCTCGGCGGGTTTGTAGTAAAGGGTCGCCTTTTTACTGTCCAGGTACCACTCGCCGGGCGCGTCGAGCTCCTCGAAGACGTTCTCGATGTAGAACTGCGAGCTGTCGTCGATATTGGTAGGCCTGACAGCCCATTTGGCGCCAATCTGCCGCCCGCCCCTGCCAAACCAGATATAGCGGTTCTCGTAGTCTACCGCCTTGACGGTCCACTGCAGATTGCCCCAGTGCTGCGCTTGAAAGATGTGAATGACTGCCTCCTGCGGGTTGGCCCAGCGCTTTTTACTGAAAGTGGCCGGGTCAAAAATGATGCCTCGCGGCGGCACGCTATTGTGGGTCATATCTTCGTTTTCGTCGGGGTTCGGGTCTATTACGGAACCGCCAATGCTGTCTTTCGGCAGGATATAACCGCTGCGGCCCGGCTCGGAATTGTCATAATCAGGCCAGCGGGCAAGGTGCTGACGCTTGCCGTTGACAAAAAGCTGCGTGAAACCCATCTCGCCTCTTTGCACCGCCGGCAGCCTGCACATCATAATGCCGTCCTTATACCGCTTCCACTTGCACTCGAGTTTGCGTCCGCCGCTGATAGTGACACGTTCGCCGGGATATGCAGCATAGGTGATGGGCGCGGCCGCGCTGCCGGAATCAGCAGGACCAAACACAAGCGGCTCAGCCAGGTAATAAGTGCCCGCCCGAACAAGCACCCTTACCGGCTCTTTAGCGGTTAGCTTGAACCGACGAACCGCATCCCGCGCCTTTGACAGCGTGGCAAAGGGTTTGTGCTTTGTACCGGGATTGTTATCATCACCATTTGCAGCCACATAAAACGCTGCGTCGGTTGCTTCCGGCGTCTTGGCCACTGCCGTCTGCGGCAGAATAACCAGAAGTACACAGCCAAAAAGCCACAGCCATAAACTTGCTCTCGGCCAATATCCTGTTGACTTGGTCTTGTCTTTCATTAGGCCACCCATTACAACAGACGATGCCGCCTATATCGAGCTTCGTCAGGCATTTACTGCTTACTTGCCGGCAGCCTCGCGCACTATCTTAAACGCGTAGGCATAGTCACACGGCTTTTTGTCGGGTACCTTAATCGTCAGGCCCTTGCCGCCAAACGACCATTCGAGTTCGCCGTCAACTCCGAGCATCCTGACCGACTTGATTTCCGAGTCATATAGCCTCTTGAGCTTTGTGATGACAACCTCATCTCCGGGCCAATCCAGGCAGATGGCATAGAGCACGTCACCCTTGACCGTAAATCTTATGTCCTTTCCGGTGTAACCTGCCTGGCCGTTTCGCTCATTGAAAGCTCCGCCCTTTTCCATCTTCGTCGGGCCTTCCTCGGCGACTATCCAGGGCCTCGTCCCGTAAATCGCCTCTCCGTTTACTTTCAGCCACTTGCCCATTTCCAGCAGTCTCTCCCTGGCAGGCTCCGGAATTGTGCCGTCAGGCTTCGGACCAACATTCAAAAGCAGCAGCCCGTTCTTGCTCACCCGGTCGACGAGATTATCCACCAGCGTATTGGCAGACTTAAAACCCGCATCCTGCACATAAGACCAGGCGCCCTGGTCGTCCACCGAAGTGTCGGTAATCCAGACGTGATATGTCAGCTTGTCCATCCGTCCCAATTCCAGGTCCACCACGCCGACGCCGGGAGGCAGGTCATGGCCCTTATAACTAACCACAACCTGTTTTTTTCGCTCACGGGCCTTGTTGTAATAGTAGGCGAGAAACTCCTTGTAGTAGTTCTCCTTCATCGCATCCAGCTTGAAATCAAACCAGATGAAATCAGGGTCGTATTTATCCACTACCTCGATGAGCTTTCCCTTCCACATCTTGAGGAACTGCTCGTTGGGCCTTGCACCTTTGGCGTGGATAGGACTGTATAGCCCGGAGTATTCGGGATTCGAGCAGTCGAATCTCTTATCCCAGACCGGGAAGTGCCACCAGTTCTGGGCGTGGTGAAACGCGGTAACGAATCTCATACCACGTTTTTTTATTGCCTTTTCAAGCTCTCCCACGACATCTCTTTTCGGGCCCATCTCAGCAGCGTCCCACTTGGTCCACTTGCTGTCCCACATCGCAAAGCCGTCGTGGTGCTCCGCGACCGGGCCGGCAAATTGGGCACCAGCCTCCTTGAACAGCTCGGCCCACTCGTTGGCGTCGAATTTCTCCGCCTTGAACATAGGAATAAAGTCCTTGTACCCGAACTCCGTGGGTTTGCCGTAGTGCTCGACGTGATACTTGTACTGGTCCGTACCTTCCCTGTACATATTATGTGGATACCACGTGCCGTTCTTGCCGCAGGCCGGAACCGAATACACGCCCCAGTGAGTGTAGATTCCGAACTTGGCGTCCTTGAACCACGTGGGGATATGGTTCTGCGCCAGGGACCGCCAGTTCGGTTTGTAACGCTGCTTTTTTGGACCGGCGGCCAATGCCGCCCCAGCCGAAAAGTACAAACACAACAGGACAATTACACAAACCACGGACAACATCGATAACTTCGCCTTTTCAAATGTTTTCCCAATCGCCATTTTCTGCCTCCTTCATATCGCTTAACCAAACGGGCCCTGCTGCGTACAGGCCCTCGGCCTATACGTGCAACCTTCTCGATTCCATTTGAGCAGGCATACGAAACGCCGCTCAACACCAATGATTTACTACCACATTTTTGCCTTCGTTACCAGCAAAAAAGACCGCTCGGACCCTATTGGTCCGTCACAGGGGCGAGTGATATTCTCACCGGCCTGGTTGATTCTGTCTTTATCCACACCACCAGGTTCGTCCCCTGGAACGTGCGGCGATGCCCGAAGCGGAGACTCCTGCCACATGGTCTGTTCGGCTGCCTCACCAATTAGAACTGTTAGTCTGAACGCGTTTGGCACTTTTTGAATTCTTCCAGAGCAGAGTTGCACAGTGTGACTATCGTGCTGCGACCTAAATACTTTTGAGAGCTCTCGATTGCCCACCGTTGCTGCGTCAACCGCACTGCGGGGGCAGCTTTGCAATCACCAATGCTCATCAACGCTCTGAGACAGTACTCCAGTTCAATTGTGTTTTTTCTGCATTCCTCCGCCGGCTCAGCGCCTATTTCGTCCGCCGTCCACCGCTTTTTGAAATCCTGCTTTTCCCAGAATCTATCCTGTTGCTCGAGAAACTGGATAAGAACGTCGACACAGCCTTTATATTTCTGATGCGCCCAGAGGTCCATAATATAAGCCCTGCAGGCCTCATACTCCGGGTCGTTGAACAGACCGAGCAAGAAAGGTGCGGCCTCCTGATAACCGACCCACTTCCACATTCCCACGATAACATGTCTGATTTCTTTGTACTGTCGGTCGTTGAATAATTCCTTCAGGTGTGGTCCCGCCGCTTCGCCACATTGGATTATACGGCGCTCGGCACTTTCATAGCCCACATCTGCCATATTACTGTCTTCGTAATAATGTTTGATGAAAAATGGGATTAGCTTCCTAATCCTGCTCTGCACGTCGGGAATTTCGCTCACTTTTTGAATGTCGAGATTATTGAGAAAATCCTGACCCCTCTCGACGACTTCACGATAGCGCTCTATCTGTTTCTTTACGGCTTTTTCAGGGTCTTTCGCCATATATGCCACGATATAATCCTTCTCAAACAAAGCCTTTACGTCCTCCGGGTCCCTTATCCCGAATTTATCTGCCTTGCTCTGTCGGTCATAATGGCGGCTGAGTTTTCGAAGAAACCAAATGTTATCCTGTTCAGCGTCTTCCACAACAGGGTAGATACTCCACGAACTGTTGCCGGTATCCTTTATCTCTACGACGCCCGACGCATGACCCTTTCCAAAGACGCCGGGACCGGCCCTGAACCTTTCCACCCTGCCGCGGTCTCTGACCACAGGGTCAAGCCCATAGTGGATGACGATAGGAATCTCCTTGCCTGTGAAGCTTCCCTTCAAAACCTCCGACACGACCAGTTTAGCGTGGTGCTCCCAGCTTCTTCCTTCGCTGGCTTTCCTGTCGTGGGGAACATATGTAATAGAGGTCCTGTCAAGCCGACCAACCACTATGAGTTCAGACCGTTCCACAACCACACCATCTTCGAACGGAAACCGGCACCCGGCCTGAGCCCCCTGGCTGAGTATCAGAACGTCAACCACAAGAGCCACAATGATTTTCCAGTGAGTATCCATTGCCTTAATCTCCTGCAACAACAAATGGTATCTATCCAACTGCCCTCAGAAAAACTCTCTTTTGCATCTGACCGTCTCCTGATTTCACTGCCGGGCATGCAGCAGGTTCGTGACGATATGTTTTGGCACGCCAATAATGTGTCCGTGCTTGAAGCCTTTTGGAAAGTGCATCTGCTCTGAAACATCGGTCCAGCTCACCAGGTCCTTCGACTTGACCGCCCCGAAATACTCCTCGCTGTTGTGATGGTCGTAGAACACATAATATTCGCCGCCTACCTTTAACGCGCTCGGACCTTCATTGTGCCACTTGCCCGGACCTTTGCCGGTTATAGGCTCGGAAATGTCACCGAACGGACCGTACCGGCTCTTACTGCGGGCCATCCGAATATTCTGATGCGCCGGCGTCAAGACATCCGAGTCGTTGTATCGCTCATCCTTAAAGAACAGCAGATACCCGTCACCGTCTTTCAACAGATACGCGTCGATGCAGCTATAACCGGGGTCCAAAAGCACCTTCGGCTCGCTGACAGTGATGAAATCCTTCGTGGTTGCATACCATATCCGATGGTTCTTGCTGGTGTGCGGTAAATCAGGCGGCCCAAAGCTGCCGTCGTCCACCCAGCTCGACCAGACAATCTGCCAGTGCTTTGCCCGCGGGTCATAGAATATCTTCGGCGCCCAGCAGTTCCTGGCCTTCGGCTTGCCGGCCATTACCCCAATCAGCCTCTGCCGGCTCCAGTGAATGAGGTCCTTCGTACTTGCGTAACCGATATCCCTGCGTCCCCACCCCGTCGTCCAAACCATATGGAAAGTGCCGTCAGGCCCCCGCGCCACAAATGGGTCGCGCATAACCTTGTCACCGACCTCAGGCGCTAAATGCCGGCCGGGTATTTCCGTCCAGTCATACAAGTTCTCGCTCCACGCCAAGAGCAGCCCATCGGTTTCACCGTGAAACGATGAAAACAGGTAAACCGCATCTTTGGGATCCACTCCACCGCAGCCGGCGATAAAAAAAACCACAAAAACAATCAAAGCCGAGAGTACTGTCGCTGATTTTTTTCTCATCTTTCTGGCGCCTCCTGATAAGTCACGAATAACAGTCCTGGCTTGTGTGAACATTATATCCGCCGAGGTCCCTATTGCAACCACAGGCCCAATCGTAATGTGCCGCAGCCGACCGATTCCCCATAGAAATATAGGGCCCAAAAAATATTCCGCATCTTCGGATTTTTTTTAGAACCAATGGCAAAATCTGGGCTATATTTTATATAGGAGGATGTAACCAATGGTTACTCTGGTTACTCTGGCTTTGTGAGGAGGAAGTTGAATTAGCTGGTACTTTTCGCAAAAAGGGAGACCGGCCGGGTAAATTATAAAAAATAAAAGGGCTCCGGGTCTCCCTTTTTTCTGCGATTATGCGCGTCCCTGCGCATCACATCTTCACCAGGTTATCACACTTCTTTGCCGTTCAATTAAGCCGACCAAATCAGTTTAATCCGCGGCCTTTTCCTCGGCCAAAACGGCCAAGAGCTTGCCGGCCGTCTCGGACGACAATGCATCGGTGTGCTCGGCCCGCCTCGGTGACTCTTCGCCAGAGCCTCCGCCCGCCCGCGACGCAGGATTCGCAAGGTTGATAACATCAAGGCACGCCTTGCGGGCCGTCTCCTGACTCTCAGAACGCGTAAGCTTAACCAGCCTGAGCGCTGCAAGCGATTTGTTCCGCACGATGACAAACTCACCCTGGCGGCAAAGCCACTGCGCCCGCTTATCAAGCTCCACAAGAAAGCCCTCGTCGTCGAGCCACTTGTTAAACGTCTGCGGCTTTATCCGGTGCTTTCTCAGTATCTGCTGTTGGTCCAGCCCGCTGGTGAGCAAATCATCTATCACCCCAAGCTGCCGATAGCCTAATCGTTTCTGTTCAGCCATTGCATACTATCCTCACAAAATGAATGCACAAAAGGTGAATGTTGCTCCGCGTTTCGACGTGCCAAATTACTTGTCGCACTCTGATTTTAAGCTCTACGGCGTCCCTTCAAGCCAATGCTCGCAGAATATCTTCAAATCCGCCCAATCCACAACGCCCGAAAAATCAAGGTCCGTCCTGTCACAATCATTCGCAGCGGCGCAGTCTGTATCCTGCCAGTGCCCGCTGAGGTAAGCGTAGTCAATTCCGTCAACCCCGTCCGGGCAGAGAAAGTCCCACGCCGGTATCTGCCAAATCAACCTCGGGTAATTCGTGCCCTCACAGATGTCCCAGTTGTCGACAAAATCCCACCCCGCATCGGTATAAGTACTCATCATCTTCATCTGCTCGGTCGTCTTGCCGGTCCCGCCCGCGCTGCCTGTCTTGCCGCTCACCTCAACATCCCAGAACGAAGCCGAGACAGAACCGTCAATTACACGGTCCACTAATCCTCCTCCAACATTTGTAATCTCGCATGCTGCGTAACATCTCAACACATCACACTCATACAAATCTCCCGACAACCCTCCCACTCGACTGTTTCCGTCAACACTCCCAACGGAGTAACAATCGTCAATTGTTCCCCAGCCGCTCGAGCCGGTTAATCCGCCTACATCTTCGTTGCCCGTCACATTTGAATGTGAGTAGCACTTATGAACCCCGGTCCCGGCAGAATGTCCTATCAATCCGCCAACATGATTATGGCCGACGACATCACACATGGCAGCACATCTATTTACACCGCCGCTAAGCAAACCCGTAAATCCACCTACGAGATCACCGCCGCTTACTTTTCCTGAAACAAAGCAATTCATCACGCTGTTAGGGTCGGTTATATCACCAATAAGACCGCCGGCTACGGATATGCATGTTACATTCACATCTGTCGCATAACAGTTCAGACACGAGCCCCTCTCAAGAAAGGCAATTAAACTTCCACCGCAACTACCGCTGACGGTCGGCGACATGAGTCTGATGTTTTTTATAACCGGCTGCAAATCCACAGGAGGCTCTTCGCCGGGTAAAGGGAATTGTTCTTCCTCGCCAACAATACCAAAAAGTCCTGCGCAACCGTCGCCCTGTAATTCACAATCGAAATTGTAAATCTCATGATTATTCCCATCAAAGACTCCTAAAAATGGCTCGGACGTTGTACCAATAATACTAAAAGAATCCCCTGTGTAACTGCCAAGGTCAATGTCCGAAATCATTTCAAAGTGCTTGTCCCAATCTTCCGGGTGGGCCCCGATGTCGTTGAGGTCCTGGGCCGTGGCAATGCGGTAAGGATTTTCCGCCGAGCCGCTGCCGCCGCTGTACTTATCGCAAACCAGATACTCATACCACAGGTGCGGATAAGTCTTACCCTCGCAAATCGTCCATATCGGCGTCGCAAAGTCCCAGCCGGCATCGGTATAAGTACTCATCATCTGCATCTGCTCGGTATCCAAACCGGTCCCACCGTCGCTGGTGCCGATTCCGCTGGTCTCAATATCCCAGAACGAGTCGACCACCGTCCCGGTGTTATATCCGACCAATCCACCCAGGTCGTTGCCGGAAACTGAACCGGTCGAATAGCAATTGGCTACGCTGCCGCCGTGATTGTAACCAACCAAGCCTCCACCATAATAGAATGCAGAACCGCCCCCAGCGCTGCAAGTGGAGTAGCAATCCAAAATGCTGCCGCCGCTCTCACCAACCAGGCCGCCTGAAAAGTTGTACATGGCGAATATCTGTCCGCCCGTCGCAAAGCACCGGCTGACGGTCCCCGAAGAAACCTGCCCCACCAGACCACCGCTGCGGAAGTTGCCTTCTATCGTGCCGGAACTGCTCCAGCATCTCTCGACCTGGCCGCCTGTAAGCCGGGCAACCAGCGGGGCCGTACCATTGCCGCCAACTCCAACGTTATAGTTGACAATCCCCACGTCCGTAATCTCACCGCCGCTTCCCACGTAACCAAACAACGCCAGATAACTAATATACGGACCACCAACGTGAGTAAAATTCGAGATGGTATGGCTATTGCCGTCAAAACTACCCGTGAAAGCTGCGTTGTTGACCTCCGTGTGATAGTAACCAATTACGTTGAACTCGGCCCCGGTATACTCACTCAGGTCGATGTCATTCATCAATACAAAATGCTCGTCCCAATCTTCCGGGTTGGCGCCGACAGCGTTGAGGTCTTCAGCGGTGGCGATGCGGTAAGGATTTTCCGCCGAGCCGTCGCCGCCGCTGTACTTTGGCTCAGGCGCCGGCACCGTGATCGTGTAGTCCTCAACCTCGCCATACGCGGTAAAGTCGCACGGATAAAGCGTCTCCCACCACAACATGCGAATCCGAAGCCGGGTCTGGCCAGGATTGGCATCGACAGGCGGCGTAATCGTGCCTACGAAGGTCTCGATGCCACCTCCCGGAATCGTCTGGCCCACGCTCAGCAATATCGCCTCGCCCGCATCATCAAAATTCTTGTCCCCGTTCCAGTCCACCCAGCAGCCGCAGTGGTCCTCACCGTTAAATGGATAGCCGTTCGTTATCGTTATCGGATAGCTCTGGCCGACCTCCATCGTCGTCGACAGCGACGTGTAATCGGTGTAGCTGCTGCAGCCGGTAAAATTGCTGATGTCACCAACCTCTACCTCGCCGACATACTCCCAGTCGCACGAGCTGCCCCCTGCCGGGCAGTAATCCGGCGCCATTGCGTTTTTCCCTCCGGCAAGAACCCGCAAATCACTGCCCGGCGCCTGCGGCAGCGCCGCGACATCCGCCAGGGTGACGTTGTCACCGAGAGTTATTTCTACCTCGGCGAAAGTACCCACCGCCCGACCGGCATGAGCGCGATACGACTTATCCGCCCTGACACTGACGGCGGGCAAAATCGCAAATGCCCCGACAACCGCCAACAAGAGAATCGACCCAACACTCTCGGCACTCCGCCTTTTTTTCATCTTGGACCTTCTCCTTCACCACTGCGTTGCCCCCACAAACCAAGGACATTCTAACACAACCGAGCGAAAACTACAACAAAAAAGACCGATAAAACCGCCTCCACTGCCCGCTAACCGCCCGACGCTCGTGTTTTTGACAGCAAATTCCCGGCCAGCAGGGCCTGTTTCTGCTTCTGCCGCCGCTGCTCGAACTCCTGCTGCGACAAGCTCACCTTAGGCACGGTCGCTCGCCCAAATCTGCGCCTAAACGCCTCCAGCCGGGCCCGCCGTTCAGCACTTCTGTCGACAAGCAACGCCGACGCCTGCCCCCCGGCAGGCAAAGGCGGAGGCGTTGCCGTGGTGTCTTTATAGTTCTCTGTTATAGTCATGTTATTAGTAGCTGAGCATTCTTGCGTAACCCGGATTGCAGTATTGCTCGACTCGATTGTGCCGTTCTGCTTAACCTGTTGCGCAGTTTTGCTTGCGTGCAATCTGTGAGCGGCCCGCACTTCAGGGTGGCTGTTGGCCCAGATTGTCCGGTAGCAGCCCTTGGGCGACTTGATGGCAATCAGCCCGGCTTTCTTGAGCACGGCAATCGAGCGAGTTATAGTGCAAGACGACTTCATAAATATCTCGGCCAGCGTAGCGTTGCTCTGCCAGCAGCCCCGATGCCCGAAGCTGTAAAAATGCGCCAGCAGCACCTTGTCAAGAAGCCTCAGGCCAGTCAGGTTGAGTATGTGGTTCGGTATTCGAAGATACCTTTCCTGCTGTTTTTTAGCTGACACTTCAGGCATTGTCTTGAGGCGATTTCTGTTTGAGCAAAAGGTATGCCCTTGCGATTTCCACCAGGGCCTTCGCCCTGGCGGTGGCTCTTGTCTGGCCGCTTACGTCCCGCCGCGCCACAGACAGCGCCTCTTCCACCACCCGATACTGCCCATCACCCAGAAAAAACACCATCGCCCTGGCAAAGCTGCCTGCCGGCGCCGCAGGAACCCTCGGCATCTTCAGATTACTGAGCCGCTCGATTTGACTCTTCGTCTGCGGCAATAGCCTTGCCAGCTCGCGGGTCTCAAATCGCCGCCTCAGTCGTTTCAGCAGCCTCAGCTTCTTCTCCAGCTCATCGCTGCCGCAGAGACGATTAAGCGTGGCAAGCAGAATATCCGTTTGCTCATCGTCAATGTCCCAAACGATGCACTCGGCATTTTTGTAACCGAGCTGTGCCAGAGCACGACAGCGGTGATGCCCGTTGATTATCTGGTAGAAGTCCTTCTTCGTCGGGTGCCGCCGTACTACAAGCGGCTCATACCGACCGCTCCGCTCGATATTGCGAACCAGCCTGCCGAATGTGCTTTTGCTCTGGCGATTCGGATTGTCCGGATGCCCAACGAGCCTGTCCAACGGTATCAACTCAACCAAATTAGCCATATCCGACCTTATCCTTTCCGCTATTTGCTAAACGCTAAACGCTATCTGTTTATTGAACCAGATATAGTAAACCGGCCTTTCGGTCAGCTTGCTGAGCACGAACCTTGTTCTCTCGGGGCCCGGCTTGATGTTCCGGCTCTTGCCGTAGCTCTGCAGAAATCCTCTGATTTGATGCTCGATAAAACACCTTTGCTCCTCGCCGAGCCTGCCAACCTTGCGATGAACCTCCTGCGGCTCGGCCAACTCTTTTTCTTCAATCCCAACCAGGCTAAAGGCCTCAAGCATCCGAACGCACCTGGCAGGCATCGGCGCCCGGTAAGCCGTCATGCCGGCCCTCTCGAAAAACGGATTCACCAGACCCATCACCGCCGCTGCCTCGATAATGCCAAAGCCCATCTTCGGCATCGTCTCGCGGACCAGCCGCACCGCAAGACCCAGCCCGCGAAATCTAGGCTCAATGACCACCCTGCCGATACACCGGATATTTCTATTGATAAGGCTCAGCCTTGTCGCCCTGTCCAGTCCGCAAAAAAAACCGCCCGTCGCAACGTTGCGAAGCTCAAGACCCATGCTCGGCATCGTGTAAACGATAACGCCCACCGTCTCTTTGCCGAACCGCATCGCAAAAACAGCCGCGTAAGCCGTCAGCTCCCTGCTGCGATAGTGATAGCACGCTAACTTCCTGTAATCGCCCATATCGCCAGGAACAATCTCGATGCTTCTTGTCACCGAACATCTGTGCATAACAAGCCGTTTCCCTTCACGCCAATCGCCGCATGTCCTTGTATATCACATCAGCGGCCCCTGAAAGCTCCTTGACAATGAGCACGTCCGGCTGCAAATCCATCAGTGTATCTTCGTGACTCGATGCCAGCACGAACGTCACCCCGTTTCGCTTGGCAAACTTATGAACCTTGTATGAAATCACCGACGCCGTCACCCGGTCCAGCCCGCAGCAGAACTCATCGGCGAACACAACTTTCCTTCCCGCCGCCAACGCCATCGCCAGGCGAAAACGCCACTTTTGCCCCTCGCTGAGATACTGCGGCCTGTTGAGAAGACAAAACACGTCGCTCAGCCCGGCAGTGCTCAGAACCCTCAGCGACGTCACCAGCTCTCCTTTGAGACAATCAACCACACAGCCGTCCGCAGCCAACTCTATCTCGTCGAGATTGATTCTTTCGCCGGCCGGAACACACTTCTGCAGCTCCCTCAAAAGCACGCTCTTGCCCGAGCCCGAAGGCCCCGTGATATAGACGATGTCACCTTCATTGATATCAACGACGCATTTGTGTGTCACCGACCTTCGCCGAAGCGTCTCAGCACTGACCCCGAACATCCGCATCACCGCCGCAGCCCTCTCGCTGATTTGCCCCTGCCATCCGAATCCCTTTGAAACGCTGAACCTCGCCATTGTCGAGCCTTTCTGCTAAATGCCCTTTTCCGCCCTGAAGATCCGGCGGACCTTTATAACCGTCTTGCGCACCCGGTACATGCTGCAGCCCCTTGCCTCGGTGATACTTATCTGTGATAGACCCATCAGAAAAAAATCCCTGGCAATCTCCAACTCCAACGTCGTAAACAGCTCCCGGTTGCGAAGACAACTAATGTAAACCCCGTCAACGAGCCGTTTGATTATCCGCCGTATCCTCCGCCCCATGCTCACCTCGTTAGTCCCCGCCAACTGCGCCATCTGACGAAATGTGTTACCGTTGTCCAGATACATCTCCATAAGCACCCGGTCCTCGCCCGTCAGCAGCTTTACTCTGCTTCGCAGAATATCCATCCGCCTGCGAACCGCCCTCCTGGCCTTCAAGCCCTCCTCCGAAGTATTCTCGTGGACCACTTCCATAATAAATCACCCCCTTGCCGAATCGCCCGGCCTGTCGGGCCTGCTAATGCTGTTATCTGCCTGCCTCCCACCTCGCCACGACTGCCAAAACCCTCCAGCTTCGGTTAAGCCTCCGGCTTGGCCGGTATCCGCCGCCAGCCTGACCAGGGCAATGCTGACCCCGCCAAAACTGCTCATCACATCTTAACCTTATGTTAATTCAATAACTACCTAACACTTACTCTATTTTAACCATTCCGAAAACCTTGTCAAGGGTTTTGTTGGGTTTTTTCTAAAATTTTTTGAAAATTTTGTGATTGGCAAACAAGGCCCAAGTGCCGCCCAAAATGCAGTAATTCGAGGGTTTTCTTGCTGAAAGTGCTTTTTCGCTGTTGCAGCTCAGCGACTCTTGCCCCAAAATATCAGATACGGGCTATGTTCTTGCTGAAAATCTGAGTGGAGGTATGCAGAAATGAGCGGGATAGGTGACGAGTTCCAACGGCAGACAAAATATGACCCCGACAATATGCCAGCCGGGCCAATCGACTGGGCCGCCCAGCCGCCTCTGTACAAACAGTACCCGGACAGCCCAAAACTCGAATTGCCGCACTTCGAGCCACCCAAACCGATGAGCCTGCACGAGTGCCTGAAAAAGAGGAAAAGCATCCGCCGGTTCGGACGACAGCCCCTCAGCCTGCCGCAGCTTTCCTGGCTGCTCTGGGCCTCGACCGGCATCCAGCGAAAACAGGCCGGCTACCAGTTTCGCACCGCACCGTCCGCAGGGGCATTGTATCCCATAGAAACCTACCTGGCCGCAAACAACATCGAGCAACTCGACCAGGGCCTCTACCACTACTCAATAGAGAACCACTGCCTCGAACAGTTAGCCCGCGGCGACTACAGCCGGCAAATCGCTGCGGCAGCTCTCGGCCAGGCAGTCTGCGCCTCCGCAGCGGTTCTCTTCGTCTGGTCGGCCATCTTTCAACGCAGCAAATTCAAGTACCGCCAGAGGGCATACCGCTATATCTACCTCGACGCCGGCCACATCGCCGAAAATCTCGCCCTCGCAGCGGTAAGTCTCGACCTCGGAAGCTGCCAAATCGGAGCACTTTACGACGACAAGCTAAACGCCGTCTTCCACCTCGACGGCGCCGCCGAAAGTGTCATTTACCTCTCTGCCGTCGGCCATCCCGCTCGATAACCGACCTTCCCCGCTCGACAAACAATTCGGCAACAATCCCGTAGTTTCCACGATAGAAATGTCCCGGACATTAGTCGATAATATCTTTGGCGTGGAAGGATAGGTAGCGGGCCCGGTAGATGTGGGTAGTGGCGTATGGAAGCCCGCACAGACAGCGGTTCGGTTGGTTAACAGGCGGCAGACGCATCG
>Ga0210003_1000304_pt1 | contig 43840 bp, 40 predicted proteins | sample LantaG_FD_182804 | JGI IMG/M metagenome (GOLD analysis project Ga0210003, IMG submission 182804) | Deep subsurface microbial communities from Baltic Sea to uncover new lineages of life (NeLLi) - Landsort_02402 metaG (SPAdes) (version 2) | ecosystem: Environmental > Aquatic > Marine > Oceanic >...
TGCGCACTCGGCAGCACTTATGTGATAAAACTCACCTCTGAGCTCAGAGCCTCCCTGTTTATCATCTCTGGAGTTATGACTGAGGAGATACTTTCTAAATACAGAAGGGTCATATGGATCAGCATATGCTAGCTCATCAATGTATCCACCAACGATTGAAAGAAATCCCAGGAAGAGATATCTACTTTCATCGTTATGGTATTCGATCGTAGAGATAATCTTTATCTCTGCTAAAGGAACAGGGATAACAAGCTCGTACACATACTCTGCTACTATGTAATAGAATCCATTACTCAGGCTAGTAATACTTAATTCTACAGTCTGTTCATAGTCGATAGTAACATAGTCCTTAACAAAAGACCCGGGGTTAACATTAACCTGTGTAGTTGTTGCCTTTATAAGGTCAAGGCCGTTAATGACTCCCTTTGTATAATTCAAGACGGCAGACAGTTTGCGGTTTACCCCTTCAGAAGTAGCCTCTTGAAGAGGATCGACAGATCTGCGTTGAATTTGTCTCTGATCGATACTCATTATGTATTTCCTCCTGTGTTACAATTTCTGATAGTAGAAATTAGTCTGTGGAAGAAGGAGACGATCCCCTTCAACAGCTGTATCTGGTATTATATTAAAAGCAATTTTTGGTGTTGTTACTGATCCTGTCCTAGTCAAAAGCATAACCTGACCATGAATATAGTAAGGTGTTGACGAACCAAGAATAAATCTTGTTCTGGCTCCAATAACAATACCGCCCTGGGCAATTTCTGTTACATCATATGTTGTGAATGACTCCATCTGGTAGGATGAAGATGTTGCAGTATATTGATAAGATGGATGGCTGCCTGTAAAAGGTCTTACATACATCGGTATGTTTCCGGAACTAGCGTTAGCTAATAGCGTATGAAAATTTCTTCCAGTAGCTGATAGAACAGTTGGTAGGTATGACCCACCAGGCGTTGCTACCCCGGTAGTGTACTTAGATATAGATGACCCTGTCTTTTGTTTAACAAAGTGCGTGTGGTTACCAGAAGCCATGGCATAGAACCCTGGTTCATACCCTTGGCCAATAGCTGGAACTAACTTCATAACCGCTATTGATGCTGTTAGGGAGTTAATAACATCTGTAGGACTTACTATACCAATAGTAGTTCCTGTTACAAACCCAAGTGTGTTGTCTGATGGGTTCAGGCTTAGCCTTCCCCAGGACCCTGCTCCTATAGTTGCAACAGTTGACCAGGTAATGACATCTAAAGACTTCCTTAGTACTAAACTTCCACTGTCATAAAATATGCAATAGAAGTCACTTCCCCGTTTAATAAGCTCAGATGCAGCCCAGGTACTTGCTGAGCTTAGCACTGTTATAGCAGTTGGGGCTGTCCATCCACTCATAGTCATAAACTTAGAATAGTAGGTGGATCCAAAAGAATATACTAGCACCAGGTATGTTGCAGTTGATGTAGACATGTAGCTTTGCTTAGAAGCAAATATCTTATGTGTCACATAGTTAGTTGTTCCTTGTGGGGAATATGGGAATACATAAGTGTCACTGGTTGGGTGTGGATAATTAAAGCTAATAGATGAGTCCACCTGAAAAAATCCCTTACTAATCATCGCAGTGGCCGCATTCTGTGAATGCCTAACAACCAGTGAGGACGGAATATCAATATTGTCTTTTGCATAAGTATAAGTAGATGGATCAGCAGCGTTAGACGGTTCTAACAAGTCCACTATGCCTGGGGTACTCATATCTCCAAGCATGGTTCCACCTGATAATAGAGTGAATGTTGTGTCTGCCTCTGTCTTTAGATAGTAATCGTTATGGCAATGCTGGAGATTAGCCTCTCCACCAGAAGTCAGATCAGAGGCAACAGCATCACATATGTGATAGTATTCTCCTGCCATTCCTCCCTGAAGACTTACTGGATATAACAAGTTATGGTTAAGGCTTCCTGCCAACACACTGTCTGCATACCATTTAGTTGATATGTCGTGTCCTATTGTTGATCTAGGATTGCATAGGTTCTTTACCTGGTTGTTCCCTAAACCTAGGTTACAGCAGAAAGTGTCTCCTGTTATATTAATAAGACTAGAGTTAGACAAAGTCTTAGAGTTATAGCAAGAAGAGTGCTTATGTACGCTACTCGCATCTCCAAGATTAGTCATGCAACAGAATTCAGATCCAGAAAGATGGTATCTCTCGTTAGTAGTCCCACCATTAAAACAAGTCAGCCTGGTATTATGAGACATCCCAGTAGTAAGTGTCTGAAGAGCAGACTTTGTTATCATGAAATTAGCTGTAGTTGCTCCTTTTCCACACTTAAGGGCATCACTTTTCCCAGAAGCCATGTGGAAGCTTAGCTGCCCCGGAGACCCTTTAACACAACTAAGAGTATCATGGTTATGGCTATGTGCTACCTGTGAAAAATCATACCAATGGCACAACTGTGGAGGATACGCTGAGTTATCTAATAGTACACAAGTAGATACACCAACAGAACAACCACTCTTTACTAAATCTATAAAGTCAGACGCTAGAGAGTCAACATGGTATCTTTCAGACCCAGCTCCTCCCTGTAAGCATAACAATAATTGATGATTATGCTCTGCAGCATGATCTAACAAACAAAAGTTAGCTGCTGGCACACCACTAACGGCACTTGTGTTAGGAATAGCGTCACACCCAGCATACACTAATGATATGTTATCACGTTCAGTAGAACTCAGGTGATAGTTCTGGAAAGCAGCCCCTCCCTGAACACAGGAAATATTATAGTGAAAGTGGCAATGGTCTTCTTCTGAGAAGGAAGAACCAAGCACACCCTCAACTCGACTAGCATTTGGGAAGGCAACACATCCGGAAAGGATGCTGACTAAGTCTTCTTTCTGTGTACACGTTAGGTGGTAGGCGTGTGGGTATATACTTGTAAAAGTTTCGTTATGGTCATGGTTGTGTACCCATGGAGAAAAAGAGCTATCATCATATACATCTAAGAAACACGCATCAATCCTTGCTCCGCAGCAATACAATGGGTTGTCATACCAGGCTAGTGTATCACCGGAGGTAATGGCTGATATTGCATCGTGCTCATTCTCAGTCATATGCCAACGATTTGTGGAGTCACCACCCTCAAGCTCACTTAGCAAGTTATGGTCATAGCTACAACAAACAGATAGACAACCAACAGCGTTTCTTTCTACTTCTGTCAGATGATAAAATTCATTAGTGTCATCATTCCCACCATCCAAGGTACCATACTCGTTATGACCGAAACCATAATATCGTCTAATGGTTGGATCTGTTGGGTAATAACCTAAGATGGTTTGAAGTTTCCCAGAAGAAACTGATAAGAAACAAAGGAACAGGTACTGATCTGGGTTAGCACTATATGCTACCTCATCAATAATCTTAACTTCTGCAATGGATGGAGGACTTACTTTTTCGTAAGTGTACTCCAGCACAGCGAAGTATTCTCCATCAGGGTAGTTACTTACATCAAAGGAAACCGCATCATTGTACTCTATCATAACCCTATCTTTAACGCATAGTCCTGCTCTAATCTTAAAGACCGATGCAGAAAGCTTGATAAAGTCAAAGCCGCTTAGGATACAAATGGCTCTTTTTACAAGAGCTTTAATCCTCTGATTGTACTCATCAGAACTAACAGTCTGATGAAAGTCTAGCGACCTGACCTGGATTGCTCTTTGGTCAATGGTCATCTAAACCCCCGTTATATCTTCTGATGTAAGTAGAATCCAGCACTGTCCTGTAACCCAAGGTAGGTATACCCTGTTGGTGGTGTGCTGTTCGTTTTACCAATAATGGCTCCTGACGGAACACCGCTTAAAGAATCAACATATGCCTTTGAGACTGCAACACTTGTTGGAGCACCTGTATAACAAGAAACGTCTGTAGGAAGCCCTGTTATACAGTTATTATTCATGTTCAAGCATCCAGTCATTGGTTTGCTTCCATCTAGCCATAGGAATAAACCACAGGCCTGACTGCATCTGTAATAACAGGAGTTATGATTGTGTGCACTGGTCGCGTCACAAATTATTCCATCTTCACTAGTAAGAAGATGCCATGATGTTAACGTTATGTGGTATCGTTCAGTAGCGTTTCCACCCTGAATGTCGCTTAGGTCATTATGACAAATAGAAGATGGTGTCCAGGAGTCAACATACCCCTTAGTAGCTCCATCCTGTGGGTTTATAGGATCTGCCATGTTAGTAACCCTGTACTGAGGAGTACCACCACCCATAGTTAAATGGCCATTCATGGTGTTACTTCCATTTACTTTAAGGAAGGTTGCATCGGCCACTGTGATTTTATAGTAGCAGGAGTCATGGTGATGATAGCCTAGGGCGTCTCCTCCACCCGTTAGTGCAGTATGTTCTGCATTTGTCAGGTGATAGAACTGCCCAAGACCAGCACATCCTCCCTGAAGAGAGCCTAGCGCGTTATGATTGACGCTACTTAGGTCTGCACAGGTCATAAACCAGTTAGAAGAAGACGGGGCACTGGCAGCATTCATTGCATTAAACCAGTTCTGGGTTACATGGTAAGTACCATCACCGCAAATACCTGGTAGCGAATCATGGTTGTGTGTATGACTACAGGCAGAAAAACAGCTAGAGTTCATGCCATCCAGAAGATCTGCATTTGGAACTGAACATGTCCCGCCTCGTACAGCTGTAAGCCATGCATGTTCTGTAGAAGTAACATGGAAGTACTGGCCTGAGCATCCTCCCTGAAGACATTCTAAGTTATCATGTACATGGTTATGCCCTACCTGTGAATAACAGCACGCTGGTAGTCCACCAAGACATAGAGCATTGGTTGCCAGCCAGGTACCATCAAGCATATCTGTTATGTTACCATGCTCTACTTCTGTTAGATGGTAGAACTGACTTGTGCCATCTCCACCCTGAAGGTTACAAAGCGTGTTATGTGCGTGGTTGTGTCCAACACATGCTAGTTCACAAGCATGCTTGCCGTCAACGGTATCTGCGTTCCCAATTGCAAGTGTGCCATTAAGAAGGGCGCATACATCTACATACTGATCACAGTTAAGATGATAGAATTCTGGTCCGTCCCCTTCCAGACAACAAAGAGAGGCATGTTCATGGTTGTGGCCTGCCATAGCAAAACAAATAGAGTCACAGCCATTAAGGGTATCAGCAAATGGTATCTTCGCTGTTCCATTAATTACATTGAGAATACACGTATGCTCATAGTCTGTAAAATGGTATCTCTCAGCAGGAGTTGTTCCGCCACCGGGAAACCCTCCCTGGATGTTTGTTAGCTCATTGTGGTCAAGCTGACCATCATTAAACAGGGCGTGCACTATATTGTACTCAGCCTGTGTTAGATGGAAGTACTCACCAGAAAGTCCACCCTGGATGCCTGGAAGCGCATTATGGTCGCTAAGGCTATCTGGGGGTCTCCTGGTTCCGGGACTGCCTGGATCTTCATCAGTGATGCTGACAATTGATCCACCAGTTACCTGTGCCACGCCAAGAAGAATGTGGAATGCAGGGTTGTAATCGCCCGGCTCTATGACCTTAACGTCAGCAGCTGGGGGTGGTATTTGTTTTTGATACCTATAGCTGAACACTACATAGTAGTATCCATCTGGGGGCGAGGCTGTTGGAAAGTCAATGGTGAAATCTTGAAAGTATTCGATTACCACAAAGTCCTTTACTGCGATGCCTTGTGTAACACCGATAGATAGGGCTCCGGTAATAGACAGCTGTAGTCCTTCCTTTAAGGCTACTCCCTCAGGATACACCGCTTTCAGAATCTTGTTAGTGGTGTCAGATGTCAACTTCTCATACGGATCAAGGTATCTCCTCTGGATAGCACTTTGATCAGACATGTGTATTCCTCCTAAAAATAAAAGTCCATTGAAGAAAGATAGTGTGCTTGATGCACAAACGTTGTAATCAATTTTTGTGTTTTGGTTTTAGAGAACGAAACAGAGCACTACATCTAAAAATTAGCGGTAGAAAATAACCTTAAGTGCTCGTCCGAGCTTAGATTCATCTCTTTTAGGAGTAGGCATACCATAGTGTTCCGTAGCCATTCCTATTAAAAATTCCGATAATGCGCTTTGAATATCAACGCCATGCTCTTCTAGAAGTCGAATGGCTTCCTTAGCGTCATTTGACAAATAAACTTGAAATGTCTGGGAGTCCTTTTTTTCTTTTACCATCACACTCTCCACTAATTTTATCAATTATTGTGTTTTCCTGTCGGGGCCCCTTAAGATAGGACATCAAACATTCTTCTGCCCAAGTGGTCCCTGGCTTTTGCATAGCAAGAAACTTAGCTGCCGTCTGGTTATCTATAAACCTAAGCAGGTATGAAAGCCTTTTAGCTATAAAATGGCCACCGTTTTTGTAAATTGGAAGAAGGTGAATGTTCTTCAGCAGCTGTCTTGCGGAAGGAACCATCTCTCCTACCGTTCCCTTTAGTAATGTCTTTTCTTCTTCCCTCAGCTCCTTACCTCGTTCTTTAGACAAAGTATAAAGTAGCTTTAGGATAGACAACATTCCATTTTTATTCCCAGCAAACTTACCATAGTCTCCTAGTAAAAAACCCTGGAGCTTTATTGTATCACTGGGGTCAGTCATCCAATCATCATCTAGCCAGGCTGTTGTCCAGTGATACACATATCTGTCTTTACTATCCCAGTCAGGATCAAGAGCCTCTCCCCACTTAAAGTGTTTTGCAAAGTACTCTCTCATATAAACTAGAGCCGTCCTTTGAGCTTCCTCAGGGTACCTATTCTTTACAAACTCAAACCTATCAATCATAGGTTCCCCCTAAGTTTTTCTCATGCTAGCAAAGGAGTCAGCTGGATTCTCTTTTCGTGGTACCCAGACTAGCTTGTATGTATCAAGCATCTTTACATACTTCCTAGCTTCAAAGTATAAAGGACGCAGGTTGTCTGCATTAACTCTCCACTCGTTGTTTACTTGGCATACAACTAGCTTGCTGTCGCCAAAGATCAACACCTTCTTAATATCCCTGGCTACAAGCTCCTGGAGTAAAAAGATGAGTCCTTGGTACTCTGCCTCATTATTTGTTCCTTTATCAATGTCTACGGAGTTCTCACATAGTATGGATCCATCAGGAGCATGAATGCAAAAGCCAGCTCGGGCTCTCCCGGGGTTTGTTTCGCACCCACCATCAAAAAAGGCCTCGTATATGCCAGTCACTCGTTATCCCCATCTCCAAGAAATGATATCTCCTAAGTCACCATCAGTCTCCTTCTTAGGCACACACGTATTTTCTTTTGTAAGTACATTTTCTTTCTTTTCTGGTACAGCACATTCAGCGGTATTCATGGTCAAGACTCCATTTTAATAGAAGACTCCGGGGCAGTCATTATAGGACTGCCCCGGATAATAACAAACCAGCAACAGCAGCAATAAAAACCTTAGTTACTTTTTTTAATGTCCTTGACATACTCTTTTATAGACGCATAGGAGTCAAATCTGGAAAGAAGCTCGTACTTCATATCTTCCTCAGTAGTAAACCCATTGTCTTTGACAAGGATCTTTATCATATCCTCTTCGGACAACTCCTCATTCCTACAAATAGGGCATGCCTGTGGAAGGATGAACTGCTCACAGAACTCACCCTCATCTTCTTCTATGGCCTTAGTAATCTGATCCATGGTCTCTGCTAAAGAGACCTTTTCCATAAATGCACGGGCCTCTTCCTGATCTTCCCATTTCGATAAGTAGCTGATTAAGAAGCCTTTAACGCCCTCAATCTCTATATCATCTATAGGCCTAACGTGGTCTTCACACATGATGTGTTCGTTAAAGCACTCAACCATCCCACAGTCTTCAAGGCTTACGTCATATCCACCCTCAGCTGCCCCACAGATAACACAAATGAAGCTAGAACTGCTTGAGTTAGAAACAAAACCTCTTCTTATTTTCATTCGGTACCTCCCTCTTCTTTTTTCTCTTCGTCATCGTACACTATCTTGTCTGGAGCTGCCTCCAAGACCTTTTTAACAATAACACTGTCGGCTACTTTAGAGAATTCTTTGTCCATTACAAACATCTTCCTTGCACCTGAGGAGAAGTCGTCTGTATCATCGATATGGATATCGATGTAGAACTCCTTCTGATCAGAGTAGTAGACTTCAACTCTCTTTTTGTTCTCCGGGACTGTCTGGTTGTTCATAGGTTCCTCCGTCTTCATTCTGTATTTTAACTTCTGGATCCACAATAGGATCCGCTTCTTTTCTCTTTACTACAGGAACATCTACATCATACCTACCTGCAAAACTAATATGCTCAGCGGCCAGCATGGCCTTAGGTGATGTTACTATTCTTTTTACTCTAGCATCGTCTTCACAGGATATCAGAACTACCTGTGACTTATCAAGAAATTTTTGGACACGGTATCGGATACTGTTCACATAAAAACAGTCGTTCACACGTATTCCTTTAGACGTTCGTATCATCTGTACGGCCTCCCTATTCTATGTCTATGATCTGTCCACGCTGAAGGAATCCAAGAAATCCATCAGCAATTGCATCTTGTGTTGGGTTATCATTGTAGTGGGTTAACCACATCTTAGCTTTTATCTTAGGATTCAAGGTCACCAGCTGATCATAATGAGCATGAACCCCAGACGGTGTAAACTGAGTCTGAGTCTCACAGTCGTGAATAATAAGATCAACCTTGTTATAAGACTGTATCATCTGAGCTGGCGCAAACTGTGAATCGGCTGTCCAGAACACACGAGTCTTGCCCGTATCAATAAAAAGACCATACGAATCCTTAAACACCCTTCCAGAGACAATATGAAGAATCTGAACAGGGCTAAAAAGTACGCCTTCAAACGTAAACTCCTTATTCGATCTAATAGGCCATGGCTCAAAATATGTATCCAACTGGGCAGTCGGTCTGTTCTTATCACGATCATCTTTTATCTGATGAGATGCCAACGTATCCAGCCCTCCAGACAATGTGTTATTCCAGAGAGCTCTTAGGACGTCAGAGTCACCGTATATCTTTGCTTTTGGATCATCAGCCGACTTACTAAAGTATCTCATCAAGGCCAAAAACTCGATACCCCCGACGTGGTCACCATGAAGGTGGGAAACATAGACAGCATCAATATCTTGTAAACTTTCCTTATGAAAGTAGTAGGCATGCTTAAAGTCACTACCACAGTCTAGCAGCATTCTCTTGTAATAGCCCTCACCTGCTTTCATCCACTCCAGCATATACATTGAATGAAAGTTTAGTGCAGGATCACAACTGAAGCTTCCACTTCCCAAAACCTTTAATCGTAGCATAGGGCCCCCTCTTAAATAGGGGGTCCCCGAAGGGACCCCCTTTATGTCATAACTTACGCGATAGTTGTAGCTACTGCTTCTGCTATCTCTTCTGCTCGTGCCTCTACGTCTACTGTTGGTGTGATTACTTCACTAGTTACCTGAGGTTCTTCAGTAGGGGTCGGTGTAGAAACAAAACCAGTTGGCTGAGTCCCTTCAGTAGGGGTCGGTGTAGAAACAAAACCGGTCACCTGCTCCTGAATGGAAGGGCCTGGTTGAACAGGCTCCGGTGTAGGCTGAGTGGTAGGCTGCTCCTGTACCTGTCCCTGTCCCTGTGGTTGTTCCTGTGGTTGTGCTGTCTGCTCCGGTGTTGTCTGAGGCATAGTAAACTCTTCGAATACAGCCAAAGCGACCTGGGCAAACATCATAGATACCAATTTAACGGTAACCTTATTGTCCATGTCCTGCAGCCAACCATCTACAACCTTAAGTATGTACTCACGGATTGTAACTGTTACCAGTTCATCATAGTTTGGAAAAACTGGAATTCCTAATGTAAGGAACAGGATCTCTCTAGTTGGAGAGACGCCACGAATTGCTCTTAGAATACCAATTCCAATAGTTCTCTGGAAATCGATATCCTCCATGAATGCTACTTTAACCAAGCTAAGAAGAGCACCTTCTGCTATCTGGTTGTCTTCAGTTGCTCCTGGAGTAGCCTGAACGCCCTCAAACAAACTTGTTCTTAGTCTGTTGTAAGTGTCCACATAATGCTGTGGAGAGGTCCATCCCATTGCCTCCATAACATTTGGCACATTGGGATCAATTGTGAGTTGCATTGACATTAGTTATCCTCCTGTATTTAGTTCTCTTTCGAGATTCCTTTTCTTTTCCACCGTAAAAACCGAACTATGCGTTTTTGGTTATCAAATCCTATGGGAAGTACTTCTTCTAAGAAACACCTAAACCCTCCTATGGCCTTTAGTCTTTCCTGTGTAGCACAGTGTTCATCATACTTTTCTTCTATTACTACTGGGTTAAAGTCTCTTAACCAAAAGACATCCCATCCTTTTTTAGATAGTCTGGTTATCTCTTCTAAGGCCCCGTAGTCACCAGGAGCACCGCTGGCATAAAAAGAGAGTCCACGTACTTTAATAATAATAGATCCGCTAGGACCATATACTATGTATTTAACCACGAAACTATCATTAGTACCTGTGATTATCTTGTCGCCATGTTGGGGCAGAGCTACTAAGTCTAGCTGTTTATGTAGCTCAGCGATCTCGTACCATGAACCGTGTACCGTCATCGCCACAGTTACTTTATAAGGCGTACTATTCCCTGTCGTCATCGTAGAACCTCCCTAGCTGTATTATACTATCAAATGAAAGAGGAACTACGCAACAAAAAAATATGTGTGACAGTGACCACCCAGAACGGATGAAAGAAAAGGCCCCTCTATAGTCAGAGGGGCTCTTTATTGATTATTTTTAGAAATATAGTGTATTTTTTCTTACACCTTTACATGAAGTCCAAGCATGAGTGCTCTGTACATCTGACTAACAGATGTTTTCTCATCAGTCGTAGGAAGTTCGGGCTCTTTTCCGTTTAGTATCTCTGAGATTACTCTTCTCTTATGTACAAACTCGTCTGACTGAACAGTCTTAAACTCACGCATAAGGCTAGGGCAGTCATGTGCAAAGATTGACCATGTCTCCATCTCTCCTAAGCGCTGACCTCCAAGCATCTTCTTACCACCAACCGGCTGACGAGTTCTATATTTGTATGCTCCGGTGGATCTAGCATTGACCTTGTGGTTTGCTGTGTGCTCCAGCCTGTGGAAATAGACGTAGCCAACCAATGCTGTTATCTCTCTGTTTAGCTCCGGACACACTATGGTCTTCAATAGTTTTGCTTTGTCTGCCAGCTTTAGAAGACTATTATAGTCCTGGTCCTTGAACGCAGGAATATAAACAGGAATAAGAGCTCTATTATTCTTAATATCTGCTACCAGCTTAGCTAGTTCAGCTTTCTTCATTCTGTTTAGCTGCCTGGAGGCACGCTTGTCATACTCAGGTAGCTTGTTCAAGCCAGCAATTGCCTCTGAGAAGTACTCAATGGCAGCTTCCTGTCCTGACCGTGTAAAGCGTTTAGCAAACTCCTGATTATACTCGTATAGAAGAGCAGCACAAAGAAGCTCCTTATACTGACCCCAGTTTGTTCTACCATACACACCAAGAGGATTTAAAAATAAGTCAACGTGCCTTTTGTCACTCTTCACAAAAGCAGCCTTACTTTTTGGGATAATATGGTTTATAACGCCCTTGTTTCCATGTTTGTTACCTATCTTATCACCCTTTTCTGCTTTCTTATGAACCTCAAGCTCAAAAACTATCGTAACTGTAGGATCAAAATCAGGCTTAACCCTAATGTTGATATTTTGCATCTTCACACCATCTATTGACTCAAGCATTCGTTCAATGGCTTTCTTGTCGGGACCAGTTATTATAATTCTTCTGAGGGTACTTTCATCCGAAGCATACAGCCTTACAATTGATTTCTCATAAGCAGCAATGTTAAAGGCAGCACTATCTACTTCTATAAGTAGAGTACGCTGGTTTACTTTACCTTTTGTGAAGTGCATAGATCGGATAGTATCTCTGTCAGGATGTACAAATACTTCTTTTTCTATGATCTCCTCAATAGCAAGGTGGTCAAGAGCACCCTCAGCAATAATAATACCGTCTTCGTAGTTAGCAGAATTGTACAGCGTGTATGCACAAAGCATGTTACGACCAATAGCTAAAAGTCCTCCCTGGAATGCCAGGCTCTCTGCAATTACTGTTCCTGAGATAACCTTGTTACCTACAGCCACTAGTGGCTTGTGTACATTCTTTAGAACGACACCTGATCCCGCTATAATGTTAGGCTTGATCAAGTTTATCTTTGTCACTACCTTTGTTTCCGGATTGGTAATTTCTATCCTATCCTTTTCTACCTTAGTTACCCTACCGGTAGCTGTCGCCTTCGTAATGAATTGTTCTGATGCTATATCCTTAAACACGCCCTCAGACCCAGTCATAACATAAGGGGCCTGCGCTCCCGTTATAGGAATAGCCTGCTTTGCATGAGAGCATCCCATGTTAACGCGAGCTGTTGCAGATGATCCTATAAAAGGAATGATACTCGATGTATACCCTAGGACTGACTCAGGGTTTTTTGTAGGAACAATAAGACTTCCGGCTACAATATTTGGAGACGTAGTTAAGTATAGTTGGTCACCAACCTTCTTAGCTTTATCTGTTTCAATAGGATCAATAATTCCTGTATAGCTAAGATGAATGTCTCTATAAGCCACTGGGGTATTATCTGCAGAGAATGAACCAAGACCAGAGAATGATACCTTATTCTTCTGGGATGCCTCTGATACAGGGTTATCCTTTGTTACAGCACTCTCAGCCGCACCACTCTCTACCATGGCTCTCATGGCAAAATTGGGATCTATGTCTATAAGGGGGTTAGGTCTTCCGGATGCAGCATCCATCTCATATCTGGAGACTGCTCGGTCTAGTTTGTGAAGAATTATCTTTCCCATCACCTCTACTGAACGAATACGTCGCTTACTTAGGTCATTCACAGCTGTTGGGTTGTCTTTGATCAGAACTGACAACGTATATAGTAAGAGGCCTACGTAATCAGTAGGGAGCTTCAACTGCTGCAGTAACTTAAGAGTACTTGGATCTATTGCTTTCTTAGGCATCCTGTTAACTAGGTAGTCTACCAAAGCCCTATTTTTTATGGAGTCTTCAATCTTAGAAACAAAATGCTCTTTTGATATGTCTTCCAAAGTCCTAGGGGCAACCAAGCCACCAATCTGATCAGTTGGAGAAAGAGTCCATGTGTTCCCTTCTTTCTTTAGATTGATGTCAAGCAGGTCACATAGCTTCTCTGCCCCAATGAGTGCGGACATGTACGTGAATAAAGGGACTTCAGTATAAGAACTTTTGTTGAATATGATATAGATCTTAGCCCCTACCTTCTTTCGTTTAAGGGTTATGGTTCCCATAAGAGTGTCAATGTCGACTTCATTCTCTTTGTACTTAGCAACAGGTAAGGTAGCAAGCTGTTTTTTAAGAACATACCTATTCCCAAACATTGTAAAGGATCCATCTTCTTTTAGCTTAGGAACATATATCTTAACATCTTGTTTTACATTACTTACCTTAGAGGTAAGAGAGATCTTCATCTCCTTCATATTTGTGAAGTCTTTACTATCAGTGATACTAACAGAAGTACTAAACGCGTCATCTACAACATGAGCAACCAGCTTCTGCATATCGTCGTCTTCCAGATTCTTTACTCGCATAGGCTCTATAATATGTGGAGTAATCTCAGGAGAAACATCAAATCTGGAAACTAGATCAGAAGAGTGTGGTATCTCTTTAATGTCAATAACATTTACTTCTGGAAGCTGATCTCCGAGAGTACCAACCTCAAGTCTCTTAAGAGGGAGGGGTAGATCTCTGAGAACGGAGTGTCCTGTCATCTTCTGAGCAGCCTTAACTGCAATTTCTCTCATCATGTGAGGCTTTGTGTTGATCTTAGTAATAAGAGCAGCTCTATCCTCAGTGTCTGTGTCCTCAACAATCGTCTTTGCAATTGGGATTACCTTGTCCACTCCTATATCCAGCTCTTCACCAATCTGGTGTGCAATAGACAGTGTCAGGGCTCCTGTGTCTAGCTTGGAGATACCATCCCTGACAATAGAAATAATTCTTTGATAGCTGTTACCACTATCATTAACATCAAATATTTTCTGATACGAGTTTCCTTTCCCAATAAAACCAATGAATATTCTAGAGAAAGGAATAGCCTTCTTTCTCATCATCCCAAAGATGATAGTTGATATAAAGAGCTCACCTATCTTGAGCCTTGATGGAGACGATTGATCTACCAGGTACAGCAATACCTTTTCTGACTTCGTTTTAGGATAAGATGCCTTTGACATGACATCCAAAAACACAGAGTACGCCAACTGTGTATCAAACTTAGGAGCATGCTCCCTGATCGTCCTAAATGCTGGTGTCAGGTCGATAACAACGTTTTTACTCATAGATCTGAGGGCGAGCAGGTCTGTGTGCACAGTAAGGCCAGCAGTAGTGTACGCTCCTTTAAGCTGACTCGTCTGGACAAATCCATACTTAGTCCTAATCTTTGGAAGAATAACAGTCTTCACGTCTTCTTTAAGAATCCCTGATTTAGGAAAAACTACGGGAAATGGGTTATTCTCTACCAAGGTATAGATATGTAACTTGTCTGGCTCAAAGCGTATCCTTGAGGTTCTTGTTGAATAAAGATTTATTTGCTTACTAAACATCCTTCCTCCTAATAGAAGTACTCTTCTAAGTCGGCCTTTGTTCTTTCCTCTTCCGGAACATCAGCAATGTCTCTATATAGCCCAAACAGAAGAGACTCCGATACCTTTTGAAATGCCAAAGAAAGCTGAGGACTTTCATAAAATGGTATCTTACTTAATGGAAGAAGGGCTATTTCTAAGTCTGCAGCTAATCGGAAAGGAACAAAAAGGTTACTCTTTGCCCTCATCATCTGGCCAATAATTATTTCGAAGTGTACATGGTCAATGTTACTGTTCATCTTAACATATTCATCAAACACTTTCCCAAGTAAGGCCAGCGCGTCTTTAATATGAAGAGCCTTTTTAAGCTCAAATAGCCCACCGACTATGGCAATCTGTTCTCTTAGCTTACTAACCACAGCTACATGCATTGGTATAGCTCCCTTTGAGAAGAACACTTCTATACTTTCTCCTGTCTCTTTAATGTCATCTACAGACAGCAATGAGATATAAAACCTTGTGTTGACATACTTACCATTAACCTCGAGCCCATCCGTAACTATCTGAAAATCGTTTCTGTCTTCTATATCTTCTTTATTTATAACAATAGAAAGATCTTCCTGAGCAACATATCCGTCCTCTGTCAGCTTAAATCCAGCTACATCAGGAGAAGCCACCTCAGATTCTGCAGTAACCAAGGTGTCAACGTGGAAAGTTCTCATAATCATCTGATTTGCACGCTCGCCTAATGCCTGAGCAGCAATAATCCCAATATTCTTTGATGGTATAGACTCACTCAGAGTACCATAGCACGTTGGGCATACCTTTTTTGTTCTACAAAAAGCTGGGGATCTAAGCTTTATCTTTGATCCAACAAGATCCTTTGATAGCTGCTCGTCAACTACAACCAGCTTCCCGTTTAAGAGGATGTACCTTCCAACAAGACTAGGCACGTGTGCCTTTGTTACTATAAGGTTTAAAACTCTACCTGTTCCACAATCCTGAATAGTATCATTTAGAAGAACAGTAGCTGCACCATATACCAGCTTCCTAGTCAAGTACCCGGCCTTTCCTGTTATGAGGGCTCTATCTATAACACCCTGTCGGCCATTTGTACTATCATCAACAAGTTCCCCACTAGTAAGGCCATCCAGCTGGCTGGAGGAGATAAGCTTATGCTTTCCATCCAAAGTAACAATGTACCCCTTAGCAACAAGGGCCTGAACAAGCTTATTCCAGTCAAGCTTAGTTGATTTTGACTCTATTAAGTAATATAGATCTTTGCTGTGTGCCCTGACATCCTTTCTAACAACCTCAACAATCGTTTCCCATGCATCAGGGCTTTGCCTTAGCTGCTCCATCAGGGATTTAACTTCACGTCCAGCCTCCTGAGAAAGACGAATGTCAAGGAATACATCAGGCAAGGACCAGCTGTACTCAACTACCAGTGTTCTAACTTCTTCAAGGAAGGAGACCACTGACTCTTTACCATATGCATTATAGAGATGAAGTAGTAATTTCCCAAAAAGCTTCTTTGTGACTGGTTCAACTACCAATGGGTACTTCTTATCAAGAGTAGCCTTCCTGAGAGCCAGGGTAACAAGCCAACGCCCAACTGTAGTCACCTCTCCCTTAACAGCAACCTTCTGTGAGAAGTCGATACGTTTCTCTTTTTCCATTGGGAGCTTATCTTTTGTGGGAGACGGTGATACACTAATAGTCATGTGATATATAGTGAGGGTGAAGTTTTGTCCAAGAGTAACACCTATCTGACGGTTAGCATCATTAAATAGACAATTAGAAGGAAGAAGCTTCTTACAATCTTCCTGTGCTTCTTTTGTTAACGGACAGTAAACAGAAATTGTATCCTGTACAAACACACCATCTGCTGTTGAAAAGGTGTACCAATCCTCTACTGTAAAGTCATACCCCGTAGTTTTACTATCATCCTTAGCAATGACAATATCTTTAAGCGAAATCAGCTCAAGCCCTTGACCTAGCAATGTATCTTTAATCATATATCACCCCAATTCCACATACAACTGAAAGGACCGTCTGTATGTAGTTAGTATTCTTTTTTTCCTGTGCTTTACAGAGTAGCTCTTTAAGGTTAACTTTTGTCATCAGAAACCTTCTTCTGTATTAAGAATTTTCCATCAGGACTCTGCAGAAGCTCCTGAGGGGTAATCTTAAGGATAGCGTCGGTAGCCTCATCATAAACTAAGAGGCTGTGGTCACTAGAGGCCCAGAATGCTTTAAACCTTTCCTTAGTGTCCTCTATTTTGTAGAGGTCAATGTTCTCATGCTTAGAAAATTCTGTTATCTTCTTTTTACCAGTCTCTCCAGTTTCTATACTGATGGCATCAATAAATACATCTTTTGATAAAGAGAACTTAGAAACGTGCACACCCTTATCAGTTACTTTCTGTTCCTTAGGAATAGTAAAGTCATGGTGCTCAAGGTCCTCTATGGCAACTGTCAATGCCTGCCCGTCTATAAACAGGTTAACGTCAGCAACAATACTGTCACCATCAAAATCTGCATTATAGCCGGATAGGACATATGGATTTAGTTTAACAACATTGTCAGTGGTCAACACTGGATGGAATGCGAGCAAACCAAGCCTATGAAGCGTGGGCTGTCTATTCAGAATGACCAGTCTCTTCTTCATCACAGTGTTTATAGCTTCCTGGACATCCTTAAAGAACTGACTAGATACTCCATTGTTATATACATCCTCAAGCATTGTATAAATAGTAAAAGTACTTCCTTTATTCTTTGTGCCTAACTCATAAATAAGGAAGGGCTCAAAAATCTTTACTGCAATAAGGAGAGGGATTGCACACGTGTCAAAAGGCAGAGAGTTGTCCAGGGTTATTACAGCCCTTCCAGAAAAATCAAGCCTCTTCCCTAAGATGTTACTTCTGATGATTCCTTTCTTAGATCCGATCTCCGCTTTAAGTGCTACAAAAAGACTCTTAAGTCTCTTCTGAATAGCAGATGCATAGATGGCTTTGTCTCCTGTTGGAGATATGGATTTAGCAACCCTAAGCACGTCCATGTACGCTTTATTTAGCTCAGTCTCTGTCTTCCAGGTTAGCTCTTTTCCTGTTTCCCTAAAGGCAGCAGGAATCACTATCACCTTTTTAATAAAGGCCTGTTCTGGTTTTGCTTCTATAATGTCTAAAGTCATCTGGACTCTTTCTGATTCTGTTTTATACTTTCCTATGAGAGTCTTAAAGAACTCAATACCAGTCTCTCCCTGAGGGTCAGGAACAATATCCCCTGCCTTAAATTTAAACTTCTTCTCATTCAAAAGGATAGATACCAGTCTTCTATTGTTCTTAAGATTATCAAAAAGAACCGGATGAAGCACCTCAACGTTCTTAAGGTCTATGTATGAATACTTGTTCCGTCTTTCCGTCTCGCTACTTCCAAATATTTCATAAGAGAGTAGCCCGTTCTCGTCAAAAGTCAGGTCATTCTCCAAGTATTTGAAAAGAGATGTAGACGTTACCGGCTGTAATGCCGCACAGAATCTCTCAGTGTCCAGTAATTTCATCGTAACCGCTCCTTATAAGGTCATTTGGCTATATTGATTATCCAACTCTGATAATCACGTTCGGATGTACTTTCTCTTCAAACTCAGTCTCAACGGCTGCTCTATCTTCTCTTCCTTCTGATACAAGAGCTTCTCCATTAAGGTTAATCTCTCCAAAAGGTGTAGGTAGTGACTGGTACTTTCTTCTTATATTACCAATCTCAACCTTAACGTCTGCCAGGAACAGCTTTTTAAGGTACTGCTCATATTGATTCTGTATAGTACTAAGATCTATCTTATGTTCTCTCTGATACTCAACAGTATAAAAGTTTCCGGGAGTGTGCGCTACTGGAGTAATTCTAATCTTAGACGGTGGCAGGAAGAAAAACATCATTCGATGAGGAGAGTGCAGATAAGCCGTCTCTGCTCTATCTACAGCGAGCGCCCACTCAGGTAGCTCATCAAACTGTCGAAATGCAACGTCTACCGGATAGGCGTGAAGAATCATGTCAGTCTGTTGAATCAACACCTTACTAACAGACATTACTCTTAGGTTATCCGGGTCTCTTAACCAGAATTCGTTTGGTATTCCTGTCTGAGTATTCACATCTGAAGCATCAAGACATATGTTGTTAGTATTAGGAAGGTACCTATTAAATGTAGGCATTGTGGAGTCCTCTAAGATCTCCTTGAGCTCATCGTCTGTTAGCTCAAACTCAACAAAGGGAGATCCAAGTCTCCTCTTTGCAAACCTAAACAGGTTGGTCAGTGTCAGCATCTATGTGTTCCTCCTCGCACTTTTCTTGTACGTCGGTAGTGTTAGCTTCTGGAGTAGTAGTAGTAGTCGCTTGAACTTCATCTACAATAGCATCGGCTTCTTTTTTAATCTCATCCGTAATCATACCGCTTTCTTCCATCTGTTGATACATCTTTCCTATAGGATCAGCAATAGACGTTTCTACCATTGCTGCAATCTCTTCTTCAGATGCACCAGCCTTTTCCATTTCCTTAAGCTGTGCCTCTGTTTCTTTAATCTGTTCTTCTATGTTAAGCATTGCAGAAGAAGCTGACGCTTCCTTAGCTACAGATAGAAATGCGTCTAGTTCTTTACGAACATCCTTCATACTTGTTTTTGTAATCAAGGATCCCATTAGCTGCTTGGCCATCTTAGTCATAGGCTGCCGCATGATAGAATTCCTAAACAGAGGCTTTGTCAGATCAGCGAGCTCCAGCAGATCTTTCTCAAATTGTCTGTAAATTAATGGTCGTTTCTGCTTAATCTGATTAGCTACCATTAAAAAGTTCCATGCTGGTGTTCCGCCTTTCTTCTTTACTCTCTTGTTTCCTGATGACATACGTACCTCCAAAAGTTAAAGTATTATATACAGTACCAATTATTGTGTTTTAGTCCAGTAGAATGAAAAGAGGCTGTTTCCAAGAAGACCAGAGTACCGACTGGTGTTGACACCGGCAGTAATTGTCCTTATAATGGCTCCATACTATACGTTTGGAGATAATAATGATAGGTCCTATACTGTGTAATTTATGCGGAGCTATGTGTATTAACATAGGAGCCTTTGCTTCTCACATAATGGATGCTCACCTAAAAACTGAGGCGGACAGTGCAGTGGATATTCCATCTGGATTTTCACTTTATGTTATCCCACTAACTGAAACTGTACGTACTACCATAACAACGTGGCTACCCTTTCAAAAAGTAAAACATGCAGGGGTAAAGCTGCGGATTGACCTTGGAGAACATACTTTTACAAGTTCCCAGGGCAGAGAGAAGATTATGATCTTAGAAAGCCAGGAAGAAAAAATGATTGCTAGTGTTAAGCCTCCAGTACGGCATGTACTGGAAACTGCAATAGGCGCCACACACAATCACCTAAGTGACATTTTGGTAAAGTTACAGCAGATGGGTTCTGTTGTCTAGGAGGATACGATGGGCTCCGTATTTCAGGAAGTTGCTAAGAAGGTAGGCATGAATGGGCATATAACCTTCAAGGACCTTCAATACTTTATGGGTGTTGTCAAGAACGCGATATTTATTGAAGATGACAGCCTAGAGGTACCAATGACAGAAGACGCTCAGCACTTTGCAGAGTTCCTCAATAAAAATCAAAGCCAGAAAGAGTGTTTCTTTAGTTTTATAAATGGAGATACTCTCAGTGTTAACCAAGAGATGAGGATGGTGTTAAAAGCGTATCTGGACAGCCTTTGTACTGAAGATGCAGATGTATGACACCCCTCAAGTACATAGTGTACACAACAAGACGATGCATAAGAAGATTTCTGCTAACGTCAGCAGATCTTATATCCCCACCTTCTAAGGAGGTTTCTAAAATGAAGGAACGTTACGATCCCCTTATCAGAGATGTAGGTCTCCTAACAAAGACCCCGTATGCTGTGCTAAAAGCGCTGGTAGAAGTATCATCTGGGTATAACCCGTTTGTTCACAGGGTTGAGGAAGATGACTGGGCAGAGATGTCTAAATACTCAAACATCTGGACTGACTGTTTCACAATGCACTTTGTGAATACAATGACCCAGTTTGAGCCCGGTGAAACAGAACTCAAAAACCTGTACTGTGCACGCTATGGTCTTGGTATGATTCACTATGGGCTTGCTAGAACAAAGCTGGGATTCAAGGAACATCCATGTGTTCTCTGGGAAGATCCTCGTAAAGGCCTTGACCTCGCCGCTAGGTATCTCCAGGAGATGGTTAAATACTTCCCGCACATCCCTGAGCCACTTAAGTGGAGTTTAGCTGTAGTAGCCTACTTTACTGTAGACCCTGTCAAGATTATGGAAGTCATTACAGAGGTAACAAAAACTACAGTGGGAGATACTTCCAAGTATCCAGCTCCTTTCCAGAAGCTTCTTCTTAAGAAGATGGACGTGGACAAGGCTACCCGGTTAATAGAGATTATGGATCATTTCCGAGAATGCCAGGCTAAGCATAAGAAGGAAGAGCTCTCTTTAATGGTTAGCTAATAGCTCGTAATACAGACGACTTAACTGAAAGGACCCCCAAGATGGGGTCCTTTTTTTGTACGTATATCCAAACACAACAATTGATCCTACACATGAAGAAAGAAGATGGATACTTAACGAGATACATTATAATCACAGGAGGATATACAACAATGCGGTTCTTTAGCTACCCTCGTACCTATAAAGTAAGTATACAAGCAGGAAGTGACTCCATAGGAGTAGATGTTAATTTCTATAGGTCTAACTCAAGTATTGATCTTAGAGTGGATCCCCGGGCAGCCAAACACGTAACAGGTAAGTTTACATTTAAATCCTTTAAGAATGCGGCTGAGTCTTCTTTTGTTAAGGCGAACCTGGAGCTGGATGGGATTGAATCCCACCACCTTTCTATAGTAAATCAGTATAAGAGGATTATACCTAGGTCCGCTTGCAGCCTTTTCTCTAATGAGACGATCATTCTAGGGAAAACAAAAACAGATAATGGAGACTTTTTTCAGAAAGTCCAGGTTTTTATTTTTGTTAAAGACCTAAGCACGTACATACATGCAGAAAGGCATTTCATTGACATGCTAGATAAAAAGAAGATAGTGAAATCAGTTGGAGCTGAGATACAGTTCACACCGTTTAGCCTATAAGGAGTACTTATGCCAAGAGAGATTTTTTATACCCTTAATATCAGACCCCATATACACCTAAGCTCCTACATTAGACTTTTCTTAAATTACTATACATCTCAGGTTTTATGGGGATCTCCTGAAACTGTGGTATGTGGAAACTACAGTAAGGTCCTTCAGTATGTTCTTGACTATAAAACAAGAAATCTGGACTCGCCAGTATACCCAATTGTTTCTGGAACCTTCCAGCTAACTACTCTTGATGAAAAGACAGATTTTAACTGGAGACATGGAACTAGAGGAACAACATACTTCTCGTCCTTAATGCATGACCCAATATTTGAAGATCCCCATGTACAGATAACACCGGTGTACTCAAGGCATATGGGGACCTCTGAGGTTATAGTAATGGCCCACTCTAGTCCAGAACTTCAGGATTTCCATATGGTAACCATGCAGTGGTTTGACCTTAACAGGTGGTTCTTACTTCCAGAGTTTGAAACAAATTTACTTATTCCAGTAGAACTGATTATGTACCAGTATAAAAATGATCCTGGTAGCTACCAGTATATTATCGACTGGGCTGGAACGGAACTTGACCAGCAGCTTATACGAAGTATGGATCAAACTCATTATGTATTTCCTCTAAAATCAAAGCCTATGATTAGAATAGCTTCTATCTCGGAGGGAACAACGTACTATGGTGGTGGAGAACTAGATGACCATAGACTAAACATAACCTTTGAGTGGGATATAGAGCTTCCAGCATTCATCACCCTGAACACAGACTACAAGATTGATGATATAAAGACAGTTATCATGATAAATGGAGAAATAGACTCAGATTTCGATTATCCAGATACCGGTGGAACTATCAGTCTTGGGGATTCCCTTATAGAAAATATGCAAGTTACCCATTCATACCTCACCTTTCACAATATTGTAATACCAGAAGACCTTGACAAAGATCAGACTATAGATCTCGCACTACCTCTTCCAGTCACCCCTAACAGAAAAATTGTGATAGTTAGTTACTGGGGACCTATGCAGGAAGATGATGAGTGGTCTTTTGTGGATGACTCTACCATAAGGCTTGGTAATGGACACATTAAATTTAATAAAGACGATTACATACAAGTTTTTTACTACGAACACGTTTAACAGGAGGTATAACTAATGGCTGAAAAAAGGAAGTCAAAAAAAGAAAGTGCTACTGACGAACCAGTCAGCGTTGTAAGTGAAACAGAAGAAATGGTAGATATGAGCACTAGTGTAACAGATAACCCAGAGTTCAATGTACCAGAAAGTGTATACAATCTTCCCCTGAGACGGGATCAGTTTCTGTCTCCTATTGACTACAAGAAGTTCATTAAGGCGGTCGAGAGGATGGTTAGGGGATCAATGGAGTATCGTGAATGGGTTCATTATCTAAAAAATGAGCTAGACATCCAGGAGTGTGAAATAACACATGAGAAAGATACTGAGTGCTCTATAGAGATCCATCACCACCCCATATCTTTATTTAATGTATGTAGCCTCGTGCTTGATACGTTGATGGAGCAGAATGAGAAGTTTTCTACCTTTGATGTTGCCCAGATCGTTATCTCTTTGCACTTTATGAATAAGATTGGTTTTGTTCCTCTTCTGAAGTCTATACATGAGAAATACCATAATGGGTTTCTTTTAATCCCAATAGAAGCATGCCGGGGAAGCTGGAGATGCCTCCTAGAGGAGTTTGTGGTTAGCCCAGAGATACAGGTAGCAGTAGAGAAACTAGCATCTGTTACTAAGGCGTGTGTCACTCAGTACTGGCAGAGAAATAACTATGCTCTTGAGAATGGTAAGCAGCTTGTTATAGAAAGTAAGCCAGGAGGTATTAATGAAGATAACAAATAACATTAAGAAATCCTCAGACGCCAATAAAAAGGAGCTGGTAAAGCAAACTAACTTCAAGCGAAGATACTACTTTACTGAGTACGACCTTGTTGTGCCGTCACCCATGTTTAGAATACTAGAAGAGAATAAATTATTCCTTCTTGAGAATGCAGCTACAATTCGTCTGGAGGCTAGCTTCTATTTTAGACCAGACTTAGTATGCTACTACACTTGGGGAGACCCTGGTCTCTATTTCTTACTGTTATTTGTAAATGATATGTTCTCATTTATTGATTTTAAAGTAGACACCATTAAGCTTCCCGTTAAGAGTAAGGTGCTAAACGTAATAAGCAGAATAGAGTCATCAAAGATATTCGCTAATATAGATGCGGAAGTAACCCTTTAGTTTGGAGGACACCAATGCTAGTTGATAAAGTAACAGTACCTGCTGGTGAAATAATACAGCCAGGGGATGAGTTTTTTAAGTACATAGAGCCTATCATTCAGACACAGGCTGCCATAAGTAAGAACACTAAAATAGACAGACTGTACAAGGCCAAAATTAATAAAGAAGTCTTTATTGAGAAGGTCGACAGCGAGCCTGTAGTAGATGCCGCATGGGATGTTGATGGAAACAGAACTGTTGCCTATATGTATGTACACAAGTTGATGAGTGATGAGACAACCGCAGCTGCTCTTATGAAGAAGGCCTACCTCAGTCTAACTTATGCACTCATCTACGATGAAATGAATAGAAACAGGCTATTTATATCAAGCACTATGAGAGATCACTTGGTATCCTTTCTGTATGCTTTCTTTTTCAGAGAGCTTGGTATGCGCCCAAAAATAGTCACACAAAATAAAGATGAGCTATCTATATTTGAGATCCTGGTTAAAAAATATATCCTTGAGACAATCATTGGTCCTATTAAGCCAGTGTCTGCTAAATATCTCCAGAAGCACCTTGTGATGTTTAACCCATATACGTTCAAAATGGTCATGGAGCATGTGGAACACGAGGTAATAGACGACATATCAATACTGATTGACTGGTTTGTAAAGTTCAAGTTCCTTAAAGAGAAGAAGAGTGTCAAGGACCTTATCTCATTTGCACAGTTCCAGCTGAAGACTCTATTCTATATAGAAAGAAAAAGACGCCTTCTACCCTTCTTGTTTTGTATCAAGGGTCCGACATATGGAACATTCGATGAAAAAGTAAAGAAGTATAACCCGGCTTCCTTTGGAATGATCATATCAGAAATGTATAACGGACTGTAGTTGACCTATCAGTACAGTACTCTGTATCAGTAGACTACTCACTATTGAGAGGGCTGAACATATATAACCTATAATGAACATCGCAGCATGCAGTTGCTGTTTAATTTTACCTGGAGGATACCTTAATGGACTGTAGAAATGTAGACGTTCTTCATTATGGAAAGAACTATGCTGTGACTGGAGAAGAACATAAACGCTACCTTGGAATATACCGTGCCAAGGTTGTAAATAATCATGAAAAGAAGGAAGGGAATACCCCTCCTGAGAAAGAAGGTAGGATTGAGGTATGGGTTCCAGTAATTATGATGGACCTAGAACCCGATAAAAGTATCTATGCTTACCCCGTATTTGGATTTGCTTCCCAGAGTGAAGATCACCCTCCGACAGAGGATCGTGATACCCCGGGAAGGCGAGAAGATGATGAAGTGCTTGATGACTTTGGGTCGTTCCAGGTTCCCCCAAACAAAGCTAACCTCCTAGTGTTCTTTGAGGATGGAGATCCTAACCAGTGCAGATACTTCCCATTTGGAACAGACTTCATTAGATGTACAACCGTCCAGGAAGTTAAGAATAAATGCTGTCCTGAAAAGGAGTTCTATCTACTTAAGACTCCACATGGCCATAGAATATTTATCTCGGATAATAATGAAAGAATAATGCTCAGGACATTCAGAAACTTCTTTGTTGAAGTACGGGAAGAAGAAGACAGTAAGTATGTAGAGATATGGGCTCCAAAAGAAAATGCCACTAAGCCCTTCGGCTCAGACAAAGGCCCTATCGGAGAAGGCTTTGAAGCTGCCGAAGATAAACAGGGGCAGCCTAGAGAAAATAAAGATAATAATGAGGATGAACAGAACGAAGATAATGCTCTCTTTGGTGGGAAGGGTGGCCAGAAGGGTTCTTGGGTTAACATGGGTGGACAAGAGTCTACTATAAAGATAAAGGGTGGTAGCGGCGTCCATGGAACAGAAAGAAAGAATGACCCAGATATGAAAGGTGACGGTGGTAAAGGTGGAGTAGGTGGTATCGATGGAACTCAGGAGAGCGCCGGTGGCGGCTGTGAAGAGGTCGATCAGAAGGGTGACCCTATTCCTGGATTTCGTGGAGAGTGGAATTCCCATAAAGATAAGATGTACATCCAGCTTGAGACTCCTGATGAATACCTCCTCTTTATGAATGAGCACGAAGACGACCGTTTTATCAAAGCTCAGACATCAGAGAAATATCGCCTTGAGCTAAATGAGCATGAGGACAAGAAGTACATCCAACTTGAGACTCCAGACAAATACCAGATCTATATGAACACCCATCCGGATGATAGGTTTATAAAGATGCTTACATCTGACTTGTACAGACTGGAGATGAATGAACATGAGGACAAAAGATACTTTCAGGTGCAGACTCCAGAAAACTACGCTTTCTATATAAACTGCCATGAAGATGATGGGTTTATCAGACTTATAACTCCCAGTGAACACATGCTAGAGATAAGCGAGAAAGAAAGTTATATCTTAGCAGAAACAGCTGCTGGGCATAAACTAAGGATTGATGAGCAGAATCAGACCATTGAAATCTCTTCCGGAACAACAAGCCATAAGCTGATCTTCAACATGGCCACAGGAAATGCACTCATTGAGGCACCTGACAATATAAAGATAAAGGCACCTACGGTAGAAATAGAGGCAGCGGTAACCATAAACGGAAGCCTTACTGTAAACGGAACAACAGATCTTGGTGGCGGCGGTGCTCCTATTATAACATCAGCCGGACCAGCAGCAACAGCAAGTGCTCTTTAAAAAGGAGGAGTAATGGCAGAAATAAAACTTGTAGATCCACTAAACAGGACAACAGATGCTAATCTAAGACAAGCAATCGATGTAATGTTTAAGGATACTAATCCAGATGAGGATTTCCAGAGGACTATCGCAACAATTTGTCTGTTCATTGACTATGTTAATGAATCAAAGATTCCTGAGATTAGTGATCTTAAAGGAAAGATAAAGCCAATATTTGGTAAAACAGATGCTATGATGAAGAAACAAATAAAGGCATATGCTAAAAAGAAAGGAACTGCCTTTAGGGAGATAAACAGTTCGGAGCTCATGGAGTTTGATCACACAATTGCTTTCCCAGATCAAGTAAAGTACCTGTGTGCATCAATCCTTCTTCTAAGGAAAGGCGGGCCTGCAGGAGAGAAAGGCTATCAGGAACTAATGAGGGCCCTGGACAAACTTAAGAAGAACGTTATTGATAAGTATCTGACTGAGGGGTTGTTTGACCTATTTAAGAAGGGTGGAACTATGATACTTAAGGCTATAGGTAAAGTAGCAATGCTCATCCTAAGGCCAATTCTCTCAGTGTTCTTTAAGATTATCAAAGTCATTACTGCAATCCTTGATCCTATTGTGTCCTACCTTGATACTCTGTTTAAGAAACTTAACCTGGATAAACTCCCAGAGATATTTAAGGTTGTTGGTTTTATAGCTGCAGGCTTTGGTTATGTTAACCTGTGGCTTATGATGCTTAAGGTATCTGGTGCGATCTATACCATGGGCAGAATCCTTGGTTATCTTGGTATTGCAGTATCTACTGCAAAAACAGTGTCAAACGTGGTAGGCATTAAAGATGATGTAGCATCCTTCATGGATAACTATATGACAGATGATTTTGATCTAGGCTTTCCCGAAACGGCGTAATCATGATACTAGCTATGTAAATAATCTAAAGCGGGCAGGGTTGCCTGCTTTTTCTTTTCAGCCACTAAGGAGGAATACTTAATGAACGTTACGACAGACAAACGACACGTTATCCTTTCCATTAACGATCAGGAATGGTCCTACAAGATTGAAAACATTCCGATCAAGAACCAAAGGGAAAACATCTTTGGTGAGGTAGCTACGGTGCTAAAGAACTCTTCAGTTATCCGAGCTAAGCTCAAGAAGACGTTTCTGGACTATGAGGAAACAAAAGATGAAGCTCAGCTCTACAATAACTTCCTAAAGCTGAAGGCATCTCTTACTGTATATGCTCGTAAGAATAAAATATTCTCCACAGTAAAGAACATGGAGAACACAAGGCGGTCTAGAAAGAAACAAGTATTTTTCTCAACTGATGAGATGCTAGACATCCTACATGCCAGCTTCTACTTGAAGTTCTATACTATCTTCTATGCAACAAAGCTGAGACCAAGTAAGGAAACACACAATAAGATCTTTGGCAATCTGTTACAGTCATTGTCCAGGAATGGGATCCTTAGCAAGCTGTATAAGCTAATACAGATAAAAGTGTTTGCTAGTGTTCCCTCTAACAAGCCATTCTGGCAGTACCTAAAGTTTGTAACTGGAGACTCTCCTGAAACAATATGTATTGACACTTATGTTAATACACTGGAAAACGTCCTACCGATGCTTAACCATGATAAAAACCCAATCACCTATCTGGTTGTTTACGCAAAGGGAGTAGTTGACTTTGTATTCATAAGTAAGTATCCAGAAACATTCTTCTATGAAAGCATGTTCTACTACGACACAACAGAAAGTAACCAGAAGAGTGGAGATCAGGTCCTCCCTCTACTTACGGTAAAACATATCTTAGAAAAGAATATTACTCCTAGGGTAAACCAGAGGTACAACCTTGATATAGCTCCTATAACTAAAATTATAGAGCTCAACCCGTTAACTGAGATAGTAGCGATTCCTTTCTTTGCTAAACTCACAGGCACAAAGACGACCCTGTACAGGTCTCTGAATCTTTATTATTTGTACACGATCTCTTTATATACTGCTATTGTTCTGTCATACCTGAATTTCACGTATATTCCAAAACTAATGGCGTGTACCGCAGTTAGAAAAAAGAATAAACGAGGAGCTAGAATCACCGCTAAAGATCTGGCAGAGCTGCAGGGCCTCCTCAATCCAACTCTTAGTGGAGTAGCTACACAGAAGAAGCTTTTTCAGAAGATGATTCACCGTTTAAACAATTGTGAATTTATTGATGTTCAGAACAAAGGTGAAACTATCGCTCCAAATGAAAACAAACTAATTGAAGAGGTAACTGAGTTTTATAAGATGCTCTTCTCAGGAAGACTACGTTTTACTTTCTCAAAACTACGAGAGAAAAATTTTGACTGTTATGCAGTCTAGGAGAATTACTATGGATAACAAAATCGTTGATCAGATCATTGACAGTAACGTAACTAAGATGGCAGATAAGATAGTTGAATTAGAGAGTTTAAGGGCTATGGTGCACGACCGTGTGTCTGGTTCTGGGAAAGATGCTAGGATGGGAGGAATGGTCTATGCTGAAACAATCAAAGGCCTCCTTGAGGTAGATAAGACTATCCTTTCCTACTATAAAGAGATTAACTCTACTCTTAACAAACAGAAAACCGACGCTGGTGGTGGCGGAAATGGTACTAACCCGTTCTTATCCATGCTTGAAGGGATGGGAATGGGCACTGGAGGTCTTCCTGATGAAGATTCTCTACCTAACGAAGAGTCTGAAGAGGATTCCCCTGACGAAATATAAAGAGGACGCTAATGAACAAAGAGAAACTCGCTCAAGGATTAGATGAGGTTTTTGAGGAGATAAAGACTTCTCCTACAGTAGGAAAAGAAAGCATCTGTCCACTAATGTATAAGAATGTACTTAGCCACTTTACTACGTCTGATTCTTCAGATGTTGATGAGTATATTAAGACATTCTCACGAAGCATCCTAGAGCACGAATTTTCTCTTATAAGCAATGGAGTAGCCCGGGCATCGAAAGGTGCTCGGGTTGTCTATAACCAAAAAAGGATAAAGGCAGCTGTTATTATTGTTGCCTGCTTAAGATCAATTAAGATCATCCTCTGTAAGTTAGGAAATAGAGCGTACCCCATACCCCTAAAATTTAAGGACATTGGGTCTACGGATATAATAGAGTGGCTTCAAGAATATGCTAAGGCTGTTTTAGAAGGACTCATCACATTATACATGTCTTCGGGGACTGAACTAAAGTCAAGCCTATCTCCCTACGTGACTAGCTGTAGAGAGACAGCATCCGAGAAATTCACACAAACATAATTATGGAGGATACTCAATGACAGTAGCAAAAGATGTACTAACCTGGTTTTCTGTTTTAAGAAAGCTTGTTACCACTATGGACGGATCAGACGCACCAGCAGTAGAACTTAAAAAATTGGGGCTGGCTTCAGTCGTGGCCTTAGACAGAATAAGCAAGTCCTTAGCACAAGTTGGAAATCAGAACGAATCCCTAACAGAGGCTGTTCGTTCAACAACAACACGTCTAGAAGACATACCAGTAATAATAAGAAGCAAGGTTACCGAGGTTAACCAGCTACGAGCTCAAATGAAGGGGCAGGGTAATCCGATTGAAAAAACAAAACTTCTAGGAGAAGTCAACAAAGTTAACACAGAGATAGAGCGACTTAAAAAAGAGTATGCTGAGATAGCTTTGCAGTTAGCAGATGAGCAAAGAAGAAATGCATCCGATGCTAGATCAATAGAAGCTGCTCGGCTAACCATAGAAAAGGCACAGAGGGAAAGAGAGAAAGCTGCTGCTGAGATAGAGGGGCTTAGTCGGGAAGGCCTAGATATTGCAGGTATGGCCCAACTGAGCGGTCATCAAAAAGCAAACCAAGCTGAGCTAAGTGACCTGCAACTGGCTGAAAAACAAAGAGAAGAGTCTGACAGAATAGACCGCGAAAGCTGGAACGCATTTGAGAAAGGTGTTGCCGAGCTTAAGCTCTCTATTCCAGGAACAGGTATAAGCATTCCAGGAGAAAGTGCTGTTAAGCTATTTAGAGCCAACTGGGATAAGATAAAGAAATTTGTTAGCCAGATGGTAGCAAAGCTGATGAGCTCCAACTTTATTAAGTCAGCCAAGGCTGCTACATGGCAACAGTGGGCAGCTTATTTTTCTGCTGCTTTCATCCTTGTTGCCCTCTTCTATTTTGTATTTGTAGTTATCCCAAGGAAGAGACAGGAAAAACTTGCTGCGACAGGTGATCCTGAAGAAGTTGTAACCCAGATGACACCGGAAGCAGAGACTGTCGACCAGGCGTCTCATAGTCCAGAAACTGTACAGCTTATCCAAAACACAATATCTAAAGTACGACCTCAGCTTATTAACGCACTAAGGGCTGTATAAATGACTGGCGAACAACTACTCGGCGCTTCCGAAAGCCTAGTTAGCAATCTTGGGAAAGTAGCTAACGGGTTTCAACAGAAAGTTAGTGAAGCCGACAACTTCTCTGACCTAGATGACGCCTGTGAGGGGGTCAGTGCAGATAGTATAGGCCATGCTAGTGATGGTCTTGATGACGACTTTGATTTCTTTGCTGAGACAGAAGAGTTCGCTAAGGCCTTTGACGAGATTAAAGTAACACCTAACATCATTGGAAAGTTCATTGGGATATTACATGCCCAGGCTACCCAAATAGCAACCGCACAGTCGTACCTTGACACGATATATGACACGGCTCAGAGAACTGCAGGAGACGTGTTAAGAATAGATGTTAGAAACGTCTTTTCTAAGGTAGTTATGGCCAGGCTAGACGCATCTGGTCTGGTAACTAACGATCTGCAAAGAGAGATGCTCGCTCAGTTTGTGAAAACCGGTAAGCCGATGGATAGTGATTTCACCCTAAGAGCAGAGCAAATAGCAGATTCAATGGAAAAACAGATCATAGGTAAGCTCTTTAGTAAGTTTAAGGGCCTTATCACGTCTCTTGGAAAAATAGTTAAGAAGAGAGAAGTGCTCGTTATACTGTCTTCAGTAATAATGGCCATCTCTCTTATCGCTGCTCTTAAGAGCATGATACGAAAGCCTGGTAAAAAAGTAGACCTAAACAAGAGCTTTGACACGGCTGCTCAGGTAACCAGTGAATACATGCTAGAGAGCATGCTTGCAGAAGGATTCCTGGATAAGATTAAAGACCAGGTGTCACGATGGGCATCCGCCGGTAAAGAATTTGTGTTCAAGTTTATTAAAAAAGTTGTCCTCATCTTTGTGAGAGGATTTCAATCCCTAGCCTTGGACATTATAACAGTACTAAAGCAGAAGAGTTCTACTAGTGTTATCCTGGGAATTTACTGCCCAAATCTTCTAAAGCTACTTCTCATGGTAATACCAACAATTAGAAACGCACTAAATTCAATGGTGCATTAAGGAGGGAATCGAAATGGTACGATTGGAAACAGTTCTTAACGACATTAACCTAGCTCTTCTTGAGAAGCATGTAGCACTTCTAGAGAGCACACGAACAGCAGACAAGATCTTTCTTCAGAATAACAGGCCAACAAAAGAGTATTTTATTCTAAAACTGGCCCTTATTGAGATTAGCCAGTACTTAAATGGAGATCAGACGTCAACTGTTTTTGGCCAAACACTACTTGAAGAGGATGAGAGGGGTTTTTCTCGTAGGGTGAAGACTCTACTTGAAGCTCGCTTAGATGGACTTGATAACCTCGCCACAACGTTTGGAGTAGAGAACCAAGGACAAGTAGAGGCAAAGACCAGAAAAGGCCTTATAAGGGAACTACTCGAGAGTCTGTATCCTTTTACAGATAAAATTAAGTCAATAAGTGATCCTACTAAGCAAAAGGCCCTAAAAGCTGTATATGAGCAAGTCAGAGATAACTTTTGTGCTGAGCTCGAAAAAACTGACATTCTGTCATAAAGGAATTTATTAATGTCTGATGTTCTAGATAAGATTGTTACTAATATTAAGGATCCTTCTAAGGATCAAAACAGGAATGCCTTGTCTCAGAGGCTAAAGACGCCTCTAAACTACTTTGATACCGACAAGTTCTATACTAATATGAGAAAGTCTCAGATGGAACAAGCTATGGAAGTTACTGAGCGAGACTACATTAGAGCATCTGAAGCAGGAGACTGCAGCAACCTCATTCTGTTCCGTCTAAAGGGCACAGAGCCAGACCATAACAAGGTTGGTCGAAATCAATTCCTGCCTCTAATGGCTCATGTTGGAAATGCAATACATAGCTTTCTTCAGAAAAACTATGGATTTGCTTCAACAGAGCTCCCAAGAAACAGTGATACCTATCGTATCCATTGCAGAGTTGACGCTCTACTGGATGATGACGTTATTGTAGAAATTAAGTCAGTTACGGATGCTAGGATCCTTAGAGAAAAAGATATTATGCAAGTAACTGCAAACTACCTTGTTCTTAAGGAGCACGGCTATAACATTAGAGCAGGCCAACTGGTATACGTTGCAAGGTCATTAACTAGGATAGAAACATATGAAATCCCACTTGATGATCTAATAAAGTATGCCCATGCTTTAGTAAGTAAGATCGATCACATCTTTGAGTGTGCTGTTAAGAAGACGGAGACTGCTAAGTATTTAGACTTCAAACAATGTGTTTACTGTGATTATAGCAATCTCTGTTCTAAAACTAAAGTTGGAAAAAAGAAATAATAAACCAGGAGGACGGTTATGTCTCTTAACAAAATGAAGGGAGTCACTGTGGATAACGTGGCAAAGCATGTGTATGTGCCAATGCTTTTGTCAGACTCTATACGTCCACAGCTTGCTCCTCAGATTGAAGCAAAGGTTCTTGCAGACATCAAAAATACAAGTGGGCACACACTTCTGGATAAAGCAGATATCCAGCTTGTCTCAGAACAACCAGCTATCCTTGTTGCTCACGGTAACAAAACTATTCTTCTTAAGACAGCCTATACTTTTGTGAAGAATAACGTGCTGGTTAACCTACTTCAGTATGACGCTGAGAAAGCTACCTACAAGTTTAGGCATTTCCTTAACTCTTTCCAAGACATGGTATACAGAAAGTTCTTTGCAACACATATGCCAGAAAAATCACTTTTTGATGTAATCTGGAAGAAAGAACATGTGTTTGTAATTTTTGATTCAAATGATATTGATAAGGCAGGACTTAACCTACCTCTTGATAGCGACCTAATAAGAAAGCTTCAGGGAATGGGTTGGAAGAATATCGGAGTCTGGGTTCAAGAAGAAGGCTATCTTGAACTTTATTACTACAAGCTGCGCGGGCTAAGCCACCGCATTAGACTGTAAGGAGGAAACGCAATGGGTTCAAGAAGAAGGCTATCTTGAACTTTATTACTACAAGCTGCGCGGGCTAAGCCACCGCATTAGACTGTAAGGAGGAAACGCAATGGGTGCACAAAGCAACATTCAAGTCAGGACCCTTGATCCATATCAGAGGCTAGACTCTGATCTCCTAAATCGATATACTAAGATTATTGTTCCTGGTGGGAGGGGTATTACTCAGGGCCTCCAGGTTACCAAAACAAACGATACAGAGGTAAAGGTCGGGAAAGGCCTAGCCGTAAAAGAGTATGTACTTATTGAGTATATTGAGGACGTAGATCTTGTAGTTGACACAACAATAGATGAATACAAGCTTGTTGTTATGTCCTACAACTATCAGAAAATCCAACCAGCACCTGAAGCTGAGGTTAAGGTTGTTAGGTTTTCTGAGTACATACCCACTACTGATCTTGTATTAAAGATTATATATGTTAATGGGAATGTCATAGAAAGTCTTCATGACGTATATCCACTCGACCCCGAAGTAAGAAGAGAGTGGACAAGCTATGTCCAGGATTCTATTGACGAGCATAACAATAGTCCAATAGCACATCCAGACATATGGTCGGCTATCTCTCAAATCGTTGCTGGTGGTATGGAAATCACTGTTGAGGCTGGAGAAATAATATCAGAGTTTGATCCAGTCTGTCTGATTGACAACAAAATGTATAAAGCTACTAATGACTTCAGCTCTGAGCCACTCAAGGTTTACCTTGTTGGGATGGCTAAGGCCGATACCTTTGTCGGACAGCTAGGAGTAGTACAGATTGGTGGGTCAATGTCTAATATTGCCTGGAACTTCGTTGGAACAACAACTCAAAACATCTTTCTAGACGGAGTCACACTTACCGACACTATTCCAACAACTGGATCAGTTATTATTATAGGCACAAAACAGGATTTAAACACAATCTTGATTAAGCCCCAGATTCTTTATTTAAGATAAAACGAGGAGGAGCACACCATGGCAGACAGAATTCTTTTCCCGCACAGCCAAACCGGCCTTCCTCGCGAGTCAACAGACTCTACAATAATAAGAGTAGGTCAGCTAGAGCTTGCATCATTGGATCCACTGGTACTTGAGTTTGGGTCTAACATGGTTCCCAATCTTGATTCAGAAAGACTTGGGGGCCTAGATAAGGCAGAGCTAAAAACAGAAACACTGACTGACAAAAAAGTTGTTGAGGAGCGAGGAACCACAGCTAACGTATTTATTGGAAACACAGAGGTCATAGTTACTTCTATGTTTTTAAGTGGACATACTGAGTTCGCATACACCCTAAGAACCACTCCAACAGTAGAGGGTGTCGTTCTTTACAATGTAGCTGGCTACTATGAATGTACTGTTGTAGATGAAAACTCTGATTTTATACCAGATCCGGACAATAACAGAGTATTTGGTGTAGTAAGGAGACTTACAAATTCTCTTGATTCATCAGGAGTAACAGTGACCTGGACAAATTCCAGTACTACTGTAGATTGGTCGGGATCATTTGTAAATAGCCCGTCTGACTATGTAAATGAGTATTTACAGAGTCCTGACGGAACATTGTATAAAGTACAGTCTTTCACTGATAGTGGTGGAACTGGAACTTTTACATTGTATGATCTCTACCAGGACACAGCGGGGTCTAACGGCCTGATTGCCATCACATGGAAAATAGCCTTCTACTCAGTAGATGTAGGACCTTCTCATGTGTATACGTTTATAGCAGACGCAGCCCTCTCCATTTATTATCCCTACAGAACGAACCTAGGGGAAATGAATGAACGCATGGGTGCAACAGGAAATGCAGACTTTATCTCTCCATCATCAGTAACGCAAGCTGATCTTGACGAGCTAAGGCACACCCCTATACTGCTAGACAGTTCAGCTGGCACAGTGGCTGGATTTGATTCATATATTGACGTGTTTAACCTAACATCCTCATTTGTACTTAAAGGTGCAGGCGTTGGGATTACTCTTGGTGGTCCGTTAGACATAGTTAATATGAACACTGTAATTGCTCAGTCTCTTAATGCCATCAGTTTTTCGATAAACGGTGTAGCAATAACAGCAACAGCTGCAGAACTAAACCAGCTAGCTGGCATAGGCACGTCTGTTAGTGCTAGTAACCTAAATCTTCTAACCGGTGGTTACGATAAGTTCACAGATCTCCACCAACATACAATCAGACTCGTAATCTCATCTGGAAACATTGGTGATGTTGTATATGTGAATGCAAGCAGCCAGACAGTAGTAGCAATTGGAGACCCGGGTGTTGACACTAATGGGTATAAGGTTATAGGGATTATCGCAGACATAGACTCTATGACAGGGGACGCTTTAGTTATAACTGAAGGCTTATCACCAATATATGCTGGTCACGGCTATGCTGACGGCGTGACTCTATACCTTTCTACAAATTCAGCTGGAAAGATGACCAGTACGATATCAAGTACCTCTGGTTATCATATTGTAAAAATTGGCCAAGTGGTGAACGGATGGTTAATCATTGACGTCCGACACCTGTGGCAAAACTAATAGGGGAGGAACTAACATGATAAAGCCTTTAGTTCCGGGAAACGGGATCTATACACAACTCCCCACTAGTGAAGCTCTACATATCCCGTCTGGAAATCTGACAGACGGTGTTGCAACAATAAATATTGCAACAATAGCATCAGGTGGCGGAGTAAAGATCGATTATGTGGCTAACGCAACAGGAGCAGGACCATACCCTCTTACCAGAAGTGTTGGTGAGGACGTGGCCGTATTCAAGTCAGGAGCTCCTCAAATAGATACAGTTGACTTTACTATTTCCGGAAACCAGATCACCTTTATTGGTGCTGGCATTCCAAATAACGAACATCTTTTGTTCATTTATTAAGGGGGAAAAGAGATGAAACGCATTTTTCTTTTAGTTATGGCTCTTGTTCTCCTGGTACCACAAGTCTTAGCAACAACATATCCAGCAGAGCTTAATACGTCACCCGGCACAATCACCAAAATTCTGTTTAGTGACGAAGTTAAGATCTCTAATGTTGTTGTTGTCTCTTCAGAAGGTAATGATACTTCTGGGATTGGAACTCACGTTAACCCGTATGCAACTCCACAGAAAGCTGTAACAGTTGCAGTTAGTGGAGATGTTATTCTTGTGGGGCCAGGAACCTACGTTGGTGACCTAGTTCTTCCAGACGGTGTGAGTCTGGCTGGATTTGGTTTACACAGAACAATTATTTCAGGAAACTTAACAACAGGCGCTACTACTTGTGACTTAGGTCAGTTTAATTTTTCTGGAACACTAACAATCAGTGCTAACACTAATGTAACAAATTTATATTCCACAGGACAAGTAATCGTTAATGATGACCTGACAGCATTTAACTTCACTATTGAAAATATCACAGGACCTGCTGCAACAATTAATGGCGGGGTAGTTTCTCTAAACAGTGGAACTATATCATCAGCTTCAGGAACAACACTTGTGCAAAGCGGAGGATCTCTTTCTCTTGATCAAGCCCAGGTGTATAATAATGATGCTACAGCAATAGCAGTAATCTCTACTAACGGCTCTTTCTCTCTTACTGGCGGACGACTGATGAACCTTGCAGGCGGTCAAGCCGCTGACTTAGCTAATGGAGCAATTGCACTTCTTCCTAATGCATTAACTGATGTGTTTATTAACGGGTTAGTTGATGTTGGTTCAGCTTATACAATAGTTGACAATGTTAGGGGGTTAGGCCCTATACAGGGTGCTGGTCTACAGTGGAGTCCTTCAAGTCAAATTGCTAATACATCAACTGTATCAGGAGCTACTCTTGATGATGCACTAGAAGGAATAGCTGCTTCCGCTGGCGGAACAGATACTACTGAAGTAGAAGCTATCATTGATGACTACTCCTACAATTCAACTGAGGTATATACCAAAGCAGAAACAGATGCTACTATTGAAACTGCTCTTAATGCTCTAGCAGCTTCTGATATTGCTAATGATTCCATAGTTTCTGGAATTACCGTTTCTGATGCGCTGGATGAATTACAGTCAGAAATAGGCGGTCAGGGTTCTTTATTCGACCAAATGAAAACCTTTGCCTCTCATGCTGTTAATCAGGAGCCAGATGTAGTATTAACTACAGAAGGTTCAGGAGATTTACAGACTGCTTTGAATGGGTTGTCTGAGGGTGATGTACTTGAAATAAAAACCAACGCCACCTATGACCCGGTTGTTCTCAGCACTAATGAGATTACTGTTATTGTGGCTGATGGGTATAATCCTAAGGTAAGCGGATTATATGGTATGACTCTTTCTGATGGTCTTGAGAATGTGGTAGTTGACGGAATCACTTTTGATGGATGTTCTACTTCTGCTCAGAATTATAAAGGAGCTTGTATTACATTCGGAACACAGGGAAGTAAGGTATCCAATATCATCTTCTCTAATGTGAATTTCTCTAATGTTGCCAGTGGTTCTGCTGTAATGCTTTCCTATCATGGTTTTACTGATTTCTATTATGCTGACATCTACGAATCAGAATGTTCGGACAGAGTAGGATTCTTTGATTGTAATTTCTGGAATGCAGGACAGGAACTAACAGAAGGTGCGCAGCTTTGTATGAGGGCTGTGAAATACCCCTATATTGATGGTTGTAAATTGAATGCCAGTACAGGAACGGCTCGTGGTATTAGTTTACAAGGTGTTATTAACGCTTTGATTGAAGATAACTATGTTACGGGATCAACCATTAATGGCGGTGAAGGTATAAAGATTGACTGTATTGGTGATCCTCAGTTCCGGCATACTGCTGTTATCAGGAATAATCAGGTGAAAAATTGTCTGGAAGGTATTGATGCTGATGATGCAGCCGATTGTCTGATTCATAATAATATTATATGGGATTGTATTCAGGTAGGTATCTCAAGTGATGGAGGCTCTGCTCCAAAGAATAGTTACTGTAGGATGATCGGGAATGAGATTTATAACAGTCTTGTAGGTATTAGGCTTGAAAGTGGTTGTTCCGCAGAAGTGAGGCAGAACATTGTATATAACAATGGAACAAACTATTCAATCTTGAATGGGTATGCGTTACCTTCTGATAACTCTACAGATCAAGCTGATAGCGTACTTGGAAGGACGGCCTCAAATACCAGCTACGACAATGTAACTTATCCAAATGTTGATGAGGCATTGACTTATCTGCTAAGCGGTTCGGCTGGGAAGTCTACAGCAGAGGTGGAAGCTATCATTGATGACTACTCCTACAATTCAACTGAGGTATATACCAAGACTGAAACTGACTCAACTATTGAAGCTTATACTTACGACAAGACAACAATTGATAACAGGGTCTTGAATGATCTTGCCGATGTCAATGTTTCCGCTCCCAATGATGGAGAAAGCCTTGTATGGAATGATTCGGCAAGTGAGTGGACAAGTGAAGCCGTATCAATGGATACTTCTTTCTACCGGACATACTATGTAGCTCCCGATGGAAATGACTCAACTGGTGATGGTTCATTCTCTAATCCGTGGGCAACACCGGGTAAGCTGTGGACAGCGATAGGACAGCCAACTTCCGCAGCAGAATATCAGTATCGGTTCAGGGCTTACTTTGCCCCCGGAGAATACACACTTGTTGGAACTGAGATTGTACCGTACAGGTCAATTCAGCATTATGTAGCTGGCTGTACCTTTACCGGAAACATTACACAGGAAATAGCTGATGAGTATGAATACGGAGTATCCTCAAGTCTGTTCAGGGCTGTAGCTTCATTCCACGGTCAGGCTTTCGGAAACAATAACCATCCGGCAAAACAGGCTGGATTTATTATTGATGGTAATTGGCATCTTCAGATTGAATCTGGTAAAACAGGTTCCACCACACACGACCGGATAGTTACCAACACCTATATTACTGGCGATATGTCAGAACAGGCTGGAACTGGCACAAGTGTTACCTACCTGAAAGATGTAAGGATTGCCGGAAGTGTTCTGGGTTCCTACTATTTTCAGGAACTTGATAACTGCCGGTTTATGGGAACAGATTTTGATTGCAGCACTATCATCAAGATAAGTGATTGTCAGTTTTCATCTGATGAGTGGGGTGCGAACAATACAATTGAAATCACCTGTAGCTCTTTTGACAGCGGTTCCTCAGCAAACTTTGTTGACTGCTATTTCAGGAAAACAGAGTTCAATCTTGCTGCTCCAAAGACAGTATATTTTGATCCGCTTTCCTATAACAGTTATCTGAGTGGGGCGGTTTCAACTGGGTCTGCTCTTACAGCAGTTCAAAGACTGTCGGTAGCACTGGATGAGATTAGCGATGTCAACGCTTCATCACCTAACGACAATGATGTACTATCATGGGACGATGGGGCATCTGAGTGGGTTCCGGTAGCTCCTTCCGGTGGGAGTTCATATCTTCAGACCGTTGAGGTATGGGTATCCGATGGTTCAGCTAGTCATGCTCTGGCACATACTCCAGATGGACAGGTTATTGTAATTTATGAAAATACAGTATGGCAGTTCCCGTATGTAAATTATACGGTATCTGGAAATACTGTCAGTATTGTCGGAGGTACTACTAGCGGGGATAATTTCCTGTTTAGCTACATTTACCATTAAATGCTTTTGTAACAATCAAGCAAGGAGGGCAAAAATGCTCAAGAGGATTCTCGTACTGTTATGTGTGATGCTGTTAGCAATGCCTAGCTATGCTGTTTATCTGGGTAATGCCGGTAAATCATTGGCAGACTATTCGGTTACGCTTATTAAGCTGAATAGTGATGTTGATGAGAAGTACACAGACACCACAGAAGTTCAGTCCATCTTTGATACAAAGATTGGTACAACTTCTATTCAGGCTTTGTCTGATGTAGATGCTATGACTCCCAGTAATGGACAGGTGCTTACATGGGATACCGATGGTTGGACGGCTGAAACACCTGCATCTGGCGGTGATATGTATAAAGCCACTTATGATACTGAAGATGATGGTACAGTCAATTCAGCAAGAAAACTGGATGCCGATTATGTAGGTGATGGACTGTATTATGATTCTGATTCAATTGAGGTTGAGTTAGATGGTAGTACATTATCTAAATCTGGAACTGGTTTGAAGGTAGCAGATGACGGTATTGATACAACTCAGCTTAATGCTGATGCTGTAGGTGCTGCTGAAGTCGATTGGTCAACACCGGGGTCTGCTCCTGCTGGTAATGAGATTGGTGCTGAGACTGTACCAATTCAGGATGATGGAACATACTATGGGGCCGATAATGTAGAATCAGCATTACAGGATATAGGTCTGGCTCTTTCATCGGCTCTTACTATTGATAAAATTAGTCATACAGTTGAGATATTTACAACAGATAGTGTTGATTACGAGTGTGCATTAACATACGAGCCTGTATGGGTTCCAGATGTTTTTTACGGGCGTTCAGTGATTCAGCAACCAGATGTTGATTTTACTTATGATCTTTCAGGAAAAACTGTAACATTGGATGGCGGTGAATCAGGTGTTGATATTGCCGTTGGGTATTATTACGAAACACCATAACCAGTTTATTTCACTAAGCAGGGGGTTTAGGCTCCCTGCTTTTTATGGTAGAAAACAAGTAAGATTATATTGAATCATAAAACAAAAAGATAGTGGAGGAAAAATGTTTAGAATTGCTCTCATCACAATTATCGGAATCATGCTCTGCTTTGCCGATTGTCTGCTTGCTGTAGACCTGACCAAAGCCCTGACAATTGAGGATTTTACCAGTGTATCCGAGGGTGTTATTGATGCCTACAGTTACAACTCAACCGAGGTCTATACAAAAACTCAGACACTGGTAACACATCCCGGTGTATTAAATGGATGGGATGCTTCTTCCGGTCTGCCACCTTCCACTGAGGGTTGGAGATTCCTTTGTTCTACTGCTGGTAACGGATGGACAAAAGGATACATCTATCAGTATACATCAGGGTCATGGGTGGAAACTATAACAAAGAATTTTGATATGGTTAATTTTCAAAATGCCGGACTTGGTGTTCAGCTTATAACACAGACTTATATTATTTATACACCATATCCAAACTCAGCAATGCCTTTGAATCTTGTGCTTGATGTTTATAACAAGTCTACAGTTGATGGAAAAATAAGAACTGATGCAGAAATTGAAGGAATCATTGATGCCTACAGCTATAATTCAACTGAGGTCTATACAAAGGCTGAAACCTATTCAACTGCTGAAGCTGCTATCGCTGCTGCGAGTTTGAATGACCTTAGTGATCTTGATGTTCCAAGCCCTACAGATGGCTATGTCCTAACATGGGATGATGGTACTTCTATGTGGACGGCTGAAGCTGCGAGTGGTGGTACTTCTTATTGGGATGCCAGCGGTGATACCATAACAAACAACAATGCTGGAACGGTTGAGATTCAAAATAATCTTAAAGTGGGGGGAACGCTTGAAATAGGGTCATCCTCATGGAGCATGAAGGTTAATGATCTTAGCAATAGTCTGGAGTTCACCTCGACAAACCCAACCAACAATATATTCGTAAATGAGAGTACACAGATTAGTGGGAGTGAGGTTTATTCAAATAAGGTGGGGGCGTATGTTAATGCCTATCTTACCTATGATGAGATTGATAATCATGGAATCCTTTATGGCGAGTATGGTTTAGAGCTTCGGTCTTTGAATTCATCCGATATTACACTATCACCGGCTAACAACATTATACTCGATGGGGCTTCTGTGAGAGTAAACAATACTCTTGAGGTGAGTTGGGATACAGCTATCTGGAAAGAGGGTGACGATCTTACTTTCACTGATACAGTAACCGGAACCAAAACTCTTGCTGAACTTGCAGCCGGAGGTGGTGTCTTTGAGGAAGTTTCTAATGTGGTCAGGGAATCAGATACAAGTTATGACAATGACTTTGTTTTCGGTTCTGATACCCTTGAATGCAATTATGGGTCGTATCCATCACGATTTTTCTTCAACAGAACAAAGAGTGCTTTTAGAGCTGGATATGCAGAAACAGAGTGGGATAACGCCTATGTGGGCAATTATTCAGCGGCTTTTGGTAGCAGTTCTATGGCTTCTGGAGATTATTCATTTGCTGCGGGGTATAACACATCAGCAACAGGTGATTACTCCTTTGCTGCTGGGTATCAAGGTGGGGCTACTGGTTCATATTCTTTTGCTTTCGGTGGGCAGGTCACCGGGGATGCTTCATTTGTTCAAGGGACTCCTACAACGAGTGTCAGCGGTGATCATTCTTTTGCTATGGGTGCAGATCATAATGTGGGAGGCAACTACTCGGCAGCACTTGGCGGTCAGTTCCTAAGTGTGTCAAGTGATAACGCAATGGCATTTGGTAATTTCCTGAATGTAGGAACAGACAGTTGGGATGCTGCCTATTCCATAGGTTTCTCTTTATCCTCATCAGCATACCCCTTCCCAACGATCACACAGCCTAATAGTATGATAGTGCTTGGTGGAAATGTCGGTATTGGTACTTTAACTCCCTCGGAAACTCTTGAGGTTGTTGGAACAGTTAAAGCAACAGCTTTTGAAGGAGACGGCTCCGGTCTTACTGGTTTACCCGGCGGTACTTCCTACCTTGAGAAAGCTGGAATTGTTGTAAGGGCTAATTCTGCTGAAGTAACATATTCAACTGATGATTTTGTTTTTGGCTCTGATCAGCTTGCTGATGATGTTGATACTGATCATGATAAACGATTTTGGTTTGATAAAAGTAAAAGCTCTTTCAGAGCTGGCCAGGTAA
>Ga0210003_1000305_pt1 | contig 43769 bp, 84 predicted proteins | sample LantaG_FD_182804 | JGI IMG/M metagenome (GOLD analysis project Ga0210003, IMG submission 182804) | Deep subsurface microbial communities from Baltic Sea to uncover new lineages of life (NeLLi) - Landsort_02402 metaG (SPAdes) (version 2) | ecosystem: Environmental > Aquatic > Marine > Oceanic >...
TAGTCATGAACGTCAGATTGTACTCTCTGTCTAGCAACATTCTCATTAATTTCATTTAATCTCAATAGTTTCATACAACTATATATAAAAAAAGCCTCTCAAAAATTTGAGAGGCTTTTTTCACTTATGATGTTAGTAGGAAATGTAAGTTAATGGGAAAACTCTTGGTTCAATATCCAAATTGAATTTTTCTTTAAATACTTTTTTTAGTTCTTCTGATTTTTCTTGAAGTTCATCAACTGAAAAATCTTTATGTGGTGTTCCATTATATCCACCTTCTTCTGATAACTTAAAACCTACCACACTTTCTTCAGGATTATCATAATCGTGGAAGACATTAAATTCATCGTTATAATTATCGATGCCGAATAATTCATGAAAAGTTTCTTCATAATATTTCAATGATTCCGAACCTTTAACTCCTTGGCTTATTTGCTTATTACCAAAATGTAAAACGTATGTTGTTTTTTCAACAACAACTTCGTTTGTTTTTTGTCCTGTTTTAGGATCAAATTTATGATATGAATCTTCTACGGTATCTACCTTTAGATGTTCATTTATTTTTACTCCTAAATAGAGATATGAATATCGAGTTGTTGACATAATTTTTCTTTTTAATCTTCGTTAATTTCTTTTTCTTCTAAACCAAATTCATTTAAATTGTTTCTTAATACATCAATGTCGGAAGTACAAATTTCATATATACCTTCTTGAAGTTCGTAACATTGATTTTGTTCAAGCAAATCCCGAACTTCATCAGGTTCTACTCCATAGGATGCGTTATATCCAGCATTGTAATCTTCTTCAGACACAATTGAAATTGTTTTCATTGATGCTTCTGGAAATTCAGTATCAACAAATTCTGATATAATATAAAATAATTTCATTATATAATGTTTTTTAATATTTGATCTAATTTTTCTTTTCTACTTTGTTGGAGAATAAATTTCTCACTTCTTTCTACCAACTCTTCACCATTCATATTCATAACGTAGAATGTATTTTTTGGTAAAAGTTGAATTACTTTAAATACATCACTTGTATGTTTGAACGCAATTGCAGTTTTACCACACTTTGAAGATTTAATGGTACCTTTAACTTTTGATGCTTTCATAGCATCTTTAATTGTTTGATCCTCTTTTAAATATTGGTAATCATAAGAATCGTGTTGATCATAATCAACAGGCACATAAACTAAAATTGTTGTATAATCTTCTTTTAAAAGTGCTTTCTTAAAACAATCACGGGTGGCTGGACCAAAAGTTGCCGATACAGAAAGAAATTTAATCATTTCATCATAATATCCAACGAAATCTAAATCAACCTTTTTACCCATTTTATTGTTAAGAACTTCGAACAATTCAAGTTGAGCAAATTGACTACGATTTAGTACACTATCACCATATGATTCATAGACATAATATACACCTTCTTGATTTTCAGGGCATCTATCGTAATATTGTTTGGCAACTTTTGCGAATTTACTATGATATCCCATCATAGACATTAAAGATGCTTTAATCTTTCCAATATCCTTAAATTTCTTTTTCTTGAAATCAACTCCATTCAGAAGCATCTTATACTCAACAACTTGTGCTCCTAAATTAGGAAAGTCACCAAGATCGGTGTAAGTTTTAAATTCACTCCACCATTCATTCCAAGAATTAAAGGCATTGTATTTATAATCTGTTGTGTGTTCAGAAGTAACAGACACTTGTGTACCTGAAGCGGATGTGATTGTTAGAACTGAACCAGCAGGTAAAGTGTCAACAACGGTTTCCGTGACATTTTTATTTGTGTTAGGTTTATAAGTTCTTTGTATGCCACCTCTTGAGTTCCATTTACTTGTCCATTCAACTAAATGAATATCTTTTGTGGTAACTACTTGTTGACCTTTTTTAATTTGATTTTTATTAATTTTCAGCATATTTATAATTGTTTTGTTATGGATTTTTTAGTTTTATAAACACTTTCGATTTCTTTTTGATTAAATTTATCAATAAACATTTCTTTCATTTCATTCCAATCATCTACATCTGTTTTGTGCCAATTACAATAAAGTAGTTCACCATTATAATTTTTTATATAAATTTCGCATGTTTTCTTTTTATAAGGACCTTTATCTTCATAATTAATAGTAACTTTACAAGTTGAAGAATCATCATAAGTGACTATAAAATCATAATAATTCCCAAACATACTATTTAGATTAACCTCAACAAGTTCAATTTTATTAAAATTGTTATAATGGCTTAGAGAAGTTGTGTTGTGATCATTAATTTCATAACCTATCAAATGAACAATAAGCCCAAAACATATACCCAAGGAAATACTTGGTAATATTAACATATTTTTTTGTCTCTTAATAGATAACCAAACAAATAGTCCAGCAACAATAACACCTGATACAATTGAAAATTCAAGTAAACTCATAATTTTTCTTTCTTTTACGTTTTTTATTTTTTATCAATGACTTTAATTTTTTACAAAAATAAAACATTTTTCTTATAAAAAAAAGAAACCCTTAACTTTTTTCTCTTCTCGTCAGTTAAGGGTTTCTTATAATCTAATATAATTTATCTAATTTATTTGCTTTTATGGCTTCTATATAATATAACTAATATAATTTTAATTCGGGGGCGACCGTGCTACCATAATAAACCTTTCTTTTTAATTTTTGTTAGTACTAAATTTAATCTAATCATCTAATGCTTTATAGCTTCATCTAATAAGACTACAAATATATGCTAATTCTTTTTAAGAAAAAAACGATATGTGAAAAAATTGCCAACACCTACACCAAGCGCACAGAAAAGTGCAAAATCTAATGACATACATGGATATATAAAATTTGCAATAAATATGAGAACCATAAATACGACAAAACAAAGTGCACCTACTATCAAAGAATCTTTTGTACTATAATGTTTCATTTTTTCAATTTATTAATTTGTTTTAATTTCTCTCTTCTTATATCTTTAAGAGTTTGTTTAATTTCTAACCATTCAATATTTGATGTTTTTGTAAGTGATGCAAAATTTTCTTTAATAGCGTTTCTTACATCACTCCTATAGTAACTAGAAACACTCACAAGTTCAATTTTTTCAAGTTTAATTTTAGACATACCATTATCATACATTTCAAGTTCTCTAACATAGACTATTGCCTTACCTTTATAACTTGAGTACTCATAGAAACCTATCCTTTTGTTTGATAGTATCTCACTCTGCACTCTATAAAACTTAATACCAAAAAATGTTGCAAACATCAACACAATTACCAATAATACAAATAATGTATAAATCATCTTAGTTAAATTTTTTATTTTCCATACCAACAATAAACAGGTTTGATTGCGGCTATCGTATAGTGATCAATACCATATTTATCAACATTAACACAACCCCAATCTTCTTTATAAATTCTAAACCCTTTTTCATTAGAACCATCGTGATCAACATTATCTTCCCAATCACCATACTCTATTTTATCCCATTCATTAAATTCTTGAAACCAATTCCATAATGAGTGAACCAATAATTCAAAGGGAATACTTACCCTTTTCTTTATATCATCATTCAATAATGCAAGTTTATATTTTCTTAAAGATTTAGTTAACTTTGGGTCTAACCTATCAGGTTTTACGAGTTCTTCAATTGATTTGACACCCTTTTGTTCCAATCTATCATCAATATACCAATACAAAATTAATCCTTTTGAATAATCAAATTTGTACCCACTAACACCAACTCCGATTCTACCATATCTACTATCCACATCAAAACTCAAATCTTCTTCTCTTTCAGATAGTAGTAATTGAAGTGCTAAGTTAAATTCATAAAAGTTTGTGCCGTTAAAATTGAAAAGTTTATTGTCCATCTTAAATATTTTTTACAAAAATACAAAAAATTAAAACAAAAAAAAATTACTCACATATAAAAGCAATTAACAACTAAACAAAATTCCAATGAAAAAATATTTATACGCAATTTTATTCTCGTTTTTGGTCACTATAGTATTTGGTACTATTTTTAATTATTTTGGATATGATGGTAAGTTTTTAACAGGTTGGTTTGCCTGTACCGCATATTTCATTACATTAGACTACCATAATGCAAGGGGAAATTAGTTTACTATAATTTATATATAGTAATATGTTGAAGAAATTTGAAAATTACAACAATGTGAATATTTTTATTATTTGTTCTGTTAGAGGAATGAATCAAGAATATTTAGATAAATTATTCAAATATGCTGAACAATTAGAATCAGAAGGAAAAACTGTATATTTACCACCAAGAGATACAAATCAATCATTATCAGGACTAGATATAAATAAATCAAATAGAAAAGGAATAAAAAATGCTGATGAAATTCACGTCTTTTATAATCCACAATCCTCAGGCACACATTTTGATTTAGGGCAAGCGTTTGCATTTGAAAAACCAATAAAAATTATAGAAGAAATTAAACTTCCTTCAGGTAGTGTCTATAATAATACTATAAACGATTGGCAAGATAACGGTCCAATATAAATAATTAAATATGAAACATTTGAAAGAAATTGACGCATTTGAAAAATGGCGTAATAATAAATCTATTGTTTTAGGTATTGATATAGATGGAGTTCAGAATAATTTTACTCAAGGATTTTATGATGTATATCAAAATTATTTCCCAGATAAACCAGTTGAGAGAGTTGCAAACAGATGGCAATTTTATGATGATTTAGATTTTGATGGTGAGGATGCTAGAGTTTTCTTCAAAAGAACAAAATCTGAAACTTGGGATTATTCAAAACCTTTTGATGGAGTATCAAAAGCAATGAAACATATCTATCAATGGTGCAAAAACAATAATATCACTTTAAAAATCATCACAAGTCAACCAACACCTGAAGCAAAAGAAGGTGCCATTGAATGGTTAAAAAGTGTTGGGGTTCAATATGATGATATTGTATTTACAAAAGGAAGACTTAAATTTGATTTTTGTGATATAATGATAGATGATTCACATAAGGTGTTGAATGTTAAACCTGAAAATAAAGTTAGTATTAAAATCAATAGAAATTGGAACACAGATATTGAGAGTGATTTTGATTTTGATGAATTAAAATATATTTCCAACTCTGACCTTGATAATGCTCTTGAATTATTATATTCATTGAGATAATTGTCTTAGAATTTTTTTGGCATTTTTTCGTTTATAATGATTCCTATCATTAGATATTTTTCTAAATTCTTCAATCGCCTTTTCCTTATCAGTTTTTAAATAACTTAACGCCAAAAACCATTGTGCATCATCTAAAAATAAATTATCATTATTATCTAAAAGTTTAATGAAATATTTCTGTGCAATATTATGTTTACCAAGTTCCATAGCCATAAGAGAATAATAGAAGATGTACATATATTGTGTACTATCATTTGTTATCGATTCTTCTAATAATTTAAATGCTATTTTATATTCTTTTATTTCTATATTATATATAATATCATTTCCTGATTGACCTCTGGTTACACCATAATTATCATAAGTGAAATTTTTTGAATAAATTTGTTCTTCGGTAACCGTTCTTATTGATATAAGTAATAATAGTGAAAATAGAAATATTGAAGCAATAGGTAAAATAATTTTTAAACTATTTTTATTGATAAATGTTCTCCAATATACGAATTCTTGACCTGTGGGCATTTTAGATTTTGCTTCATCTAAATGTTTTACATGTCGTAGTTTCTCTTTCTTACGAAAAAAAGATAACAGTTTTTTAATATTCATAGTTTGATATATATAAAAAATTAAAAACAAATTTAAAAAATTGTATTAAGTAAAAATAACTAAAAACTTAAATTATGTGTAATCTATGTGTGTTTTTCCCAATTTTGGCGATTTTAATATATCTTTCATTTATGAGAAAATATAAAGGAAGAAGATATTATTCAGAGTTTGAACAAAGAGGAAGTTATTTAGTATTCTTATTTACTCTAGCTTTTGTAATTGTTTGGGGAATAGTGTTTTGGTGATTAATGACCAAATCTTGATTTTAATGCGTTAAAATTTTTTTGACTTTCGATATTTGTTATTAATCTATCATACATCATAATCATAGAGACATCACCATCAACACCATTTAACCACCTCCATGTAGATGCGTTACCAAGTGGTGTTTGTGTTTGATTTGGTCCTGAACCAGTATGATCAGTTAAATTAACTCTCAATTCTCTTGTTGCATCAGAATTTCTAAATTTAAATTCCACATAACACCAACCTTGATTAAATAACCATTCATTAGCATCATAAGTTGAATATTTATAATAATCATTTGGTGTTGCATTTAAATAAAGTATCATTGCATTTGTTGCCCAAGCACGTAATAATAAACCTCTATTTAAATCACCATCTGATACTAAATCCTGATATGTTGTGTCTGTTATATTAACAAAAGTGCAAACAGTCCATTCTTGATCTGTCGTACCTTGTGATGGTATGGGATTGGAATTTTCAATATATTGTGTGGTATCTAATGTGAAATATTTACCATTATGTGATGGTGAATTGTATATGGTTGCATTTTTATTATAACCACTTAAATCATACCATATAGTACCACTACCAGGATAACTATTTGAGTTAGCGGCATCTAAATATAATACTAAACCATCTGTCACCAAATCAGGACCATAACTAACTTTTGAATTTATAATTGTTATACTCATAGTCCGAATCTTGATTTTGTAGAATTATAGTTTTTTAAGATATCATTATCAGATAACGCACTATTATTTATCTGTAACGTTGCTATCTTACCACTCGCATATACAGCATTACCAGTATATGGAATATTAAATGTACCTTGATTGTATGATATTGAACCTGAGTCACCTACTGTGCCTCTATTTACTCCATCAACGTATATATTTCTCACATTATTCGTATCATCAAAAGTACTTGCTATATGATGCCATTGTCCCCAATTTATAGGAGTATTTGATGTTAAATCATATACAGCAGAACCATTAATTCTAAAATATGGATATCCAGCGGCACTAATTTCAAAACTCCATCCAAGCCATTTTGTTAATAATATATGTCTATCACCTCTGTCTAGCAAATTAATCCAAGCACTTACTGTTATATTTGGTGGTTCTAATAATAAGTTATGACCAAATAAAAGTCTATCAGTTGTATTATTTAATCGCATACTAACGCCAGCATCCACAGTACCCATAGCTTCATTTTGCATAGTGCCATTAATACCATTAATCATATCATACCAAATTGTACCTGAACCAGGATAACTATCTAGGTTAGCCGCATCTACATATAAAACAAGACTATCTTGCCCTGCTAAAGATGTTCCGTAACTAACTTTTGAATTTGTGATTATAATACTCATAGTCCGAATCTTGATTTTTGAGAGTTGAAATTTTGTAAAACTTCTGTTGATGATAATAGACGGTCATAAAGTTGAACATTTGGTATTTTACCATCAACACTTGATGTATAACTAAATCCTATTGAAAGATAAGCGGGATCACTGTTTATATTTGCCCAAGAAAATGGCACATTAGTATCCCAATTCCAATTTAACACTCCATTAACATATATGATAAATTTACTTACTCCCACTATTGTAGTGAGATGATACCAATTTCCTATTGAAACAAACGGTGTACCACCAACACCAGATTCCCCACTCGTACTATCTTCTGTTCTTAAATACAAAACAGTTCCATCTGTATATGCAATGTGCCACCAGAATCCATCTGATGATGCACTAGCTGGTACATCAGTCATTAATCCCCATGGTGCTCCTCCTGTATTTGCGTTATGATAATACCATCCACTTATAGTTACATAATTAACAGTTCTTATCCAACTATCAACATTAACAATTGCTCTTTCTCCAGCAGCATCAAATACAATACTTTTAGTAACAGCATCATATGTTGGTCCACTTACAAGTGTTCCAGTATAATTATTACCACTTATATCAAACCAATCAGTACCACTACCTGGATAACTATCAGGATTAGCGGCATCCCAATATCCTACTAAACCATCTGTTACAATATTAGGACCATAACTAACTTTTGAATTACTAATTGTTATACTCATAAAAGTATATATTAATTAGATTCTATCTTTTTTAATTAGTTCGTTCCTATCATCCAAAATGAGTTTAATAATTTGATATAAATCTTCAGTAGAATACTTATTTTTTTCAAGCCATTCCACAATTTTTTCATCAGACATACCACTTTCGATGGCACCTTTAACGTACTTAAATTTCTTTATATCAAATTTTTTCTCCATAATTAATTCTTAGTGTGTCCAGAATTTACTTTCATTCTCATTCGCAATTCTTCATAATGGTCAAGCAATTCATCAACAATAGGATCTCTATGATTTGTGTGTAAATGAATACTTTCCATATTTTTAATTTTGCTACCTAATGTATATAGAAATCTGAAACCAGACTCCCCTCTATTTTTTAAATCTATTTGAGCATCATCACCACAGATAATCATCTTACTTCGTAATCCAAGTCTTGTTGTAATCATTTCCATTTGTTCGTGTGTAACATTTTGTGCTTCATCAACAATAATAATAGAATCAAGAAATGTTCTACCTCTCATAAAACTTACTGGCACAATTTCTATTCTACCTTCTTCAATCTCTTTCAATATTTTTTCTTGATTATAAAGAATAAACATATTTTGATAAATAGGTTGAACCCAAGGATCCATTTTTTCTCTCAAGTCTCCAGGTAAAAATCCTATTTCTTCTTTAGAAACTGTTGGTCTTGTTATTATTACTTTTTGGTACTGATGTGTAAAAAGTCCATCTAAAGCAATTTGACAAGCAAGTAACGTCTTACCACAACCTGCTTTACCAGCAAGTAATGTTAATGTGTTTTGTAAAATGATTGCTTTTGCTTTTTTTTGTTCCTCGTTAAGAGTTACTTTAAATTTGATGGGGTTTTTAGGTCGTCTTTTCTCATTGCTTTCTGCCATATATTAAATAACCTTTTTTTATTAAATGAAATTTAAAATTTCACTTTCTTTATATATTAAAAGTGTAGGTTTGGATTAATGGTTTCAATTTGATCTAATTTTAATTTTCTAATTTCTTTCTTTGAATAAAAGTGGGTGTAAAATTCTTCTTCATTAAATCTATATGTCAATCTACCATTTTTAACTTCAATATATCTTGATGCTGAGAATGTTTGTTCATCTGATGTTTCAACATTATATAGAGTTTCTACTCTATATGTATTATAAATTGAACCTTCATAAAATTGTATAAGATTATCCTTATCCTTAAAGAATTTTTTACACATTAACTTATCACCTTCTTGATACTCAAACATTACTCATTTTTAAGAAGTTGCTCTATTTTTTCGAGTTTTTCTTTTCGTAATCTTTTGGTGACTGCTGAACCAATAAGAAATCTACTTGCTTGAACCCAAGTGCGTCTTCCTGTGTCCCCCATAATTTTTATAAGTAAATCATCATCATCTTTCATATCTATTACTTCATAAAATTTATTTGCTGTAATAGATTTCAATTTTTGTGATGTATCATTACCTGACATAAACCATCTATGTCCACTACCTTCATCATCAGCATTTTTATCTTCAAAACATAATACAGAATCTCCAACTTTAAAATTGTAGTCATATTCCATACCTTGTTTTGTAGCATCATATTCCATTTTACCTTTCAAGTGAAATTCCTTTAATAAGTTTCTTTTCTCAGGAAAAGATTTTTTTAAAAATTCTAGTGAGAATATCTCGTTTAAATTTAAGTCCATTTCCTTATTTTTTTATGAGTTTATGATAATAATATTTATCTGTAATAAAATAGATTCCAGTACTTAAAAATGATAAATTGATAGAATTAGAATTTTCTACATTTGTTCGATAAACAATTCTACCTCGTTCATCATATATAAGTATCTCTTTAACTTCACCATATTTTTCTATCGTAATATTATCAATTACTGGATTTGGATAAAATTTAAAGGTTTCTTTTTTAGGTGCTACATAATTTTGAACATTGACTGGACCTGGTGAAAAAGAACCAGCATCATCAGTTTTTACAATAATAGGATTATGAATTCCATCAGTTGTCCATTTACCGTAAATATAAACATTGTTGGAAGTAGAATATATTGTAGATACTGAAAATGATGTATCAATTGGATTAAGTAATTCGTGATAAATAACCCCCAAATTTGATTCTATAATTTTCAAATGTAAACTATTATCACCCCAAGAAATATAGGCTTTATTGTCTATATTAGTTAATTTTAAAAATTCGTCATAATATCCATTTATAGTATCTGTTGATATTTCAATTCCCTGTGAATTAAAAACATGTAAGAGTGAGAATTCATAATACCTATTTGATACTATAAAATGTTCATTATTTATAATTTCAAATTGAGTTACAAGATAGTTATTATTAAAAACTAAAAAATTTTCTACAGTATTGCCGACTATTTTTTTAATTGAAAATAATCCATTCACATCCCTAGTTGAAAAATATATTGTGTCATTCAATATTTGGAAGTCCCAAGGGTCCAAATTCATAAATGTGATAGTATCTAAGATGTTTAAATTATAATCAAGTGTTATAAATTTTGTAAAATAATCACCTGATAGATAGTTACCATCATAACACATTATAGTTATATCATTTTGATTATATTTTATTCTCCAAGGACATCCATCAACATTAAGATATTGTTTTTCCACATAAGATAAATCTGACGAATATTTATATAATATTGGTTTATATTCTAAATCAGATGCAAAAACCCATAAAGAATCATTTCTAAAATGAATATCTCTACATATTTCGGCAGGATATATAGTAGAAGTTGTAATATATTCCTGAGTACTATTTATATATTCACCAGAAATATCAAATTTATTTACATTTATTATTTTACCATCAGAGGCAAAAGTCATGTTACAAGTAAATATGTTGGACGATAATTCATTTTCTACTATTCCAACATATCTATCTTGGTTATCACCAGTATTTAGCAATAAAAAATTAAAAAATGTTTGAGAATTAACATTTATTGTTAATAACAATGTGAAGATAATAAGTAATAGATTTTTCATAATTTTTAATTTAGATTGTTTATAATTATTTTTTCTAGTTTTTCTTTTCTTGTTTCTTTTAAAGTATAAAAATATTGTTCCATTTCTTGTAAAGATAAATCTACCTCTCTAGTTGTATCATCTTCTAATGTAAACCAAGTTGAACCTAATGAAAAAAATTTATGTGATATTATATAAGATTTACCTTTAGTTAATTTAAGATAACCATTTTCCAAGGTTACAGTATTATTCTTACTTACAATAGAATCACCTTCATTAAACATTTTTCTGTATTTTATTTAATTTTAATTTTCTAATTTCTTTTTTACTGAAAAAATATCTATAAAAGGTTTCAGTCCCTTTAAAATCCACACCATTAATTCTAATCATAATATAACCTGGTTTGAATATTGGGTCACCAGAACCCGCAATTTGCCAAATTTCTTCAATTTTATATTCAGTTCCTTCATAAACATTTAAAAAACTAAATGGACCTTTGTGAAAATTTTTACATCTAACTTTATTTCCTTTTTTATACTCAAACATTTAATTGTTTTAATTTTTTTAACCGTGCTTCTCTCAACAAAAGAGACTTATATTTATCTACATCTTCGATAACAATACGTAATGGTGTCGGTGTTAATGCTCCACTTCTATCAATATAACCAAAATGAATTGTATGTTTAATATTGTCTAAATTAGGTGATTCTAAATGTGTGACTTTCCAATTGTTTGGTTTTGAATTAAACCACCATTTAGTTTTATTTGAACCACCTTGTTGTATAAGTTCTAATTCCTTAGTTTCTACAATATACCTAATATCGATTCTATTTAGAACTGTATTTACATCTTCTGCAAAAACAGGAATATTACATTTACAATTAAATGTTCTACGTTCCCAATTTTTAGGTTTTGGTTGTGTGTACTCACTAAAAACAATGTTTGTATATTCTTCTATTTTTATCAAAGTGTAAAATTTTTAACAAATATAGGATAAAATTAGTTATAAAAAAAATTTAACTATTTTCTATGTTATCGAGTTTCTTTTTACGCTTACATTTTACACAACAAACATCTTCTTCTGTGTCAACATGAAACCAATCACCATCATCTACTTTTACGTCCCAACCAAAATCACGCAAACACACATGTAATTCTTTTCCTGCAATAGTTCTGATAGTGATACCATCGTATGCTTCATTTACTACTGTTTTATGATAACCTATATCTATATTCATTTAGTGAAAACTTACTGCACCACCATCCGATGCTACTTTAAATGCTTCTTTCCATTCACAATACTTGATATAAAACCAATTTTCCATATGTGATTTTGCTTTTTCATCAAATTCTACAAAATCTTGGTATAATTTCCTTGATACTTCTGGACCGATAACACCTTCAGCATCTGAAAAATTAATTAATTCATAAAATGGTTTTACTTTCTCTACAAGTTCACCATTGATAGAGTCCAATTTATCTTTTCTAATATTAAATGATTTGTATGAATCAAAACTTTCATCGTGCCAAACTTCTTCAGCACCATTATACCCAGCCATTATTGCCAATTCATTTCTCCATTGGTTATAACCACTATATGAACCTGCTCTGAAACTACCATGTTGTGAATTTGGTGTTGTATCATAAAGATGTTCTCTTTTTAAAGAACCAAGTTGATATTCAAAGCAAGATTCATTCCAAACCCTTACTTCACAATCATAATCATCATCACTATTTGTTAATTGACCTATGTTTTTTAATCTACTACTATAAGATATATCTAATCCCATTACTCATTTTTTAAATTGTAAATAAATTCTTTAAATTCTTCAATATTAGAATCTATACTATTTTCAAATACTAACATAACTTTATCATAATCATATTGATAAATACCTTGATCTGCATGATTATCATGATTCTTTCTCGCACCAACTCTTGAAAATAATATAACTTTAATATTATTACCGAAATGTTTTCTTAATTGATCATTGTCATTTTTTTCTCTACTTAGAACAATATTTAGTTCTTTATCAGATTGTTCAATATCTTTAATAAGGTCAAGAGCGGGTCCATTACTATAAGTGGTGTATGCATCTTTAATATTACTTATTAGAGATCTATCTTTTTCAGTTAAAGACTTTCCATCCCAACCAAACATTTTGCATATTTCTTTAACTTTTGATACAGATGAAAAAACATTAAAATCTTCAGTTTCTTTTAATTTTTCAAGGAATTTATATTTCCCTATTCCTGCACCATTTATAATAATAACCTTTTTCATTTAGTGTGAATTTTTCATTGAAATTTTATCTGTATCAAAATAAACACCATCTGAGTCATAAAGATAACTTGCAATTGGATCATCACCATCATTACAAGCTTGACCTTCATATACTTTTATTTTACCTTCCTTTAGAGATTCTAACATTTCTTTACTCATTGACATATCTTCAACCAATTCATCAATCATTTCATCTTCAGTCATTTCACCTTTTCCATATGAACCTATATAATTGTCGTGCATAGATTTAATTGTTGATTCTTCTGATTCACGCACTAAGAATTGTGCTAAATCCTTTGCAAATCCAAACAATGGAGATTTTTCAGATATATCAAAAGCGTCAATAAGTGATTCTTTATTTAATTTTTGATTGTTCTTCATCACTATTAAGAATGATGAACTGCTACTGTTGCTTACAAAGCCGTTTCTAATTTTCATATTCTTCTATTTTTTTAATTGCTTTATTATTCCAAGAAAAAACTTCTTTTAAATCTTCTATTGTATCTACGTCTATGGTTCCTCTTGAACCATCTTTGGCATAACTTGACATTTCAACTTCATAGTCTCGATAATCATCATAAGATTCAAAAATAGAATCTATTAAGTTGAAAGTTTCTAACCAGAGATATTCAACAACATTTTTCAATTCCATGGGTATAGTAATACCCCTAAATTCATCCTCACTATAAAGTGAGACAAATAATCTATTTTCTTTTTTCATTTTATATTGTTATTAATTTGTGATTTTTATCCATTGCGATTCGTAGTGATTCAGGAAAAATTTCTTTACCTAACCAAACATCATCATATGCTTGTTTCATTTGTTTTGCACAAATGCTATATGGCACTGCACCAACACCTGTACCAAATCCACTAATTGTTACGGATTTGATTTTATCTTTATTTTCAAGTAGCACTCTGAATGCTGCTTTAGCCGCTAAATACACATTTACATTGTTGATTAATAATTTAGGTACTCTCATTGTTGGAGCAGAAATACAATATGGTACTTTTTCATTACCAGTTTCAATCAATTCTGCTTGACCAACTAATAGTTCACCATTGTATTTTTCATTCAATTTAATTTGTAATTTTGTTTGAACTTGCCAACCTAATACTTCAGATATGACATAATCTAAACCACCATCCATAAATCCAAATGAGTTTGCTGGTGAAACAACACAATCTGTTTCCAATGAGAAAAAATCTCCGTTGTGGATAATCACATCTTCACAATCTTTGAAATGTTTTTCCCATTCTTGGCACATTCCTTTATTTCTATCTACGAGTTGTATTTTCATATTTTTGTTAAATAAATTTCTGGTGATACAAAATGTGTATAATTATATGTTTCGTTTGTAATAGGCACATCAGGCTCAATAATATATGTGCCACCAATTATAGGTTGGTCAGTTAATGATTTACCAACTATTTTACCTGTACCATTTAAATCCCCAATGGAGAATTTAACTCGTTGATTTTGTTTGAAGTTTTCCATTTATTTGTTGTAATTTTAATCTACGTTCATATTTTAGTAGGTATTCTCTAAATATAGTTTCAAATTCAGTATTAGTTGTTGATATAACAAGGTTTTTTAATGAATTTAAAAGGTTACCATCATATTTTATAATATAATGTTGTTCACCAGTTTCAAAATTGCCACTATCTACTTCAATAATACCAAGATTTTTTAATCTATTAAATTTTTCAAGTGATATATCTTCTGTTGATTTTTTTGGATGCCACTTATTTAAAGTGATATTTTTGATTGGTATCCAATTGTTTTTAACTGTATAAACGAGTTTACTTGTGTAGGTTAATTCTTCTTTATTTAATAAGTGTGATATTAGACTTCTATCATCCATTTCATTAGAATTTAAAATTTATATATATTATGATGATTATAAAGTTTGAAAATTTTACATATGGTAACTTAGAAAAGTACGCTAAGAGTGATTTAGAAGAGGAACTATCTAACTATAGCAATTGGTATGAATTTTGGGAAAAAGAAGATGATGTGATTAAATCTATTGTCGATGATGCTATTGAAGAATTTAAATCTAAGATTCCTATATTTGATGCAATTCATGTTCAATTTGTTAAGAATTTTAATAGGAGAGATAGAGAAGATATAATTGGTATGTATTCACATGGTAGTGTATTGAGAACACCTATTATATTTTTAGGTATTCAGAATATATATAAGGCGACAGAAGAATATGATACAGATTTAGATACGACTATAAGATCAACAATATTTCATGAATTAGGACACGCAATGGTAGATGTTGATAATCATTTTGAATTTATTGAAGGTGAAAATATTCTTCAATTTGAAGATGAAGAAGTGTATGTTGAGGATTTTGCATTTGATTTTGAAATGTTTGGAAAAATAAATGATCCAAATATTTTAAAATTATCTGAACTTTATCAAAAAGGGTTAAAAGATGGTAACTTAGAAGTTAACCCAGATATTATTTAGTTAATGATAAACTAGTGCTACTAAATCCTGAACCACTAATCTCTGTAAAAATATAATTCTTAATTTCTGAACCAAATTCTACGAGTTTTGTGAAAATGGGTTGATATTCTTCTTCTTTTGAAGCTTTAGTCATCAATTCAGTTGCAAGGTTTCCCATTTTTTGGATATGTTCGGTCCAGTTTTCATCTATAACACCATCATTTCTAAGATCTATTAAATATGCTTGAACTTGCATTTTATCCATAACATCTGTAATTGAACCACCATCATACAAATCTTGTACAAATCCAATAGCGGCATTTAATACCTCAGTATTTGGTACAATAGTATTTGGGTCTGTGCCTGTTGCGGCACTTACAGTAACAATACCAACTACAAATAAAAGAATAATAATAATAAGAATTTTTGCTAATGTTGGGTGTTTAGAAGCAAAGGTTTTAACAAAATTAAATATCTTAGATAATATCATAATTCCTTTTTTACCAGCAGTTTTAATTTTTTCCTTCAAAGATTTTAATACTGGAAAAACTTTACTTCTTAATAGATCACCAATTTTACCTTCGTTGATTTTATTAAAATTGTCTTCCCACTTTTCAAGTGATATTTTACCTTCTAAGTATAATTCTGTGTTTTTATCATTTTTGGAATTATCAATTTGTTTATTTACAAATTCTCCAAACTTTTTTAATTTTTCCATTATTATTATTTTCTTTTTATTATATATTATTTTTCTTTTCTAGTTTTATATAACCATATCAAAAGTGGTATAATTAAGGTTGATAACAACCATTTCCAATTTTCTCCCATAAAATCTATAAAATTATTCCACCAAGTTTTATCAGAATAAACATAAATAAAATCTTCATACACTTCAACATTTTTAGTTCTATTATCAACAACAATATCAACAGTTAATTTTAATTTATTGTCGCCTACTTTTAATGCTGTAACATCCCATTCCCATTTTGTGATTTGGTCATTTTCAACTATTTGTTCTTCTGGTGTTATAGAAACAATTGTAAAATTTTCACCACCTGATGGATCTATTAATTTTGCTCTCATAATAGGAGAAATCCTAATAATGTGAACCATTGTGTTTTCTTCTGTGAAAGATTCAACTTTTTTTATAATAGTATCTCTGCTAACATTTTCTGATATTGTAACATTTACAAGTGTTGAATGATTTACAATCATTGTATCTTCCATTACATAATTTATGTCACCATAAGGTGCATCTTCATAAAGTATTTTTTCTGTTTTTGAATCAGTAGAGAAGGGTGGTGTTACAACAACAGTTTCGGCTTGAATTTCATCATTAATATATGTTGTATCCATTGATGATACTTCTTCATGTGGTGACATATTCGCACACGACACCAAGAACATTATAATTAAAAGGCATAATAATTTTTTCATTATTTTATAATTAATTTTTCATCTTCAATAAACATATCACTACCCGCATTACTATTTTTTACTATAATTATATAATGCATTTCACCATCCCTTATAACATTTTCAATATCTGTTTTTGACCAATTTGAACCAAGAAACTCTTTAATATATTTGGTTAATAGATAGTTATATATTTTCAATTTTTTAGAATTTGAACCAGCCACAACAATATAATCAACTTGTATATTTTGTGATGTGATAAATATTTTAATAGTATTGATGACAGTATTTAATACATTAATTTGATCATTTCTATTTGTTTGTTTAAATTTATAATCGGAATCCATATTTTCATTATCTAAAAAACTAACACTAATAGCGTTTATATTATGGTTATAAGTTATAAATACTTCATATTTATTTTCATCATTATCATAAAATGAATAAATATAATTTATTATTTTAGCTTTACCAAAATAGTATTCATATATTGTTGTAAATCTATCAATAAAATCATTTTCAGTTCGTTCTAAACTAACTTTATAAAATATCTTAGAATCAAAGAATTCATTTATGTGTTTAAGATTTTTCATTTTTACCTGGTTCTATTTTTTCAATGTTTGTTATATTTACTGGATTCTTTAATAGTACTTCGTGTTCATCTCCACTTATAAAAACTGCAACGTCATCTAAACTAACCTCAGTTTCTAAAATGTGTGGATTTTTTGTGTAATTAGGCGAAAATTGCATACCACCCGAAAAATAATGTTTTGCAAATCTTTCAGCTTCACCTCTTTTGGTTGTCCAACAAGAATATCCATTTTTATTATATCTTTCTATAAATTCACTTTTAATACCTCTATATAATTTGAATATTTCTGGTTCATTTGGAAAATTATCATAATAACCTTTAAAATTCCACTCTTTTATTCTTCTACTTTTTGATAATTGTTCAGCAACTTTTGATGAGCATATTTGACTATTAAAATGATTTACTATTCTATCACGTATAGTATCAAATGCCTTATCAATAGTTGGATTCTTTTTCATAAATAGTTCATAAGGAATTTTATTAATTGAATATCCGTAAATGTCCTTACTCTTATATCCTTCATATTCTTTTTCTTTTCTTACCGCATCTTGAAAAGTTTTAGCACCAAAATATTCATTTATTATCTTAACACAATCTTCGGTTGAATGATAAAATTCACTATCTTGGTTTACACAATTAAATTTATTTAAACTTAAATCACAAGTTGTATTAGGCATCCTTTTGTCATTTTTCCAACTATCTTTCTTCATTTTTCCATTATAAACATAATGTAAAAAATATAACCAAGCAACATCAGACACAGAGATTTCGGTATATTCTTCAAATAATTTCAAGTGTTTCATATCATTATATATATTTATTTTTTGGAGGAACTTATTTTTTTAATATATACTTTTAGTTTAATGTTCATTTTTGGTCTTGTTAGTTCAGAGTCATTCAAAAAGGCTTTAGAGTTGTTTAAAAGCAACAAATGAGTTGGCAATTCAAAAACAAAAAATAAAAAAATGAATTATGGCACATTATCGATTGCTAGATCGGTTGCCGTCTGCTATTGTCACTGCAGGTGGATCCGAAAAAAAAGTTTATGAAGAAAATACCGTTTTCTTCAACAAAGGTGACAATTTCGAATTAAGATTCTTTAATCCTTTACGAGAAAAAATTGGCGTTGAAATTATTTTCAATGGTCAAAAGAAAAGTGATGGTTTACTTGTTGTAAACCCAGGTGAAGATATCAGCTTAGATAGATTCTTAGATGATAAGAAAAAAATGATATTTGATACCTACCACATTGATTCTAATAACGCTGCTGCTGTTGCGGCTGCTGAACTTAACGGAGATGTTATTGTCAATTTCTACAAAGAAAAACACACAAGTTATTATTCACAATCATATTATTATGGTGGTCCTGGTACATATGGTACAGGTGGTTCTGGTACAAGTGGTGCTTGTGGTAATACTGGCACAAGTGGAAGTAGTGGAACTGGTGGTATTCCTGGAAATTTTACAACACTTGATCAGAAGAATAGAAATAGTAGAATGTATAATACTAATACTACGAATATTTCTTCTGCGGGCATTAATATTCAACAAGATTATTGGTTTCCTTCAGGTGAAGGAACTGTTAATTTAGATTCTCTTTGTTGTGAATCAACAAGTGAAATTGATCTTAATGAATATTCAAAATCAAAGTCTTTAACTGAAACTGGTAGAGTTGAAAAAGGTGAAACATCAAATCAAAATCTTAATTTAGTTGATATCGAATTTGAAAGTAAACCTTTCCATTCTATACATTATAATTTAAAACCTACATCCACAAAAGGTTATACCAGAGCGACAGAAATTAGAAATTACTGTCCTGAATGTGGATATAGAGTTCGTAAGGAAACTTGGAAATTCTGTCCAAAATGTGGAGAAAATTTAATATAATTATGATGGAAGAATATATAAATATATTATGTGTACTTGATAGATCAGGCTCAATGTCAACTATCATTAATGATGCAATATCTGGCTTCAATTATTTTTTAAAAGAGCAAAAACAGATTGAAGGATATTGTAACCTACAAACTATGCTTTTTGATACTGAATTTATAGTTTCTAAATTGAAAAATATTCAGAAAGTTGACGAATTCAATAAGAAAACATATGTACCCCGTGGAGGCACAGCACTCTATGATGCTATTGGAAAAACTATTGACACAGAATTGGATAGACTTTCAACTTTACCAAAAGGAGAAAGACCAACAAAAACATTGTGTGTTATTTTAACAGATGGTGAAGAAAATTCCAGTAGAGAATATCATCAAGATTTAATTAAAAGGATGATAAATGAAATGAGAGAAGAATTCAATTGGGAATTCATTTTCTTAGCCGCAAATCAAGACGCAATGTTTACTGCTGATGGTTTGGGAATTTCTAGAGGCAACTCTATGAATTTTGATGCTACTGGTGATGGTGTTACTTATGCTTATGCTTCAATGAGTAAAGCGACATCACATTATAGAGCATCAAAAGAAACAAGTTATGATATCTTTGAGAAATCAGAGGACGAATAATAAGTTTCAATTAAATGGATATTAAACTAAAAACCCTACCTTTCGGTGGGGTTTATTTTTTTTAGAAAAATTGTAGATCCCCACTAGTTGGTGGAAAAGTTTCAAATTCCACTTCATCAAATCCACCTTTATACCACAATAAATGAAAGGTATAATCATCATCTTTTCTATATACTTGAACAGCATATGTTCCATAAACCTGAGGATCTTCCACAACTTCTATTTTATTTTCAGGATTATTAACATCCACATACATTTCAAGTTCTTTCAAAGCTTCATCAGGTAAGATTGAATAATCTCCTATATACGATTCGTTAAATTTTCTTAAGTGTTTCATACCATATATATAAAACTTTTCTTCTAATTTTGTTTATATTATTTTGAAAACTACAAATTAAAAATATATGAGCACAAAGGTATATAATGGTATAAAATTCAAATCTAAGGATTTCAATATTGTTTTAAAACAATTAAAAAGTCTTATGGAACCTGCTAAAAAAATTGCAGTAGAAAAACTTAAAGAAAGTCAAATTAGAGTTTTTATAGGTATGAAAGATCTTATCGATGTTGATCCTTATGAAGTTATTAAGAAAATGGAATATTCAGCAGGTAAAAGTATGAGAGATCATGAAGATATAAGTGTAAATTTTCACGTTTCAATTTTTCCACATCCAAATGGAAATATTTATGGTTACTTCTTTAATGATGTGCGAGAATATAAAAATCTTCTTATGGTTGATGAAATTTGTGAAGATTACCATTACCAAAATAATACTGATATGAGTAATTATGATTGGAATATAGATTGGGATGATATACCAAAAGAAAAACAAGATGAACTTGAAAAGGATTGGGAAGAAAGAGAACAAATTTGGGAATATTTAATGGGTTCTGGAACTTTCAGAGAAAACGGATTTATGTATAGTATAGTTGATGGTATTTCTGATATGTGGGAATTTAGATTATATAAAGACATAAAAGACACACAAGATAAGTTAAAATTACAACGGGATAGAAAAGATAAACTAGACAAAATTGGAACTTAAAGAAATCATAAACCAGCAAGGTATATCTTTAATATGTTTTACTTCAATAAACGAACTCAAAGCAGAAGAATTTATTCGATGCTTTAATTATGCTATTGAAGGTAATATTACTTTTGAAGAAGTTATTCGTTCACTTAATAATCAAAAGAATAAAAAAATACATTTAATTGAACCTCTACAAACCTTAACAAGTTTGTCGATGTCAAATTTACCTAAATATAAATTATACACCAGTTTTATAAGAAACTTAATTACTATTAGTCAAACTAACAACCTTTCCATTATTTTAAAATCTTATGCATATACATCCGTAGGACCTGGTAGTATGAAAACCGCACCAGACACAGCATTGTATGGAAGTAATTTTGTAGGAATTATTGATAAAAATAAAATAATTGTGGAGAAGTCAAGATATTCAGAAATAAAGGAATATGATTTGGATGGCATCCTATTAAGGAATATGAGGAAAAAAAAGTTAGAAAATATCGAAAAAATTAAAACTTCTTAGTAACTTTCAAGTATAATATTATGTCTAGTGGATGTTGAACCACTCAAAAAAAATCCTGATGTCAACAGTATAAAGTGACACTGAAGCCGACAGGACGAAAAATAGGCGGTGACCCAGAATAGAAAGTTTGTGTGGGAACAGCACGTGACTTTTAATTCGTTACACTTAGAAAGGACGTTGAACATTACGTTAAATGTTTAGTTTTTGTGTCAATTTTTTAAACTTTAAAAAAAGATTACAGTTTTTAAGTTACTCAAACTTAGCCTTCAGGGGACTTGGGTGAAGTCTCACGTTTTTCGGAATTTTTAAGAAAAAATTTTAACTGAAATGCGGTTTGATAGAAGCACAATCAAATTATAAAAGCCACTAACATTTGTACAGATGTAAGTGGCTTTTCGCTTTTCTATTTGTTATTTAATATTTTCAATTTTCTTCTTCTTGATATTATAATATATTTGTCAATTTCTTTTTCAACCAATTCTGCTAATTTCTTATCGTTAAGATTGCTAATATATATTGACATACCTGCTATTTTGTTAGGTTGAGTAGCCTCTTCTCTAAAAATAATTTTTGTTTTTTCAAATGGTTTTATACCATATTTGAGTTTAATAAAAAAAGTAAACGATGTTTTTCCACGCACAGGGAAATCTCTAATTGTTTCAAAACCATAGATATAATCTCTACCCTTATATGTCAATTCATTATCATTCACTTTCTTCTTTTTTGTCTCCCCAGATTTTACTCAATTTACTACTTCTCTCATTTCTTACATCTTCTGCAACTTCAGAATGGCTTTTCGGAATTAATGTGTCTATTTTTTTAACAGCATCAACAAATACATTCTCCATTAAATGTACTAAGGGATCTCTAATTTCGTCAGGATATTTATCATTTTTATAATCTTCATAATCAAAGACAAGTTCATAAATTTGTCCGTTAATATGAACCATACCTATCTTGTTATTGTAATCAAGTTGAAAAACGTAACCATTGTAACTAGGACTAAAATAATCTGTGTCTGTAACCTTTCGAGTTTTGTTTGTGCCTGGTATCTTTTCATCAACATATCTGACAACTTTTGTCCATTTACTCATATCATTACACACAGAACGCAAGAAAAGTTCTTGTAATTTTTTCTTGCGATTTTCATCTTCAATCACATAAACGTTATTATAATACTTTGTTGGCATAGTTGAGATTTTTAATTATTCACTATGCAAAAATAAGGAAAGTTTTTAAATAAAAAAATTAGAATTCGGCTAAATCAAAAAAGTCACCTAAATCTTCTTCACCATTGATAAGTCGCTTGGCATCAACCGCCTCAAGTTTTTTCTGCCTTTTCATTTTGAGGTGTTCAATATTTGTTAATATTACACCATGTTCAACCAATATAGATGCATTATTGACCGTTATATGAAGGCTGAAAGTGTCGTCCATATCAATACCTTCACGTAAAAGCCCCAGATAATATTCTCGTATTTTACTATCAAGGGATTCTAGATATATAAAATCAATTACAAAATAACTATTTGGTGGATTAACAAACGCATCTTCAAATATATCCAAATCATAGATATACATAACAAAATGAGAATTGCTTGAAGGTTTCTCTACAAGACCTTTTAATACGTCCAACACAAATAGTTTTGTTTGTATGGAGTAATTTGATTTTAAAAATTCTTTTAATTTATTCTTATTTATCATTGTGTATATACTCTAACTTCATCAGAACCATAATTATTACTCCATATAATAGAATCATTTCTAACATCTACCATAAATACAATTATATCTGCGCCTTTTGAATACTCACTTAAAACCGCAGCTACTTGAAATAAATCCGTAAATTTGAATGTGTCATACTTTTGGTATTTGTCAGCAGATACTGAAATTTTAGTTCTTGATGATAACGTAAAACCATAATTAAAAAGATCTTTAACTTGATTTTTAACTTTATCGGTTGCAATATTTTTTGGTGTGTCGTTTTTTGATTTTCTAGGTTGATCTCTTTGATCATTAACTGTTACTTTTTTATGAATTTGATAATCTTTATTACTATTGATATGATAATCAGGAGTTCTTTTTGAGTTTTTATCTAAATTTTTCCTGAGTTCATCCAGTCTTTTTAACATTTCGCTTGACATATATTTATATTATTTAAGGGTAAAACACTAATGTAGTATAGTTGATTGTGGATTTTAAGTTTAAATAAAAAATCACATTTTTTGAATGTGATTTTTCTAACCATACCCTGTCGGTATAGAGCGCTTGCTTTGTAGCTAGGTTTGCGTGACCAGTGCCTTCACCCTTTGGGTGATGCCGTATTATAATCGTTTAACGATTATTCCTATATTTGAATTTAATATATGATACTGATTATAATCAATTCTAAGTATTAAATCTACATTTATTATTTTAGATTTACTATCTTTAGTTAATGTTGCGTGTTCACCTTTTATTGCACCATCTTCAAGGTAATATGCTATCAACTTATCTGATGTTGATTGGATAACTTTAAATCTACCAGTTATTTTAGCTATTGATTCCATTATACTATATATATAAAATCATTTTTACTTTTCGTTATTTTTATTTATTTGATCTAATTTTTTTTTGCGAATTTCTTTTAAATCATCAACAAATAATGCACAACGAAGAAACATACCTGTTTTATTTATATTAGTTTTAATGCAAACAGATTCGGGAAAATGAAAATCTAAATCAGTTATCTTATATTTTTTACCAATAGTCAAATGTTGTTCTATAAAATCTTTTGGGTTTCCTTCAGCTTCTAATTTGGTACAAGTAATCCAATCTCCAATTTCCCAACCAAGATCTTCATACAGAATCCTTTTATCATTTTCAAATCTACTCATTTTTTTCGTCCCATCTTTTATTTGAAAATCTTTCTAAAAAATATATCCACTTTTTTTTGTTTGCTGATTTTCTAGGCTTTCTAACTTTAGTGCCATTAATATTTCTCGATTCTTTTATGAGTTGTTCCTTAGTCATTCCACTCCATTTTGATTTATCATAGTGTACTCTTTGATTATCTTTTTTGGGAAAATCTGGCATTTTTTCATATGCAACACTTCTTGATTTGGACTTATATGGTTTTTTATTTTTTTCTTTGAACGATTCGAATTCTTCCATTGAATCAAATCTTCTACAATTATTCAAAAGTGTGTAAAGGGAGGTTAACTTTTTTGAATGAATTTTATTCTGAAGTTTAGACATTTTTATTCGCCTCACTAATTTATCACCCAATTGAAATGCAAAATATTGTTTATCATCTAACGGATAAGTTTGTACCCAAAGTGTACCATATATCCTTGATATCAAAGACATAGCTTTTCTGAGTTTTTTAGTCTCACCTTTTAATAAAAAAATATTTTTACTTTTTTTTAACATTTTTTAGTTCTTTTTTAATGATAAAATGTTTTCTATCTTCTTGACTTCTTTTAATGAAATCTTTTTCTTCTTTTGATAGAGAACCTTTTATCAATAATTTTTTCATTATACCCATAATATCAAAATGAATAATCTGGTTGCATTTCATTTCTATCACCTAACAAAGAAAATGTACAAGTGAATAATAATAATCCTGCGGCACATAACATTAATATTGGCTTAAAATTGTGATCATATATACATAATATCATAGTAAACCATACCAAAAATGATATCAATTCAAAGATTAATGCAGTATAGTTCAAATTATCATATTTTATTTTTTCCATATCCAATTTTTTACAAAGATAGTTATTTATTTAATATAAAAAATATTTTTTGTTGTTATTTTTATTTGTATTTTTGCAATTATGAATATAGAATATTACGACATAAAATCTGAAAGACAAGAAAATGGATTATGGGGAACACCTATGAATCTACTTGAAATGGATTCTTTGCCGATTAACCTTGATTGGGAATTGCATAGTGCTATAATCATTGCTATAAATGAAAATCATAATAAGAAATTTAAAATACAAAATCAATCTGAAGATAGTTGTTTAATATATTTTTTTGATGATGTTTTTAAAAATAAAATAATTAAAAATATGTATGTAGTTAAATATGATGACTTTATGTTAGAAGGTAATAGATTATATTTCATAAAAAATGAAAAGGAACGAAGATACTTAAAATTAAATAAAATAAATGAAAGCATCAAAAATAGGTAAAAAGAATGGAGATACACAATTTGTCTTGTGTAAAAAGTCCATTAGAACATTCAAAAAAGGTGAATGGTATCCGATTTCAGGTATGTATGGCGATCCACAAGCCGCTTTTGAAGCAGGGTTCGAATATATGACTACAGAATTTTTGAATGTTATTCTAGTTATGGACAATTATCCTGGGAAAGAATTTTATTTTGAGTGGAAAGGAAAAAAGGTTCATTATGCGACATATGAAAATGAAGGATTTTTTCAGGAACATTTCATTGTTGATATCAAAGAAGAACGTAAGAAAAAATTGGAAAAAATTGAAAACAAAAATTAAATAGTATATTACAAGATAAAATGGACAATTTTCAACATACACTTAAACGAGCAAATCTTCTCAAAAAGAAGAAGCCATATCAAATTATTGATATGATTTCTAATGCGCTGTTGGAAAAAGACGATTTAACTATACCTTATCGAGAATTGCTCGATAAACCTTCCAATTTTTTGGGTTTTCTCAGAGAAGTTACAATGAGAAAATGTGATCCAATGGAAAATGTAAAATATGTAAAAGCATTATTTGAAATGTTTAACAGACGAGATAAATGGATTAGAGATATTTCTACTTGGAAAAGAAGAAGTTATAATATAGATAAACAAATTAAAAATATTTCTCGTCATTTATTTTGTAAATATAATGTACCCGATTTTATGGATATGTGTTGGTATATTAATAATAAAACTTTCAACAATACTTGGGTAGATTGGTTCATACATATTGGACAGGGTGGTAATATTAGAACTGCTAATATACCAGTCGAATTAACAAAAAAAATGGCACATCAATTTTTATTAGCACCTGATGTATATACACCAAATGAAGCACTTAGATGGGCGCAGGTTCATGGGTTGGGTGGTGATGAAAGATTGGTTAGAGGTATTGTTGAATCAAAAATTGGTAATTCTTTTAAGAATGATGATTTCTGGGTTACTGTTATTCATTTCTTTGTTAGAAATACTATGATTGATGTTGCGCAGGTATCACCTTTAATTGATTATATTACTCATTTAAAATATGATAGTGAAAGAGTTTTCAATAATGGTATGTTTCAATTTGTAGGTCCACCAAAACCTAATTTTGAAATTAGAGGTAGGACTGTTGACTCGTTGATTCGTGGCATGGAAAAATGGCACAAAGAAGTTGGTAAAGGTGAAAGAAAAGGTAAGCCTCAAAAATGGGAAGGTTTTAATATGTCAGATTTTACCTTTAAAACAGGTAAAGATAAAAATCTTAAAATTTTTAGATTTAATCAATTATTATCAGCAAAAGAATTAAGATTAGAAGGTTCATCTCATGGTCATTGTGTTGCTAGTTATTCTCAAAGTTGCTCAGTTGGTAGGACTTCAATTTGGTCATTATCTATTGAAGATTTTGTTGGACAAACTAAACCTCTTCTCACAATTGAATTAAATAGAGACAGAGTTATTAGTCAAATTCGTGGTAAAGGTAATAGAAGAGCGACTGGATACGAAATGTCAGTTATTCAAAAATGGATAGATGCAGAAAATTTAAATATAGGAAGATGGGTATAAGTAAACAAGTAATAGTGATGCGTAAGGATTTGAAAATGAGACGAGGAAAAGAAATCTCACAAGGTTCTCACGGTTCATTGGGTGGAGTCTTAAATCTAATGACAAAATCTGAAAATAATGGTAAATTTAAATATGAACTTGAATTTGAAAAAGGTTCATTTTTAGATGAATGGTTAAATGGTATTTTTACAAAAATTACTTGTGTTGTTAATTCAGAAGAAGAACTTATAGAATTATATAACAAAACATTAGATATGGAGATACCTGTTATATTGATTACTGATGCTGGAAGAACCGAGTTTAATGGTGTGCCTACAAAGACTTGTATATGTATCGGTCCATATTATTCAGAAGAGATTGATAAAATAACCTCACATTTAAAATTATATTAAAGTTTTTTGTAAATGTATTTTAATATATAATACAAATATAATAATTTTAATGCAGAATTTTTGGGAATTTATAACAGAAGGTGAGTACACTATTAAAATGGATGGTTTAGAACCTTCTGATGATATTGAAAAAATTATTTATAATAAACGATTTAATATAAAGAATAATTTTGATTTGTTGTCTAATGATGTTAAATCAAGAAAAGTATATAAATCAGATGATTTGAAATTGCTCAGTACGAGAAGAAAAAATGAGGGTATTTTTGCTGAAAATATTGCTCGTATAATTTTTAAAGGGGAAAATTTAAATCACTTCACTAAGAATCACCCTTATGTTGATATTGCCGTAATGGAACCGATGGAAGGCATTACTAAGAAAAATGAATTAATATCCATTAAATCGACATTAGAAGTTGCAACTTCAGTTGCAAAGATACTTACAGATACAAAAGCAATAAAATTTGATTCATTATTAACATATTTGATATATTCTTATAATTTATATAAAAATACCTCTCAACCTTTTTCTATAAATGAATTGCAAAGAGGATTAAAAGCATATCTACGTGGTAGAAAAGTTTCACAGGAACAACATAAAGATATAGTTTATATTCTCATAGAACATATAATAGAATATACCAAAAAATTCTCAAATTTACCATTAGGTGATTTTGAAAAATCTTTGATAAGTGATGTTGAAGATTATCTTAAAGGTGTAACAGATATTAGTGACACCAAATATTTTATTAAAGAAGAAATGGCTAAATTATATTATCCAGTTTCATTAGCTGTGGTTTTTATTGGTCCTAATGATAAAATGAAAGATGTTAAATCTGAAAATATATTAAACATCTATAAAACTGATTCTATACCTCTTGGTGATTTCTTTTTTCGAGTTATGAAAAAATGGCTTGAAAAGGGAGCCTTTGCCGCAAAAGAAACAAAATATCTAAATTTTAAAGATATCTTAGAAGTTTATAATGCAGAAAGGGGAACATTGTTTCCTACCAAAATACATATCGATTTTACTGATTTTGGAGGTAAAGAAAGGGGTAATAAAAGAAAAAGATTATATATTGCAACCGAATTAAAGGATGGATATTTTGATGAATATGAAGATGAAGTACTTACTACTATCCATAATATTATTACTGACTTAGAAAAGGATCCAAGTAAAGTTAAAAAATATAAACAATTTCTAAATGATAAATAGTTTTAAACAATTCGAAAATAACTCAGATTCATATTATATAATAATAGATATGGTTCGTGGCAACATTGAACATGTAGAAGTGTTTGATAAAAAAGAAAGTGCATATAATTATGTTAGAAATTTTGTGCATGAAAACATATCTACACATAGTCCTGAAGATTATGATGATATTGAAGATGAATTTGATCCAGATGAACTTTTAGAATATTTCAATGACAGAAATGCTCCTGATTATGAGGTATTTCTTAAAGGTCCACACAAATTATCAAATGAAACATTAAATTCCAATTTAGAATTAAGAATGAATTCTAATAAATATAATTTATAATTTTTTTAATTAAATAAACTTTTATATTTTTGCTTTCTAATAAATATATGGAAATGAAAAATAAAAGAGAATATCGATTAGTTGAACGGAAAAATATGTTTTACAAAGATAAAAGATTTTTTCCTCAAGTTAAAATGAAGAAATTTTTTGGTATGTTTGGAACTTGGCGAAAAATTGGTGTACATGCCGATGGATACGGACTTTATCCTGGAAACGATTACAAATATCCAAAAACAAAGGTAGAAGCAGAAAAAATCTGCAAAGAATTTGATAATTGGGTAGATGTCGAAACAAACACCGTTAACATTATACACACCATAAAATTTTAAATTATGACATTTGTTGAATTTTTGAGATTTATTTCACAAGATGAAAGTCATTTTATAGGTTTTCTAATTGTGCTTGGAATGTTAACATCATTTAGTTATAAACTAATTTCTTATTTGGGAAATAGATTAATAAGTTCAATCACAATTTGGAGAAAAGGTTATCCACCTGAACATTGTGATGTTTTTGGTAAACCTATTAAAACGAAAACGAAATAAAAATAACGGTAGGTGGAGTGTATTATCTCCTGAAATAATTGAGACTACAAAGACCTGTAAAATCAGGTGGGCGTAATTGGATTAGCCCCAATTGACTTAATCTTAGTTCAATAGAAACAAGACCTTTTACGGTTGGTAGGTAAACCTGAAACAAAAACGCCAGTAAAATTAATTACTGGCGTTTTTTTGATCTCACATCACTTACAATAAGAACAAAAGTTCCCTATATTTTGGTAAAGTCCATATCTCATTATCAACAATTAATTCCAATTTATCAACTTCATATCTAATTTTATCAAAATAAGGATATACTTTTTTAGAATAATGTTCAGACATATCCATCAAATTATCCATTTCGTTAGCTTCCTTTCTTTCATCTATCATATTAGTAATTAATCTATCTACTGTATTAATTCTACGTTCCATTTCATCTAGCATTCTACCTGTATAAGTAGATGGGTTAGTAACGGGTGGTGGTTTTTTAAATCTATCATTTTCGAGTAAAATGTTCTGATATTTAATACATGCTGGAATAATATGATTTCTTGCGATATCACCAATAACTCTACTTTCTATTTGAATTTTCTTAATATACTTTTCGAGTTTTATTTCATATCTTGATAAAATTTCTTCTTTTGTTAAAATATTATTTCTTTCATATAAATCAATAATATCGTTTTCAAGATAAAATTTTTGTACCTCTGGTGTTAATTTGATGTTTTTGAGCCCTCTCTTTTCTGCTTCTTTAATCCAATCATCAGAATATCCATCACCTTCAAATCTTATATACTTAGATTCTGTGATATAACGAACCAAAATCTTTTTAAGTAAATCTACTTTAGTGTGTTCATTGATTGTGGTTTTTAAAATATCATCATTAACCATTTGATTAAATAATGATTGTACTTCATTATCCAATTTTTGTAATTGATCCGCAACAATTAAATTAAGAACTGTCATAGGTTTTGCACAATTTATTGAAGAGCCAGGTGCTCTAAATTCAAATTTGTTTCCTGTAAATGCAAATGGTGATGTTCTATTTCTATCTGTATTGTCAATAAAAATATCTGGTATATTAGGAATATCAATTCTGCCAGTTTTATTATCAGAATTTATATTACCAGTTTTTTCAAATTCATCAAGAATTTTTGTTAATTGTTCACCAATAAAAACGGATATGATTGCTGGTGGTGCTTCGTGTCCACCTAATCTATGTTCATTTTCAGGTGTTGAAATACTTGCTCGTAATAAGTTTGGATATTTACTAATTGCTTTTATTGTTGTAACTAAAAATGTTATAAATCTAAATTTTTCAGTTTCAGTTTTTCCAGGCATCAAAAGATTATCACCGATATCTGTCTGTAATGACCAATTATTATGTTTTCCTGAACCATTGATTCCAGCAAATGGTTTTTCGTGAAATAAAACTTTTAATCCATGATTCTCCGAAATATCATCTAATATATTCATAAGTAATATATTATGATCAATCGCAACATTCATTTCTTCGTAAATTGGTGCAATTTCAAATTGTTGTGGTGCAACTTCATTATGTCGTGTTTTTAATGGTATACCTAATTTGTGTGATTGTACCTCCACATCTTTTAAGAAGTTCTTAACTCGTTTTGGCATTGAGCCAAGGTAGTTGTTAGATAATTGTTGGTCTTTTGCTGAGGCGTGTCCAAATAACGTTCTTTCAGTTAAAACTAAATCAGGTCTTGCCAAATATAATCCTCTATCAATAACAAAAAATTCCTGTTCCCAACCTAATGTACTTTCGACACTTTTAGTATTCTCATCAAAATATTTACATATTTTAGTTGCAGACTCATTTAATAAATCTATGGTTTTTAATAATGGCGTTTTAAAATCTAATGTTTTTCCATTATATGAAACAAAAATTGTTGGAATACATAACGTATCATCAATGATAAATAATGGTGATCTCGGATCCCATATACTATAACCCCTCGATTCAAATGTGCTTCTCATACCACCTGAAGGGAAACTTGATGCGTCTGGTTCTTGCTTTAATAGTTCATCAAAATTTAATTTTTCAACTACCTTATTTGGATTATTCTTATCAAAAGAAATAAATGAATCGTGTTTTTCAGCGGTAGAACCCCTTAATGGATAAAACCAATGGGTATAATGTGTTGCTCCATTTTTTATAGACCATTCTCTTATCTCTTTTATTAAATTACTTGTTTCTGCATCAGAAATTTCTTTACTAATAATCTTCTGTATTAAATCGGTTGGTATGTTATAAGATAAACTACCAAAATATTCCGAAACTTTATTCATATTCAAATTTTATTTTTTATACAAATTTTTGTATTTGTGTCCACATCATTTTTGACTTTATTATTTTAATATATACTATTAAGAACAAAAATTATGTGGACACATTTTTGTAGATTAATAAATTAAAGTAGCTTTAAAAAACCGTTTAAAAAATTAAACGGTTTTTTTAATGCTATCTAACTTTCTCTTTCTTAGATATTTCTCAACATCTTTAATATCCATCATTTTTAAATAGTGTTCTGGATTCTCGTTGACCACATTTCTCAATCTATTTGTTAAAAACGCATCATCGAGTGAAATACTTTTTGTGTAATGAATTATTTTATCAGTTAAATATTCAATTTCTTCTCTAAGTATTCCACACACATTATTATCAGGTTGATTGCTAGTCATAATGGATCTAGCCATATGATCATCAAACCTTTTCAAGGCTTCTCTTTTCATCCCAAGTAAATTTTCAATGTGTCTAAAATCCTCCATTTTATATTAATTCTTTAAAGAATTCAACAAATTTGTCGTGGTTTACTGACACACAAATTCTTGAATAATTTTTATCTATGACTTCTTGGTTTGGTGTGAAATAATGTAATGACACCGAACCGATCCTATATTTCATCAATTCTTCTTGTGAAGGTTTGACCACAACAAAAATACCCATTGGTATAGAACCATCTGAATAGAATTCATTTGCAAGTAAATCATTATCTTTTAACCATTTAATATTTTTACCAATATGTTCAGTTGTATCTTTTTTAAATTGATTTGTTGATAAAATACCTTCTTTAGTTGTTAGTAATCTTTCAATTAAAAGTTGTGAGAAAACATTAATACCATTAGTTGCAAATAATATGTGAGTATTAAGTTGGTTGTTGAACGCTTTATTTTTAGTGTGTACAAATCCAATTCTTTGTCCTGATAATCCCATTCTTTTACTGAAGGATTCATTAATTATTACATTGTCGTATTCTAATAATTTTCTATAAAATGTATTATCTTCAATAAATAACTTTCTATATGGACTATCAATAATAACAACTGTATTATTTTTATTTAACATTTCAACTATTTCTAACAATTTTTCATCAGGATATTTATTACCAATAGGATTGTTTGGATCACAGATAATTAACGCATTATCTTTATATAATTCTAAATTATCTTTAATAGTTTCATAATGAAAATACAAACCTTGCTCAACTTTATTTATTTTCATAATATTTTTATATGCTCCCCAATAAAATTCTGAATTAAATATTTTATCAACTTCGAGTGTTTTTGTGATAAGATCCAATCCAGACATACCACCATTAACAATATAGATATTATCATCATCACTTTCATTATTAAAATAATTGTCATTTATGGCTTGTCTCAATTCGGGAAGTCCATTATTAGGTGGATAAATCTGTGATTTAGGATCATTAAAATCAATTAATTGTATAACCTTATGAAGGTCCATATTAACGACCATATTGATACCCCTATTTAATTTAAGGTACTCTCTACCTGTTTGTTGCTCTAATTTTTTTATATCCTCTCCAATGGCAACTATTGAAGAGTATTTAGCCCCAGTATTACGTACTCTCATAGTTTTTTCGTTTATACATATTTATAAAAATAAATATAACAAGTTTAATTTTTACATATATGTTATTTATACATATTAACTCAATTAAAAATAAACCTACAAGATATTTTATATTATAATTAATATGAAAGATTTATTAAAACAAATTATTAAAGCATCTAATATAATTAATGAACGTTCAAGAAAAGGTCCAGGTAATTTTATAATTACCTCACCTAAAGTTGCTGAGGCAATTAATAATTTAGATCCAGAGTATAGACGTAAGATCCGAAAAATGAAGTTAGATAAAATAAATGAGATTAATCTCAAAAACCATTATCATTAAAAGAAGAAAGAAAAAGAAAATTGAATGAGATACAGAAATGGTGATATAATAATTTCTAAGAAACAAGAGAAGTTTATCATTGATAAAATTTACTCCAATTATTTTATAATAGTTAAGAATTCTGAAAAACGGTTGTATTATAAAATTAAAAGAAAGGATGTTATTTACTTTGAAATACCTACTTATCTTGATTCATTTATTTCTGGTGCTGATACTTGGTCAGGATTGCCCAACAAGAATATACTAAGATATTTTTATAAACCAAATGAACTAAGGAAACTTAAATTAAAAAAAATAATGAAATTAAAAAACATATGAAACACAAATTCAAATTAGTAAAAAATAGTAACGGCAAACTTAAAATACAAAAACGAAATTGTTTATCCATATATAAAACATTAGTTGGTGCGGATTATTTTAATAATAGTCAAGAATGTGTAGATTATATTTACAAATATTATAATAAAAATGAGTGTGAAATCAAATACGATAAAGAATGGTAAGATATTATATTGGTGAAAAGAAGGAAATTACAAGTTATCATTACGAAACGTTTGTAATTAAAAATGGTGATAAGTTACATGTCGCACAGACGTATGATAATAAGTTTTTTTGTGATCATGAAAAAGGTTCAGGTGTCATGTTACATAAAACCGAAGTTGGAACACTTCAAGAATTAAGAACACATAAATTAGAATATATTGAAACATATTATTAATATGTCAAGAGAGGATAAAATTAATGTTGAACTATTTTTCAACTTAATAGAATTAAAAAATAACCTTGAAGAAGTACTTGATAATTGTGATACACAATTAGAAATAATAAAACAATTTCCAGAAAATTTCAAGAATAAACAAAAATTAATTCAAGAAGAGTTAGAAAAAACTTTAAAAGAAATTGAAATTTCAAATAAGGAAATATCAAATATACTCAATGAAATTAGTGTCACAGGGTTAGATGAAATCATCAAAAAAAGTGAACGAAAAAATATAAATTATTTACTTGATATTCGTAGTAAAAAATCTCAATAATTGTGATTATTGAGATTTTCTTTTAATATATAAATCATATGTTTTCCAAATTTTCTAAATATCCGTTAGAATAATATCACAAAATTTGATAAAAATAAATTTTATATATGAGTAAATTACGCAATAAACTTAAACAACTATCTAAAGCACTAAAAATCATCGAAATGTACAATCACCATTATATTATGGGAGCCGAAGGAGATATTAAATATCTAAAAGATAGGGTGAATAATATTGAATTTATTCCTACAGAAAAATTAACGGAAGAGTTGGAATATTGTATTAAGAACGTGGAGTTATATTATAATATAATACCATCAGATTTTGTAAAGCAATACAATAAATATTTAGAGGAACTTGAGAAGGAAATGGTCTAATAAAAAAGAGGATTTAATCCTCTTCTTCTTTTACTCCAAGTCTGTAGTATGGTATGTTTTTAATGCTACCATCATCTGATAATATTTTAACCTTTCGTCTTTTATCATCTTTGGCTAATACTTCGTATTCTTGTTTTAATGTTAGATATGACATCAATTCATTACCAAACGCTCTGAATCCAGTTCTATGATCAAACACTCTAGCAAATCTGTTTTCTATACAAACAACTCTATCACCAATTTGAAAATTGTTATTGTTTAATGGGATATATGACATAATTTTCAACTCTTTTTTATTTTTTATATATATATTTTTATAAAGTTTAAATTATGAATAAGAAAAAATATTTACATCGAAAAGGTCAAGACGACAAAAAATGGCGAACTCATAATAACCGCAATAAGAAAAATTGTGGTGATGAGTTTCCTTTTAGAGAATCTATCCGTGATAAACATAAAAACGAAAGTAGATATTATTGGAATTGGCAAACTGGATTAGATTTTACCCCAACAGGGAATTATATTGAAGAAAATGTGAATCGTGATTGGAATGAAGTTTATTCTGAAATAATTAAAAAAGTAAGACCAAAATATCGATACCAACTAGAAGATTATTTGAATTGGTTTGTTGGTAAAGTTATTATTGATGATGATTACATTCCTTACCTACGTAGAAACAGAATGGCAATCGATTGGATATTTGTTGATGAAGAAGGTATCTTAAGAAACTATGAAACAAAAAAAGATATCTTAGATATGGCAAGAAGAAAAATTAGAAGAGATAAACTTTTAAAAATTCAAGAAATATCAGATGAAGAAGCCGATATATAAAATTGGTGATATTATAATGATAAAAGAAGGTAGTTCATTATTTTATGAAAGTATGTGGGTAAGTCAAAATTATCCTTATGCAAAAGTTTATAAAGTTACTCCACATAAGATAGGATATGAATATCAAATTGGTTCAGATAATATCTTCAATTATGAATATTGGGGAACGTTGAGATTTGTTGATTTTTATGAAGAAATTTTTCATCATATTTCTGATAATGTGAAAGATCATTTTTACTCAAATAAAGAATTAAGAAAAAAGAAACTAGAGAAAATATGTCAAAACATTTAGATTTTATTCAGGAGTATATTCCATTAATTAGGAATAGTTTCAATTTAGATACTACTTACCCAAAGTTCAAAAATTATATAATTGATAATATTGATGAAATTTGTGAAGTATTAAATACTCGTTGGTTAGTTTCTATTTGTGATACGTTTGTGGATCATGGTGATGAAATGGAATCACAAATTGCATTTAATATTTCATTTTTAGTTAATTATGAAAGATTAGTACAAACTAATTATAATAAAAATGATGTGAGAGATATGTTACCAATAAGAGAATTGTGGGATGGATGCAATAGTTATCATCCAACCAAAGGTGACACATTATTTAATATAATTGATAGGTTGGGTAGATTAAATTATAATCCGAAATATAAATATTTGTTTAAAATACACAAAACCATTTTGGATAGAATGATGGAAAATGATACAACTATAGGTAGATTTTATAATTTATAACACAAATTTATTATCAGAATTAGAAAACCATTTTTCTGTAATAAAATATTTATATAATTTTTTTAACCATAATTCATCATCAATGGTTATCCATTTAATAAAATTAGAATTTTTTTCAACTTCTATTAAATATTCTGATAAATCATCATCAAAATATGAAAATATGGTTAAGTGATTTAAATAACATTTCTGTTCATTCTGAAATTTTATCATATCATTATAAAAATCCATTATTTCATTTGGGTGTTCCTTTAGTGTGTTGTTGTTTATGTTGTGTGTTTCCATAAATTCTTCCATAGTTTCAACCTTATCCTTACCCAAAAGATAAAACACGGTCACTCTTTTAGTTTGTTGACCATCTATATTTCTCTCAACAAGAAATATGTCATTATATTTTTCTTTAATATTCACCCCAGTTTACTTCTTCTTTTAAAATTTCTATTGTCTTTTTTTCTTCAGATTTTGTGAGACAATCATCACACACACCTATTTTTATTTTTCGTAAATCATGACAACTACCATAACCTGGTACGATTTCTTTTGTTATTCCAGCATAATAAACATATCCAGATAGATGGATTTCGGTTATTTCATTTTCGCACACAATACATTTCATAATTTATCTTTTATTTATTATATATTAAATTTATGGCTTATCCAAGAAACTATCAAAGTCTTTCATTATTTTTTCAGTATCATTTTTCAATATATATTCGTCAAAATTCTTAAAATTACTTTTAAATCTATTCATAATATCACCCAATTCTTTACCTTTTAGCCAATTATGTCTATTCATAATGATATTACCATTAAACTTTTTAGATACTTCTTGTTTCTTATTATCTAATTTTTGTAATTTTTCTATTTCACTTTGTAATCCAACTTCAGGAAAAAATTCATCAATTCTTTCAAGATATTCTTCTTTGTCTTTGAAGTTGAATGATTTCTTGATATTATTACTTTTTAAATATTCAAGAAACTCTTGATATGTTGCTCTCTTTCTATTTCGCTTCCTGTCAATTTGATTTAAATTTTGCATTTCAAACATTTCAGAATCAAAAAATTTAGAATTAATTACCCAATCAAAAATTTCTTGTTTTGTATCGAAACCTTTTAAATATCTATCATAATCATATCCTAAGAATTCAAACACTCTTCTCATATTTGTGCTTATTTGAATATTTTTAGATATTCTACCATTGAAATTTCTTATAGGTAAAACTAAACCATCAAATCCATATTTGGCACCAAACTTATGTGCTGTCTTTCCCATCAAATTACCTGTTGGGTCCCAATCAAAAAAGGCTTTTGCAGATTCCCATATTGTATTACTTATTGGTATAAAGTCAACTTGAAAATTATTATATTCAAATGATAATACACCACCATTATTATGTAATGCTTTAGTTCCAATGTTGTTACCAATATATTCTTTGATATTTATTGGGTTATCAATTTTTATTAATAAATCTAAATCACCGTGAGATTGTTTCTCTCTAAAGAATTCTACAACATGTGTTTCTACTCCTAAATCCTTTTCAACTTTATTTTGAAAATATTTAGCAAGTTCTAAAAATTCAGGTGTTGATAATCTTATTGTTTCAACTCCATATTTTGATAATGCTTTTCCACCCATTTCTTTTTTCTATTTTTTGTAATTTTTCTTTACGTTCTTTTCTTAATTTTTCTTTTCTTAATTTTTCTCTAATTTTATCTAATTCTAACTTGGAAATAAATTTAGCTTCCGCAAATCCAGGATTTGAAACTACATCATATGTATTTAATTTTTGAATTCTGACTTTCCCCACAATTTTTCTAACTTCTTTTTTCTCAATGCTCTTATATATACTGGTTTGTTCATCAATTCTTTTATAGCCTTATCAAAAATCTCCTTTGAATATATTCTATTGTTCATTTATTTCATCCAACTTCTTTTTTCTAATTTCTTTTTCGGTGTAAAAGTAATCATAAAATTCGTTAATGGTAACACCAAACGGTACTATTTTTCTTTTTTCCAGTTCAATATTTGAAAAATATATAATATCCATTATTCGACCAACATATTCATATGTATTATCTTTGTGAAAATCTAATTCTTTAATAGTCTTTCTACTTACAAATTTGTCACCCTTTTTCATTAATGTTATCTAACTTCATTTTTCTTAATCCACCAAGGTATCATTTAAATTTAGTTCTTCAATTTTTTTCAAAAAATACTTATCATCTTCTATACCATCATGTGGATATTTATTTTCTGGTTTAGTTATTTCATATGTTGCATTTATATTTTTCCTGTCCAATCACATTTGGCACACATTGACTTATCCGAATAAAAAAATAGGTGATTATGTCCACATATAGGATGAATATATTCTACCATTGTTATTCATATATCTTTTTTATCTGTAAAAATGAATATAGTTTATATCATTTTCCATATAGTTCATAGAATTAAATCCTTTATGTAATAACTTTGATATAAAATTATCTCTCAAATCATCTGCGAAGTTATAAAAAGAATGATAATACTTAACAGAAATTCTATTAATTTTTTGTAAATTATTATCACTAATTGAATTGATAATTGAAAATTCACCACCTTTATGATCTACTTTCAGAAAATCAATCTGTTTCAAATTTTTAGCAATAAACAAATTATCAATATTTTCAACACTACCATTTACTATGTCAGAAATTGGACTTGAATTCAATTTTAAAAGTTCAAATTTTTCGTTATCTGGTTCAAAACAAATAACTTTAGATGCGCCCTTCAAATAGCAATATCTTTCAAAATATCCAATATCTGCCCCAATATCTACAACAACATCATCTTTCTTTATATAAATCAACTCTTTATATTCAAATTTGCTAGTTTGATCACCCTTTCTACCAACATCATCAAATTTAAAATCGGCTTCAGGATGATAGTCTGGAGGTTCTGGTTGCATGTGATTAAATTTTTTCACTTTATGTTTATCAACAAAAAAATATTTTGAATTATGTAATCCATATTTTTGAAGTTTCACAAATTGTATAATCTCATCTGCATGTTCAAGATTTTTATTTTCATGATAAATTAAAATTTGTTCTTTATTTTCTGGAACATAACAAGAATTAAATGGATTTTCTTCATTTTCAAAATTGTTTGGTGATGGGTCGTTCCAATAACCATAAAATATATTTAACTCGTCTGGTGCGTTTAACAAAGATAAATCGGACATAGGTAAATGTTTTTTAAATCCATATTTACAATGTAAAAAGTTAGTTAAACCTTCATCATGCCATCTTGACAATTCATCATATCTATTAATTTCTAACAGATATTTTCGTATATCTAAAATTTCTTGAAAAAACCAATCACACCTTTTATTATATACAAAAAAACACACATGTAAAGGATTTTGGAATATTTTTCTTGGAACGCCATATTCATTTGTTATATGTTCATTAAAATATTGATCAAGTCTACCATCTGAAAACCATAAAGCTAATTCATCTTTTACATGTATATTACTAATAGGGTAATTTTCAATTTCGTTAAAATAAGTTGAAATATTATCAACATTATTATTACATAGTACATCACCATCTAACCAAACATAATTTTCATATTCTTCTCTCAACGACTCAATGCAAACTTTTTGTTTCCAGAACCACATATCATCTTTATCTTTTAATTCATAATATACTGTTTTCTTTATTAAATTAGGGTAATCAAAAGGTACTTCACAATTTATACCATACACAATAATTTTTCTATTTGATGTATTCAACAATGAAATAACCAATTTTTCTGTTATGTCCATAAAGTATAAATCACATCCTGTAACATATACAAAATCATCATCAAATTTTTCTATCATTTATCTTATCTAATTTTATTTTTATCATTTATTTGATCTAACTTTTCTTTTCTTAATTTTCGTTCAATTGTAAATGTATCAAAATCCACAATATCATTCATTTCATCATAGAAGCCGTCATTTGTATATATGAGAAAAAATGTGTTATTGTGTTTATCACGTATTGTAATAATTTTTGGGCTATCTAACGTTTCGGCTAACTGATTTTGGTGTGCTTCATTAAAAGGATATTCGCCAAAAATATTGATAGACACAACTCTATATTTTCCATTATGATTGAAACAAGAATCTGTTTTACCTAAAAATGTTATATTGTCTCCAACTCTTATATTAAATGATGATTGATTCATTTAGGAAATCATAATAATTTTTTGATATCCAATCTTTACCTTCTAAAATGAAATTCTTATACTCTGATGTCGTTTTTAACTGTCTCGGTGACGTCCAACCAAAATTAGCAACATACACTACTCCCTCAACTAAGGTACCATTAGAAAGTCTTAAATTGAGAATTTTTCTATCATAATGCTTTGGTGCGCCCTCGAAACGATCCAAGAGTAATATATCAGAATCTTTAACTTCATATAATATTCCTTCAACAACAGAACCTTCTCGTTCAACAACATTCGCATAACCTATGTTTGGATTCTTATAAGAACGTTTATTTATTATAAACTTATAATTATCTAAAAACGCAAGTTGTTTGTTTGATGGTTGAAGTCCTCTATTAACCATTCTTTTCTCTGACATGTTCGATCCATATGCAAAATATAGGGACATAATTACTCAATTCTTTTAATTATAACACCTTCAGTCATTTCATACATTTCTTCACCAACTTTCAATTTTCTAACTTGTAAATTAAACATTTCTGAAAATGTTGGTAATTTTTCTTCAATCATAATCTCTTTCTTACCACTTTTATAGTAAACTTCATATTTTTTATCCATGTAGTTTTTATTTTATTATAAGTTAAATAACATCAAAGGTTTTTAATAATAACCTAAATATTTGTCATTCTTCTTTAATAGGTTAAATTCTTCCTTATTATACTTTTTTAGTATATCAATAAACCGTTCACTTATAAAGAAACCTATAAGATATTTATCTAATGGTTCAATGTAACCATTAGGAGTATTTCTCATATCATCAAAAGCTTTAAACCTTCTTCTTTGTTGTGTATAAGGTTTACCTGTTTTTGGATTATGTTCACTACTAATACCTGTAATTAAAAATTCTTCTCTTTCTCTTTTCATTCTAGCACCTTGCTTATATCCATTACCTATACTATAACCCCAATTATATGGTAGTAGTTTATATTTGGTTTTTATCTTTTCTTGATCAAAAACAAAAATAACATCATTCCAATTTTTTGCAAAATCAATATCTCTAGTTAAAGATAATCCCCTCATCCATAATCCAGATTCGTAATCTGGTTCATCATCCTTTCTTCGTCTACCATCTTTCCAATATCTTTGCATTGTATAACCGCCTAATTTGTTTTCATCCAACGCTTTAATTGCTCTTTCGTGAGTTATTGTGTGATATAATGGTGCAAGTGTGGGATTTTCACCTACAATATTTTTTAACTGCATATTGTTTGACACATATTCAAAAAACTTACTAATCATCAAAATGTCCTCCCCTATCTACTTCATTAAAAGTAGTTAAATATGTCTGATACTTTGTATTTAATTTATCAAACCATTTTTTATTTTTATTATTATTTGATAAGTTTTTCATTCTCATATGATTACTAATAATAAATCTAACTATATCTGGATCTGCACCTAATTTTCTAGCCCAATCTCTCCACGGAGATTTGATGTCCATCAACTGCGCTGAATATACTTCGTGTCCAGGTTGCATTATAATATCTTTTTCAATTTTCTGAGTTCTATCTTTTCCTGTATCATGTAAAAATGCAGAAACAATTAAATCAATATCTTTTGTTTTTGCAATTCTATTAGTGACCGCTTTAGTGTGAGAATACACATCAACTTCAGGGTGATAATCTAGTCGTTGATGAATTGTTTTTAGAAAATCTATATACTCTTTTATAGTTTTTGGAGCATAAGAATAAATATAATCAAACATATCTTTATCAGCGATATTTGAAATATCAAATGTAGAATAATCAATTTCCTCTATTTCGTTGTAAAAACTATGTTGTTCAAATGTTCTCATATATTATATTTTCTTGCTTGTGAATTTAATTCAAATTTTTCTTTTTCTTCTGGCGATATTTTCCAATAACCTATTATTTCTCCATCTTCTTCTGCTTGCCATAATGATACAATATCACCATTAAATTGTTCTACTTGAATATATACAGTTGGTGATTCATCATAATCATAGGTATCATTGTATTCTATATCTACTATTCTACCATATAGAGGATTAGGTTGTTCTCCTGGTATACTACAAATAACATAGTCACCTATTTTATATTTTGTTATATCAGATATTTTATTTTCAAATATTTTAAAATTAGTGATCATAAGTTATATATAAAATTAGAGAT
>Ga0210003_1000306_pt1 | contig 43675 bp, 44 predicted proteins | sample LantaG_FD_182804 | JGI IMG/M metagenome (GOLD analysis project Ga0210003, IMG submission 182804) | Deep subsurface microbial communities from Baltic Sea to uncover new lineages of life (NeLLi) - Landsort_02402 metaG (SPAdes) (version 2) | ecosystem: Environmental > Aquatic > Marine > Oceanic >...
CGGGCGGTCGGGACGCCGGGCTATGACGCCAGTGTCGATTATGTCGCGGGCGTGCTGCGTGACAGCGGCTTCGACGTGCAGACGCCGGAATTCCAGATTCGCGTGTTCGAGACGGAGGAGCCGGAGTTGACGGTCGCCGGTGCGGCCATCGATGCCCGTGCGCTGGAATATAGCGCCGGTACGCCCCGAGTCAGCGGTCCGCTGGTCGCCGCACCTGCCGACGACACCCCCGGCTGTGTCCCTGCGGATTACGACGGGTTATCGGTCAAGGGGGCGGTGGTGCTGGTCGACCGCGGAAGTTGCCCATTCTCCGAGAAGCAGGCCATCGCAGCAAAACTTGGAGCGGTGGCGATGGTCGTCGCCAACAACGTCGACGAGGAGAAGATGGGCGGTACCCTCGGGCCGGACACCGAGGTGACGATCCCGGTGATCAGCGTGAGCAAGGCCGACGGCGCCCGATTGCGCGCGGCACCCGGTCCCACGACCGTGAAACTCGCTGCCTCGACTAAGACCGTCAATGCCCGCAACGTGATCGCCGAGACGAAAACTGGATCGGCCCGGGACGTGGTGATGGCCGGGGCGCACCTGGACAGCGTCGCCGAAGGCCCCGGCATCAATGACAATGGCTCCGGGGTTGCCGCGGTGTTGGAGACCGCGGTGCAGTTGGGCAGCGCACCGGATGTCAGGCATGCCGTGCGGTTCGGATTCTGGGGGGCCGAGGAACTCGGCATCATCGGCTCACGAAAGTACCTCGAGTCCCTCGATATCGAGGGGCTCAAGGACATCGCTTTGTATCTGAACTTCGACATGATCGGCTCGCCGAACCCGGGCTATTTCACTTACGACGGTGACCAATCCACCGCACTGGAGCGCGACCAGGGTCCGCCCCGGGTGCCGGAGGGCTCTCCCGGGATCGAGCGAACGCTGGTCGACTACCTCGCCTCTGTCGACAAGGCTGCCGAGGACACCTCGTTCGACGGCCGGTCCGACTACGACGGATTCACCCGGGCGGGTATCCCGGCCGGGGGCCTGTTCACCGGCGGCGAGGAGGACATGACCGCCGAAGAGGCGCAGTTATGGGGCGGGACGGCCGATGCGCCGTTCGATCCGAACTACCACACCGACGCCGACACCCTGGCGAATGTCGATCGAGACGCGTTGGGGATCAACGGCGGTGGGGTCGCCTACGCGGTCGGGGTCTACGCGCAGGATCTCGGTGGCAGGAACGGAATACCGGAGCGGGCGGACCGCACCCGGCACGTCGTCAGCGACCGGTGACGGTGGGCCTCGGCTGGTCCGCGGCGACACCTGGACTGGCCCAGTTCCATGGCTACCAGCGGTCCTGGCTACGGGGTGACGTTATGGCCGGACTCACCGTGGTGGCCTACCTGGTGCCGCAGGCGATGGCCTACGCCACCGTCGCCGGAGTTTCACCGGTGGCCGGATTGTGGGCGGCACTGCTGCCGTTGGCGATCTATCCGGTGATGGGATCATCACGCTATCTGTCCGCCGGTCCGGAGTCATCGACGGCGTTGATGACCGCGGCGGCGCTGGCGCCGCTGGCCGCGGGCGACAGCGGCCGGTACGCCGCGCTGGCGGCGATGCTGGCCGTCCTCGTCGGGGTGGTCTGCTTCGCCGGTGGGCTCATGCGCCTCGGATTCCTCGCCGATCTGCTCTCCCGACCGGTTCTGATCGGCTATATGGCCGGGGTCGCACTGATCATGGTCGCCGGCCAACTCGGCAAACTCACCGGAACCGACGTCTCCGGCGAAGCTTTCGTTGCGCAGCTGCGCTCGTTGGCCGCGGCGCTGCCCGATGTGCACTGGCCAACGCTGGGACTCTCGGCTGCCGTGCTGACGGTACTTATCGGCTTCACCCGGCTGCTCCCACGCGCCCCGGGTCCGTTCATCGCCGTGGTGCTCGCCTCGGCGCTGGTGGGCATCTTCTCGTTGGATCGGTACGGGATCGGGGTCATCGGTGAGGTGCCCGGCGGCCTGCCCGCGCTGGGCATCAGCGGCGTGTCGCTTCCCGACCTGGGTGTATTGATGGCCGCCGCCGGTGGCGTTGCCCTGGTGGCGTTTTCGGACAGCGTGCTCAATGCCCGCGTCTTCGCGGCCCGGAAGGGCGAGACCATCGATGCCAATGCGGAATTGCGTGCGTTGGGCCTGTGTAACGTCGGATCCGCGGTGTGCCAGGGCTTTCCGGTCAGCTCCAGTGCCAGCCGGACAGCGCTGGGTGAAATGGTCGGAGCTCGCACGCAGCTGTACTCATTGGTGGCGCTGAGTCTGCTGGTTACCGTCATGCTCTTCGGGAACCGGTTGCTCGCCACCTTCCCGACTGCCGCCCTGGCCGCCCTGGTGGTCTACGCGGCGGTGCGACTGATCGATATCCCCGGATTCCGACGGCTGGCGAAGTTCCGTCGCAGCGAGTTGATTCTTGCGCTACTGACCGCGCTGGCGGTGCTGAGCCTCGGCCTGCTCTACGGAGTAATCGCTGCGGTCGGACTGTCGATTTTAGACCTCTTGCGGCGGGTGGCCCGCCCCCATGACAGCGTGCTCGGTTTCGTGCCCGGGGTGGCCGGGATGCACGACATCGAGGACTATCCGCAAGCCCACCTAGAGCCCGGACTGCTGGTGTACCGCTACGACGCACCGCTGTTCTTCGCCAATGCCGAGGACTTCCGTAGGCGCGCTATCGCCGCGGTCGATGCCAACCCGGGTCCGGTCCGCTGGTTCGTACTCAACGCGGAGGCCAATGTCGAAGTCGACCTCACCGCCCTTGATGCCGTCGACTCTCTGCGCCAAGAACTCAACCGTCGCGGCATCGAGTTCGCCATGGCGCGTGTCACCTGGCATCTGCGCGAAGCCCTCACCGCGGCCGGTCTGCTTGACAAGATCGGCGCAGATCGGATTTTCGCCACCCTGCCCACCGCGGTGACTGCCTATCGGGACCGGCCTATCGCGTAGATTCCTGCGCCGAGGGCCAGGACTGCGAAACCGGTGAGCACTGAACCTAACGGGAGGAAGCCGGCCAGCAGCAGACACCCGGCGAAACCCGCCGCGGGAATCGCGCGCCGACCCAGGGTCCAGGCCGCGGCGTTGGCGATCGCGTAGTACACCAGCACCGTTAGCGATGAGAAGCCGATTGCACCGCGAATGTCGACGACGGCGACCAATACCGCCACGACCGCCCCCACGGTGAGTTCAGCCCGGTGCGGAACGCCGAAGCGTGGGTGCACGGCCGCCAGTCCGGTGGGCAGATTCCCATCGCGGGCCATCGCCAGTATCGTCCGTGACACCCCAAGAATCAGCGATAGCAGTGCACCGAGCGCGGCCGCCGCCGCGCCAACCCGAACCGCCGGCTCCAGGCCGCCCGCGCCAGCGGATTTTACCGCCTCAGCCAGTGGTGCTGCGGCGCCGGCTAACTGCTCGGGACCGAGCACCGCCAGCACGGCCACGGCCACCGTCGCGTAGACCGCGAGGGTGATACCCAACGCGAGTCCGATTGCGCGCGGCAGTGTCCGCGCCGGATCGCGCACCTCTTCGCCCAGGGTGGCGATCCGCGCGTAACCGGCAAAGGCGAAGAAGAGCAGACCGGCGGCCTGAAGTACGCCGGTCACGGTGCCACCGGCGGGTGACACCCGGGCGATCTCGACGCGTCCGGAGGTGAACACCACGGCGACCACCCCCGCCAGCACCGCCAGCACGACGGCGACGATGCCCCGGGTCAACCGCGCGGACTTCTCGATACCCCGGTAGTTGACGGCGGTAATCGCCACTACCGCGGATACCGCGACCGCGTTGGCCTGAGCGGGCCACAGGTACACCCCGGCGGTCAGTGCCATCGCCGCACACGACGCCGTCTTGCCGACGATGAAACTCCAGCCGGCGAGGTATCCCCAAAAGTCTCCGAGCCGTTCGCGGCCGTAAACATAGGCGCCGCCGGAGAGTGGGTACTGCGCGGCCAGGCGAGCCGAGGAGGTGGCATTGCAGTAGGCCACCAGAGCGGCTACGGCCAGGCCGAGAAGAAGGCTCGATCCGGCGGCCGCCGCCGCGGGTGCGAACACCACGAAGACACCGGCACCGATCATCGACCCCAGGCCGACGACGACGGCATCGGTGGTGCCGAGTCGGCGTCGCAACGGCTCCGATGCCCTGCTCACCGGAGTGAACCGATACCGGGGCCCTTAGCCCCGACTGCGGACAGCGCTGAGAATGAGGTAGCCGATGTAGCCCGCCACGCCCGCGACCGCGAACCGGCGGGTGCGCGGGGCGAGCAGGCCGACTCCCAGCGCGGTCTCGATGCCGCCGTTGAGATAGATGTGCCGACGGGTATTAGTGGGAAAGGCCGACGCGGTGATCGACTCGTACAGTTGCGGTTTGGCAAAATGCGACAGTCCGGCAGCAGCCAGCACTAGTCCTGAGATTGATGTCTTCGCCGACATGGTGATGTCCTCTCTATTAGCCGATGAGGTAGTCGCTCAACGGAAACTCTTCGGCCGCCTTGATCGCGGCCCGGGTCGTCGTCGGCCGAAGCAGGGTGGCTTCGCCATGGGGATTGAAGTAGTAGGAACGCGACGCCGCACAGTTGCCCGCGTTGAACACCGAGGTCGCGAGCTTCTCGGTCATCGCGTCGAGGAATTCGGTGTTGGCCGCTTCGCTGATCTCAAAGGTATCCGCGTCACGGCGCTTGACCTCGTTGAATAACCGGTCCATGTGCCGCATCTGATACTCGACGGTGTTGAAGAAATTCAACCCCAGGAATGCGTACGGGCTGGCCAGGCTGAGGTAGTTCGGAAAATAAGGGATCGAAACTCCCTGGTAGGCCTGGAACCGGTTCTCCCGCCACCACTTTCCAAGATCGCGACCATCGCGGCCGATGATCTCGATGGCCGGGAAGTTGGCCTCCCACAGATCGAAACCGGTTGCCAGTATCAGGGTGTCGATCTCGGTCCGGGTGCCGTCTGCGGACACGATCGCGTCGGACTCGATCCGTTCAATCCCACCGGTCTGCAAATGCACGGTGGGTTTGGTGAACGCTCGGTAGTAGCGGTTGGAGAACGTGGGCCGCTTGCAGCCGAGGTCGTAGTCCGGAGTCAGCTCAGCGCGAAGTTGTGGGTCCCGGATCATCGCGTCTCGGAAGAGTTTGGCTATCCCGGCCGCTCCGAGGTTGAGCAGGTGGAAGAGCCTCTGCCGATGGTGTAACCCGACGAAGATGAAGAATTCGTAGATTGCGTCCGTGATGATGCGGATCGCGCGTTGGGTGAACGGTACGCGAGCGAAGAGACGCTTGGCCCAGGTGGGAAAAACGATGTCGACCTTGGGCACCACCCAAATCGGAGTGCGCTGGTAGACCGTGAGGTCGGCGGCTTGCCGGGCCATTTCTGGAATCAGTTGGACCGCGGTCGCGCCGGTGCCGATGATGCCGATTCGCCGGCCGGTGGGATCGAAGGAGTCATCCCAATCGGCGGTATGGATTACCGTGCCTTCGAAGTCGTGCACGCCAGCGATTTCCGGGGTGTGGGGCTGAGACAGAAAGCCGGTCGCGGTGATCAGGTACCGCGCGGCGAGCGTCTCACCGCCGGCCAGTGCCACCCGCCAGAGGCCGGCCTCCCCGTCCCATCGGGCGCCGTCCACGGCGGCGTTGAATCGGATGTGGCGGCGGATGTCGTACTTGTCGGCAACCTCATCGGCGTACTGCTTGATCTCCGACCCGGTGGAGTACAGCCGCGACCAGTTGGGGTTGGGCTCGAAGAAGTACGAGTAGGTGGTGGTCGGAACATCGACGGTCAGGCCCGGGTAGTGATTGACGTACCAGGTGCCGCCCAGATCGTCCTCGCGATCCAGCAGCACGAAGTTTTCGAACCCCAGCCTCTTGAGCTGGATCGCCGCACCGATTCCCCCGAAACCGGCCCCGACGACGATCGCGTCGAACAGTTGGCCGGTCATGTTTCGACGGTACCTGAGCCGCCACCGCCGATGCCGGTGCGTCGCAGCGCCGCATCGACGGCCAGGCCCGGCACATTCAAACTCGCCGACGTGAGGTCGTGGCGCGCCCCGGTGATCTCAACGATCTCGGTTGGCGCTGCGATCAGCGTGGTGGCGGCGCGCAGTTCGGCGATGCTGCCGAACGGGTCGGCGCTGCCGTGGGTGAACACCGTTGGGACCGTGATCGACCCCAGGTGTGCGGTGCGAAGGCGTTCCGGTTTGCCCGGCGGGTGCAGTGGGTAGGAGAAAAGGGTCAGCTCGTCGGCGATCTCCGGCTGCGAGGCGACCAGCATCGAGGTGAGCCGCCCGCCGTAGGAGTGTCCGCCGGCTATCACCGGCCCGCCGTTGCAGACGTCGACGGCAATGCTGCGCGCGCACGCCAGTGCTTCGGCGACGCCGGTGAGATCGGCTGCAGACCCCGACGGTGGGCCCGTGGGTCGTCGACGGCGGTAGGGCAGGTCGTAGCGGATTGCGAGCCACCCACGCGCGGCCCACTCATCGCAGACGGCGATCAGCAGGGGGGACTCCCGGCTGCCGCCGGCGCCGTGGGTCAACATCACCACCCCCGATGCGGAGCCGGCCGACTGGTGGGCGACACCGCCGATCGACTCGAGGTCGGGGCTCACCCCTGCAACCGGAACAATGCCGATACCGGCCCCAGTCCGTTGCCGATCGGATAGGCCGCTTTAAGGCACTCGGTCACCCAGGACTTTCCGAACCCGACCGCCTCGGGCATCGCAAAGCCGTGAGCCAGCGCGCAGGCGATCGCGGCCGCCATGGTGTCGCCGGCGCCGTGGTCATGGCGGGTGTTCACCCGGGGGGCATCGAAGGTGTGAAAGGTCCCGCCGTCGTAGAGCAGATCGGTGCTGTTCGGCGCGCTGCGCAGGTGGCCCCCCTTGACCAGCACCCACCGCGGGCCGAGTGCGTGCAGAGCGCGGGCCGCGTCGCGTTGGGTGGCGGCATCCACGACGTCGATGCCGACTAGAAGTCGCACCTCATCGAGATTGGGGGTGACGACACTGGCGAGCGGGAACAACTGCGTGCGCAGGGTGTTCAGTGCTGTTGGTTGAAGCAGTGGGTCGCCGTGCATCGAGGCACAGACCGGGTCGACGACGAACGGCACCGTCCGGGCCAACCCGAGATCGCGCCAGCACTGGGCCACGGTCTCGATGATCTGTGCGGAGGCCAGCATCCCGGTCTTGGCCGCCTGAACTCCGATATCGGTGACTACCGCCTCGATCTGACCCCTGACGGTATCGGCCGGGATCTCGAGAATGCCGTCCACTCCGAGCGAGTTCTGGACCGTTACCGCCGACACCGCAACCAGCGAGTGCACACCGAGCAGCGCGAAGGTTCGCAAGTCGGCCTGCATTCCCGCGGCCCCGCCGGAGTCCGATCCGGCGATGGTGAGCACCCGCGGCGGGGTAGTGCCGGGGGGCGTCAACGCTAAAAAGTCCACGGTGCCTTCCTCTTAACCCCTCACGGTAACAGCGGGTAGCTTTGATGTTCATGCCTGTGACCAACCGCCAGATCATCCTGCGCCGGCGACCACGCGGGCTCCTAGGCCCGGCGGACACCGAGACCATCACAACCGCCGCCCCCCCGGTAGCAGACGGGGAGGCGCTGCTTCGCGTCACCTACATCGGCTTGGACGCCGCCGTGCGCACCTGGCTCAACGACCAGCCCGGTTATCTGCCGCCGGTTGCACTTGGGGAGGTGATCCGGTCCGCCGGAATCGGTGAGGTGGTCGAATCACGTTGTGGTGCCTACAAGGTCGGCGATATCGTCACCACACTCACCGGTTTCCAAGAGTATGCGCTTATCCGTGATGACGTGTTCAGCACGCTCATCTCCGGTGAGACAGATCAGGTCGCGATCATGTCGATCTACGGATCAAGCGGTTCCACGGCGTACTTCGGGATGACCGATATCGGCCGTCCGCAGCCCGGCGAGACCGTGGTGGTCTCCGCCGCCGCGGGCGCAACCGGTTCGATCGCGGGGCAGATCGCCAAAATCGCCGGGGCTCGCGTGATCGGCATCGCCGGCGGGCCGCAGAAGTGCGGTGTCGTGGTGGAGGAGTTCGGGTTCCACGCCTGCATCGACTACCGGAATGAGGATCTGTCCGCGGCGCTCAAGTCGCATTGCCCGAAAGGTGTCAACGTCTACTTCGACAATGTTGGCGGCCCGATCCTCGACGCCGTGCTCGGCCGGCTCGCGCCGAGGGCCCGGGTAGCGCTGTGCGGGGTGATCTCCAGTTACCTGACCGGCGATCACCCCGGGCCGTCCAACTATGTCAACCTGCTCGCTAGGTCTGCGAGCATGCAGGGGTTTAATACGCTGGATATGTGGGATCGCTTCGACGAGGCCTATGCCGCACTTCGCCGGTGGGAGCACGAGGGTGCGCTGCGACATCGGGAGACCATTTTCGACGGTCTTGACTCCTGCGTTGATGCACTCAACGGACTCTTCACCGGGGCCAACATCGGCAAGATGCTGGTTCGGCTCAGCTGAGGCTCAACTGATGTCGATGAAGACCGGGGCGTGGTCACTCGGCGACCCGATTCGGTTCTTGCCGCTCTTGCGTTCGTCGCGGACGATCTCGGCGTTGACCACCTGGGGCGCCAGCGCGGGCGATGCCAGGATGAAGTCGATCCGCATGCCCTGGCGTTTGGGAAAGCGCAATTGGGTGTAATCCCAGTAGGTGTACACCTGCGGTCCCGGCGCAAACGGGCGCACCACGTCGGTGAATGTTGTCGCGATCGCATCGAACGCCTCGCGTTCAGGTTCGGTCACATGGGTGCTGTCGCGGAAGACATCGATATCCCATACATCTTCATCCCTGGGTGCGATATTCCAATCGCCAACCAGGGCGATCCGGGCCGTGGGCTCACGGGCCATCCACGAGCTAGCGCAATCATGCAGTGCGGCAAGCCAATCCAACTTGTAGCGATAGTGTGGATCGTGGATGTTCCTGCCGTTGGGCACATAGAGGCTCCACACCCGAACTCCTGCGCAAGTCGCACCCAGCGCGCGCGCCTCGGTCTTGGGGATCGATTGATCCTTACCCCAGGCCGGCTGCCCCTCGAAACCGACCGCGACGTCCTCAAGCCCGACCCTCGAGGCGATAGCCACCCCGTTCCACTGGTCATACCCGTAGTGAGCAACCTCGTAACCGGCTGCGACGAAAGGCATCGCCGGAAACTGGTCGTCGGCGCACTTGGTCTCCTGCATTGCCAACACATCGACGTCAGCACGGACCAGCCAATCCACCACGCGGTCCACCCGGGTGCGAATCGAGTTCACGTTCCAGGTGGCCACCCGCAACACGGACATGCCCCACAGATTAGCGGGGTAGCAGCACGCGTGCGTCGAGGTAGCGGAGGTGGTGATGCAACCGGAAGCCCAGCGAGCCGTACAACGCGATCGCAGCATGGTTGTCGTCGAGGACCTGGACGTAGGCCCGCCGGGCGCCGCGATCGGCGCCCCAGGCCTGCAACGTCTCGCACACCACTCGGCCGTGGCCGGCCCGCCGTTGCGCGTCGGCGACGTGAACCGCCGAGATCCCCAGCCAGGTGGTGCCGTCGGGAGCGCAGGTGATCGCGCCCCGCCCCCCGGCCGCGCCGGCGATCGACGCGAACGTCACCTCGCCGTCGATGACGGCCGTCAGGACCTCCTCGGGAACCCCCAGACGGTAGCCGTTGAGCCACGCCGCATCCGGTCGATTCCGCAGGGTGGTGGCCACGACCAGCCCGGCCGGGTCAATGTCACGAACCATCACCCGGGTTCGCTTGACGCCCGCGGCGCGGACTCTGACAAGTCGATCCGGCAATGCCAGCCACGGTGTCAGCCCGCGCTCGCCGTACCAGCTGACAATATCGTCAAGATCGGCGATCGCGGCCGAGAAATCCAGTGGCACGGCGGAATTCGCTCTGCTGGTATGCCCGCCTGCGGCTCTCAAAAGCCAGCCGCGGTGCCAGTGGTGTTGGGTTCCCGGCCACGCCAATGCTGCGGCGTGCTCGAGCGCTCGGATCTCGGAAGCGCGCACCACGGTATGACTCAGTTCGCGCACCGCGACCACGTCGTCAGGTGAGATGAACACCGGGCCGGATGATTTCGTGTGCACTTCGATCCGCGGTGCCACGGCGCGGAGGTACCCGATGACATCGGTGTGGGCACCGCCGACGCGATAACGGATGCTGACCCGGCTGCCCAGCGACGGCCACGGCGGCATCGGGTCAGTGCCCGAAGGGGTCGGGTTCGGCGCCGGGCAGCCACGACAACCCGGGAACACCCCAACCATGGGATTTGACCGCGCGCTTGGCACTGCGAGCATGTCGGCCGATCAACGTATCCACGTAGAGGAGTCCGTCGAGATGACCGGTTTCGTGCTGCAACATCCGGGCAAAAAGTCCGGTTCCCTCCACGCTCACCGGTGTGCCGTCGCCGTCCAGACCACTGACTCGGGCCCACCCCGCACGACCACACGGAAACGATTCGCCCGGCACGGAGAGGCAGCCCTCGTCGTCGGTCTCCGGGTCGGGCATCGTCTCGGGAATCTCGGAGGTCTCCAGGATGGGATTGACCACCACCCCGCGGTGATAGGTGGGCTTGCCGCGCTCCTCGGCGCAGTCGTAGACGAACACCCGCAAACCCACACCGATCTGGTTGGCCGCCAAACCGACTCCGTTCGCGGCGTCCATGGTGTCGTACATGTCGGTGATCAGCAGGACCACGTCCGGCGGCAGTGAACCGTCGGCTAAGACAGTTACCGGACTGGTCGCGGTGTGCAGGACAGGATCGCCGAGGATCACGATGGGTCGGACTGCCATGGTGGGCTAGCTTAAAGTGAGCCGACGCGCGGGGTTCGGTGCCGTATGTAAGAACATGTGCGTGGTTCAATGTCGAGCGAACCACACCGATGTCATCTCAATGTCATCCCACGTATCGGAAAGGGCCGACGGATCTTTATGGACGGCGCCACGGCACGGGCTGAGCAATCGGTTGACGAGGCCGAACTGCCAGATGGCCTGACCCGCCGGGAATACGACATCCTCGCCTTCGAGCGCCAATGGTGGAAGTACGCCGGGGCCAAGGAGGAAGCGGTCAAGGATCTCTTCTCGATGTCGGCGACGCGTTACTACCAGGTGCTCAACGCCCTGGTCGACCGTCCCGAGGCGTTGGCGGCCGATCCGATGCTGGTCAAGCGGCTCCGCCGGTTACGGGCCAGTCGGCAGAAAGCCAGGGCCGCACGGCGGCTGGGCTTCGAGTTCCCCTGACGGTGTCGGCGTGGCCGGTCGTCGGTCGGACCCGGTTACAGTGACCCCGATGAACGAGCGCGCGCCCGAATCCTCCGGGCTTCCCCTCCGCGCCATGGTGATGGTGCTGTTGTTCCTCGGCCTGATCTTCGCGTTGGTCGGTTTCCAGGCGATGACGTCGGGCAGTCGGTCCGCCGACCCGCCGACGCGGGCCCTGGCCACCACCACTGCCACGACGCCCGAGGCACCCAGGGCCGAAGTGCGGGTCTACAGCGTCACCGACGATGAGGCCGCGGCCGGCCGGGTCTCGGACCGGTTGAAGGAAGCGGGCTACAACGTCACCGCCGCGGCGACCACCACGGTGGCCGCGCCGCCCGTCACCACGGTGTACTTCGGCGCCGGCGACGGTGAACAAGCGGCGGCCGAGTCCATCGGCACCGTGCTCGAAGCGCCGGTGGAAGCGCGCCTACCCGAAATTACCGACGAGGCTCCCGGCGTCATCGTGCTGGTGACAGGTTAGGCTCCTAGCATGGTCTCGCCCCTCAATTCGCTGAAGCCCGCGGCCGTCATGCTGGCCGTCCCCGTCGTCTTGCTGAGCGCCTGTGCGCCCAACGAACCCGTGGCAACTCAACCCGGGACGATTCCGCCGGTGTGGACCGGTTCGCCCGCTCCGGCCGCGATGGCCGAGGGCCACAGTTCGATGGGGCCCAGTTCGATGGGGCCCGGTTCGATGGGGCCCGGTTCGATGCCGAGGGCGGCGGTGGCCGCCGAAACCCTCACCGCGCAGATCAACTCCGCCGACGGGACCCAGGTCGCCGCGGCGACCATCGAGTTCACCGACGACGATGCCTTCGCGACCATCACTGTGCAGACCGTCGCACCGGGTCTTCTGAGCCCCGGCATGCACGGCATGCACATCCATGCCGTCGGCAAATGCGAGGTGAACTCGGTCGGGCCCGCGGGCGGCGCGCCCGGCGACTTCCTTTCCGCCGGTGGACATTTGCAGGCCGGCGGTTCCGCCGCGCACCCGGAACACGGCGGCGATCTGAGTTCGTTGCAGGTGCGTGGCGACGGAAGTGCGATGTTGGTCACCACATCGAACGCATTCGACCGGGCGGACCTGCTCGATGGCGCCGGAACGACGATCATCATCCACGAGAGCGCGGACAACTTCGCGAACATTCCCCCCGACCGCTATCAGCAGATCGACGGCGGCGCGCCCGGGCCAGACGACGTCACGCTGGCCACCGGTGACTCCGGCAAGCGGGTCGCCTGCGGTGTCATCAACGCCGGCTAGGATCGACTTCTCCGGCTCTGAGCGCCCGACGCTCGGCGTCGAGTGGGAGTTCGCGCTCGTCGACGCACACACCCGTGACTTGAACAACGAGGCCGCGGCGGTGATCGCTGAGATCGGCGAAACCCCGCGGGTCCACAAGGAATTGCTTCGCAACACCATCGAGGTTGTCACGGGGGTTTGCGATACCGTCGCCGAAGCGATGGCTGACCTACGGTCCACTCTGACCTCGACACGGGCGGTCGTCGAGGATCGCGGTATGGAACTGTTCTGTGCGGGTACCCACCCGTTCGCCCAGTGGTCGGCCCAGGAACTCACCGACGGCCCGCGCTATGCGGAACTGATCAATCGCACTCAGTGGTGGGGTCGGCAGATGCTGATCTGGGGTGTGCATGTGCACGTCGGAATCTCCTCGGCCCACAAGGTCATGCCGATCATCTCCTCGCTGCTCAATCAGTACCCGCATCTGCTGGCGCTGTCAGCGTCCTCGCCCTACTGGTCGGGCCAGGACACCGGTTACGCGAGCAACCGGGCCATGATGTTCCAGCAACTGCCGACGGCCGGACTGCCATTTCAGTTCCGGTCGTGGCGGCAGTTCGAGAGCTTCGTGCACGACCAGAAGACCACCGGCATCATCGACCATGTCAATGAGATCCGCTGGGATATCAGGCCGTCGCCGCAATTGGGAACGGTCGAGATACGGGTTTTCGACGGGGTGTCCAACCTGCGCGAGTTGTCCGCGTTGGTGGCACTGACGCACTGTCTGGTCGTGGATCTGGATCGTCGCCTCGATGCCGGTGAGCAGCTTCCGATGATGCCGCCCTGGCACGTGCAGGAGAACAAGTGGCGCGCTGCTCGCTATGGTCTGGATGCGATCATCATCCTCGACGCCGAAAGTAACGAGCGCCCGTTGATCGAGGATCTGCACGATCTGCTCGACCGGCTCACGCCGGTAGCCGAGTCGTTGCACTGCGGTGATGAACTGGCTGCGGTCGCCGATATTCCGCGCCTGGGTGCGTCGTATCAGCGGCAGCGTCGGGTCGCGGAGGCACGTGGCGGGGACCTGTGCGCGGTGGTTGACGCGCTCGTGAGCGAACTGGACATCGAGGAGTAGCGCATGACGCGAGACCGACGCGCGACCATCGCCGTGCTGGCGACGGTGGCGGTTCTGACCGTGGGCGGCTGCAGTGCGGCGGTCACCGGTACACCGGTGGCCACTCCGGGGGAGGCTGGAAAAGCCGCGGCCGGAGCGGCGCTGGCATCCACCACCTGCCGTGAGTACACCGAGATGAATACCGCCGCCCGCCGCGAGGTCATCGCTGCGATCGGAGCCGATGGCAACGAACTGGTCGCGACCAACCCGGACCTGTGGGCCGGTGTGGCGGCGGCGTTGTGTACCTTCGCCGCGCCGAGTGCGCCGGTGCGCGATGTCGTCACCGGCGGTATCCGGTAACGCGATGACCGCCATGTTTCCGCTGCAGTCGGCATTGCTGCCTGGTGAGACGTTGCCGCTGAACATCTTCGAGCCCCGGTATGCGCAATTGGTGCGAGACTGCGTGGCTCTGCCGGATCCGGCATTCGGGGTCGTGCTGATCAGCCGCGGCCAAGAGGTCGGTGGCGGTGATACCCGCAGCGAGGTCGGGGCGCTGGCTCACATCACCGAGTACGCCGATCTCGGTGACGACCAGTATCAGCTACTGGCCTCGGTGGGGGAGCGGATCCGGATCGTGGACTGGTTGCCCGACGACCCCTACCCGCGTGCGGTCGTGCAGGCGTGGCCCGACGAGCCCGGCCCGGCGGTTGGCCCGGAGCGGATCTCGCTGATCGTCGATGCGATCCTCGCGCTGTTCGGGCGGGTGATCGAGGCCAGGGGCGGCACGCTGCGATCCGACGCGCTGGCGGTCGACGAAGACATCGCCGACGATCCGTCCCGGCACGTTTACGCCCTTGCCGCCCGGGTGCCAATGGGCCAGGCCGACCGTTACGCGGTGCTGGCCGCGCCGACCCTTGCCGAACGGATCGCCGTGCTCACCGATGCGATCGAGACGGTCACCGCGATGGTCGAGTTCCAGTTGTCCGGAGAGCAGTAGAACCCGTCCCGCGATCAGCGGTTGGTGGCGAACTCGCGTAGTGACTCGATCTGCGCCGGGTCGAGGGACGGTCGGACGTTTTCGCGGGCCGTGGCGAGATCCGCCGCGGTGACGTCGGCAGCGTCGATCGAGCGACGCATCGCGGTCAGTGCGGCCTCTCGAAGCAACGCCACGCAGTCCGCCGCGCTGTAGCCGTCCAGATCGGCGGCCAGCTCGTCGAGGTCGACCTCGGCACTCAACGGCACCGATTTCCCGGCCGTCCGCAATATCTCGCGTCGGGCGGCCGCATCGGGCGGTTGAACGAACACGAGGCGCTCAAGTCGGCCCGGCCGCAGCAGTGCTGGATCGATGAGCTCGGGACGGTTGGTGGCGCCCAGTACCACCACGTCGCGCAGCGGCTCAATGCCATCCATCTCGGTCAGCAGCGCGGCCACGACGCGATCGGTGACGCCGGAGTCAAAACTCTGCCCACGCCGTGGTGCCAGTGCGTCGATCTCGTCGAGGAAAATCAACGACGGTGCCGAATCCCTTGCCCGGCGGAACAATTCCCGCACTGCCTTTTCGGAGGAACCCACCCACTTGTCCATCAGTTCGGCGCCCTTCACGGCGTGCACGCTGAGCCGGCCCGAACTGGCCAGTGCCCGCACGACGAATGTCTTGCCGACTCCGGGTGGGCCATAGAGCAGCACCCCCCGCGGCGGATCCACGCCGAGTCGGGCGAAGGTGTCGGGGTGCTGAAGCGGCCACAGCACGGCCTCGGTGAGTGCCTGCTTGGTCTCGATCATGTCGCCGACGTCATCGAGGGTCACCGAGCCGACCGACAACTCCTCGGTATTTGACCTCGACAGTGGCCGGATCACGGTTAGCGCACCGGTAAAATCCTCCTGCGTCAGGGCCGGCGGCTTGCCGTCCTCACTGGCCCGCGCTGCGGCACGCAGGGCCGCCTCGCGGACCAGTGCGGCCAGATCGGCGCGAACGAATCCTGGAGTGCGGTCGGCGATCTCGTCCAGTGCGAGTTCCTCTGCCGGGACCTCTCGCAGCAGCACCTCCAGTAGTGCCTTGCGGGTGGCGCCATCGGGAAGACTCAGGCCCAGCTCACGATCGCAAAGGTCCGGTGCCCGCAGCCTGGGATCCACCACATCTGGTGCCTGCGACGTGACGATCAGCGCCACGCCCGGCGCGGCGACCGCCTTCTTGAGTTCGGCCAGGATCATGGTGGCCACTGGTTCGGGCGGTTCCGGAAGCAGCGCGTCGATGTCGGTGACCAACAACACGCCGCCGCCATTGATCACGTCGGCGACCCCGCGGGCGACCCCCTGGTGACGCTCCGTCGCCGCCAGGGCGCCGGTGTCCGGGCCGTCGAGGTCGATCAGCCGCCGGCCCGCACAGACGGCGCGTACCAGTCGGGCCTTTCCGACTCCGGCCGGACCGGTGATCAAGACGCCGAGATTTGGCTTTGCGCCGAGCTTCTCCAGCAGTGCGGGTTCGTCCAGAGCAAGCTTGAGCCACTCGGTGAGCCGGCCGGCCGCGACGTGCTGGCCCTTGAGATCGTCGATACTGACCGGTGGCTCGGCGGGCCACTGTGTCGGCGGGCTGACGGCGACGGTGGAAACCGGACTCACCTCGCCCCCCGCACCCCAGGTGACTGATGAATTTGGCTGGACCGAGACCGGTCCGACAGGATCAGTCCCGGTCACGGTCAACAGTTCCGAGGTCCAGGTGATCCCGACGGCGGCGGTCAGTGCCGAACTCGCCTCCGAGTTGGAGGTGCCCGGGCCGAGGTCGCGCGGCAGCAGTGACACGGTGTCCCCGACCGTGAGCACCTTGCCGAGCAGCGCCTGGCGCAGGGTCGCCGACGGCACCGACCGGGTGGCCAGCGCCGAACCGCTCAGGGTCACCGACCGTGCGCCGTAGACCGTCACCGGCGCAACCAGCACGCCGGCATCCTCACGTAGGCCGGCGTTGGACAGGGTCACGTCGTCGAGTAGTGCCGTTCCGGTGGGTGTGCCGGCCGGGGCGATACCCGCGACGGCGGCCGTCGTGCGGGATCCGGTAAGTGAAACCGCATCCCATTCCCGAATGCTCAGTGCTGCAATGACTTCTGGGTGCAGTCTGACGACGCCGCGACGGGAGTCGAGTGCCGCGGTATTGAGTCGGGCGGTTAGTGTCAGGCTCGTGGGACGCCCGGGCCTGCCGGCCATCAATTCGGATGCATCGGACACCGGTTCAGCCTCCTGGCTTACGTAGGCCCAGCCGGGCCGCCGATCGTGGTTTGGGGTGCCCGGCGTTTCTGGCCGCGCGTCGGGCGGCGCGGCGCTGCCGGGGTTTGTCCTCCCAGGCCTCCGGGTGCGCGGCGGCCCAGCGCTGGCTGCGGATCGTGAACGGGATGATCAGCAGGTAACCCGCGATGATCAGCAGTACCAGCACGTAGGGGAACAGCAGCAGCCCCGCGGCGACGGCGGCGATCAGGACCAGCAGGATCGGTGCGGCGTTGGCCGGTACCGACACCGACTTGAGGGCCAGGGTGGGCACCCGGCTGACCAGCAGTACTGAGTTGGCCGCCAGCCACAGACATACGAACCACGTCGAGGTCCACCAGCCCTGGCCGTACTGCAGCATCGCCGCCAACGGCCCGATCACGCCGACGGCGCCGCACGGCGCGGGCATCCCCACGAAGTACTGCCGGGTGTAGGCCGGACGGGTGTCATCGTCGAGCAGGGTGTTGAACCGGGCCAACCGCAGCACGATGCAGACCGCGTAGAGCAGGACGAAAATCCAGCCGATCGGCGAGGTCGGTAGCAGGGTGATGTAGACGACCAGGGCCGGTGCGACGCCGAAGTTGACCGCGTCGGCCAGCGAGTCGATCTCGGCACCCATCGGGGATTGGGCGTGGAGCGCACGGGCGATGCCGCCGTCGATGCCGTCGAGTATCGCCGCGGCCCCGATCAGGGCCAGCGCGACGTGCGGACGTCCGTCGAGGGCGAACTTGATCGACGTCAGTCCCGCACAGATCGCCAGCACCGTGGTGGCGCTGGGCAGGATGCGGAGGCCCCGGTTGGATTGAGTCCGGGGGCCGGACGCAGGAAGCGGTGTCGTCATGACTGTCGGGCCGGGCCGGGCAGTTGGGCCAACACGGTCTCCCCGGCCAGGGTTCGCTGCCCCGACTCGATGAGCACCTCAGAACCCGCCGGCAAATAGGTGTCCAGCCGGGATCCGTACCGGATCAGCCCGTAGGTGTCCCCGATCCCCACGGTCTCGCCGACCTGCAGATCGCAGACGATGCGGCGAGCGATCAAGCCGGCGATCTGCACCACCACCACGTGTAATCCCTCCGGCGTGCGGATGAGCACGCTATTTCGTTCATTGTCCGTACTGGCGGCCGGCACGTCGGCGGAATGGAAGCGGCCGTTGCGGTGCACCACCGCGAGTACCTCACCGCCGATCGGAATGCGCTGCGTGTGGGCGTCCAGCAGGGACAGGAAGATGCTGATCCGGACGACCGGATCGGAGCCGATGCCGAGTTCCGGCGGTGGTGGCACGCTCTCGACCAGGCAGACTCGGCCGTCGGCGGGCGCGACGATAACGCCGGTGCGGTGCGGTGGAGTCCGGGCCGGATGCCGGAAGAAGGCCGCATTGGCGCCGGCCGCTGCTAGGCCGGCCCGGCGGGCCCAGCGGTGGTTGCGGCCGAGGGCGGCCACGATGAGTCCGGCGGAGACGAACGGCAGGCCGGCCGGGTGCACGGGCGGGATCGAGGATCGCAGAATGCCCACCAGTCGCTGCGGTCCTGACGTCACGGTGTCGTCCGCTGAGCGGGGGCGTCGGGCCACGGTTAGTGATCCTACGGGCGGACGTCGGCGGTCAAATCCGTGGAGAGGTCCCACAGTTCCACCCGATCGCCGGCATCGAGTGCGGTGACCTCGGCGGCGATGTCGAGCAGGCAGTTGGCCGACGCCAGCCAGCGCAGGTGATGGGAGGCGGGCGGACCGTAGCTGAGGACGATTCCGGTGTCAGGGTCGTAGACGCCGCGGCGGAACTGACGTTTACCGGCCGGTGAGGTGATGGGCTCGGCCAGCACGCCGAAGCGAAGCGGCCGGTTCGGCTGCGGGAAACCCATCGCGGCGCGCAGCGCCGGACGGATCAAGACCTCGAAGGACACCAGCGCGCTGACCGGGTTGCCGGGCAGCGTCACGATGGCGGTGTCGTGGACCGTTCCCGCGCCCTGCGGCATCCCGGGCTGCATCGCGACCTTGATGAACTCCACCCGCCCGTCGTCGCCTTCGAGTGCGTCCTTGACCACCTCGTAGGCGCCCGCGCTGATCCCGCCGGAGGTGATGATCAGATCGGCGCGGTCGGCGTAGGAGTCGAGCATCGCCGTGAACCGTTCGATGTCGTCGTCGCAGGTGAGTACCGCCACCACCTCGGCGCCGGCCTCCTGTGCGGCCGCAGCGAGCATGATCGCATTGGACTCGTAGATCTGTCCGGGCAGCAGTGCGGCCCCGGGCGCCACCAGTTCCGAACCGGTGGAGATCACCAACACCCGCTGGCGTCCGATGACCGGGAGTTCCCCGAGCCCGAGGGCTGCCACCAAACCCAGCACGGCCGGCGTCACGACGCGGCCGGCGTCGAGCACCCTGGTGCCGACAGCGACGTCCTCACCAGCCCGGCGGATGTGCTGTCCGGGCGTCGCGCTCGCCGAGATCGTGACCGTGTCGACTCTGCCGTCGGTGCGCTCAACCGGAACCACCGCCGTCGCACCGGGGGGCATCGGGGCACCGGTCATGATCCGGTGCGCTGTTCCCGGCACCAGGATGGGGGAGTCGATGCGACCCGCCGGGATATCCTCGGCCACCACCAGTTTGACCGGCTCAGAGGCGCTGGCCCCGGCGACATCCTCGACCCGTACCGCGTAGCCGTCCATCGCGGAGTTGTCGAAGACCGGCAGGGACAGTCCGGCGATGACGTCGTCGGCCAACACCAGGCCCAGCGCGTCGGCCAACGGCGCGCCACCGGCCTGCCGCGGTGAGATCAGCCGGGCGATGACACGCTGGTGCTCCTCGACGCTACGCATCCGACCCCTTCATTCGACCCCCGCATTCGACCCCCGCATCCGACCCCCGCCGCTACACCGGATAGGTGACGCCGGTGAGCTTCTCGGACACCGACCACAGCCGTTCCTGCACGGCCTTGTCATTGGACTGCGCGTTGGAGGTGACCAGGACCGGGTAGCCGCGCAGTTCCTTGAATCCGTCCGGACCGTAGTACTGCCCGCCGCGCACGGCAGGATCGGTGGCAGCTCGCAGGGTCGGCAGTGCGCCGAGTTCGGAGGTATTCAGCAGTCGGCCGGACAGCCAACTGACACCGGGCAGGCTGGCTCCGGGGACGTGGCGCACCAGTTCGGTGGCCGCGACGCCGGGATGGGCGGCCACTGCGATGGTCTTGGCTCCGTTCGTCTTTGCGGCCGCTGCCAACCGGCGCTGAAGGTCGTAGGTGAACATCAGGTTGGCCAGTTTGGACTGGCCGTAGGCGGCCACCCGGTCATAGCGGCGGCTCTCCCACTGGAGGTCGTCGAAGTCGATCTTGGCCCGGATGTTGTGCGCGATGCTCGCCACCGCGACCACCCGTGAACCCTCCACGTTGAGCATGTTGTCCAGCAGCAATCCGGTGAGGGCGAAATGGCCCAGGTGATTGGTGCCGAACTGCAGTTCGAATCCGTCTGCGGTGGCCTGCTTCGGCGGGTACATCACCCCGGCATTGTTGATCAGTAGGTCGATCCGCGGGTAGGCGTCTCCTAGTTCGGCGGCAGCCGTGCGCACCGAGGCTAGCGAGCCCAGATCCAGTTTGTGCACCGTCACCTCTGCGCCCGCGGACAACCCCCGGATGCGGGCGGCTGCCTGTTCACCCTTGGCGGTATCGCGTACCGCCAGTATCACCCGGGCCCCGCGGGCCGCTAGCACCCGCGCGGTGTCATAGCCCAGGCCGGTGTTGGAGCCCGTGACGATCGCCACCCGACCGCTCTCATCGGGAACGTCTTTCTCATTCCAAGTCATGGGTACGAACATACGCACCCTCCCGGTGGGCCTAATCTCTGCACATGGCCGTCGGCGGGGTGCTGTTCGACATCGACGGAGTTCTGGTGACGTCCTGGCGGCCCATTGACGGTGCCGCCCAGGCGGTGCGGGCCCTCGACGAGCATCGGGTCGCACGTTCGTACCTCACCAACACCACGACCCTGACCCGCGCGCAGATCGCCGCCGCGCTGTCAGCCGCCGGGATGACCGTGCGCCCCGATGAGGTGATCACCGCCGCGTCACTGACCGCAGACCATGTCCGAGCGAATTATCCCGGTGCGCGCTGCTTTCTGGTCAACAGCGGCGATATCACGGCCGACATGCCAGGCGTGGACATCATCAGCGACCCGGTACCTGGCGAGATGCCGGATGTGATCCTGCTCGGCGGCGCCGGAAGGGAATACGACCACCGGACGCTGAGCCTGGTTTATGAATGGATGACGCGCGGGGTACCGGTGGTGGCGATGCACCGCAGCGCCGCCTGGGAGACCGATGAAGGCCTGCGGGTTGACACCGGGATGTATGTGATCGGATTGGAAGGGGCGTCGGGGCGCCCGGTGACTGCGGTCGGCAAGCCCGCACCGGCGGGCTTCCTGGCGGCCGCCGCTCGACTCGGCGTGGATCCCGAGGAGATGTTCATGGTCGGCGATGATCTCAACAACGATGTCCTGGCGGCTCAGGTGGTCGGAATGACGGGTGTGTTGGTTCGCACCGGCAAGTTCCGCCAAGAGGCCGTGGATCGTTGGGCCGCTGATCAATTCGCGATGCAGCCCGATCACGTCATCGACTCGGTAGCCGGCCTGCCCGGGCTGCTGGGGTTGTAGCGGCCGGCGCGACGTTCACGGGCTCCGCCAGGTGCGGAGATTTTCGATGCGCTTGGCCAATTGCTCACCGTTGGCGGCCGCGACCGCCGGACCGCCGCACACCCGGCGCAACTCATTGTGAATCCAGCCGTGGGACTTGCCGGTGCGATGGTGAATCGCCGAGACCAGGGTATTGAGTTCGCGGCGTAGAACCCGCAGTTGACCGTGGGTGGACACCGGTGCGGGTAGTCCCGCCGCAGAGCGCGTCGCGAGTTGCTCGTTTTGGCGGCGGCGTAACAGGTCTCGCATCTGAGCGGTGTCGAGTAGGCCGGGAATGCCCAGATAGTCAGCCTCCTCGTCACTGCCGGCCGGCGTCGCGGTACCGAACGACGAGCCGTCGAAGATGACCTGATCGAGTTCGGCGTCGGCGCCGAGAAACTCAAAGCCGTTGTCGGCCGCGCAGGGCTCGCTGCGACGGGGTTCGGCCAGGTCCTCGAAACCCAGTGACTCGCGGTGCGGCTTGCCCAGCACATGATTGCGTTGCGCCTCGAGTTCGCTGGCCAATTGCAGCAGCGACGGCACCGACGGCAGGAAGATGCTCGCCGTCTCCCCGGCCGTCCGAGAGCGCACGAACCGACCGATCGCCTGGGCGAAGAACAGCGGCGTGGATGCACTGGTGGCGTAGACGCCGACCGCCAGTCGGGGCACGTCCACTCCCTCGGAGACCATCCGCACCGCCACCAGCCAGCGACTCGAGCCGGTGGTGAACTCGTCGATCCGCGCCGAGGATCCTGGATCATCGGAGAGCACCAACGTCGGCGTCTCGCCGGTGATGGTCGTAAGCAACGCGGCGTAGGCCCGGGCGGAGGTCTGGTCGGAGGCGATCACCATGGCGCCGGCATCCGGCATTCCGCCGTCGCGCAGTTGGCTCAACCGGGTGTCGGCGGCACTGAAAACCGCAGGCATCCACTCACCTTCGGGATCCAGTGCCGTCCGCCAGGCCCGCGCCGTCTGCTCGACGCTCAGTGGCTCACCGAGTCGGGCGGCGAACTCCTCGCCGGCGTTGTTACGCCAGCGGGCCTCCCCGGAGTAGGCCAGGAAGATCACCGGGCGCACCACCCCGTCGGCCAGGGCTTCGGAGTAGCCGTAGGTGTGGTCGGCCGTCGAGCGCAACAGGCCCTGCTCGTCGGGGGAGTAGGTGACGAATGGGATCGCACTGTCGTCGCTGCGGAACGGGGTTCCGGTGAGTCCGAGCCGACGGGTCGCGTCGGCGAAGGCCTCTCGGATGCCCTCGCCCCAGCTTTTGGCGTCGCCCCCGTGGTGAATCTCGTCGAAGATCACGAACGTTCGCCGGTTCTCGGTGCGCACCCGGTGCCGCATCGGATGGCTGGCGACCTGGGCATAGGTGACCACGACGCCGTGGTAGTCGTCCGATGTGGTGGCGTTGGAATTGGAAAAACGCGGATCCAACGAGATTCCGGCGGTCGCGGCGGCCGCCGCCCACTGGATCTTGAGGTGTTCGGTGGGCACCACGACGGTGATTCGCTCCACGGTGCCGTCGGCGAGTCCCTCGGCGGCGACCCGCAGGGCGAACGCCGTTTTGCCTGCTCCCGGGGTGGCGACCAGTAAAAAGTCCCGGGGCTTGGCGGTCAGATAACGCACCAGAGCCCGCCGTTGCCAGCCCCGCATCACCCGGGTGGCGGGTGCCTCGACTGCCTGCACCCGCGGCCCTCACTTTCAGATCGAGACGGACTCTAATGCAACCCGATCCGGTGGACCGCGCCGCGGACGCGTGTCGAGGAGGGGGCACACCGTCGGTGAACAATCTTGCACTCGGCATGGTCGAGTGCTAAGAATGAGGTTGGCACTCACGACCGGTGAGTGCTAGGTCGGGACGGTGAGACCGCAGTCCGAACACAACTGCAGTCGTCCGTCGCGGGCACTGGGCCCGACCCAAGAACGTGTCACCGCCTAATCGGAGGAATCACCTCGCAATGTCCAAGATAATTGCGTACGACGAAGAGGCCCGCCGCGGCCTTGAGCGGGGCCTCAATGCCCTCGCTGACGCGGTCAAGGTCACGTTGGGCCCCAAGGGTCGCAACGTCGTTCTTGAGAAGAAGTGGGGCGCCCCCACGATCACCAACGACGGTGTCTCCATCGCCAAGGAGATCGAGCTCGAGGATCCGTACGAGAAGATTGGCGCCGAGCTGGTCAAAGAGGTCGCCAAGAAGACCGACGACGTCGCCGGCGACGGCACCACCACCGCCACCGTGTTGGCCCAGGCCCTGGTTCGCGAGGGTTTGCGCAACGTCGCGGCCGGTGCCAACCCGCTCGGACTCAAGCGCGGCATCGAGAAGGCCGTGGAGAAGATCACCGAGACGCTGCTGAAGTCGGCCAAGGAGGTCGAGACCAAGGAGCAGATCGCGGCGACCGCGGGCATCTCCGCCGGTGACCAGACCATCGGCGACTTGATCGCCGAGGCCATGGACAAGGTCGGCAACGAGGGCGTCATCACCGTCGAGGAGTCCAACACCTTCGGACTGCAGCTCGAGCTCACCGAGGGTATGCGCTTCGACAAGGGGTACATCTCGGGATACTTCGTCACCGATCCCGAGCGGCAGGAAGCCATCCTGGAGGACCCCTACATCCTGCTGGTCAGCTCGAAGATCTCCACGGTCAAGGATCTGCTACCCCTGCTGGAGAAGGTCATTCAGTCGGGTAAGCCGCTGCTGATCATCGCCGAGGACGTCGAGGGCGAGGCGTTGTCCACCCTGGTCGTCAACAAGATCCGCGGCACCTTCAAGTCCGTCGCCGTCAAGGCCCCGGGTTTCGGAGACCGTCGCAAGGCGATGCTGCAGGACATGGCCATCCTCACCGGTGGTCAGGTCGTCAGCGAGGAGGTCGGGCTCTCGTTGGAGACCGCCGACATCTCACTGCTCGGTCAGGCCCGCAAGATCGTGGTCACCAAGGACGAGACCACCATCGTCGAGGGTTCCGGTGACTCGGAGGCCATCGCCGGCCGCGTCGCCCAGATCCGCAGCGAGATCGAGAACAGCGACTCGGACTACGACCGCGAGAAGCTGCAGGAGCGCCTGGCCAAGTTGGCCGGCGGTGTTGCGGTGATCAAGGCCGGCGCTGCCACTGAGGTCGAACTCAAGGAGCGCAAGCACCGCATCGAAGACGCGGTGCGCAATGCCAAGGCGGCCGTCGAAGAGGGCATCGTCGCCGGCGGTGGCGTAGCTCTGCTGCAGGCGGCCCCGGCGCTCGATGAGCTCACGCTCGTCGGCGACGAGGCCACCGGTGCCAACATCGTGCGCGTCGCGCTCGAGGCACCGCTGAAGCAGATCGCTTTCAACGCCGGCCTGGAGCCGGGCGTTGTCGCCGAGAAGGTGCGCAACTCCCCGTCCGGAACCGGCCTGAATGCCGCCACGAACGAGTACGAGGACCTGCTCAAGGCCGGCGTCGCCGACCCGGTCAAGGTCACCCGCTCGGCGCTGCAGAATGCGGCGAGTATCGCGGCGTTGTTCCTGACGACCGAGGCCGTCGTCGCCGACAAGCCGGAGAAGGCGTCCGCACCCGCGGGCGACCCGACCGGTGGCATGGGCGGCATGGACTTCTAAGTCCTGTTTTTAAAAAGTGCCCGGCCGCGCGTGCGGCCGGGCACTTTCTATTGGCCCCACTTTCACACCCCGCCGCGCCGCGACGATGTTACGAAGCGGGTGCAGGCTGCCGCCCGCGGATCAAACGTCCCGGGCGGGCCGACGTCGGCACACCGTTGGCTGAGATGACTTCGCCGGAGACTATCGTCGCGACGTAGCCGTCGGCGGTCTGGTCGAGGCGGCGGCCCCCAGCCGGCAGATCAAAGGTGATCACCGGCTTATGAAGGGTCAGCCCGGCATGGTCGATGACATTGAGATCGGCCTTGTAGCCCACAGCGATTCGCCCGCGGTCGGCCAGTCCGGATACCCGGGCCGGCACCGAGGTCATCAGGCGGACCGCCTCGGCGACGCTCAGTCGCCCCGACGGCCGATCCCGCGCCCAGTGCGCGAGCACGAACGTCGGGTAGCTCGCATCGCAGATCATCCCGTAGTGCGCGCCGCCGTCGCCGAGTCCGAGCACCACATCGTCGCGGCGGATCAACTCTCCGACGGTATCCAGCGAGTTGTTCTCGAAGTTGGCCAATGCGACCAGCATCATGGCCCGACCGTCGTCGTCGAGTAACCGGTCGTAGGCCTCTTCCAATGGGCTGACCCCGCGGGCCGCCGCCCGGGCCAGAATGCTGTCCTGGGCGGCCGGCTCGTAGTTCGCCGGCTCGGTGAGCGGGAACATCCACTCCCAGGCCTGCGCGAAGTACATGAACGGGTGTCCCTCGCCCGGCTTGTCGGCCAGGATGCGCGCCCGGACATCGGCTTTGCGCATCTGGGCCACCCGCTCATCGAGCGGCAGGTCTGCGATCTCCTGGTAGCTGGGGTAGAGCACGAACGGGTTGGCGGTCAGTTCCAGGCCGATCACCAGCCCGATGGGCCGGGCGAAAACCTGAGCGTGGATCTCCGCGCCGGCGGCGTTGTACTTTTCGATCAGGTTGACCGCCCCCGGCCAGATCGGATCCCCGGAGTTACCGGTGGTCAGAGTGAACGTGACCGGAACTCCCGCGTCGGTGGCCGCCTCGAACACCTGCTGCAGGACGCGCTCGTAGCCGCCCGCCGGAATGTCCGGGATGAACTGCAGGAGGCCGCCACCGGCGTCGGCCACCCCGCCGACGATCGCCGAGATCTCCTCGTAGGCGGCGTCGTAGGTCGGGATCGGCGCGCCGCTGCCGGTCTTGTGGAACGCGAACCGGGACGACGACACTCCCAGCGCGCCGACCTCGATCGCCTCGGCCGCCAGCTTGCGCATCAACGCCAGGTCCTCACCGGTGGCGGGTTCGCAGTCCGCGCCCCGCCGGCCCATCACGTACACCCGCAGTGGGGAGTGTGGGAGATAGGCCGCGATGTCGATATCCCGGCGCCGCGCCTCCAGAGCGTCGAGATACTGCGGGAACGTCTCCCAGTCCCACGGCAGTCCGTCGGTCATCACCACGCCGGGAATGTCTTCGACCCCGGCCATTACGTCGACGAGCACCTCGTGATCCTCGGCGCGGCAGGGGGCGAAGCCGACGCCGCAGTTGCCCATGAGCGCGGTGGTCACCCCGTGCGATGACGACGGTGACATTCGCTCCGACCAGATCGCCTGGCCGTCGTAATGGGTGTGCAGGTCGACGAATCCGGGCGTGACGAGCAGTCCGGTGGCGTCGATCTCGCGGACGCCCGGCGCATCAACGGTTCCCACCGCGACGATGACGCCGTCCGACACCGCGACATCGCCCCTGCTTGGTTCACCGCCCAGTCCATCAACGACGGTACCGTTGCGGATGACGAGGTCATAGCTCATAGGAGCACATTACGTCGCGAGTGTGGATGACGCCGAAGGGATCACAAGCTGATCGACAGGACCTTGCTGGGCTGGCCGTTCGTGGGTATGCCGCTGATGGTGCTGCTCGGTTTCGTTGCCCAGGGGGGCACATTCGGTTTCGTTGCCCACGAGGGCACGGTGCCGACTGGCCCATGGTCGCCGCCCAGCCAGGGTTCTGCATTGCACTGGTTGCAGTCGTTGACCGACCCGCGCACCGCCACCGCCCTGCTGATCGCGGCGGTGGGTGCCGCGCTGTACCGCAGATTGTGGGCGCTGCTGCCGCTGATCATGGTGGTTCCCCTGGTGTCGGTCGGGGCGACGGAGAATCTTCAGCGGTTCTTCGGTGGACTGGCGGGACAGGGTGCGGCGGCGTATCCCAGCAGTCCGACCACGTTGATGGTGGTGGGACTGGGCCTGCTCGTCTTGGCGGTGGGTGTGCGGCGGTGGCTGATGGTGGCGGCGGGGTTGTTCGTGCTTCTCGGGGTCGCGGGGCAGTCCGTCGATGTGGGCTACTTCACCGATTCGCTGGGGGCACTATTGCTGGGGACGTCACTGGTGGCTGTGGCCGCGGTGATTCTGCGTCGACTCGGTCTGCGCTTGTAAACCGTGCGTTCACCGACCGGTAACCCCCGCGTCGCCGCGGGCGGCTAGGTTCCCGGGCGTGACCACACAGTTCGAGAACTTCACCGTCTATGACGATGACGATGACGACCCCATCCTGATCGACCCCGAGGGAACCTCGGTCGACACCTGGCGGGAGAACTACCCGTATGACCACCGGATGTCCCGCGACGAGTACGAGGAGCAGAAGCGGCGACTGCAGATCGAACTGCTGAAGTTGCAGAAGTGGTCCCAAAGCAATGATCTTCGCCATGTCATCGTGTTCGAGGGCCGCGACGCCGCGGGCAAGGGTGGCACCATCAAACGTTTCATGGAGCACCTGAACCCGCGCGGTGCCCGGGTCGTGGCATTGGAGAAGCCGACCGAGAAGGAACGCACCCAGTGGTACTTCCAGCGCTACGTCAATCATCTGCCCGCGGCCGGCGAGATCGTTCTCTTCGACCGTTCTTGGTATAACCGGGCCGGTGTTGAGCGCGTCATGGGCTACTGCACCGGCAAGCAGCACGCCGAATTCGTCCGGCAGGCTCCACTTTTTGAGCAGATGCTGGTCAACGACGGCATCAGCCTGACGAAACTGTGGTTCTCGGTGTCGGTATCCGAGCAGCGCACCCGCTTCGCCATCCGGCACGTCGATCCGGTCCGGCAGTGGAAACTCTCGCCAACCGATCTGGCCTCGCTGGACAAGTGGGCCGACTACACCGCCGCCAAGGAAGACATGTTCACCTGGACCGACACCGAGGCTGCTCCGTGGACGGTCATCAAGAGCAACGACAAGAAGCGGGCCCGCATCAACGCCATGCGCCACGTGCTGGGTAAGTTCGACTATGACAACAAGGACCATGAGGTGGTCGGTATGGCCGACCCCTTGATTGTGGGGCGCGCACACTCATCCGACTGAGGCGCGTCCCGGTGGGAGGTCCCAGTAGGAGGTCTCAGTAGGAGGTCCCGGTAGGAGGACGTGGTGCGGGTCGCGGCGACTGGGCTGATGTGGTTATTCACGACGGTTGCTCTCGCGCTCGCGATACCGGCACTGTGGGCGCAGAGCAATCTCGTTGACGGCGCGGGGTATGCCGGACTTGCCCGTACCGCCGCCGCGGATCCTGATCTCCAAGCAGCGATGGCGGCGGAGTTGACCGCTCAGGTCGGCAGACTTGGTTCGGGAGCCGACCCGGCGTTCGTCAGCGCGATTGCCGCCGCCTACACCGCAAGTTCGTCCTTTCCCGCACAGTTCGCCCGTGCCAACGGGTTCGCTCACCAGTGGTTGTTCACCGACACCGTCTCCTCCGGTGTCGATTCCCAGGGGCGTCTATTCATTGACCTTGCCCCGATGCTGTCCGATTCCGCTTTTGCACAGACCATGCGCGACTACAACATCACCGTGCCGAAGTCACTACCGATTCCGTTGGCGAGCAACGTATCTGAGACCCTACGGCCAGGATCTCTGCGGGTTGCGGGACTGTGGTCGCCCTGGATCAGTGTGGGATTGGCGGTGTTGGCCGCTGCGGGTGCCCTGATGACGTTCATCCTCGCGCGGCGCCGGGGCAGGATCATGGTCGCACTGGGAGCTAGCGGTTTGGTGGTCGGTGTCGCAGGTTGGTTAGCAATCGAAGTCGGCCAACGGCACCTGGTGGCCACCCTTGACGAGAGCTCGGAAAATCTCCGCCGCATTGCCGATGTGATGCTGGCGACCGCGCGGAGCAGTATGCATCAGTGGCTCAACGTCACCCTGATCGTCGGCGGTGGACTGGTGATAGTCGGTGTGATCGTGGGCTTGCTCTCCGGTCTGGCAAGTGCGGGTGAGCGTTGACGGCTCTCACAACGTCCGGTGCAAAAACGAGTAACACAGCGCAGCTTTGAATGCCGTCTGGGCGTTGTCTGCCGCGCCTGCGTGGCCGCCCTCGATGTTCTCGTAGTACCAGACCGGCTGTCCGGTCTGCTCCAGTGCCGCGGTCATCTTGCGCGCATGACCCGGGTGCACCCGGTCGTCCCTGGTCGACGTCGTGACCAGTACGGGCGGGTACCGTTTGGTAGCGCCGATGTTCTGATACGGCGAGTACTCGGAGATGAACTCCCAGTCACCGGGGTTGTCCGGATCGCCGTACTCCGCAACCCAGGAGGCGCCGGCGAGCAGCAGGTGGAAGCGCTTCATGTCGAGCAGGGGAACCTGACACACCAGGGCGCCGAACAACTCCGGGAACTTCGTGAGCATGATCCCCATCAATAGGCCGCCATTGCTGCCGCCCTGTGCTCCCAGTCGCGCAACGTCGGTGATTCCCCGCGTGACCAGGTCGGCGGCGACGGCGGCGAAATCCTCCGCGACCCTGTGCCGGCCCTCCCGCATCGCCTGGGTGTGCCACTTCGGCCCGTACTCTCCGCCGCCGCGGATGTTGGCCAGCACGTAGGTGCCGCCACGGGCGAGCCACAGTCGACCCAGTAGGCCGTCGTAACCCGGCGTCCGCGACACCTTGAATCCCCCGTATCCGCCCAGCAGGGTCGGCCCGCGCTTCTGCTCGCCGGTGGTCTGCCCGACCGGTGCCGGTCCAACGACGAAGTACGGAACGGAGGTTCCGTCGGCGGATGTCGCGAAGTGTTGGGAGGCGGTCATGTTGGTTGAGTCGAAGAATGCAGGTGCCCGTTTGATCTCGGTCACTTCCTCGCTCGCATTGCCGTGCAGCAGTCGGGAAGGTGTGAGGAATCCGCTGGAGTCCAGAAAAATCTCATTACCGGTGTGGTCGGCAGCGACGATCACCGTGCTGGCGAAGGCATCGGCGTCACCGGCCCCCCGGATTGCCTCGCGGACCCACGTTCCGGGGGTGACGACCTCGACTTGGCTGGCCACGTCGGCCAGTGTCACCATCACCAACCGGTCGAGCGTCCACGCGTACTGGTGCAGGCAGGTGTGCTCGTCCGGGGAGAAGACCACGCTCAACTCAGCTGTGCCGTCAAGGAATTGCTCGTAATCGGCGGCGAGTAGCGAGCCGGCCGGATACACATCGGAACCGGTGTACCAGTCGGTGCGCAACTCGATCAACAGCCACCCGCGATGGACTGACAGGCTGGAGTCGGTCGGCGCGTCGATCCGTACCAGCTCCCCGGAACGCAGTTGGTAGACCTCGTCGTTGAAGAAATCGATGGCGCGGTAGACCAGGGTGCGCTCGTAGCCGGGTGTCCGGTCCACGGCGGCGGAGACGATCACATCCGTCGGCGATCCGGTGAACAGCGTCGTCGCCTCGCTCAGCGACTGTCCGCGTCGCCAGCGCTTCAATACCCTCGGATACCCGGAGTCCGTCAATGAGCCGGCACCGAAATCCGTTCCCACCAGGACGGAGTCGGGGTCTTCCCACGACATCCGGGATTTCGCCTCGGCAAGCTCAAAGCCCCCCACCACGAATGACCGTGTCGCCATGTCGAATTCCCGCACCACCGTCGCATCCGAGCCGCCGCGGGAGAGAGAGATCAGCGCGTGGGTGTGGTCGGGGTCGATGACGTCGGCCCCGGACCACACCCAGTTCTCTTCGTCGGTGGCGGCTAAGGCGTCGACGTCGATGATCACGTCCCAGGCTGTAGCCGCGCTGCGGTAGCTGTCTAGGGTCGTGCGCCGCCAGAGCCCGCGGGGATTGGTTGCATCGCGCCAGAAGTTGTAGAGGAACTCGCCCCGGCGCCGCACATAGGGGATGCGGGTATCGGTGTCCAGCACCTCCAGCGCCTCGGTGCGCATCTGCTCGAAGCGGGCGTCGGTGAACTCGGTGACGGTGGTCTCGTTACGCGCGCGAACCCAGGTGAGCGCTTCGACACCGTCGATGTCTTCCAGCCAAAGATGCGGGTCGTCGACCATGTCGGACACGGTACTGTGACGCGGAGTTCCACGTTCGCACGGCAGGAGGCGGATCGCCCATGCCCGCCACGCAGGCTCCACCACCCCGCGTGTTGATCACCCCTGCGGCGGCTGAGCTGCTCGGTAGCCTGCGGTCCCGGCACGGTCCGGTGATGTTCCATCAGTCTGGCGGCTGCTGCGACGGGTCCGCGCCGATGTGCTACCCCGACGGCGAGTTCATCGTGGGCGATCGCGACATACTGCTCGGCGTTCTCGGCGATGCCCCGGTATGGATCTCTGGCTCGCAGTTCGAGACCTGGCGGCACACCCAACTGGTGATCGATGTGGTTCCGGGGCGCGGGGGCGGGTTCAGCCTGGAGGCTCCCGACGGCCTGCGATTCCTGACCCGGGGTCGGGTTTTCACCGCCGCGGAGCTGGAATTGCTGGCCGGAACCGCCCTGCTGACCGGCGCGGACTACGAGCGGGGCGCACGTCCGCCGGTCTGACAATTACTTGTTCGGCGCGCCGAGGTCGCTGCACCTCAGATGGCGAACCGCGCCGTATCGTTTTGCATGTGATACCCCTGCCTCGGGCATGGCTGCTCACAAGCGCGCTACTCCTCGGCTGCGTAGCCGGGCAGAGTGCCGCCTTAGTCGCCAAGTTAATGGTCGACGGCAATATCCGCCCCGATCTGGTGGTGGCGCTCGTCGTCGGGATTCCGAGCCTGACCGGGATACTGCTGGTGTTGGCCTCCGGTCGGCGCTGGGTCACCGCACTGGGCGCCTTCATCCTCGCGATGGCGCCGGGTTGGTTGTCGGTGCTGCTGCTGATCCAGGTGGTCTCCGGTGACTGACACCACCTCCGCCCCCAGCACCTCCGCCCCCAGCACGTCCGCGCCCAGCACCTCCGCGCCCAGCACGTCCGCGCCCAGCACCGGGTCTGACCTGGAGCCGATGTTCACCACCGGTTCCCAGGCCGCACTGACGCCGAACAACACCGAGCCGCACCCAGCCCCGATCTTCGACACCGGCCCGCATCCGAATCCACTGCGGGCCTTCGAGGCCGAGCCCGTGGTGACCGAGTCTGTGGTGGAGCCCGTGGTGACCGAGTCTGTGGTGGAGCCCGTGGTGACCGAGTCTGTGGTGGAGCCCGTGGTGTACGAGTCTGTGGTGTACGAGCCCGCGGTGGCCGAGCCCGTGGTGTACGAGTCCGTGGCCGAGCCCGTGGTGTACGAGTCCGTGGCCGAGCCCGTGGTGGCCGAGTCTGTGGTGTACGAGCCCGTGGTGTACGAGCCCGTGGTGTCCGAGCCCGTGGTGTCCGAGCCCGTGGTGGCCGAGCCCGTGGTGTCCGAGCCCGTGGTGTGCGAGTCCGACCACGCCGATGAGAATGCGGTCGAGGATGCCCCGGAGCCGTCCGTGCCGCAGGCTTTCAGCGAGATGGAACGTGAGGACACCGACGCGTTTCTGCGTTCGGTCAACCCGGATCCTGTGCCGGTGCTCGCGGACTGGCCGTCCGCGCACCCCGTGCCGGTGCTCGCGCAACGGCCGTCTGCTCAAACTGCTTCAGTACCCGCGCAACCCGTCGTAGTACCGGGAACGTTCGAGTTCGTGAAGCGCTGGAGGTTCGCCCTCATCCTGGTCGGGGTTTGGGCGGTGTCCGCGGTGGCGGGGCTGGGTTTCTACTACTGGTGGTATTCCGCCCTGGAGAAAACCGTGCCGGTACTCGGCATCCTGGGATACCTGGTTATCTGCATGGTGGCGAGCCTGCTCGTCTCGCTGGTACCCCATCGTCCGCAGGTGACGGCGTTGGCGATCGCCCTGATGGCGGCTCCGCTCGCGTCGACTGCGGCAGCCGCCGTACTGCACGGCGCCTACTACTTCGAATGGATCGCTCGCCCGGTGATTGGGCCGGTAATAGGCTAGGTCCGTGACTCACTATGACGTCGTCGTCCTCGGCGCCGGCCCCGGCGGTTATGTTGCCGCCATCCGCGCCTCCCAACTCGGCCTGAACGCCGCCATCGTCGAACCCCAGTACTGGGGCGGGGTGTGCCTCAACGTCGGCTGCATCCCATCCAAGGCCCTGCTGCGTAACGCGGAGTTGGCACACATCTTCGCCAAGGAGGCTGAGACTTTCGGCATCAGCGGTCAGGCGAGTTTCGATTTCGGTGCCGCCTTCGACCGCAGCCGCAAAGTCGCTGACGGCCGGGTGGCCGGCGTGCACTTCCTGATGAAGAAGAACAAGATCACCGAGGTGCACGGCTACGGGCGGTTCACCGACGCCGGCACCATCGCCGTGGAACTCAACGCCGGTGGTACCGAGACCCTTACCTTCTCCCACGCGATCATCGCGACCGGCAGCAGCACCCGGCTTATTCCCGGCACCGCACTGTCGGCCAATGTGGTCACCTATGAGGAGCAGATCCTGACCCGGGAACTGCCCGGATCCATCATCATCGCCGGGGCCGGTGCGATCGGCATGGAGTTCGCCTATTTCATGGCCAACTACGGTGTCGATGTCACCATCGTCGAATTCCTGCCCCGTGCTCTGCCCAACGAGGACGTCGAGATATCCAAGGAGATCGAGAAGCAGTACAAGAAACTCGGCGTGAAGATCCGCACCGGAACCAAGGTCGAGTCGATCACCGACGACGGCACGCAAGTCACCGTCGTCGTCAGCAAGGACGGGGTGACCGAGGAACTGAAGGCAGACAAGGTGATGCAGGCTATCGGCTTCTCGCCCAATGTAGAGGGCTTCGGACTGGAGACGACGGGCGTGGCCCTCACCGACCGCGGGGCCATCGCGGTTGACGACCACATGCGAACCAGTGTGGCGAACATCTATGCGATCGGCGACGTCACCGCTAAGTTGCAACTCGCCCATGTCGCCGAGGCGATGGGTGTCGTGGCCGCCGAGACCATCGGTGGCGCCGAGACACTGACGCTGGGTGACTACCGGATGATGCCCCGGGCCACGTTCTGCCAGCCTCAGGTAGCCAGTTTCGGGCTCACCGAACAACAGGCCCGCGACGAGGGACACGACGTGAAGATCGCCAAATTCCCCTTCAGCGCCAATGGTAAGGCGCACGGACTGGCCGACCCGGTCGGCTTCGTCAAAGTGATCGCCGACGCCAAGTACGGCGAACTCCTGGGCGCACACCTGATCGGACCGGATGTGTCCGAATTGCTTCCCGAACTGACGCTGGCGCAGAAGTGGGATCTGACCGTCAACGAACTCGCGCGCAATGTCCATACCCACCCAACGCTGTCGGAGGCACTCCAGGAGTGCTTCCACGGCCTCACCGGCCACATGATCAATTTCTGATGCGGATTCCGTGAGATCGGCGGTTGTCGCCGGTGTCGGCGGAGCATTGGTCGGCCACATCCTGTGGCTCATCGGTATCTCGATCGCGATCGGATCATCCTCGGTGTCCACGGCGGTCCTGGTCGTCTCGGTGGTCTTTCTGCTCACCGCGGGTCTGCTGGGCTACCTGGGTTGGCGGTCGTATCGAAGCGGGCAGCTGACCCGGGCGGCATTTCTGGGCGGACTGGCGTTCTCGCCGGTGTTCTTCACCCTGATCGTGCTTGGCGTCACGTACCTGTGAGCCTTCCGCCACCCTGGTTGGCATTCACTAGGCCGTTTGGCATGATCCGGATTCATGGGAATCGACGCGCCGGGCGGCGAAGGTCTGGCCAAGGCGCTAATGCCGGTTCCCGACCCGCACCCCGATGTCTTCGAACTCCAGTGGCCACTGCGGATGGCCGACGTCGATCGCGCCGGTCGACTCCGATTCGACGGTGCCTGCCGCCACATCCAGGACATCGGTCAGGATCAGTTGCGGGAGATGGGTTACGAGGCCACCCACCCCCTCTGGATCGTCCGGCGCACCATGGTGGACCTGATCCGACCGGTCGAGTGGCAGGACATGCTGCGGATGCGCCGGTGGTGCTCGGGTACGTCCAACCGCTGGTGCGAGATGCGGGTGCGGATCGATGGACGCCGGGGAGGGCTGATGGAGTCGGAGGCCTTCTGGATCAATTTCAATCAGGAGACCCAGGGTCCCAGCCGCATCGCCGATGACTTCATGGAGGGTCTGCAACGCACCACCGACGTGAACCGGCTGCGCTGGAAGGCCTATCTCAAGGCCGGATCACGCGAGGACGCCACGCAGATTCGCGAGTTCGGTATCCGCGTCACCGATATCGACATGTTCGATCACGTGAACAATTCGGTCTACTGGGGTGCCGTCGAGGACTACCTTGCGGCCGCAGCCCCGGAGCTGCTGGCGGGTCCGACCCGGGTGACCATCGAGCACGACTCCGCGGTCGCCCTCGGCGACAAGCTGGAGATCCTCGCGCACGTGTACCCGCCCGGTTCCACGGACAAGTTCGGACCTGATCTGATCGACCGCACCGTCAGAACCCTCACCTACCTGGTGGGAGACGAAACCAAAGCGGTCGCGGCGATCTTCGCCCTCCCAGACCCGTGACGGGTTGCTCCACCCGAAGGCGGCCCATGAGAGGTTGCCCCGCGAAAGGTGAAACGTGACTGAATCAACGATCCACCGCGTCGGTGTCATCGGTGCCGGACAGATGGGCGGCGGCATCGCCGAGGTGTGCGCCCGGGCCGGCGTTGACGTCATCGTCTTCGATACCGGCGAGGCGCTGATCGCCGCCGGCCGCGAACGCCTCGTCAAGTCCCTGGAGCGCGGTGTCGGCGCGGGCAGGATCACCGAGGGTGAGCGCGACGGCGCGATCGACAAGCTGCGATTCACCACATCATTGACCGACCTGGCCGACCGCCAATTGGTCATCGAGGCGGTTATCGAGGACGAGTCGATCAAAGCCGGCATCTTCAGCCGACTCGACGAGATCGTCACCGACCCGGATGCGGTGCTGGCGACAAACACCTCCAGCATCCCGGTCATGAAGATCGCCGCCGCCACCGGTAATCCCGGCCGCGTGCTGGGCCTGCATTTCTTCAATCCGGTGCCGGTCCTGCCGTTAGTTGAGTTGGTGACCACGCTGGTCACCGATGAGGCCGCTGCCGCGCGTACCGAGCACTTCGCCGCCACGGTGCTCGGCAAGCAGGTGGTGCGGTGTTCGGATCGTTCCGGCTTCGTCGTCAACGCCCTGCTGGTGCCCTACCTGTTGTCCGCGGTCCGGATGGTCGAGTCCGGGCTCGCCACGGTGGCCGATGTCGACAAGGCCGTCGTCGCGGGGCTCTCCCATCCGATGGGACCGCTTCGGTTGTCCGACCTCATCGGCCTCGATACCCTCAAGCTGATCGCTGACAAGATGTACGAGGAATTCAAGGAGCCGCTCTACGGGCCGCCGCCGCTGCTGCTCAGGATGGTCGAAGCGGGCTGGTTGGGCAGGAAATCGGGCCGGGGTTTCTACACCTACTAGACTCGTGCACGCCGTGTTATCGCGAAGCAGGTGAAGGGTAGTTGTTGATGGCCAACGTCGAATCGGACTTGACGCCCTACTACGACGAGTCGCAGTCGATTTACGACATCTCGAATGATTTCTTTGCGCTGTTCCTGGGCCCGACCATGGGCTACACCTGCTCGTACTTCGAGAACGACGATATGACCCTCGATGAGGCCCAGGTCGCCAAGTTCGACCTGGCCCTGGGGAAGCTCCACCTGGAGCCCGGGATGACCCTGCTCGACGTCGGCTGCGGGTGGGGTGGCGCGATGGAGGTTGCCGTCCAGAAGTACGACGTCAACGTTATCGGCATTACTTTGAGCAAGGCTCAGTCGGAGTTTGCCCGGGAACGTCTGGCGAAGCTGGACACCGATCGTTCAATCGAGGTGCGTCTGCAGGGCTGGGAGGAGTTCAACGAGCCGGTGGACCGCATTGTCAGCATCGGTGCCTTCGAGGCGTTCAAGGCCGAGCGCTACCCGCTGTTCTTCGAACGCGCCCACTCACTGCTTCCCAGCGACGGCCGGATGCTGCTGCACACGATTTTGGCCCACACCCAGAAGTTCTTCCGCGACAACGGAATCAAGCTCACCATCAGTGACCTCAAGTTCATGCGGTTCATCGCCGCCGAGATCTTTCCCGGCGGACAACTCCCGGCCGTGGAGGACATCGAGACGCTGGCCGAGGGGTCCGGGTTCACCCTCGAGCGCACTCACCTCCTGCAGCAACACTATGCCCGGACGTTGGACATGTGGTCGGACAACCTGATCGCCAACCGGGAACAGGCGATCTCGTTGACCTCCCAGGAGGTCTACGACCGCTACCTGAAATACCTCACCGGATGCGCCGACTTCTTCAAGCGGGGCATTACCAATGTCGGCCAGTTCACCCTGGTCAAGGCCTGACCAGTCCGGGACCGCTCACGCTTGGGCCAGTTTGGCCTGTTCGGCCTCGACATCGAAGGCTGCCGGTGGCCAGGTGAGTTTCATACCCTTGAGTGCCTCGATGAGTAGTTCGGTGACCGCTAATTGGCTGTACCACTTCTTGTCGCACGGCACCACGAACCACGGCGCATGATCGGTGGAGGTTCGGTCCAGCACCGCTTGGTAGGCATCCTGGTAGGCCGGCCACAGTTTGCGCTCGTCGAGATCGCGCGGGTTGTACTTCCAGTACCGGTCGGGCCGTTCGAGACGCTCGGCCAGGCGCTTTTTCTGCTCGTCGAGTGAGACGAACATCGCGACCTTCACCACCGTGGTGCCCGACTCGACAAGTTCTCGTTCAAAGGTGTTGATCTCGTCGTAACGGCCCTCCCAGACCTCCCGGGTTACCAACTCGTGGACCCGGACCACCAGAACGTCCTCGTAATGTGAGCGGTCGAAGACCCCGATGTGACCGGCCGGCGGCAACCCGTTGTTGATCCGCCACAGGAAGTGGTGCGCGCGCTCGTCTTCGGTAGGTGGCCCGAACCCGGTGTAGCGGATTCCCATCGGGTTACTGCCTCCAACAACGTTTTTGACGATGCTGCCCTTGCCGGCGGTGTCCATTCCCTGCAGCACGAGGAGCAGAGAACGATTGTCGCCGGACTTGCCGTTGGCGTAGAGCATCTCCTGCAGGCCGGCGAAGCGCTCGTTGCGCTCGGCCTGGATCTGGGCCGCGGCGGCGCGATTACCGGTGAAACCGGGGCTGGAATCGGTGTCGATGTCGGCGATCCGCTCGCCGGCGCGGAAGCGCAAAATGGAGTGCGGCTCGTGAGTCCACTGCGATGGAAGATCGTTCATGGTCGAAGGTTAGGGGGTGGGTGGCAGTACCGGGGCGGGGTGCGGCACGGAGTTGAAGATCTGCAACGAGCCCCCGGCTTCGACGATTCCGCACAGCGAACCCCAACACATCATGGTCAGGTAGTCGATCAGCTCCCCGCTGGCCATCCGGGGGTTCGACATCCAGGAGTGGGTGGCCAGTTGCACTCCGCCGACGATCATGAATGCCCAGGGTTCCACCCCGCTGGTGTCCATGCCGACCGCCCGCATGCGCTGGCGAAGCACCAGGGCCAGCATCCGGGCGATGATCTGTTCGGAATCGGCGATGACCTTGTTCTTGCTGACCGAACTGTTCGCCATCACGAACCGGTAGGGCTCGGGTTCGGCTGCGACCGTCTCGACGTACACCCGGATGATCTCGCGGGTCAGGTCGAACCCGTCGAGGTCGGTGGACAGCGCGGCGGCCAGGTTTGGCATCAGCGTTGTCTGTGCGAACCGCATCATGACGGCGGTGGTCAGGTCGTTCTTGTCGACGAAGTACCGGTACAGCACGGTTTTGGACACGCCGATGTCGGTGGCTATCTCATCCATACTGACGTCGCGACCCCGGCGCCGAATCGCGTCGAGGGTACCGTCCACCAGTTCGGTACGCCGTTCCACCTTGTGCCGGTGCCACCGGCGTTTGCGGCCATCGGTCTTCGTCACGGTTTTGGCCACGGTAGGGCTGATCTGGTTCGTCACGATCGTCTGATCCGTCCCATTTCCAGGTGCAGTCTACGGGCACGTGGATGATGGACGGGTGGTTGCTAAACATCGCGTCCGGGACACCCCGGCGCAACCGGATACCTCGTTTGCCGAATCGTTCGCTGCCTCGTTCGCCGGGGCCGATCCCGAGGCGGACGCCCAACGCCTCCGCGAACTGCGCCGCATGAAGGCCGTGGCGCTGGGTTTCCTGGTTGGTGCGACGGTGATCTTCCTGGCCTGCCGGTGGGGTCAGGCCCAGGGTGGGCCGGGTTGGCTGGGCTACGTGGGCGCGGCCGCCGAGGCCGGCATGATCGGTGCGCTGGCCGACTGGTTTGCCGTCACCGCACTGTTCCGGCACCCACTTGGGCTCAAGATTCCGCACACCGCGATCATCCCGCGCAAGAAGGATCAACTCGGTGAGGGGCTCGGCAACTTCGTGCGGGAAAACTTCCTCTCGCCGGACATCATCGAGGCCAAGTTGCGTGATGCCGAGGTCGGCGGCCGGGTGGGCAAGTGGCTTTCCGAACCGCGGCATGCCGCCCGCGTCGCTGCCGAGGCGTCCACTGCGCTGCGCGCCGTGGTGGAGTTGCTCAATGACGAGGATATCCAGCAGGTCATCGACCGCACCATCGTCAAGAGGCTCGCTGAACCGCAGTGGGGCCCGCCGGCCGGACGGGTGTTGGCCTCGCTGCTGGCCGAGAACCGTCAGGAGGCGCTCATCCAGTTGCTGGCCGACCGTGCCTTCGAGTGGTCGCTGAATGCCGGCGAGACGATTGAACGGGTGGTCACTCGGGACTCACCCACCTGGTCACCACGGTTCGTCGACAACCTGGTGGGAGATCGCATCCATCGCGAGCTGATGGATTTCACCGACAAGGTGCGACGTAACCCCAACCATGAGCTGAGGCAGTCGGCCAATCGGTTCCTGTTCGAGTTCGCCGACGACCTGCAGAACGACGAGGCGACGATCGCCCGTGCCGACGCGATCAAGGATCAGTTGATGGCCCGCGATGAGGTCACCCGGGCCGCTGAGACTGCGTGGAAGACGCTCAAGCGACTGGTCCTTGACGGCGTCGATGATCCCTCGAGCGCTTTGCGCGGCCGCGTCACCGATTCAGTGGTGCGGATCGGGGAGTCGCTGTGCGATGACGCCGAACTGCGAGACAAGGTGGATGACTGGATCACCCGTGGCGCCCGTCATCTCGTCGAGCAGTACGGCGGCGAGGCGACCGCGATCATCACCGACACGATCGAACGCTGGGACGCCGAAGAGGCCAGTCGCCGCATCGAACTGCATGTCGGCCGCGATCTTCAGTTCATCAGGATCAATGGCACGGTGGTGGGTGCCCTGGCTGGCCTCGTCATCTATGTGATCGCCAAATTCCTTTTCTGACCTGCGCTAGCAAGTGCTTGCAATAGCTAGCACTTCCGGGTATCGTGGTAACGGTCCGATACCGACAGCGCAATCATGAGGAGGCGAGCCATGGCACAGGAAGCTGATATCACCGCCGTGGTGAGCAACGCCGCCCAGGACATCGGCGGCTTCATCAGAACCCAGCGTGAGTCCGCCCAGGTGTCGGTGCGACAACTCGCCCAACGGGCGGGAGTAAGCAACCCGTACCTGAGCCAGATTGAACGAGGGCTACGCAAGCCCTCCGCCGAGGTGCTCAGCCAGATCGCCAAGGCGCTACGACTCTCAGCTGAGGTCCTCTACGTCCGAGCGGGCTTCCTGGAATCCGGGCAGCAGAGCCAGGTACCGGACGCCATCGTCACGGATTCGGCGATAAGTGAGCGCCAGAAGCGGGTCCTGCTCGATATTTATGCATCGTTCTGTCAGCAGAACGGGGCTGCGCGTGAGGAGTCGCCGACTGACGACTGAGCAGCTTTCCTGATCAACCAATCATGAAATCCCATCGAGAAATCTCATCGAGAAATCTCATCGAGAAATCACAGTGAAAATCGAAAGGAGCCAGTGAAATGGCCGAATACAACACCGTTGAAGAACTCAAGGCCCCGCTGTTGGCCGCGGTCGGCGCTGCCGACCTCGCCCTTGCGACGGTCAACGAGATCCTGAGCAATCTGCGGGACCGGGCCGAGGTGGCCGGCGACCGGATGGACGATCGTCGCGCCGCGCTGACCCGGTTGCAGGAGAAGCTGCCCCGGCGTTCGGAGGACCTGCGCGGCAAGTTGACCACCGAGGAGTTGCGCAAGGCCGCGGAGGAGTTCTTGGATGACGCTACCGAGACGTACAACTCCCTCGTCGTGCGCGGCGAAGCCGCTCTCGAGCGGCTGATGGGCCAGCAGGACTTCAAGGAGGCTGCCGACCGCGTCGAGGGTTACGTCGACCAGGCCGTCGAATTGACCCAGGAAGCCCTCGGCAGTGTCTCGGCGCAGACCCGCGCCGTCGGCGAGCGGGCGGCGAAGCTGGTCGGTGTCGACATCCCGGTCAAGAAGGCCCCGGCCCGCTCGACCATCAAGAAGGCCGTCAAGCAGGTCACCAAGAAGGCTCCGGCCCGCAAGGCTCCGGCCAAGAAGGTCGTCGCTCGTAAGGCTCCGGCCAAGAAGGTTCCGGCCCGCAAGGCTCCGGCCAAGAAGGCTCCGGTCAAGCGGGCCGTCGCTCGTAAGGCGCCGGTCAAGGCCGCCAAGAAGGCCGTTAAGAAGACCGTCAAGCGGGCCCCGGCCAAGCGGGTCACCCAGAAGTAACCCGGACGATTAGCACCGGGTTCGACGTCAAGGACGACACCCGCCTACTCTGGAAGCCGTGAGGCTTGAAGGTGTGGCGGGTGTCGTTCTTGTTGTCCTTTCCTGGGCGGTCCTCGCGGTGACTGCCTACGCGTTCGTCAACGCCGCGAGGCAACGACCCGACGCCTACCCCGCCGCGAACAAGCTGACCAAGCCGGCGTGGCTGGCGATCCTTGGGGTATCGGGCCTGCTGTCCTTCGTGCTCGGTGTCATGGGAATGGTGATTGCAGCAGTCGCCGCCGGTGTCTACCTGGTGGATGTCCGCCCCAAATTGCTCGAGGTCCAGGGGAAATCCCGCTGATCACGCGGTGGCTGTCGGCAACGGCCTTGATGATCGCCCTTCCCATGGCGCCCGCCGCGACCGCTGAGGCCGTCAGCGGGCTCTACATCGACAACGCCACGTGGGCGCGCTATCGCGACCTGTCCAGCCTGCGTGTCTACCCGACCAGTACGGGCCGGGAGGTCGCCGGTCAGTTCGGTAAGAGCGCTGCGGAGTCCGAGCGGGCATGGCTCGAGGTACTGGCCCTGGTACCCGAAGCTGACACCCCGGGAATGCGGGCCCAGTTCGTCTGCCACTGGCACTTCGCCGAATTGGCCGAGCCGGGCAAGGTCAGTTGGAATCTCGAGGCGTGGCGGCCGTCGGTGGATGAGGACGTGATGGTGGCATCCCGGTGCAACCCCGGCGGCGCCGAAGAAGCCGTTTAACCGACCTGATTAACCAACCCCGGCGAAGCAGGCGTCCTGTTGCCCGTTGGGAATCGTCGCGTCCCGTGTCACGAAACGGGCGCTGACCCCGGTGTCGGTGACTGCGACGCGGTCGGCGCGAATGCCCATCGGGAGGTTCGCGGTCAACGCAGTGGTGAAGACATCCAGCGCGGGTTGAACGCTCTCGCGCGGCAGTGTGAAGCCCAATCCGCTTACCCTGACCACTTCCAGGGTCAGACCACCATCGGCGACTTGAGGCTTCACCGTCACGGTGCCCAGAGTGGCCTGGATCTCCAGGGTCCCGTCGGACGGGTCGGCGGTGACGTTGTTGACCAGCCCGCCGAGTAGCGGGATGACCCCCTGCACGGTTTGTTTGATGCCCTCGGTGGACCAGGTGATGTCGGCGTCGAGGGTTCCCAGTGTGCCGGCCGAGTCGGCGGTCGGTTTGATCCGGACATCGTCGAGGGTGAGCGTGAGTTTCATGCCCTTGGCCTCGCGGATCTGGTTACCGGCAGTCTCCACTGTCATGTCGCGATAGGAATGGGTGAAGTGCTGCACGAGGAACGGCCGCAGTCCGAATGATGCGGTCGCATTGTCCTTGACCACACAGCTGACGGCCTTGGCCACGATCGAGTTCGCGGTGTGGCGGGCGTACAACTCCGCGCCCAGCAGCCCTGCCAGGGCGACCGCGGCGGCGATGACCAGAATGAGGATCATCGACAACGGGTCGCGCCGCGCCGGTTCCTCCGCCGGCGGCGGTGGGCTGTAGCCGGTGCCCGGCGGCGGTGGGCTGTGGCCGGTGCCCGGTGGGGGTTGCGGTATTCGCTGGGCGGGGGGCTCGAAGGGCGGACGGGGCGGCTGGCCCGGGGGTGGGAAGGGGGGCTGGCCCAGCGGCGGGATCGTCACCTCGGCGATTCTGCC
>Ga0210003_1000307_pt1 | contig 43651 bp, 38 predicted proteins | sample LantaG_FD_182804 | JGI IMG/M metagenome (GOLD analysis project Ga0210003, IMG submission 182804) | Deep subsurface microbial communities from Baltic Sea to uncover new lineages of life (NeLLi) - Landsort_02402 metaG (SPAdes) (version 2) | ecosystem: Environmental > Aquatic > Marine > Oceanic >...
GATTTCCACAATCTGCCCCTCGCGACATGATCTTTGGAAGATATCCTCGTCTCGACCATGGCGAGAAGGAGAAATGCGACACGGGAACGAGGTCGAAAACAAGAGCGAAGTGATCGAAGAAGCGTTGCCGCTTCTTCCTTCCTTTTTTTTTTTCTTTCTTCTTCTTCTTCTTCTTCGAATTCTCTACCCCCCCTCGTTCCCCCGCGCGAACTCGAGTCCCACCGCGCAACTGCTCCCAAAACGCAAAGAACTCACCAGGACGGTCTTGCCCTCGAGCTCGGCCTTGGAGAGGTCGCCTGGGAAGTGGTATTCAGGGTGGAGTTCGAGTGTCGTTTTTTGTTAGATTTGAGGTTTGGAAAGAAGGAAAAAAAAAACGAAACTTGGTGGAGAAACAAACGATCTAGCCTCTTTCTTTTTGATATCTCTCTCTCCCCCCGCGCGACGCGTTCCCCAGCGCTCCCTCCAAAAAAACAAGACACTCACCGACAGACTTCTTCGCCTCGGCGACGAAGGAGGGCAGGGCGACGGGCGCCGCGACGCGCGCGGGGGCGAGGCCGGCGCGCTTGGCGACGACGGGGGCGGCAGCGGCGGCGACCGACGAGACCTTCATGGAGGCGAAGGCCGCGACGGGGGCCTTGGCGGCGGCGCCGGAGCGGGAGGAGGCCGAGCGGCGGGCGACGGCGGGCGCCGAGGCGCGGACGCGGAGCGTGGTCTGCATTGTTGCGAGGAGCGAGGAGAACGAAGAAGTTTCAGAGGCTTGGAAAAGGTTTGAAGTTGTGATTCTCAGAGGGTGCTTGCTTCGTAGTGGTCGAGCGATTTTCTCGCTCTCTCTCTCTCGCTGTCTCTCTCTCGACCCCGACCTCTGTTTCTCTTGATCTTCCTCTGTTTCTTCTTTCTCCCCGGAAACTCGTCGCACTTCAACGGGAGAGAGAGAAAAACCACAAGAAATAATCCGGATTAGGAAAAGGCAGGGACAAGGGGACCACAGAGTCGGAGTGAGTGAAGCGAACGAAAAGCGAAATCCAAATGTTTTTTTCTAAACATCGACTCAGCCCGCGCGACGCGGCGAGTTTGAGAGCCCCGTGAAGAAGCTCCGCACGCGCCCGCCGCTGCCCGTCCGCCGAGGGGGAGGAACAGGAGGGTGGCTCTGCTGCTGCTGTCCCTCTGCGCTGGCCGAGACGTGGATCGAAGTCGCAGCGGCAGCGGGAGCAGCAGCAGCAGCAGCAGCAGCAGCAGAGCTCGTCGCTCCCGCTGCTTTCGGGCCCAAGCTCAGCTGCCTCGAAGACGCAGCGGGCCCCTTGGGCCGCAGCGCGCCCTCCTCGTCGCCGCCCCTGCCCCCCTCCTCCTCGCCTTCCTCTCCTCCGAAGAGCCCCTCGGCGACTCGGGCACGCTCGCTGGCCGGGGCAGTGACCTGTTTGATAGAGTTTGGTTTTGGAAAAGAAAGTGAGTTTTTGTGAACCTTTTTTTCGTCGAAAGAAAGAAAAAAAAACTCTCTCTTCTCTCTTTCTCTTCTCCTCCTCTCTCTCACCCCGAGCCAGTAGCTCGCCCTCTGGCTCAGCGCCCCAAATCCTCCTGCCATCATCAGGGCACCAGCCAGCGCCAGCAGCATCGCCGCACGGCCCACGCGGGCCGCCGCGGCTGCCGGGGCCAGATAGGAAAAAGTGCAAATACAAAGCCCTTCCCCTTCCTCGAACATGGGCCTCAGCGCCAGATAGATACAGTACTTGTCGGCGCAGGAGGGCGGGCGAGGCGGGGGTGGTGCCCCGGCGGCGGCCTGGGCGCGGGCGGCGGCAGCCGTGGCGGTCTCGTTGGCGAGCTTGACGGCCTGCTTCACGACGGTGTCACGGAACGCGCCCATCGGCGTTTTCACTGAGAAGTGTTTTTTAGGGAAGTTTTGGGGGGGTTTCGATTCTATTTGAGCACATTGCCGGCGAGATCACGTTGCGAAGATGATATAAAACTAAAGAAAAAACGGAAAAGCGCGCAACGAGGCGGGGGAAAGGAGAAAAGAAGGAAATAATAATAATCAAAACTCACGAATGTCGCCAAGCGCGCCGTTGACGACGGTCGAGTAGGCCTCGTCGGTCGCCCCCTCCATCCTCCTCGCGAGCTTGGTCTGCGCTTGCGCCAAGGCTTCACCCACGGCGTTGGCGAAGTCCCTGTTGTCGCCCGAGGCCGTGGACTCGATGCCCAGCTGGACCATGTGGCCCACGGCCCACCCGGAGGCGCAGGCGCACGACGCGACGACCGAGAAGGCCGCGGCCGAGAGGATGGTGGCGAAGCAGGCCCCGACCAGCCGCCTGCGGGCCAGACCGGCGGTGGCATTGTTACCGGCTGCTGCTCGCGAGAGGTGCGAGGGCGGACGCGGAGGAGTCGCTGAGGTTGTCGTCGCCGTTGCCGCCATCGACGTCGCCGCCGTCGTCGCTGCTGCTGACGCCTTCCAGCCTTCCTTCGCGGACCTCGCGTGCGCTCGCGCCAGGGCGGCGGCAACAAAGGCCGCGAGCGTCAGCACGACGGAGAAGGCGATGGCGATCTGGGAGTTGGGGGGGTTGATGTGAAAAGAAAAAGAGGAGGTCGGGGTTGAGTTTTTTGTTTTGTTTCGGAGAATCCAAGAGAAAAAAAAAAGTGAAAGCGAGCGAACGGCGGGCGGAGCAGATTCGAAAGCGTTTTCGTGAATTGGCAGAAAAGTTTTATCGTTTTTCTTTTTACGCTGAGGGCAAGAGCACGTCTCGCTCTCTACGCTCGAGTGCTCGAATTGAGAAAAGAAAGGCACGACGACGAAGAAAAGGCGCCGACGAAAGAAGAGATGAAACCATGGCGGACGAGCGAGCGAGCGACCGAGAGAGCAGCTTCGCCGCAAGAGCATGGCAATGGCCCGCTTTTGTCCGCGCCTCCCTCGTCGCGCCTCCCTCAATTGCGATACGAAACGCTCCGCGGAGGGAGAGGCTCCTCGACGTCCACCATGCCCCCACCTTGTGGGCCAGGAGGAGCGCCCTGAGCACGGGGTCCTCGGAGTAGCGCATGTGCCGGGCGGTCTCGTCGTACGCCCGCATCCCCTTGAACGAGAAGGCGCAGAAGAGGGCCAGGCCCGCGGCGACGGAGGCCGCGGCGAGGAGGGCGTCGAGGGGCAGGGGGAGGGTGCGAGGAGTCCGCCATGGTGTTGTTGTTCTGGGAGCAGCACCGGGTGCTCCGGAGCACGGGCTCGGGTGGCGCGAAGAAGATGAGAGCATCTTTGCGTTTTTTTTTTCCAAGAAGAAGAAGTGAGAGAGAAGAGAGGTCGACTTTTTCTTCTTCTTTTTTGCTTCGTTTTTCCTTTTTCGGGAGAAAAAAAAAGTTACACAAAAAACCAGCTCTCGTGGCAGGGAAAGAGGGGAGCTCCGAACGACCCTTTGCACGTCGTTCGAGGCTCCCCCCCCTGCGGAGGAGATGAAACGAAGTAAATTTTAAAAAACTAGAGCGCGGCGCGTCCCGCGGCGACTCCACCGGCCCACCCCCCTCTCGCCAGCATCCCTCCGTGCGTCGCCATCAACAACCCGGCGCCGACCACCGCCTTCTTGAACTGCGCGCTCGCCTCGGCCGACCTTTGCGCGACGGTCACCAGCAGCGCGGCGTCGCAGATGCACTTGGAGCCCGACAAAAAGGGGATGAACGACAGGTCGAGGCACTCCGGGGCGCAGGTGGGAGTGCCCGCTGCCCTGAGCTCGGCCGCGGATGCCGGGTCGGAGAGTCCCACGGTCTTGCCGAAGCTGGCAATCTCGTCGGAGAGAGGGGACAGCAGCGAGGAGCCCAGGCGCGAGCTCTGCGCGGTCTTCAGGATGCCGAACGCCGTCTTCAAGATGCCATTCCCTTGCGGGAGCGCACCTCCCAAAGTGTCGACGCTGCGCACGGCGCCTCCGACCCTGTTTTGCACTAAGTCCTTCGCCCTGTCGTACAGCGCGGTTGCCTGTTTTGCCACTTTCGTCAGCGCGGAAGAGTAGCTGGCCCCTCCGGCGGCCGATGCCAGCACGAACGAAGAGAAGAGCGACGACAGCAGCAGGATGGCGACGAGCGAGGGTAAGAAGGACTTGGACTTCTTCACCGCTGCCCAGCGCGTCTGCGCTCTCAGGCGCAGGGGGGCACCGTCGGGAGCAGTTGTTGCCTCAGTGCTTCCGATCCCACCGCTGCCACCGATGCTCTTGCTCCTGCTCTGCCTGTGCAGCAGAGCACCCAGCGAGTAGAGGGACAGCGCCCCCAGGATCGGGCAGAGCACCACCGCAGAGACCGCCAGCGACCTGACCGGCGCGAAGGAAGAAGGGGCCTTTTCCGCCTTGGCCACGCTCTGGTCCAGTAAGCTGAGCTGGTTGAGGCCCTTGGCCGCAGGGACGCAGAGCAAGATCAGCGAGACCAGCAGCGCGAAGAAGGCCGCCAACACCTCAAAGCCCCACGAGCTGAAGTTTTTGGACTTGAGGGTGGCGGAGGCGGAGGCGGTGACCGCTGAGACTTTTTCTTTGGCTGCCGCTGCCGCGTCGGAGAGGAAGGCCGAGTCGGGGCGGCGGGAGGAAAGAGGAGGGGGAGCGGAAGTGGAGTCGACCTGTTTTGAGAGAGAGAAGAAAGAGAGAAAGAGAAGAGGTCGTTCGTTGAGAGAGAGGTTGAAGCGAACGAAAAAATCGGAGCGGCTTCTCGATGGCATCATCACCGGCAAAAACCGAGGGCAACGCCGAGTGCTTTTCGCGTACTCTTTGATTCATTTTTTGTGCATGGAACGGTGCTCCATCAAGATTCCGGACGCTCTGGATTGGAATCAGAGCCCGAAAAAGCCTAAAGAGCGGCGAAGAACACGGACGCCGGTGCAACCGAATTGCAATGCCCACTTCTTTTTTTCGACAGCTATTGTTCGGTTGTGATTGGTTTGATTTGATTTGAATCCGACACCGCCGTCGGGGGACCACAGACGCGCATAAATGTCCTACCTTGTCCGCGACGAGTGCCTCAGGATCGGTAGGAGCCATCGTGACCTTGAAAAGAGGGAGAAAGCGGGCTTCTTTGGGCTGTAGGGGGAGCGAAAAAATAACGATTCTGTTTCGAAATCAAAGAAAAACTCGCTCCTAGTTTTGGAGAGGGAAAAAATGACTCGAATGACCGTTTGCAAGAACAAAAAAAACAAGAAAAGCAACCCCCCGCGCCGCGCCGCGCCGCGCCTCTCCTACTCTGCCCTCTTGGACCCTCCGCCACGCCTTTCGAGCCACTTGGTCAGAGCGCGCTCGGACACACAGACCGGAGAAGAGTCGTCGAGTTGCTCTCGTTCTTCTCCTACTTCTTCTCCATCCAACGACGACGGCAGCGACGACGACGGCAAAGAGGCGGAGGAAGCTTCCCTCTTCTTCTCCCTCCCGTCTCCTCCTCCTCCCTCCCCTCCTCCGCCATCCTTCTCCAGCAGCCGCAGCTCGTCCCGCAGCAGTCTCACGATCGTCGGCCTCAGCAGCGACGACGACGACGACGACGACGAGGAAGAGGGCTTATTCTGCTGGCCGCGAGAGACCACGACCTTGAGCCCGCCCCTCGGCGCGCGGCCCGCGGCGGCCAGATCGGCCAGCGCGCACAGCACGGCGGCGCGCGCCTCGGTGGGGCTCAGCCTGAGCGAGGAGACGTCGAGCACCGCCTGGTCCTCGCCGCCGGGTGATGCTGCAGAAACAGAGGGGGAAGAGGTCGAGGAGGAAGAAGAAGGAGACACTTCTTCGTCCTCAGATGACGACGACGACGAAACTTGCTCGGCCGAGGCTTCGGGCGAAACCCCGAGCGCCGGAAGCAGCAGCTTGGAGAGCGCCGAAGAAATGCCGCCGCCGCTACTGCTCCCTCCGCCTCCGTTCGCTGCTGCGGCGGCCTCAACCACGGCGGCGGTGAGCCTGGCGACCTCCTTCGGGGAGAGCACGTTGGAGATCCCTCCCGCTCCTCCCTGCGCTTCCGTTAGCTTGCCGCCGCCCTTTTCTCCTCCTCCCGCTTCCGCAGCAGCAGCGGCGCTCTTCTTGCAAGCGGCGGCAGCGCCGGCGGCCACCGCCGCCGCGTCCTCGGCCCTCCCCTGGTCCAGCAGGGCCAGGATCAGCGCCCGGAACTGCACCGGACCGGGACGGGACCTGCGGGGGCCCCAGACGGTCCTCCTGAAGACGGAGAGCGCGACGTCGGCGAGTTCCGGCCGGGAGCGGTCGCAGCCGCAGGCCGCGTAGAGAGCACCGCAGGCCTTGGCGTCCGCCCTGATCCCGGCGACATTCTCCATCTCCTCGAACAGCTGCGCGGCGCGGAGGCCGTCGCCCACCGAGGTGGCCAGCTCGATCAGCGAAGTGAAGGTAACGCTATCGGGCTCGACCTGGTCCTCTCGCATCGCCGCCAGCACGGCCTCGCCCCTCGCCAGCGGCTGCGCGTCGCGCGAGCCGCGGCGGCCAGCCGGGTTTCGCCCCGGCGGCGGGCGGGCCGCCCTGAGGACGAGGTTGTAGGACAAGGCGGTCGGTCTGGGTAGAGGGCGGCGGCGGAGCTTGCAGGGAAGGGGGGGAGCTGAGGAGGAGGTCGAGGAGGTCGACGACGACGACGACGACGACAACGACGAAGAAGAAGGAGAACTCGAAGAAGAGGTCGAAGAAGAGCTCAAAGAGCTCCCCCTGCCCCTCATCTCGTTCAGCAGGCCCCACGCCCCCTCCCAGTCCAGCGCGTACGCGCAGGCGTGCAGCCTCGCGTGGCACCCGTCGAGGCCCGGGTCGACGCCGGCAGAAAGCATCTCTGACCAGAGGCGCGCCGCGGCGGCGGGGGCGCCGGCGCGGCCGCACGCGACGAGCAGCGAGCCCCACACGGCGCGCGGCACGTGCTTTTTCTCCCCGAGCCTTTCTGCCTCATTATCTTCGTCGCTCTTCCCGATGTCCTCGAGCACGCGAAGCGCTCTGCCGAGGTCGCCGGCGTACGCAAAGCACTTGACGGCGGTGTTCCAGGTGTATTCATCCCCTTTCAGCCCGGCGGCGCTGAGGTCTTTCAACAAAACCTCGGCGCCGGCGGCGTCGGCCGAGCGCATGCACCCCTTGAGCAAAGTGTTGAACGTGACCAGGTCGAAGACCGCGCCGGCCTCCTTGGCGCGGGCCGCGGCTGCTGCGGCGCGAGGGCGGGCCCGGGCGACGAGGAGGGCGTTGAGCAGGGCGTTGAGGGGGCTGATGATGCCTTCGCTGTTGCTGCTGCCGTTGCCGTCGCCGTCGCCCCCGCTGCTGCTGCTTTCGTTACCGCTTCCGCTCCCTCCGCTTCCGCCGCCTCGCCGCCTCTGCCGCCTCCTCCCGGCCTCGTCCCAGGCCCCGGCGGCTATCGCGTCGTTGTACGCCTGCTCCGCGGCCGCGGCCCTGCCGAGCTCGCCGAATGCCACGACCGCAGCGACGCGGACGGCGGCCGAGGCGGTGGAGGCGTCGTCGAGCGGGGAGCGACGGGAGCTCTTTTTTCGTCTTCTTCGCCTTGCTCCTCCTCCTCCCTGTTCTTGCTCCTCCTCCTCGTCTCCCGCCCCCGCGTCCCGCGCCTCGCGCTGCCAATCGCTCTCGAAGTCCTCGGCCCGGGCGATCCTCGGATCCGAGAGAGCGGCGCTCAGCGCCGCACGCACGCCCGCGGCGCTGCCCCTGCGGGCCGCACCTTTCACCAGCTCCACCCAGTGCGCCCCGGAGGCCAGAGGCAGCGACCGCAGCGCCCTGGCGGCGTCGCGAGGGGCAGGGCAGGACAGCGCGAGGCAGGACGCGACGCGGGAGGCGGCCCCGCGGGGTAAAGTGCCGGGTGGGGGCCGTCCTTTCTCCCTCTGGGTCTCTCTCCCCAGGAGCTCCAGCCTTCGTGCCAGCGATTCCAGCACGAGCCCGGCAGTCTCCCCGTCGCCCGCCACCGCTGCTCGGATGGCGAGCCTGCGCGCCTCTCCGGCCCAGCGAGGGGGCAGGTAGTAAGAGGCCGGGGGAGTGGGGAGGGAAGATGCGGAGGAGGAGGACGAGGAAGAGTCGCTGTCGCTGCCGTTGTCGTCGTCGTTGTCGAAGTCGAACGGAGAAGGGAGCGGAGGCACCTCGGCGGCGAGCTGTTGCCACTCCCGCTGGAGCGGCGAATTCGGGTTTTTCTGGTTGCGCCTAAAGCCCGTCGTGTTGCTGTTGTTGTTGTAACGGCGGCGCTGTTCTTGTTGGCCTTGTTGAGGCTGCCGACGCTGCGAAGAAGAAGAAGAACTAAAAGATGAATTAAACGAAGGAGCCTCGGAAGAAGACGGCGACGAAGATGAGGAAGAAGAGGCAGAGCTGCCACTGCTCGCCCTCTCGACGTCTCTCCTTCTTCCCTTTTCCTGATATTCTTCCTCTCCCCTACAGCGCCATGCCGGTGAGCGCGGCGAGCTCGTCGGCGGTCGCAGCGGCAGCAGAGGCCGAGACGCCGCCGAGGCCGCGAGGGATAGAGAGACGGCCGCCGCCACCGGCGCCCTTCTTCCCGCGGGGGCCGTTGTCGGGCTCGCCGACGCCCGCGGCGGCCTCGGCGTCGCGCTGCCCGTGCGGCCTGGTGCCCTGCAGAGCCTTGACGCGCCGCTTGTGGGGCTTGCCCTGCCCATGTTTCGATAAAGCCAGCGCCGAGACGAAGTGGCGCGAGCACGGTACGCAGTAGTGCCTTCCCCCTCCGGGAGTGTCGTCGAGGGTCAGACGGACGGGCGCGAGAGCGGTGCCGGAGGGGCCCAGGAGGGCGGAGGTGCCGTCTGCTGCCGGGCGGACGACGGGGACGGTCGAGCGGACGTCGTCCCAGAGCTGATTTCGAAAGGGTGGGGGAGAGAAAGGGGCGTGGAGTGAGTTTGTGGTTCGGGGTTGAAAAACAAGAGAGGAAGAGAGGGAGGAGGCGGCGGCGGCCAGCAGCATCGTTCGTTCGAGAAGGCGGCGGCCCTTGATGCGATTGCTCCGCGTCTGCTCTTTTCTCTCGTGTTTCTTGTGGCCTTCCAAACGCTAGTCAGCTAGATCGTGTTCCATCCTCTGCCTCTCCAGAGAAAACTGATCGAAATCGCATACAGATGAGCGAGGGCACGCGCGCGCGGTTTGATGCCAAAATGACAAACGACATTGACGACGACGACGAAGACGCTGGCCATTCGCATCTCAATCTCTCTCTCTTTCGCGCTTCCTTCCTCGTCCTCCTACCTGGTCCAAATGCCTGAGCTCGAAGCCGTTGCGCAGGGCGGACTTGTGGGTCTTCTTGCTCTTGGAGGAGCCGACGCCGCGCTTGCCGACGCCAGACGCCTTTCCCATGCTGAAGAGAAAGTCGAGGGGCGAAGAAAAGAAAGAGTGAAAAGGAGGTTCTGAGATTTTTCCGACCTCTTCTGCTTTCTTTTTTTCTTCGTGCTCTCTCTCTCTCTCTCTCTCAGAGCGCGCCCGCGATCCGCACTCGAAACCACTTTGTAAAATCCTCGATGAAAAAACGAAGAAACGAGACTGAAAGAATGGTAATTGGTGACAAGGAAAAGAGGTAGAAGAAAGAAGAAGGAAACAAAAGCAAAACTAGTCTCCGTCATCGCCTCTCTTTTCTCTCCTCCTCTTCAACCTCTTCGCCCTTCTCCTTCCTCCCAACTAATCCGCCACGATCCTCGACAGTGCCTCGATCAGCTGCTTCAAGCTTCCCCTCACCCTCGCGTCCCCCGTCAGCCCCCCGACGTCCCTCGCCACGCCCTCGACATGCTCCAGCGTGCGCGCAAGCACGCGGACCGACGACCTCAGAGCCGCCACATTGTCCGGCGTCAGCACATCGCCCTGCAAGGCACGCACGTCCGCCGCTGCAGCCGCTGCTGTTTCGGTCAGCTGTTCCAAGTTACCGACGAGGCCACCTTCCCGTAAGCGGGCGATAAGAGGTAAGGCCTCCCCCGCCAGGGCCGCGGCGGTCGCGAGCAGAGGCCTCCCGTCCTCCAGCGCCGCCGACGCGAGCTCGGCCGCGTCCAGGACCCTCTCCACTCCCCCCGCAGCCTCCATCTTCTTCGCCATCCGGGTCATCACCCCGACCAAATCGTCCATCGCCACTCCCGTCACCCCGGCGATGCGCCCGTTCTGGCAGACGATGGCCCCCTGCGCCTCGCACCCGGCTTGGTCGGTGGGAGGGCACAGAGTCAGCGGGTCTGGAACGGGGTCGCGCGGCGTGATGTCTATGAGAGGTTCGGCGATCAGTCCAGACTGGTTGGCCTCGATCAGCGCGTTGCGGGGGATGACCGTGGACGCGTCGCGGATCTCACACTGGACCGAGACCGCCGCGAGCGTGGACTCGACCGAGACCACCGAGCCGACGGGCACGCCGCGGATCCTGACGGGCGTGCCAACGCCGATGCCGCACGCCTGCGGGAACTCGAGCACGCAGCGGTAGGCCTTGCCGCGCTTGCCGCCGAGCTTGCCTCCCCGGGCCCAGGTGACGAGCATGACGAGGAAGCCTAGATAGAGTGGTGGTGGTGGTTTGGGGGTGGGGAGGAGAAGAGGAGAAGAAGAGGTTGAAGGTTGAGAGCAAGTGGCTTGCTTTGTTTCGCCGCTGTCTCTCTCTTCTCTCCCTCGCCCCCCCTTCACCCTCAACACCCTTCCCTCTTTCTCTCTCTCAACCCCTCTCCAACACCAATCTCGTCTCACCTATCCCTGCCGCGACAAACATGCCCGCCGCGCCCTCCTTGAACGCAAACTTGCCGAAGCCGAAGTCGCGCATGACGGCCATGAAGCGGAAGCCAGGGAACTTTTTCTCTCCGCCATTTTCATCGTCGTCGTCGTCGTCATCGCTGCCACCGCCGCGTCTTCCTCCTCCGCCGCTGCTACCACCTCCGCTGCCACCTCCACCGTCACGAGAAGCAGAGGCGATGCCGCTACTCCTGTCGGCGGGAACGCGGGAAGCAGCGGCAAAAGACCTGGAGAGCGGGCGGAGAGGGGAGAGAGAGAGGGGCGACGGAGACGGAGGAGCGATTGCTCGTCGCAGCAATCGAGGGAGCGACGAAGCCGAAGCCAACGCCCTCGCCGGCTGCTGCAGTTGAGCGCTTCGACACGCAGGCCTCCCCGTCAGGAGGCTCCGCGACGGAGCCTGGCTGCTTCTCAGCATGGTTCTGGATTCGAATTCGTGTGCGGGGGGGCAAGTTTTGACAAGTTTGGAAAGTGAAAGAAAAAGAACGAAAAAGAAGAAAACTTTTCACTCCTTGTCGCTCGCTCGCTCCTCGCCGCAAGCGTCGACCTTCTCCACCGCCGCCTCCAGGAAGCGCGCCAGCCCGGGCCAGCGCACGCACGCCGCGCCGCCGGCCCGGTCGGGGGCATCGCGGTTGGTGTCCCCGACGCAGGCGAAAGAGAAAGAGCTCAAATCGCTCAAAACGACGCCCCACTTGGCGTGGGCATCCTCCGACGACCAGCTCGTTCCGTTGCTTCCGTTTCCGTCTCCGCTTCCGTTCTCCTCCTCCTTCTTCCTCCTCTTGCTCCTCATCTTCCTCCCGAGAGCGACGCTGCGGATCCCGAGCACCGAGGGGAGCAGCGGCAGCGGCGAGGAATCAGTTGGCAACCTGCACTTCGGAGGCGCGGCGCCCTCCGCGCGGACCCAGCTCTGCACTGCGAGCGGAGGGGGCAGAGGAGGGAGAGAGGAGGAGGAAGAAGAAGAAGAAGAAGAAGAAGAAGAAGGGGCAGCGGCGGCAGCGGCGGCAGCGACAACAGAGTCCCAAAGAGGAGCCGCGTCCTTCTTTCCCCTCCCTCCTGCCCCCGCGGTCGCGAGCAGGAGCAGCCGCCGTCCCCCCGCGGTCTCGACCTCGGCGGAGCTCGTTTGAGAGAGGGGGACCGTCCCGGCAGCGAAGGCCGCGGCGAACTCGAAAGTCTTTTGGCTCCTCCTTCCCTCTTCTTGTCGCGGCAACCGGACCGAAAACGCCCGCGGCCTAAAGGAGCTCGCGAGATGCCTCGCGAGTTCTTCCATCCCCTTTGATCCCAGAGAGACGCAGAAAAAGTGCTGCGAGAAGCGCTGCTGCTGCGTGTGGAGGCCGGTATAGCTCTTATCGGTGGCGGCGTCGGGGAAGCGAGGCGCCGAGTGGGAGAGGAAGAAGCCCCCGCTGCCGCTGCCGTCGCCGCTGCCGTTGCTATTTCCGCTCTCGATTCCGAGACCGCCCTTGGAGTGCGCAAAGTGGACGAACGGCTCTTTCTCTTCGAGTTCTTCATCTTTTTTTATTTCTTCTTCTCGAAACGGTGGCTGGTCGCTCCAGAGCACGTGCCATGGGAGACGAGAAGGAGGAGAAAAAGGAGAAGAACCGTAGAGCTGTCGCAGCGTTTTCGCGAGCGGGCCCTCGACAGCAGACGCGAGCCCTTCCCTCACTTCTTCTCCCTCCGAGTCGCCGCTCGACTCGCTGTCGAGGTAGCTGTAGTTGTCTCCCTCGGGGTGCTTGAGAGCAAACCACCAGTCGACCCGGGAGCCGGAGGCGTCGAGGCAGGAGAGTGCTTGGGGCGCGCCCGTCGAGGTCGAGGTCGAGGTCGAGGTCGAGGTCGAGGTCGAGGTCGAGGTCGAGGTCGAGGTCGAGGTCGAGCTCGACGATGCGACCGATGATGATGCGAGCAGCAGCGCGGAGAGGGCCGCTGCAGGCCTCATCTCGCTCACTTCGACCGCGTCTCTCTCTCGTCTCGCCCTCTCTCACATGAGAGGCGAGAGCGAGGCGGTCCTTCTGGAAGCAGCGAGAGCGAGGCAGAGGCAGGAGAGAGGGAGGAAACGACGCGGGTGAAGGAGAGGCTAGGAGCTCTCGATGCCTTCTTCTTCCGAGTTTTTTTTTTCTTCTTGTGTTTTTCGATGTTTTCATTTTCGTTTTTTTCATTTTTCAAGTCCAGGGGGGGGGGGGGGGGGGGGGGGACAAGCAAGCGCAAGCGTAAGCGCGCAACAACAGCAGCAGTACACAAAAGCAAGTGTTGGTCAGTTTTCATGCATCATCATTCTCTTAGGTTCACCAGCCGGGCCTCTCGTCAGGAGGGGTGCCGGCGACGCCGTTCCCTTCCTCGTCCTCTTCTTCTTCCTCCTCCTCGTCTTCTTCTTCGTCGAGAGCGGAGCCCCTCCTCCCTCCCTTCCCTCCTTTCTCTTTCGCCGCAGCCGCAGCAGCGGCCTCGGCGGCGTCCACCGCCGCCATGGACCCCAGGAAGGCCTCGTCGTCGACGTCGTCGTCGTCAAAGTTGGCGGCGGGGCCAGCGCGGCGAGGAGGATGAGGTGCCGGAGCAGCGGCGGCGGCGGCACGGCGAGCAGCAGCAGCACTGGCGGCGGCGAACGAAGCGGCGGCAGCGGGCGTCTTCGTCGCCGCCTGCGCCTGCGGAGGAGGCAGCGGCGCCTCGATGGCGCTCTCTGCCAGCGTCGCCAGCACCAGCTGCACGTCCACGCACGCCAGCATCCCCCCCTCGGAGGACTTACTGCCGGCATTATTCCCGAAGTCGAGCGACGCCGGGCGAGGGACGGCCTCGACCAAGACGGGGGCCCCGGGCCCCGCGGCCCTGAGAGCAGCGTCGGCGCCGAGCGACTCGCAGAGCGGGAGCACCGCCCTGAGGTCCCTCGCCGACAGCGTGACGTCGAAAAAGCTGGAGGAAGAGGCAGAAGGGTTCGAATTGGAGTTGGAGCTGGGGGCCGCGACCCTGACGTCGCGGAGGGAGACGGCGGCGTCGAGGCGGAGCGTTGTCCGGACCGGCGCCCTGCCTCCGCTCGAAGAGGAGGTAAAATTCGAGCTCCCCTCGGCGTAGGACCGCAGCTCGACGACGGGAGGGGCGGCGGCGCTCTCCCCTGATGCCGCTGAAATCACGACGGTCACTTCCCCGCCGGCGGTGCCTCCTCCTCCGCCACCGCCACCGCCACCGCCACCGCCACCGCCACCGCCGCCGCCGCCGCCGCCGCCTCCTCCAGAACCCGACCCGGGCCCAGAAAACGAAACCGCCCCGAGCGCCGCGTTGAGCCCCGCGGGGCTCGCCACGAAGCCCGCGGGGAGCGCCGCGGCGTCCACTGCCGCGTGGAGGATCTCGGCGTCGCTCGAGATGGCCAGCTCGTACCTCTTGACCAGCAGCGACTCGGAGACGACGAGCGCGCGCAGCATCCCTTCGGCGGGGCAGAGCTCGAGGCTGAGGCGCGCCGGCTTCGACGAGTGCGTTGAGGTCGAAGAAGAAGAAGAAGAAGAAGAAGAAGAAGAAGAAGCCGCGTTTCCACCCCCTCCTCGGAGCGCCGCGAGGAGGTGCTTGGCGGGGACCCCGGCGCGGACCACGGCGGCGTCGAACACGTCGAACGAGGTGAAGGCGCCCCCGCTTCCCGAAGAAGAGGAAGCGCGGCGGGTGTCGTTCCCTCCTCCTCCTCCCCCCCCGCCGCCGCCGCCGCCGCCCCGCAGCGTCACGGCGCCAAAGGCCGATCTCGCCGGGTTGATCGCGCGCAGCACGAGCCTGTCCGGGAACGCCTCGACCAGCAGCTCGGCGCCGATCTTGGCCAGGAACTGGAGCGAGGCCTTGAAGGCGCGGAGCTGGGGGCCCGCGCGCAGGGAGGCGCGGAGGGTCCCCAGCGAGGAGGGAGGAGGTTGAGGTCGAGAAGCATCGCCGTCGTTCGCCGCCGGCGTCGCGGGCTCGTTGTTGTCAAAGGGCGGCGTGAACTGGGCGGCGACGGTGGCCATCTTTCTTTCTTTCGATTCGAGAGCGGAGAGAAAAGATCGAGGAGCGTGCGCCCGAGGGAAGGGAGGGCGCTCCGAGGGAAGAAAGAGGGGCAAACGGAAGCGGCGAAATGGGGGAAGAGAATTCCGATGCTTTTTGCTTTTCGCTCTCTCGAAGGGTCGAGAGAAGTGTTCGATCGATGCGCTCTCACTTCCTTTCGACTGATCGCCGACACTCGATCGAAATTGCCTCCTCTTCTCGCGCCTCTCTCTCTCCCCCTCGTCCCCTCTCCATCCACTCTCAACGCAATGAGCAACGCCATAGCCAGGCCGACGACTCAGACGCCAGCGGCGCCAGCAGCGGCAGCAGCAGCCGTAGCAGCCCCTGCCCCCACGGCGGGGCCCAAGCGGGCCGGCGTGCTGCTCGCCCGGGCCATCGCCGCCGTCTTGCCCTCCTCTTCAACCTCTCCTCCAACCGCCCCCTGGGCCAAGGACGACATCCTCGACGCCCTCTACTGGATCCGCCAGGCCCTGGCCCTCGTCGCCGGGTCCTTAGCCGGGCTCACGGGCAGACAGGGCGTGGCCACCTTCGCTCTGTTCGCGACCAGCTCTTGCTCTGCGGGTTTGAGCTGGGCGCGCTCTCTGGGCGTCGACGAGGAAGGGATCGGGGGGATGGGGCCCCTGTTGGGTGAAGGGTTGTCGCAGTCGGTGGCGCTGTTCGTGCTGCTGTGGGTGGTGACTTTCAGCGCGAGTGGGGGTGGGCTTTTGTAACTTTTTTGAAGAGATGGAAAAGGCAGCAGAAGAAGGAAGGAAGGAAGGAACTCTTTTTCGTTCATTTGTTCGTTCTTTCGAAGTTTTTTTTTTCACAAGTGGTTTCCCTCTCTTCTACCCGCCTCCCCCCTCCGGCCCGACAAGGCCCGCACGCGCAGCCAGCTCCGCGGCCAAGACCAGAAGGCGCGGGGAAGCCCGGGCCAGGAGCGCCGCGGCGGCGTCCCCGACCGCGCTCTCGAAAAACAGGCGGCGCGCGAGACCCCTTCTTTTTTGGCATTTCTCCCTCTTCTTTTTCTGGATCTCTTCCAGAGTCCGTCGCCCCTCCTCGACCGCCTCCGACAGCGGCTTCAGCCCGGCAGCCCTCGCCGCCTCGACCTCGCTCGTCCCTTCCTCGCCCACCCCGGAGAGGAACCGCATCAGGGCGGAGACGACCCTCTCCTTCTCGGCGTCGAAGGCCAGCTCCGCCGCCGGCGCCGCCGCCTCGTCGACCTTCCCTCCCTTGCGGAGCCGGGCCAGCGAAGGGAGCTCGTTGATCTCCAGCAGCGCGGCCCTCCCCTCCGGCGTCAGCACGAAGTCGGCGCCCAGGAGCTCCACGGAAAGGTGCGCAGGCAGCGAAGTGGAAGAAGAAAGAGAAGAAGAAGAGGGATGAGAATGGGAAGCGGAGGCATCCGCGAGCAGCGGCGCCGCGGCCGCGAGCGCGAGGCCCAGCGCTTGCTCGATGCCGCGCCCGGCAGCGGCCGCGATTCTCTCCTTTCCTACCTTCGAACCCCCTCCGTCCAGGGCTTCCGCCAGGTCCCGGAACCGCCAGACGGCGACGTGACGAGGGTCGTGGAGCCACATGTTGACGACGGGGAGCGCGGAAGAGGCGGGCGATTCCGATTTCGATTTCGAGCTCGAGCACGAGGGAGAGGTGGAGGTGGAGTTTGACGGCGGCAACTGCGACGGCGACGCTCTTCTCTCGCTCGCCTTCTCGCTCGCATCCGTCTCTTTCTCCTCCTTCAGCCTCGACTCGGCGATGACGATGCCGCCTCTGTAGAGGTAACCTCTCGGAGCAGCAGCAGCAGCAGCAGCAGCAGCAGCCTTTATCTCTTCTTCTCCGTTGCTCTTCTCCCCAGCAGGACTTTCCAAACTTCCTCCCCCTCCTCCTCCGTTGTCGGCCACCAGCGCGAAAAGCACCCGCAGGTAGAAGCGCCTCCCGCCGTCGACGGTGGCCTGCGGCGAGACCGCGGCCTGCAGCACGGAGGAAGCAGCAGCAGCAGTCGAAGAATAACCCGAAAGAGAAGGCCAGAGCCGGAACCGCCGAGACAGCGAAGCCCGCGCGGCGGTCGCCGCCGCCCTCGCCGCCGCCGCTTCCGCTTCCGGCTTCCTCTTCCCTCCCCGGAGCATCTCGACGCCTTTGCCGCGGTGCCCCCCGCTCTTGAGGGCCCACTCGCTCCCGTCGGGTCCCCCGCCGAGGCGCAGCGCGACGGCGCCGGCGGCGTCCCAGGCGGCGCCGGGGCGCGCCAGCGGGACCGAGAGAGGAAGGAGCGCATCACCAGAAGAGGGATTCTTCGGATCTCGAAACAGCCCCGCGCCTTCGAGCGTCGCCGCCAGCCCCGCCTTGGACGTCAGCGCTCGCCTTGCCCCGGGAACGCAAGACAGGATCTTCTTCTTCTTGCTCCTTTGTATCCGGAAAGGAGACGAAGAAGAAGAAATGGGAGGAGACGAAGGCGTTTTCGGCAAAGAGGTCTGCGACGAGCTTCCCAAACTCAAGGCAGCCCTCGCCCTCTCGCAGGTGCCCCTCGCGCTGAACAGGTAGTCCCACACGTCGGGGGCGTAGTACCCCTTGGGCTCCAGGAAGGACCTCGACTTTGGGTTTCCGGCGAGGGAGAAGAGGTCGGGAGAAGACTGGTAAAAGTTTTCGTTTTTTTTTAATTTCGATGAGTTTTGTTCTTTCAGGGTTCTTCCTTCGCCGCCTCTCTTCTTTCTCTCCCTTCTGTCCCTTCTCTTTTTCTCACCTCTATCTCCTCGAGCATGATCGTGGCTTCCCCCTTGGCGAGCCCGAACGCGTCGATCCAGACCCGGAGAGGTAAAGCCGTTGGTCGGGGTCGAAGAAGAAAAGAGAAAGGAAAGGAAGAAGAGAAGAAGAGCTTTTTCTTCGGCCAACTCGAGGAGCTGCTGCTGCTGCTGCTGCCATCGTTGTCATTGCCATCAGCGTCATTTTTGCCCGCTTGGTGAAGCCAATTCCGGACTCTTGAGCTCAAACTAGTCGCGCTAGAGCATGAGGACAAGAGCAGAGATATCAGCGCGATAAGAATCAGGAGCAACCGGGCTTCTTTGAGGCGGCGCATCGAAGGTGAAGAAACCGGTCTTCGTTTTTTCGCCTTTCGGGCGAGAGAGGGATGTGGCGAAACACAACTTCGTCGCGAAATTTTCGGCATCAAACCACGTCGTTTTTCTTCAATCAGCCCCCCTTTTTTGCAGCTTTGCCCGACGCGCTGTTCTACAGCTCGCCCCTCGCGCGTACACGAGTGAATCGACTCGCGGAACAAGAATCTATCAGATTCAGAAAGAGAGCAATGGCAGTCCAGGCGAGGCCCCAGCGGGCCCAGCAATATCGATCGGAGTCGAGCAACGTTGGCGGCACACGCTCTAAGTCCGCCGCCGCCGTCGCCGCTTCGTCTTCGTCTTCGTCGACCTCGACCCCCTCCTTGCTCTCCCTGCTGCTCGCCCTCGCCCTCTGCGCTGCCGCCGCCTCGACCGCCCTCGCCGCCCGAACCCACGGCGAGGTCTCCAGGCTCGACGTGCCCTGTTTGACCAAGCTGAACTCGCTCTGGAGCGAGCACTACCCTGACGTCAAAGTCAACTCCACCACGACGGGCGGCGAAGTCGTCGGAGAGCCGTCGCTCTGCCGCTCGATCCTCGACCAGGCGCTCAACGGCAAGGTCAACGACCGCTGCCCGGAGGAGCGCGCGGTCGTCGAGTGCTTCAACGAGGCCCCCGAGGCTTGGAGCGGGTTCGTCTCGCAGTGCGCGCTCTTCCTGGGCACGACCACCGACCCCGGCGCCGACGGGAGCGTGAAAACAGGAGGCGCTGCGGCGACAAGGCACTTGCTCTCGGGCGAGGGCGAAGGCGAAGGTGAAGGCGAGGGCGAAGGAGGCGGCTCGCTCGTCGGGCAGGGCTGCTTCCCCAACTTCAAGACGCCCAAGGATTTCGATGCCTGGCTTAAAGGGGACTTCAAGGAGACGCACGACTACGGGAAGGCGTCTCCCGTGGCGCTTACGAGCGTGGCGGTGTTCACGGTGCTTTTGTTTTCGATGGCTGCGTTTTGAGAAAGAGAAAGAGGGGAAGTCAGTTTTTTTTCCTCTGTTGACAACAAAGGAAGAAAAATAAGTTTTTTGTCCGCTTTCTTTCATTCACTACTTTTACTTTAGCTTATCCAGCAGCCAGAGACAAAAAGAGAGAGACGAGCTCGTGCCCTGCGGCTGAATGCTCGATTTTTAGACTCGTTTCACCGACCGCGCGTTTGTAAACAAAAAAAGTAGAGTTTGCCTTTTTTGAAGAGTTTTTTTTCAGAAGACAAAAAAAAGGTTTGCCGATCTCAATCGAAACAATTCTCTTCGATGCTCCGCGGCGCCTCGTTCCCGGCTCTCGTGGCGGCCTCCGCCGCCCCCTTCGCCGCGGCCACGGCGGGATCTCTCCGCGGAGGCTTCTCCCTGGGCAAAAAGAAGACGCCGAAGAGCCAGCTCTCGTCCCTGCCTCCTCTCCGTCGATCGCTCGCTTCGTCTTGTTCTTCTTCTTCTTCGACCTCTTCGACCAAACTCGCCGCTCTCTCCAGCAGGGACACCCCACCCCCTCCACGGCTCGACTTCCAGCCCGACTCCCTGACCGGGCGGTGGCACAAGTCCAAGGACGAGAGCGACGACATGAGGGCGGCCTGCGACGCCGTGGAGCTGAACAAGATCTTGAGGGTGGGCGTCGCGCTCGTAAACACGCTCGATGTCTCGGACGAGCGGCGAGGGCCTGACGCGCACTTCGCCACCACCCTGAAGGCTGGCGGTATCCTCGACGTCAAGGAGAGGTACCCGTGGAGCGGGGCGGCGGTGGAGCACTCGCGGAGGGACAAGAGGCGGGGGAAGCACCTGGGGAGGGTGACGCTGATCGCGGCCGAAGAAAGTGAAAATGAAGAAGAAAAAGGAAGTGAAAAACGCCTCCACCCTCAGATCAGCGTCACCTGGGACGACCCCCATGGCGGGGAGTGCACCGACACGTTCGTGCTTTCTAGAGACGGCCACAGGATGACGCAGCTGTCGGTGCTGGCGGTGAGGGGGAAGGAGATTGTCAAATACACGACAGTCTTTACTAGGTGAATGAAAATGGTTTTTTTCGATTTTTCTCTCTTTCTCTCTCTCTCTCTCTATAAAAAAAACAAAATGCCCTATCGCGTCTCATCTACAAACTATTTTACGTGATGAATTTACAAAGAAATAAGTAAAATAACTACTGCCAGGGAGAGTAGGTCAGCGGTCTCAGCAGCTGCCTCGAGACTCCGGCCGCGGGCGCGTCGGCCGCCGTCCTCCTCGTAATAGCGGCCTCGGCGTCGGCGAACCGCCACACCTCGACGTGCGAGCCCACGGTCACGTGCGGGCCGCCCGAGCCGACCACGACGTGCCCTCGGAGGGCGAGCACCCCGCCGTGGCGCTCCGAGGCCGCGGCGCGGGCCGAGACGCGGCTGGTGTCGCTGCCGGCGCCAAAGGTCGCGACGAGCAGCGAGCGCGGCGCGACCGTAAAGTCAAAGACGCCAGGGCGTTTCTTCTTTTCTCCTCCTTCTCCTCCTGTCTCTCCCTCTTCTGCCAGTTTCTGCGCCCCGGCGGCGACTTCCGCCTCGACCTGCACCAGCATCGTCGTCTGCGACGCGACGCACGCCCTCGAGACGGGGAGGTAGTCTCCGGTCCATTCTCTGTTGGACGCGAGCGCCGCGCGGAGCCCGTCGCGCGACGCGAGGTCGGCGTAAAGATAAAAGTGCGTGACCGTGTTCAAATCCCCGACCTCTCCCTGCAGCATCGCCAAGAAAGGCATCTGCTTCCGCAAATGGATGGTATCGGCCGTGGCGGCGATGAAGTCGGCGGTCTTGGAAGGGTGGAGGGTGTACTGGCGGATCTCGGCGAAGGAGGGCGGAGGGAAGGAAGGAGAGGAAGAGGAAGAGGAAGAGGAAAAGGAAGAGGAAGAGGCTGAGGTCGAGAAGGGCGCTGCCGCTGTTGATGTGAATGATGAAGGAGCTCTCGTCGTGCCCCTTTCTGTGGCTGCCGCTCCCTCTCCGCCGCTTCTGAAGTGTCGACGAGAGAGCGCGGACGCGAGACGCGAGAAGAGGGCCCGCTCGGAGGGCATTTTGGTCGAGGGGAGAAGATGGAAGAAGAGGAAGAAGAAGAGGAGGAGATCGGAAGAGTGAAGGGGCAGACGGCGCTGGAAAAAAAAAAAAAAGTCAAAACCGCTGACGACGAATTCTCACATCTCTTCTCTCTTCTCTTCTCCCACTCCGCCTCTCCTTCGACAGCAGCTCCGCGCACGCATCCGCTGCTCTTCTCCTCGCTACACCGAGCAATTGGATCCGCAGACGATGAAGGGCACGACGAAGATGACGACGACGACGACGACGCTGACGACGACGCCAACAATGCTCGTCCAAGCGGCGGCACCGTCAACCCTCCTCGGCCGCCGCCGCCCTGCCACTGCTGCTACTTCTTCTCCTCCTCCTCCGATTCCCCGCTTCGCAAGGTCCCCCCGCTCTGCTGCCGCAAGGAGCATTCAAGCCCTGAAGATGCCTCCTAGAACGGAAAAGCAGCGCTCCCTCGTCGTCGCTGCAGCCTCCTCCTCCTCCTCCGCTTCTTCTTCTCCCTCCTCCCCGCCTCCTCCGCGAGGCGGCCCCCCGCCCCCGAGGCCCGGCGCCCTCCCCTTCGACACCCCGCTGGCCATCGCCCTCGCCGGCGCCGCCTTCGAGGCCTACAACTCCCCGGCGGGCTTCGAAGTCGATCCAAAGAGCGGGAGAGACTTCGCCTTCGTCGACGCCGACGGGACCAGGACTCACTACCTGAACCCGAACGTCCTCGCAGCTGCCTCGTGCGGCGGCGTCGTCGCCTCGGTGAAAGTCAGCCGCGCCGTCGGCCTCCCCGCTTCCGACGCCTGGGGAACCAGCGACCCGTACTTCTTGGCTGAGCTGAAAGGAAGGGCCTCGGCCCACCAGAGCGCCGTCGTGTCGAGGGACTGCTCCCCTGTCTTCGACGACGAGTTCGAGCTGTTTGTCGGCCGCGGAGCAGGAGGAGATTCTAACAAAGCCGACGACGACGAGGGAGAAGACCCCCTGGATTCCGTCCTGAAGGTCTCTTTCTTCGACTCGGATGCCCTGACCGCGGACGACGCGCTGGGATCTGCGGAGATCAGCCTGAGGGAGCTGAGCGAGAAGGGCGGCGAGGAGGTCGAGCTCAAGCTTCTTTCGCTTGGCAGCGACGAAGGAGGAGGAGGTAGAAGCAAGAGCGCGGGCTCCGTCTTCCTCTCCGGCAGCGTCAGGACCCTTTCCCAGCCCGAGCTCGAGTCGAGAGCTTCCGGGAGCATCTTGCCCGACGGCACCGACGAGGTCGCGAGGATGAGCCGCGCGTGGCGCTCTCTCGCCGCGGCGGCAGCAGGCGGAGGTGACAGAGGGAAAGACGGCAGCGACGGCGCCGACGCGCCGCCGGCCGACTCCATCTTCGAGCCCGCGGCGTTCATCGAGAACCCCGCCTCGGACACGCAGCTGTGGGTCGGGATAGACAGCGCGAGGAGGAGGCTGATGCTCGCGTTCAGGGGCACGGAGACGACGAAGATGTGAGTCGGAGTTCTTTTCAGTTTTTTTTTTTCATTTTTCAAAGGTCATCTCAAAAAAAAAACTCACCTTTTTCTTCTCTTCTTTTCTACCACCACCCACCCACCGATCAGCCTCGACGTCCTCACCGACCTCAACGCCATGACGGCCCCCCTGGACGCCAGGGCCCCGCCAGGGGAACCCGGTGCCTTGCCGCTTCCCGCTTACGCCCGCGTCTCCCCTCGGTCCGCCGCACAGGGGGGCCCTCCGCTCGCGCCGATAGACAGGGAAAGTCTGTGGTGCCACCAGGGCTTCCTGGCAGCCTACCGCAGCGTCAGGTGCTCGGTGCTGCGCGTCGTCGGGGAGTGCTTCGCTGCAGAGAAGGGTGATAACAACTCGTCTTCTCCTTGGAAGGTGCTCTTCACCGGCCACTCTCTCGGGGGCGCCCTCGCGACTCTCTGCTCCTACGAATTCGCCCACCTGGAGTTCTCCGACACGAAAGACGCCGGCGGCATCGACCGCCTCGTCGTCTACAACTTCGGGTCCCCGAGAGTGGGCTCGGGCGCCTTCGCGGCGCACTTCGACGCCAGCCTGCCGGACGCCTGGCGCGTCGTCAATGCCGCCGACCTCATCCCGCGGGTTCCGCGGCTGATGGGCTATGCGCACGTGGGGCACTCCGTGCCGCTGAGGTCCGACGGCACGTTCGATGACGAGGCGATCGCGGAGAATTATGCCGCCGGCCTGTACGGCGAAGGGGACTACGTGCCGGTCGTCAATTCGGCCTCGGGGTCCGAAAGACCCGAGTCTGCGGCGAAGGCAAAGGCGGCGCCGTTTGCGTCTGCCTCGGCTTCGAGCTCGGAGGAGATCGAGCCGGTGTTCGACGAGGAAGGGGCCAACGTCCTCACCGCCGCCACCGCGCTGGCGCAGGCTGCCGCCTCGGCGCTGTTCGGAGGGGCGACGAGGAAGGCGGTCGAAGGCGAGAGCTCCGAGAGCGAGAGCAGCGGGAGCAGCAGCAGCGGCGGCTACCTCAGCGAGAAGCAGGCGGCCGCAGACGCGGTCTCCAAGCTCATCTCCTCCGAGATCAAGACGATGAACGACTTCCTTTCTGGAGACGCCGTGGTCCACCACACCGAGGCGGTCTACCTGGAGGTGCTGAGGAAGGCGGTGGACGCCGCGAGCGACCTGGCGCGGGAGCTCGAAGAAGAACGGAGAGGCGAGAACGAAGAGGGCGAGGTCGAGGCGGCGGCTAAAAGGGCAGCCGAGGCGGCGCAGGAGCTCATTGAGGAGGCCAACAGGTGAGAACAGCAGCCTCTTTGGGATTCTACTTATACATATACTACTACCACTACTACGACGACGACGCGGGAGAGAGATAGAGGGAAAAAGAAACGGGGAAAGAGAGAAAGAGGGGGATGAAAAAAATTGTTTTTCTTGTTTTTTTTTGAACAGTTTTGTTTTTGTTTTTCTATTGTTGACAGTCATTTCCCTCTCTCTCTCTCTCTCTCTCTCTCTCTCTCTCTCTCTCTCTCTCTCTCTCTCTCTCATTCTCTCTCTCTCCCTCGTCACATTCATCGCCTTCGGCGAGAAGGAGCGGCAGCAGCAGCAGCAGCCGCGACTGCCAAATCTCCTTCCGAGCACCCGGAAGCGGCAGCGGCGGATGCAGCCGCGGCCTCGGCCTCCGCCGCGGCCAGGCGCGCCGCCTTGACCGCCGCTGCCCTCGTCCCCGCGGCGGAGGAGGCCCCGGCGGCCAGGGCAGCGGCCACGGCCGTCGCCGAGGAGGCAGCGGCCCTCCTGTGTTGCTGCTGATTGTTGTTGTTCTGGTTGTGATTGTTCTTGCCGCTGCTCGGGGGCCAGCAGATCTTGGTGGCCGTCGTGGTGGCGGTGGTGGTGGTCGTTGTCGTCGCGGCGGCGCTGGCGCCGTAGTCGTCGCCGTCGACGACGACGAGGAGGTCGTCGCCGCAGCCGTCGTTTGAATTTCGCCGGCTGTCGATGAAGTCGCTCGCCGAGACCTTTCTTCGGAGCGGGGCTGCTGCTGCTCCTTTTCCTGACGCTCCTTCACGGCGCCCGCCTCCCCCTCCCGCAGATGCTGTCGCCTTGCGCTTGATCTGCCTCTGTCGCGGCCTGGTGGCGGACTGCGCGACGACGACGCTCGAATTGGCGCGACGAGCTGCCGCCGCGGCTGACGACGATGCCCGGCGCGATTTCGCTCGGCGCTCTCCATCATCTTTTTCTTCCTCTTCGTCTTCATCATCATCGTCCTCGTCTCCCAGCGCCGCGGCCTGGTCGAATGCCGCGCTGAGGTTACGTGGCCTCAGCGGAGACAGATCGGCGTCGTGCTTGTCCTCGCCGTCAGAAGCAGCGCGCGGGGGCTGGTTCTGCAGGTGGTTGAAGCAGCGCTTGACACCACCGCATTCGTCGCCGGCATTCTCCTTCTTCCGCGCCCCCGCCGCCGACGACGACAGGGGCGAGCTCGACCTGCGGCGGACGACGACGTTGGCCTTGACGGGGCTGGCGGCGGCGGCGGCGGCGTTGCCGACGTCCGCGACAGCAGCCGGGAGCAGCTCCTCGTCGCAGACCAGCGAGGCGCCGAGGCCCGTCGCACCGGCGTGGTGCCCTGGCCTGGCCGGGGCCGGCGGGGGCATAGACGAGCGTCGACCCAGCAGCAGGGGTGGCATTTTTTCTCTCGCGCGTGTAGTGAGAGAGAGGAAGAGGTCGAGTTTTTTTTTCAAAAACGAAAGAGCGAAAGAAAGAAAAATCGAAAAAAGGCTCACTCTTTCTTCTCTTCTTCTTCTCTTCTCCTTCACCTCTCTCTCTCTCTTTCTCCTTCCAATTCCAATGGCCTGAGGGAGCGAGAGCACCCATCCACCCCTCTCCCTCACCACCACTCCGCAATGGGCATCCAGGGCTTGCTCCCGGCCCTGCGCGACGTCACCCGCCAGCAGCACGTCTCGGCCTACGCCGGGCATGCGGTCGCCATCGACGCCTACTGCTGGCTGCACCGCGGCGCGTACAGCTGCTCGCGGGAGATGTGCGAGGGGCTGCCGACAGACGGGTAGGTTGGCTGGTATTGCGTGCCGTCTGGGGCTGCGTTCGCGCGGTGCCTGCTTGTCCCTTGGGGCGCGGCCGAGGGAAGGCGAAGAGAGAGAGACGTTGATCGCATTTTGTCTTACTTGTTTTTTCGGCTCATCCTTTTTTCCATGCTCGAAATGGGCCCCCTTGAAGAACATCGTTTGACCTTTTTCGCTGCTCTAGCTGTAGCTCGCTTCGACCTCTTGCCGCGAGCATCGAAATCGAGATGAAAAAACACGCGGAAGGGGGGCGGCTTTGAGAGGTCGAATGGACAAAGCGAGAATTTCGACCGAACGGCTTTTTTCTTCTTTCTTTTTCCGCTCAAAACCTTCTTTTTCTTCTCAACCTCCTCCACCTCCACCTCCTCCACCTCCTTCCCTCCTCCGCCTTCCCACCTTCCCCCCCAGCTACATCAACTTCTGCCTCGACCGCATCGACACCCTGCTCCGAGCGGGCGTGACCCCCCTGCTGGTCTTCGACGGCGCCCGCCTCCCGGCGAAGGCTGGGGAGGAGCGCTCCCGCGGAGGCAACCGCGCCGCGGCGCTGGCGAGGGCAAGGGCGCACGCCGCCGCGGGCAACGCGGTCGCGGCCGGGGAGATGTACCGGCGCGCCGTCGACATTAAGCCGTGCCACGCTGCGCGATTGATAAAGGCGTGCGGGGCGCAGTGCGCGGCGGGAAGGCTGCCCCTGGTCCCTGGAGGAGGAGGTGCCGGAGCGAACAACAACAACAACAACAACAACGGAAGCAATGGCAACGGAAGCAACAGAAGCCAAGTCCAGAACCGGACCGTCCTTTTTCTCGTCGCCCCCTACGAGGCGGACGCGCAGATGGCCTATTTAGCTAAAAGAGGGGACGTCGCCGCCGTGGTGACCGAGGATTCCGATCTGCTGGCCTACGGGGCCCCGCGCGTGTTCTTCAAGATGGAGCGCGACGGGCGCGGCGAGGAGGTGCGCGCCGAGGACGTCCCGAGGGCGAGGCTGCTGCCCTTCATCGTCGCTTCGAGCTCATCGTCGCAGCCTCAACCGACCTCTCAGACGACCGCTCCGCCTGCGTCGTCGTCTCTGTCTCTTTCTGCTGGGTCTGGAGGGGAGCAGCAGCAGCAGCAGGGCGGAGAAGGCACAGCGCCTCCTCTTTCTTCCTCGCTGCCTCCTCCTCCGTCGCAGCCGGCAGCGACAGCAGCTCCCGAATCCTCTACTTCCTCCGATCTCTTCCTCCAGCTCTGCGTCCTCGCCGGCTGCGACTTTCTCCCCTCCCTGCCCTCCGTGGGACTCAAGACCGCGGCCCGCCACCTATCCCGCCTCCGCTGCGCGCACCGCTTCGTGCGCTCGATGCGGCTTGCGGGAAAAAACGTCCCCCAAGGTTACGAGGAAGGGTTGTGCAGGGCGCTTTGGACCTTCAGGCACCAGACGGTCTTCTGCCCTCATTCTCGCGTGTGCGTCCCTCTGAACCCGCTGCCCGAGGTGGGAATGGAAGAAGGAGGAGGAGAAGGAGGAGAGAAGATGCGATGCCTCGTGCCACCGGCCGCCGCCGTCGGCGTCGCGACTCTGACGGAGACCGACCTCGACTTCCTGGGGCCCCTGGTTCCCGAAGAAATCGCCTTCGCGGTGGCCTCGTGCTCCGTGGACCCGATGACGAGGCAGCCGTTCACGAGGGAGCAGCTGGCGCCGACGGGGAGGGGTGGAGGCGGAGGTGGAGGTGGAGGTGGGAGTTGGCAGCAGCAGCAGCAACAGAGGCATTCTTCTTTTCATCATCAAAATAACCACCACCACCACCGCCGGCAGCAACCGCAGCAGCAGCACCGCTCGCAGGCCGCCAGCAGCATCGCCGCGCTCTTCGCGAGAGCCGCGTCCTCCGGGGCGACAGCGGCGAACCAGCAGCAGCAGCAGCACGCCTCTCGCCCTCCTCCCTTGCTCCACTCGGCGCCGGCCGCCCGCTCTGCGTTCGCTCCCCCGCGCCCCGCCGCGGGCTCCTCTGCTGCTGCCGCCCCTTCGTCGTCGCAACCCGAAGGGATGGGACCCGGCTTCGCAGCCGCCCTGGGAGCCGGGAGGAGGCCCACAGGGGTGATGGAGAGGGGTTTCGCGCAGCTTGGAGGAGGTGGAGAGCAGCGGCAGCAGCGGCCTCTGCCGCCGCGCTTCCCTTCCGCTCCAACTCTTGCCCCCGTTTCTCCTCCTCCTCCTCTTCCTGCCTCCGATGCCCTCCCGCCGCCTGCCCTCAAGGCGGCCCTCCACTCCGGCGGCGCTCTCTCGCAGCCCCCGGAGCGCGTCGTCGTCGTTGAGATCTCCCCGGCCAGGAGGCAGCTGCTGCTCGAAAGAGAAGCTGCGACTGAGAGAGGAGAAGCAGAGAAAGAAGAAGCGAAAGAGAAAGAGGAGGAATCCGTGCTCGAAAGGGTCATGGAAGAAGAGCGCAGGCCCTTTGCGAGCTTCTACCGCGCGTCCCAGTCCGAGAACGAGGACAGCCAGAACAACAGGAAGCAGCAGAGGTGGGGCGGAGGCGGGAGCACTCCCGTGGCGTGGAGGGACTTTTACGGCGCCGCGGCGACGCCGCTCGCATCGTCGGCGGAGGAGGAGAGGCCGCCGAAAGCAGCGCCGGCGGCAGTCCCTTCGTCGTCGAAGAAGGAGGAGGAGGAGAAGGAGCGGCCTGCCGAGCGCGAGCAGAAGAAGGCCAAAGCTGCTGCTGCTGCTGCTGCTACTTCGTCGGGCAGGCCGCGCCGCTCGAGGCACTGCGCTGCCGAGGAAGAGGAGCAAGAGGAGGGAAAAGAAGAGAGAGACCCAAAGAAGCGCCTCTCGCTCGACGAAGAAGAAGCTCCCGTTCCTTCGACCTCTTCCAAGAGCTCCCGCGTGCCCTTTGGCGGGCTGCAGCACGTCGTCTCCGAGGCGAAATCCGCTGCGAACGCGCTGGCGGGCTTTGGCAGAGGTGGGAGCGGCAGAGGCGGAGGTGGAAGCGGAGGTGGAGGGAGAGCGACGAAGAGGACGAAGCGAGCGAAAAAGGCTGCAGACGAGGAGGAAGAAGAAGGAGCTGCCGCCGCTCCTCCTGCTCCTCCTGCTCCCGCTGCTTCCCCCTCCACGTTCGCGCGCTTTGTCTTTGGCAAAAGGGGCAGCAAGAAGCAGCAGTTGAAATAGAGAAATCTTTGTAAAATAAAACTCAGACTTTTTTGTGACAATTTTTTGTTTTTTCTTCATCAACACACACACACACACACAAAAAAAAAAAAAAAAAAAAAAAAAATCTCTCAAGCGTCAGGAAACACCCGCTCCTTCTTCTTGCTCACCACCGAGTACACCGCCCCCTTGGTAAGCAGCGGGAAGCCCGCTACCCCCTCCCCTTTCCCGTACTGCTCGACGAGGAGCTCCGCGGCGCGAGCGACGACGTCCCCTTGCACCTCGACCTGCTCTTTCCCCGCCTCGGCGGTTTTCGTCACCGACGCGCCGCACGCGAACTTCTTTCCCAACATTTTGCTGGCCTCGGGGAGCTTGACCCCGAACAGGTCCAGGCCCGAGATAGTGGTGACCGACTTTTTCTTTCCTCGGGAGGAGAGCTCGAGGACGAGGGTTGGGTCGCCCTTGGAGGCCTTTTTCTTCTTCGCGGGGGCAGGTTCGGCGGCGGAGGGAGCGGCGGCGTCAGAGGCTGCTGCTGCTGCTGTTGTCGAGGGAGCTGCTGCTGCCGCGTCTCCTTCTGTTGTTACTGTACTTGAAGCAGCAGCGCCGTCGGCGATGCTCATCGACGCGACGGCCTCCGCCGCGGCGTCGCCGCCGGCCTGCGCGGCCTTCCACCTGAGAAATCGGGTTTTTTTTTGAAGAGGTTGAGGTCGAGGTTAAGATATCGATCGATCAACCAATCAATCTCGCACTTCTTCCTTCTCTCTCTCCACGCCTTCTTTTTCCCCTTCTCACCTCTTGAACTCGTCGCAGTTGGTCGGCAGGTACTCGTTGAACTCTGCCGGGATGCCCGTGATCGCGTCGTACTCGACGGCGAGCGGCGGCGGTGGCGGGGGCCGCTCGACGACCGCGGCAGCGATCGGCTCGGCGTCGGCGACGGCGGCAGCCATTGTTTGGTTTTTCGCTTGTTCTGTGGGAGCCGCGCTGGCGTTTTTCGATTCCGGTTTCGAGTGTTCGAGAGCGTTGAGGCGGTTGAGGAGAAGACGCAGAGAGTGCGAGACGGGGAGAGAAGCGAGAGAAAGACAGAGCAAATCAAGCTTTACGAGAAGTTGTGATTGGAAATTTCTATTTTCTTCGCTTCTCGTCTCACTTTTTCTCTTCCGCTTAACAAAACGAAAAGAAAGAAAGAACAAAAACTTTTTTCCTTTTTTCGGCGCTTCCCTAGAGTAGCTAGGATCCTCTTTTTGACCTCTGATCGCCTCTCGAGCATGGAGCCCAAGGAGGCCGCTGTCGAGTCGGCCGCAGAAAAGGTTAATAAAGCGGGTTTGAAGCGTGCGAAAAGAGAGGGAAAAGCATAGACGCCTTCGTGCGCCTTTGTCCCCTCCTCTGAGGCCCTGCTCTCGCCGTCGGGAGAGCTCGTCGAGGCCTTCGCTCGCCGCGGCAGGGTGTTCGGGATCTGCAAGCGAGGCGGCGGCGGGAGCGGAAACGGCGACGGCGGAAACGGCGACGGCGGAAACGGCGACGACGGGGGAGGCGGCTGCGACGACTCGCTGCTCGCGTGCGACCTCTACCCTCTATGGGACGCCACGTGGGGGACCAAATCCTTCTGCGACAGGCACGAGATGAGGCTGGAGTCGATTGGGTAGGGTTGATGTTTTTTTGTTTTTCGAATTGATGTAGAGCGCATAGAGCAAAAAAAAGAGCAAAACAAAAGCATAAGCAAAAAAACAATGAGAGAAGGAGAAGAAGAACACACTTTGCAAAAAAAAAAACGGCAAGAGAGCCGGAAAAAAAAAACTCTTTGACCGTTACCATGATTCTCCGCCCGCCGCGCCCCACGGCGCAGCTCCTGCGCGACGAGAAGGGCCTCAAGAGCCAGCAGCTCGCGCTGTGGAGAGCGGCGGCGGCCACCGCGGCGCTCGCGGCAGCCGCGGCGTCGGCGCTGCTTTCAAAGGAGCTCCCTCCTCCTCCGCTGCTCCCCTCTGCCGTTACCGCCGAGCAGCAGCAGCACCGCCATCGACCACCGTCGTCGTCGAGCGCGGTGCTGCCTCCAAGGTTCGGCGAAGGGGCAGAGGGCTACTTCCCTCGCGGCTGCGTGTGGCGGGAGAGGGCAGGCGGCGGAGGAGAAGGAAAAGGAAAAGGAGGAGGCGTTTCTTCTTCTTCTTCACCTTCTCCCCCTCAGCTCGAGTTCCTCCTCCGAGACAAGGGCAGCTGGACCCTCTCCATGCCCGAGGCGTGCACTCTCGCCGGAGACCCCAAGATCCGAGGCGGAGGAAAAGAGCAGAAGAGGAAGAAGAAGAAACGGACAAAGTCGACGAAAAAGAAAGACTCTGACGACGACGCCGACTCTTCTTCTCCCGCCTCGTTCCCCCTCTCCTCTCCGTTCCCGCTCTCGTCGACCTCCCAGTCCTGCGACGCCCTCGCCTGCTCTTACCGCGGCGGCCTCTGGCTCTCCGGGAGAGGGAGGTGGCACTCGATAATCGAAGGAACGAGCCGAGGAGGCATCGGGGGCCTCTCCTCCCCGGCGGCGGGGAAGGTCTCGAGGAACCTGCGGCTGTCGCCGCTGCGCGTCTCGGGCTCGGCCGCCGCCTTTGCGTCGGCGGTTGCAGGAGATGCCTCGAGCTCCTCCTCCTCCTCCTCCGCTCTGCGCTTCGCCTCGGGGCGCACGCTCGTGATCGACTTCGGGTTCTACAGGCACCCCTCGGCGATAGGGCACTGGGCCGAGGTGGCCGGGCAGGTCGCGTCGCAGGTCTTTGCGGAGGAGGAGGAGGAGGAGGTGGAGGGAGCGGCGGCGGCGGCGACGGAAAGAAGAAGCAAGAGAGACGACGGCGGCGATGAAAACGACGATGAGAGCGACGACGACGAAACCCGAAGAGGACGAACCGTCCGCGCCTTCGACCGCGTCCTCCTGCTCCACTTCTCCCGCCACCACTTTGGCGAGTGGGCCCGCGCAGCCCTGGCGGCGGCCCTCGGCGTGGAACCGGGGGGCTCCCTGCCGCCGGTCTTCTTCCAGCAAGGGGTCGAGCTGCTCTCCGGCCTGAGGCCTCCTGCTCCCTCCTCTTCCTCTTCATCTCCTCTTTCATATTCCCCTCCCTCGATCGAGCAGAAGGAGGCGCCCCTCCGCGCCAGGCTCGAGGGGCTCTTTCCGGGAGAATGGCTCGTCTTCGAGGAGGTCCTGGTCGTTCGGGACTCTTCGACGGGCGGGCCGAGGTTTGCGGCGCCGGCCGCGGCGGCCCGGGCCTGGAGGCGGCGCTTCCTCTCCCTCCACGGCGTTTCTCTGCCGCAGAGTCCAGCTAATCCGGGTTCTCCTCCTATGGTCCTGTATCTGCGAAAGAAGGAGGACAGGAGGGTCCTGAACGAGGCGGCGCTTCTCTCTTCTCTGCGGTCGAATCTCGGGGTCCGGGTCGTCGCGAGCGATTTCTTGAAAACATCTTCTTCTTCCTCTTCATCGAAGGCGTCTCTGCTCCTCCCCGTCCGCGAACAGCTCCTGCTGATGTCGAGCGCGGACGTGCTGCTCTCGGCGCACACCTCCGCGCTGGCCGGGGCGCTCTTCCTCAGGCAGAGGGGCGAAGAGGGCGGCAGCGGGAAGAACGAGACCGGCGCTGCTGCTGCCGTCGTCGAGCTGCTCCAGCTCCGCTGGGGGGAGTGGGGAAGCCTCGACGAGAGCTTCAAAGCTCTGACCTCTTCCTTCGACAATAACGACGGCGGCGAGACGGGAACGAGAAAGGCTCTGCGGCACGGGTCCTGGAGGGCGACGCGGCGGCGGCACGCGGCCTACCCGGGCCGCAGGGACGGGGTGAAGTTCGGAAGCTGGGGACTCGAGGACGAGGAAGAAGGAGAAAGAGAAGAAAAGGAAGACGAAAGCAGAACAAGCGGAAAAAGCAAAAGCAAAAGAAGACGAAAGGGGCTCTGCGCCAGCGAAGTGTGCGTCGAGGCCCACACCCGCGTCGACCTCGTCGTGGACGTCGAGCGCGTGACGGAGCTCGTGAGGAGAGCGATCGAGGGGCGAGAGGTCGGGTGGGGAGTCGAGAGTTAGCAAAGAAGAAGAAGACTGAAAACATTGTAACACAAAAAAATGAAAAAACGAAACGAAAAAATTCCAAAACTTTTCCAAAAAATTATTTTCATCCGTAGCTGATATCGATGCCCTTCTCCGCGGCTGCCCCGGGGTCCTCGCGCGGGTTGGCCTCGCGCCTCTTGCGGATCACGCCCTCGGGGGCAGGCACAGAGGAGGGGGCTGAACTGCTGCGGCGCGACGAAGAAGAAGAAGAAGTTCGACCGCCGCCGCGGCCTCCTCCTCCTCCTCTCCTTCCGTCGGAGCTCCCGCCGTCGTCGTCCGAGCTCCTCAGACCCCGACCCCCTCGACCTCCCCCTCTCCCACCGCTGCTCCTCCCTCCTCTGCCCCCGCGCCCTCCCCTTCCTCTGCTCTCCTCCCTGTCCTGCCTCTCGTCGTACCCGTCCCCGCTGTCCGGACCACGCATGCGAGCCACCGCCGCCGCGGCGCGCGGGTCGTACTCGTGGGCGACAACGACGACTTCCGGGATCTTGCCGTTGTGCGACCGCGCTTCCCGCCGCAGAGAGGCGGCGACCGCGCGCTCGACTCCCAGCAAGGTTGCGTCGGGAGGGAGGCGGGCGACGGCGCGCTCGGCAGAGACGACGAGGCGCTCGAGGAGGCGGCCGTTGTCGACCCACATCGCTCGCGTGGTGACGCGGACGCGGGCGCGGAGCCGCGCTGGGAGAGAGTTTGAAGAGGAGCTGCTCGCGCCAGTGCCGTTGCTGCTGCTGCTGCTGCCGCCTCCCTCGCCGTCAGAGGATGACGAAGGCGAGGTCTCTCCACCACTAGAGCCTGCTCCTTCAGCTGCTGCAGCTGCCGCCGCCGCCTTCGCGGCAGCAGCAGCCGGGCCCCCGTTGCCAAAGCTACGCAGCACGTCGACCGCCGCGACGACGACGCCGTCGGCCGCTAACCTCGCCCTCTCGTCCAGCGCCATCTCCGCCGCCGTGCCCGTCCCTCGCCCGCCGTCGTTGTAGAACATCGTCAGCTGGGCCTCGCCGATGAGACCGGCATCGAATTTCGGTTCTCCGTTGGGTCCCGGGGGACCAAAGAACAAGACCTCGGGAGACTTCATCATCCCTTCCCCGACCAGGCCCGAACCGGCGAACGTCGCCCCCTTCCCCCGCGGCGCCAGGCCCAGCATCTGCCCGTTGCGCATCACGGTCGTGTTCCTCACCCCGGCGCTCTCCCTGGCCAGCTGGGCGTGCTCGCACAGGAAGGCGAACTCTCCGTGGACCGGCAGGAAGTGGTGCGGCTTCACCAGTCGCAAAACCTCCTCGAGCTCCTGGCGGCAGGCGTGCCCCGAAGAGTGCAGGGGCCCGCTCTCGTTGGTGCGGGCAGTACAGATCTCTGCCCCTCGCCCTGCGATCGCGTTCATCATCTCTGTGACGCGGGTCTCGTTGCCAGGGATGACTTTCGCAGAGTAGATCACCAAATCGGAAGCTCCTAATTTCAGGTTGGGCGACGCGCCGTGCGCCGCCAGGCTCAGCGCGGCGCGCGGCTCGGCCTGCGACCCCGTCGTCACCACCAGCAGCCTCGAAGGGTCCATCCCCTCGGCCTCGGCGGGCGTGATCAGGTCTGCCGGGTCGAAGGGGGCCAGCCCCACACGGTGCGCCGCGTTCAAATAGGAGTTTAAACTCATCCCCATGAAGCACATCTTGCGCCCGGCGGCGTCGGCCGCTCGCTTGAGAGCTCCCAAACGGTGGACGTTGGACGCGAACTGCGTGGCGACGATGCGCCCTTTGCCGTCGTGGCTGGCGATCTTGGCAGCCAGGGCCAGCTCGACCGATGCCTCGGAAACAGTGCGCCCGGGGCTCAGGACGTTTGTCGAATCGGACATGAAGAGCGCGACGCCCTCTTTCGCGAGGTCCTCAAACGCGCCGCGGTCGAAGGTCTGGCCGTCGAGGGGGTGCTCGTCGATCTTCCAGTCTCCCGTGTGGACGATGGTGCCGTGCTCGGACCGCAGCACGAAGCCGCAGCAGTCCGGGATCGAGTGAGTCACTCGAAGCGGCTCGCACTCGAAGGGCCCCAGAGAGAAGCGCTCCCTCATGTTGAAGGTGCGGTACCGCCGCCCGTCGCCCCAGAGGTTGTACTCGGTCGCCCTCCGCCTCACAAGCTGCATCGCGAACGGGCCCGCGTAGATCGGCGTGCCCGGGTCCAATGCCGGGATCACCCAGGGTAAAGCACCGATGTGGTCCTCGTGGCCGTGCGTGATGAAGACGGCCTCGATCCTGTCCTTCCACTGCGCCAAAAAACTCGTGTCCGGCAGGATCTTCTGCATCCCGAGATCCGTAAAGTCCGGGAACATCAAACCCGCATCGACGAGGATGTAGCGGTCGTAGACGCCGATGAGCATGCAGTTCATGCCGATCTCTCCCAGCCCTCCGATGGGGAGGATGCGGATGGGCGGTCCTTTCCCCGGAGGCGGGCCCGGGAACGGGCGGTGCCTGAGGTGGGAGAGCGCGGAGCCGAGGTGCTCCGTGCCGTCTGATCGGATCATTTGCTTCTCCGAGGCTGTGGGGTTCGGGTGGGTGTTTGGGTTGGCGGGGGGGTTGAGGGGGTGGAGACGAGGGAGCGGGGGTGAGTTGCTTGGTGGAGGTGGGAGGTCGGGGGTTGGAAAAGAAAGAGAGGAGAAGAAGGAGCTCGCTTCGATCGACGAAGCAAAGAGAGGAAGAGAGAGCATTCAAATGGAGGTGTGTGTGTGTGATTCCTCCGCCGCTCGCTAGCGTCACCGGCAGAGCTTTATTTTCTCTTTTTCGAATTCGCAGCGCTAGGAGCGCCTCGTGCGGCTGCTTTCGTTGGTTGAAATTCCAATCAGAGTGGTCGCGAGCAAGGAGAATGCGGGAAGCATTGAAAGAAAAGGAAAAAAGCAAACCGCCAACAGCGGTTTGCTTTTTTTCTTTTCTTCCTTCCGTCTCAACCATGGAGCATCAAAAGGCATCCCCCTACCTGCAGGCCGTGTTGCGCCTCGCTCGGGGACACGCGAACGAGGAAGGCGGAGCTTCGACGCGTTCCTGGAGCTCGGCGAGAGGTGGCGCATCTGCTTCGGCATAGCTCCGGCGCCGCCGCCGACGCTCAAGCTCGCCGGCATTGGCATCAGGAAACTCGCTTTCAGGCGCGTTCTCCGTCCAGTTTTGGGTACTAAGAGGAGCTCTAAAGCTCTATGCACTCGTGGAGGAGCAAAAGAGATAGAGAGAGAGCGAGGGAGAACGCGACCTTTCGGAAAAAAGGTCGAAAGAGGTGGAGTTGTGTTTTTTCTTCGCCTTGGCCTTTTGGCATTTGTCGTCGTCGAAACAAAAACCTCCTCTTTCTTTCCTCCTCCGTTTCACCCTATCTACGCCACTCGAAAAAGACCAGGAATTATTATTGCAAAGATATACATCGAAAAAAGAAAAAATGAAATCAAGAAACTCAGTTGGCGGTCGTTGTCGAAGAGAGAGAGGAAGAGGGAGCTCCGTCGCCCCCGGTCTGCGTCGCGACCTCCCTGCTCTCCTTCGCCTCGACCTTCTCGGCCTTCTCCGCGCCCGGCGTCGCCCCCCCGATGGCGCCCCTCCACTTGGGGCCCGCGGCCAGAGCGACCAGGGCCGAAGAGAGCTTGGAGCGAGGAGGAGAAGAACTCTGCTGCTGCTGGTCGCGGCTGACAGAGAAGACCTTTGAAGAACTTCCTCCGTTTATGTTTTCGAAGAACCGGCAGCACTCGTAGTTTTCGGCAAACGTCACCGCCGCGCCCACCGCGTGCGCCAGCGACGCCGCGCACTGCGCCGCGCACCACAGCGCCAGGCACAGCGCCGTCGCCATGACGCGGGAGCCTGCCGAGATGCCTTCGATCGCTCCGTCCAGCTGCCTCAGCGACGCGCCGAGGCCCCAGGGGACAAGCGCCAGAGCCAGCGCGACGCACGCGCAGGTGGCCCCGAGGCGCGGGAGCAGGTTGGTGGTCTTGAGGGCGCGGGCGCAGCCGATGCAGCAGGGAGAGACGGCAGCTGGTGGAGAGAGGGAGAGAAGGTTTTTGTTTTGGCGAAAAGGTTTGGTGAGGTGAGAGCGAAAGAGAACGAAAAAAAAATCTCATCCTTTTCTCCTCCCTCCCTCACTCTTTCTGTCTCTCTTTCTCAGACTCACCAAAGAGAAAGTTTCCCTTGAGGTCCAAGGCGGTGTCGAGCTTGATCCTGCTCTCAATCGGGGAGTCGTCCTGGTGTTTTGTTTTGGGAGTGCAGGAGAAAGAGAAAGAGAAAGAAAAAAACCCTGAGTGCCTCTTCGCGTTTTTTTTTTCTCGTTTCGAAAACGAAAACGAAGAAGAAAACTGAAAATCCTTTCCCTGTACCTTTTCCAGCGCCGCCTCGGCAGGCTGCCACAGCAGCGACCCGCCGCCGAGCCCGAGCCCGCAGAACTTGTCCCCAGAGTGCCAGGCGTTCTTGGAGACGATGGCCCTGCAGCAGGGGCAGCGCAGGGTGGCGCGCTCTCCTATTGAAAGTGTTTTTTGTTTTTTTTTTCGTTTTCGTTTTCGGGTTTTTTTTTTTTTTTTTTGAAGGGGCACTTTCAAAAGGAAGCAGCCGTTTTCCCCGCTTTTTCTTTCCCCGCCTTCCCTCAACTAACAAACCCGACCTCACCTGTGAACGGGCACAGCGCGTTCCCCGCCTTGGAAGCCCTCTGCGCGGCCTTCCAGGGCACGGACGCGAACCTGGCCGCGAGCGCGAGCGGGCGCTGCTGCTTCCGTGAGGAGGTCATCGCCGTCGTCGAAGAAGAAGAAGAAGAAGAAGAAGAAGAAGAAGAAGAGACGTTGACGGCCCCTCTCACCGCCTCCCCTCCGCCCCTCCACTTGCCCTTCCCCCTGTCGTTACTGCTACTTTCACGGATGTTCCCGACACCGCCGGAGGCCAGCAGCCACCAGGCGGAGATGGCGAGCGACGCCCCAACCGCGGCGAACGTGGCCGTCGCGACCTCGGCGGCGCGCGGCTCGCCCGCGCGGACCCTCGCGACGCCCAGAGCGGCCCCTCCCAGCAGGCAGGCGCAGGAGGCGGCCGCCCCGACGAGGCGCGGGGGCAGGGCGAGGAGTGGGGCGAAGGGGACGAGGGCGATGGACAAGGACATTGTGGAGGAGGAGGAGGTGTTGGCGGAGGTGGGAAGAAGAAGAAGAAGAAAGAGAAAGAGAAAAGTGTGAGAGAAGAAGAGTTTCTTTCTCTTTTCACAAAAAAAGCAAACCGCTGCCGCACGATCTACTCGTCAGAACTCGTGTGCCACCTCCGACCTTCTCCCCTTCTTCGCGGCTCTCTCTCTTGCTTGAGCCGTAAAGCCGACACAACCAAAACGTCGTCACATAGACTGAGAACTAGAATACAACTGTTGAACGCGCCAGGAAAGCACGCGCGCGCGAGGATCCGAATTCTTTTTTCTCTTTCAATTCCCAAGGTTTTTTCAATCTAGTAACTGAAAGGGAGCGTTGCCAAATGCGACTCCCTTCCTCGCGGTCAAAGAGGCCGAGGGCGCTGCTGCTGCTCTGTCAGCTGTTGGTAACAGTTATGTTGATCAGTACAAAGACTTCTGACGCGAGGAACCTGCGCTCGGCGCGCCTCTCGCCCTCGGCGGCGGCCTCCCTCGGCATGCCTTCTTCGACTTCGTCGGCGTCGTCGACATCTGCTGCCGACGCGAAAACCAGCACGAAACCAGCGCCCACCCTCCTCTTCACCTTGCAGTCCGACTCCGCGTTCCTCCAGCTGGGTAACGCCGAGGACGCGGACCCAGACCTGGGCACGCTGACCCTGGAGGGAGTGGCGCCGACGGCGGTGTGGTTCTCGGAGAGGCCCGACAGGAGGGCGGGGACGCTGCCGACCTCGACGCTCGCGTCGGCGGCGCTGGACATTGAGGTCGATGACGATGATGAGGTTGCACGATCGACCTCCTCCTCCGACAAAGACGCCCCGCGCCAGGCGACGTGGCTGGGCGTGCCCAACGTGGCTCTGACGGGTACCGGCGAGGGAGGGGACACGGTGAGTCGGTTGAAGAGAGAGAGGGAGAGAGAGAAAGAAAGATAGAGAAAGATCTCGGAAGAGGTCGAGAAAGCTCACCTCGAAAAGAAAAAAAAAACTCTTTCTCTTTCTGCTTCAGGCCACGGCCGTCCTCACGGTCCTCGGCCGCCCCTCCTACGACGAGGAGACCCGCACGATGACCGCGGACGTGCGCGTCGTTCCCATGAAGACGATGATGATGGAGCCCCCGGCGACGAGCAAAAAGCAAGAGAAAGCAGAAGCGACAGCAGCAACAGCAGAAGAAGAAGCTCTCATCCCCGCACTTCCTCCGCACTCGCCTCCGGTTTCCCCTCCTTCCTCTTCCCCGCGCTCCCTCTCCCTCACCCGCGCCGCCCTGCTGATAGACCAGCTGCCCATCTCGGACGGCTACATCGGCAACCAGTACGGCTTCGCCAACGACTGCCTCTCGAGCATGAGCCCGAGCTGCAACCCTTTTTCGGGGACGGGCTTCTACCGTCCGGGCTTTGTCGGTGAGAGAGGTTTTTTCTTTGATTTTTTTTTTTTTTTTGAAAGGAGAGAAAGCGAGCGAAGAAGAGCAAGCACTGTCTCTCACGCCCTCGCTTCTTTTTTCTCCACCAAAAATCACATCACACCACAGGCTGGCTCGGAGGGCAGATGGGCCCCGGGAACACGCCGCGGTACCCTCCTGGCACGAGCCAGCAGGGCCGCTCCCCTCCTTCTAATCAGCCGGGGACCTTCCCTCCTTCTTCGCAGTCGCCTCCACCTCCTCCGCCTCCCGCCGTGAGCAGCGGCAGCGGGACCAACGGCGGCGGCGGCCAGGCCTACCTCATGAACCAGCCCTACGATCCTTCCAAGGGGCGATGAGAAGAGAACAGAAGCGAGGGAACGATTTTGTTGTAAAAAATGTAGATTTTGTTTTCGGTTTTTGAACTTTTTGTTCACTCTCTTTTTGTTTTTTTCAACTCTCTCTCTCTCTCTCTCTCTCTCTCTCTCTCTCTCTCTCTCTCTCTCTCTCTCTTTCCTCTCTCTCTCTTTCCCCCCTTGGTTTCGCGCCCCCTCTTTTACTCTTTCTCTCTAAATTAAACGGAAAAAACTAAACTAAATGCCTCCTCTTAACTCATCATCCCGGCCACGTTGTCGTTCAAAACGGCCGCGACCTCCGCCAGCAGCCTCGGGGGAGCGTGCGCCGACCCGAGCACGGCCGTCACGCGTGGGAACAAGGCCTTGACGAGCCTCGCGGCGCGCTCTGGCGGCGCGGCCCGCCGGACGGCGGAGAGGGCCGCGGCGGCGAGCGGGGCACGGGCGGCCGCCTCGGCCTTGGCTGCGGCGGCGTTGCTCTGGCTTTGGGAGGAGGGGGCCTCGGCGCCGGCGAGCTCGACGGCCTCGAGCGCGCGCGACGCGACCCGGAGCAGCCGCGCTTCCTCTTCTTCGTCGTTTCCGTTTCCGATCGAATCTCCTCCTCCTCCTCCTGCTGCTGCTCCTTCTGCTCCAGACAACACCGCGAGCAGGGCCGCGCCCGCGTCGCTCTCCAGCGCCAGCAGCGGCGGGTCCGGGAGCCTCCTCGTCAGGGGGACGCCGTCGGCCTCCTGCGCGCCGGCCAGCGAGGTCCTCAGGGACCTGTCGCCGTCGGCCGTCGCCGCGCGACCCGCGACGCCCTCGAGCGCGTCGAGGAGCTTCTCGCGCGCGGCCGCCGGCAGAGGCGGAAGAGCAGAAGAAGGAGAAGAGCTCAAAAGCGCGTCGCGGATGACCCCGACCAGCAGCGACTGCACCGCCGCGGCGGCTCGGGCGGAGGCGAGCCTGCGAGCGCCGGGGCCAGCGGCGAGCGTCGGCAGCCTGGGCGCTGGCGTGTTCTGAGGGGCTTGAGCTTGAGCCCGTTGCTGATTCGAAGGAAACCCGCGAGCCGCGACAAGCGCGGCGAGGTCGGGCGCGGTGTCCCCCGCGGCCTCCGCCAGCGAGGCCGCCAGCAGCTCCCACCCGCGCTCGCCCAGCAGCGGTCCCAGCGAGCTCGAGAGCCTGCCGTAGGCCGAGACGCCCACCGCCGCCAGCGGGGCGTGCTGCCTGCGGACCAGCACCGCGAGGAGGTCGAGCACCCGGGGGAGCTGCGCCGCCGTGCCTGGGACTCCTTCGTTCTTTTCTCCATCGCCTCCACCTCCATTTCCACTTTCGTCCCCGTCCCCTCCGTTGTAGAACCGCGCGAGCACGTCGACGGTCCGCGACAGGCACCGCGTCGCCGTCTCGTAGAGCCAGGCGTCCTCGTCGGCAGCAGCAGCAGCAGCTGGAACAGCAGCAGCAGAAGCAGCGGAAGTGGGGGTTCCAGCTTCGGAGCTCCCAACGAGCTCGAACGAGTCGCCGAGGTCGCCGCCGGGGCGGGCGAAGGTCGCCGCCCTGGGTTCTCCGGCGCGCACGTGGTCGAAGACGGGCAGCAGCGCCGAGCCGAAGACCCTGTCCCAGGTGCGAGGGCCGAAGGCGCCGCCGTGGGCCAGCAAGGTATCGAACAGGACCTCGATGGCGGCGTGGCGGGTGTCCGGCCTGGGGTCGAAGGTGAGCTCGCAGAGGCCGGCGAGCAGCGGGAACCAGAGGTAGAGGCGCTCTCCGTCGCCGTCGCTGGACTCCTCGCGGAGCTTCTCTTCCATCCCGCTCCCTGCCCCTGCCATCGGGGAGGCGGTCGGGGTCAGCGACGAAGCGGGCCTGATCCGGAAGGCGTCCGGGTGAGGCAGCGGCGGAGGGGACGAGGCAGAAGAGGCGCCAGCGTTGGCGTTGTCTTCTTCTTCCCCTTCGAGTTTCTTCGACGTCGCCGTCGCGAGCGGCGCTGAAGCGTTTCCACTTCCGCCCCCACCTCCACCTCCTCCACTTCCACCACCACCTTCGGCAGCGGCAGCGGCCACGTCCCCGTCGGCCAGCCTGTCCGCGCAAAACCTCAGGAACGCGATCGCGTTCAGGCCCACGTCGGGGGGCGCGGCGGCGTTCGCGAAGGCCACCAGGCAGTTGACCGCGTCCGGGAACGCGCGCGCGCCGTCGGCGTCGCCGGCGATCGCGCCGAACGCGCCCCGCACGACGCGCTCGACGCAGGCGAACCCGGCCCCAACGACAGCTGGGCTCTCGTCCCCCGCGGCGGCGGCCAGAGCCATGAACAGGCTCCTCCACCCGGAGCGGATCGACCCCAGGCGAGCGGCGGCCAGCTGGCCCACGCAGCGCACGGCGAGCTCGCGGGCCTCGACTGCTTTCGCGGAACGGACGATGCCGACGAAGGGGCGCAGGAACTCGTTCTGGAAGCTCGACCTCCCTCGCGGCGGGGGCAGGGGCAGCGCGCGGGGCCTCGCCGGCCTGGGCTTGCCGTTCTCGTCCAGCTCGTCCTCGTCGAAGCGGGTAGAAGAGGAAGAGGGTATAGTCTCGACTCTGCTACCTCCTTCGCTCTGCTCGAGGAACTTGGCGGCAAGCTGCCTCAGCGCGTCGATCGCGTACAGGGCGACGGGCAGAGACCTGTGGCACCCGGCCTTGACGAAAAAGTCCGCCAGCAGCCCGCCCCAGACGCGGGACCAGACCAGGCGGACGCGGTCCATGTTGAAGTGGGCGACGACGACGATCTTGGACGTGGAGAAGACGCGGGCGTAGCAGGGGGCAGCGGACGAAGAAGGAGTTTGAGTTTGCGTCGTCGCCGCCGTCGAACCCGCCGTCGGGTCGAGCTCCTCGGCCGCCACCGCCACAAGCGCCGCGACGAACGCCACGATGCCGTCGGCGCCCAGCCTCGCGGACCGCACGAACAGGCGGTCGACGGCGTCTGCCGACCCTTCGAGGACGGCCAGGGCGGCCCTCGAGGGGCGGCCCCCGGCGTTGTCGTCGTTGTTGCCGTTCGCGTGATGATGAGCTCGGTCCTTGCCGCTCTGCTCCTTCGAAGAGTTGTCAAAGGGCGCAGAGGCCAGCGGCGCGTCCATGATGGAAGCGAACGAGTCGCCCGCGCGCGCGATGAGGGGCACGGCAGGAGATGTAGGCGCCGCTGGAGTCGAGCTCCCTCGCCCGCCGAAAAAGCCCCCTCCGCTCTTCTTCGCCTGCTGTTCGGCCGCCGTCGCGGCCGCGGCAGCTGCAAGCATCGCTTCGTTCCCTCCTCCTCCAAAGCCTCCCGCTCCTCCACCACCCGCGGCCGCCACCAGCAGGTCCCACCTCGAGGCAGCCCGTAGCACCTCGGACCAGCCCTTCTTTCCCAGGGCGTCCCCGCCGGCGTCGGCGACGGCCAGCAGCCTCGTTAGCGCCGCGGCGTGCTTGCGGCGCATGCGCGCCGGAGAGTGCAGGCTCGCGTGCGCCGCGAGAGCCGTAGCGGCGGCCCGCACGGGCGAGCCCGAGCCCAGGGCGGCCGCCAGCGCGCCCAGGTCGGCCAGCCCGGACAGGCAGGCGTCCGCCGTCGCCGAGGCCGCGGCGACCGCCACGGGGGACGAGGCGGAGAGCAGCGCGGCCGTGGTCGGGTCGTTGGCGTTGATATTCGTGGAAGCAAGGAGCGTCGCTGTTTTCTCCAAGTCCTCTTCGGGCGGGGCGGCCTCGAACGCGGCCGAGAGCGCAAGGGCCAGCGCGGACCACGACGCGTCCAGCAGGGCCCTGGCCGGCTCGCGACCGCAGGCGGCGGCGAAGGTGGAACCGGCGGCCGCGGCCCTCAGCGCTTCGTGCGTCGCCCGCAGGGCAGCCTCAGAGGCCGCCGCGGTCTCGTCGGCCGCGGACCTCCCCGCCGCGGCGGCGGCGGCAGCCGCGGCCGTGGCGGCGCCTCGTCCCGGGATCAGGGAGAGGATGGTGTCCGCCCACGAGGGGCCCTGCGCCGCCGCGGCGGCGGCAGCGGCGGCGGCGTTGGCGGCGGCGGCAGCGGAAGAGGCGGCCGAGGAAGCCGCCGCCGCCAGCGAGCTGGCGCCACCACCACCGCCGCTTCCTCCGCCACCACCATTCTTCCCCCCCCCGGAGATCACGTCGTCGCCGTCGTCCTTCATCCTGATCTCCTGGCCCACGATGCGGTCGTAGAGCGCAGCCAAAAAGGCCTCGGGCAGGTCGGCGCCGTCGTTGATGCCACGGTTGTTCCGGACGAAGTCCGCCTTGGTCATCTTCTTCTTCACCTGCGGGTTGTGCGCGTCGGTGTTGAGCATGACGACCGAGTAGGCCAGGACGTAGGCTACGTCGGCGGAGCTGGTTGTTGTTGAGGTTGAGTTGAGTTGAGAGGTGGTTGAAGTTTTTTTTTGAAAAAAAAAGGTTAGATTTCTTTTTTGTTGTCTTCTCTCTCTCTCTCTCTCTCTCTCTCTCTCTCTCTCTCTCTCTCT
>Ga0210003_1000308_pt1 | contig 43587 bp, 33 predicted proteins | sample LantaG_FD_182804 | JGI IMG/M metagenome (GOLD analysis project Ga0210003, IMG submission 182804) | Deep subsurface microbial communities from Baltic Sea to uncover new lineages of life (NeLLi) - Landsort_02402 metaG (SPAdes) (version 2) | ecosystem: Environmental > Aquatic > Marine > Oceanic >...
GGCGGAGAAGCCCGACTTTTTCCTCAGAGGAAAACTTTTTACGTTTGTTTGCCATGTCCATTTCCTTTCTTTGATTTACATACTAACTCAAATTCAGGAAATGTCCAATTCCGACTGAAGCATTACACAATGTGTGTCATGCCTTTTTGTTCTGAGAGCATTTTTAAGATGCTTTCCCGTTCATCAATGTTAATGGGCACTGTTTTTTACTTTCCAAAACTTACCGCTACTGCTACAATAATCTTCGTTGTTGCCGGATATAGGGCTCTGCTGGAGAGCGACCCGAGCGTCACAGTAACGTATACAGGATAGAAACGGCAACTTTGTCGCCTTATTCCTAAAACCTATCCTGGCAGCATAGTACAGAAAATTTCTTAAGGATGCGAGATACAGCATGAACGAGGCAAGTATTGACAGTCGGTTGCACATGAAAGCTGAGTTTATGAACGACGTGCTGGGGCGTCTGGTGAGTTCCCTGGAAATAAACGACGAATTACGGAAAGCGATAAGTTACAGTCTTGAAGCGCCTGGTAAGCGGGTTCGTTCGGTATTGGCTTTGTGGTGTTGCGAGCTAATAAGCGGTGAGGTGAACCACAATGCTGAGATTGCAGCAGCGGCGATTGAAATGGTTCACACTTATTCGCTTGTTCATGACGACCTGCCTGCAATGGATGACGATGATCTTCGACGGGGGGTTGCGAGTTGTCACAAGTTTTTTGACGAGGCGACTGCGATTCTGGCCGGGGATGGTCTTTTGACCTTAGCGTTTGAGATTCTGGCGAGTAAGATTGAGGAGCCGGTTGTTTCAGTGAGATTGATCCGGCAGCTTGCTGAAGATGCGGGGCCTGGTGGGATGATCGCGGGTCAAATGGCGGATTTGAAAGCGGAGAACACGGATGGCAGCAGAGAAGTTCTGGAGTATATTCATATCAATAAGACGGGTAAGATGTTCCGGTGCTCAGCGGTGATGGGCGGAATTTGTGGTGGGGCAGACGAGGATCAACTGAGATGTTTGTCCGAGTATGGTTTGAAGATAGGTCTTGGTTTTCAGATAGCGGATGACATTCTTGATGTTTGTGCGTTGAGCGAGCAGTTAGGCAAGACGGTGGGTAAAGATGCGGGAGCGGCCAAGTGCACTTATCCTACAGTGATGGGCATTGCGAAGTCGAAACAGTTGGCGGAGAGGTTGGCTGATGAGGCGACAGCGGCCCTGGAGCCGTTCGGGGCAAAGGCAGATACTTTGCGAATGTTAGCGAAGGCGCTTTTGGAACGCACGAAATAAGGGCGCCCTGTTTCTGAGGAACGTGCCAGCAGTACACGACGGTTAGCGGAGGTTTGTTTTAGGGCTTGTTGAAGACGTATTTGCCGGCAACTTTTGAGACGACCACGATTGAACCGATAGGCACGTCGGAAGCGGGGTCAGAGAAATCGTCGCTCAAATCAACCGCTTCCATTTCTGCGCCTATCTCTACCGGGATTGTGCCGGGAGGGCCTATTTCGACCATCCTGACCTTGTAAAGATTATGTGAAACATTGCTCTTTACCCTGCATGCGAAGTTTTGTGTTCTGGCACCTGGTGAGATCACGCCTTGTGTTTCCTGGATTTGCACTTCTTTCATATTTGCCTCAACTTTCTTTTGGCTTTTCTGTTATAGTGTTCTTAATATGCTGTTGACAAAGCAAGTGGTTTGGCTGGCATATCGGCCATTACGTATTGGGAGCGATCCGCATTTTTTTATCGAAAAAGGGGGTTGCGGAGGCAATGTTTTGTGGGTAAGTTCTTATGATAGAAGCAGTAACGTATTTTGAGAAGTTGATATTTTGCGTTCAGACAATCTGCGTATTTGATTGAACATATAAGTGTTTGAGTAGTAGGAAGCGTTGATGAGTGGGCTATTGGAAGAGATTGAAGGTCCTGAGGATTTGAAAAAGCGGTCGGTGGGCGAGTTGAAGGTTTTGGCCGACGAGATACGGGAGTATATTCTCAGTTCGGTGAGTATAACGGGTGGGCATTTGGCGAGCAACCTTGGTGTAGTGGAAATCACGCTGGCGCTGCATTATGTGTTTGATTTTTCGCGGGACTCACTGCTGTTGGATGTAGGGCATCAGTGCTATGCACATAAGATTGTTACCGGTCGCAAGGAGGGATTTAAGCATCTTCGCAAGGCAGACGGGGTAAGTGGATTCCCTGATCCGTGTGAAAGCAATTATGATCCATTTGCGGTAGGTCATGCCGGGACATCCATCGCAACAGCGATTGGGATGGCATTAGGACAGAAACAGCAAGGCAAAGAGGACAAGATAGTAGCATTGGTTGGCGACGCCAGTATAGTTAACGGCGTTTCGTTCGAAGCGTTGAATAATATCGGGCTGGTTAAACGGCAGTTGCTTATCGTACTGAACGACAACTCGATGGCTATTGATGCGACTCAGGGCGCAATAGCAAAGTATTTTTCGAAAATTCGGTTGAGCCAAACGTACGAGGATTTGAGAAAAACGACGAATAGTATTCTTGAACATATGCCTGTAATAGGCAAGGGTGTGGAAGATGTAATCGAAAAGATCAAGAAGAGTATCCGTATGGTTCTAAGTGCGAGCCAAATGTTCGAGAGTATGAACATCCCTTATTTCGGTCCGGTGGATGGTTACGATATTGATTCGCTGGTAAAACTGTTTCGTGCCTTGTCTGAGTTGAATCATCCGGCGATACTGCACGTTTATACAAAGAAGGGTAAAGGCTTTGAGCCTGCGGAACGTGAGGGAGGCAGATTTCATTCTACTGGACCATTCAAGATGAACGGTGACAGCAGAGAAAAAGATTCGGATAGAAAGAGTTATACGAATGTTTTTGGTGATTGCCTAGTGGAGCTTGCCGAGAGCGACAGCCGGATTGTTGCGATAACTTCAGCGATGTGCGGGGGCACGGGGTTGAGCAAATTTCGGCAGCGTTTCGGTGATAGGTTTTATGACGTTGGTATTGCCGAAAGCGCAGCGGTTGATATTGCGGCTGGTCTTGCCAAGACCGGATTGAGGCCTGTGGTTGCCATCTATTCGACGTTTCTACAAAGGAGTTTTGACCAGATAATGCAGGAAGTGGCGTTGCAGGATTTACCGGTGGTTTTCTGCATCGACAGGGGAGGGCTGGTTGGTCCTGATGGGCCGACACATCATGGCGTGATGGACATAGGGTTTCTGCGGATGATGCCGAATATGGTGCTGATTGCTCCGGCAGATGCGGTTGAGTTAAGACTGGCGCTGGAGTTTGCTGTTGGGTCCGACAAGCCGGTTGCAATACGGTATCCGAAAGATTATGTTCCAGAGAAGAAGTTTGTTAGAGCGGCTTGTGCCGAGCCGTTCAAATTAGGCAAGGGGGTGTTTGTCAAAAGGAGCAAGAAATCGGTTATCGCAATTATAAGTTACGGCAGTGTTTTGAAGGAGGCTTTGGTGGCGGCCTCGCTATTGGGCAAAGAGGGCATTGTGGTTGACGTGATGAATGCTCGTTTTGCGGCTCCTGTTGATGAAAGGATTATTTCGCTACTGGATGAGGGCAAGGGTTTGATCACAGTTGAAGATCACCGGCTTGCCTGTGGTTTTGGATCGGCTGTTTTGGAGTTGGCTGCGACAACTTTGAAGAAAGCTATTGGTAGCCCAATAGCGGTCCTTGGGACACCGCGGAGACTTATAAAACACGATTCGCGGGCAATGCAGCTTATGGAGGCTGGTATAAATGCCGATAAAATAGCACAGACAGCTAAAGAGATGCTGGACTCAGCATAAGCTCGGATGGGCTTTTGATGCTTGCCGCTTGAGATAGCAGGCTGGAGTATTCTGGTATGGCTCGGCGTATTTTGCCCAAATTAGTGATTTTTGGTGATCCGACAAAGGGAGATGTTGGGGCTGCATTGGAGGAGTTCAGGGGTTTTGCTAAAGGCAAGGTGGAGATTATCGCCAGTTGTGGGATAGATAAATGTACGCTCGATATTTTGGAAGATGCAGATTTTGCGATTGTATTCGGTGGGGATGGCACGATTATTTCTGCGGCACGGCAGTTGAGTGAGTGTAATGTGCCGGTTATCGGAGTCAACCTGGGGAAATTGGGTTTTTTGGCGGAATTCAGCGTTGAGGAATTGAAAGAGCATTTCGACAGCATAATAAACGGTGAGGCTGGCATTGAGAAGAGGATGATGCTGCGGTGCGTGGTATCGCGTGAAGGGCAAGAGCAGGTACATTCGGTGGCTATTAACGATGTTTTCATTACGTCCGGGCCACCATTCGGGATGGTCGAATTGAAGATATCGGTTGATGGGCAACCATTGGCTGGATGTGTCAGCGATGGGCTTATCATCAGTACTCCGACGGGGTCTACTGCTTATAATTTGTCGGCGGGAGGACCGATTATAGCTGGCAAGGTTGAGGGGATGGTTATTACGCCGATATGTCCGCACTCGCTAAGTTTCAGGCCTATAGTTATCAATGCCAACAGTAAGGTGGAAGTTGTAGGTGTGCGCGTGAACGAAGGCACTACGGTGTCCATTGATGGACAGATTTCATGCAAGCTGGCAACTGTCGCCGTGGTTAAGGTGGAAAAGCATGACGGGGACTTCTTAGTGGTGCATAATCCGCTGCGGACGGCGTGGGACACGCTGGCTACGAAGCTTGGGTGGGCCGAGAAGCTGAAGTACAACAGCGGCAGGCAGTGTCGAAGTTCTGGAAGATAGAGGGTGGAGACGGGATATGACTATGTAAGAAATGGGTTAATGATGCAATTGTGAACATAGCCGTTTGTTTCGGGGTAGTAATTGGTATGACGAAGCGAATGTTTTTTGTTGGAGCTTTGATGTTGTTGTGCAGCCGCCTGTGCGTTAGTGCGGGGATTAATAACGCAGCGGGTATTGCTACGGTTCCACAAAGCAGTATTCGCAGTGGTTTAATTCGCAGTCCGAATCCGCTTGATACGAGTGGTAATCTGATTATTACAGGCAATATCGGTGGTGGGAAATACTTCAGGGGCTCGGTTCCATATTCGGCTACTTCTGATTTTGAAGCTCCATTAGGTTCGTCTTCACTGGATTCGTTTTTGCGGCGGTCAGCAAGTTCTCTGGATTTGGGCGTTTATACAGGAACGGGTCAGCCTTACTTTTCGCGTTCAAGGACTGTAACTACTACAAGGGTTGGGCGAAGTGGTGTTGTAAGTTCTCCAACCACGTTCTTGCGGACGAACTCTGTGCGCAGCGGCGCTTCGAGTTCTCCGTTGAGAGATGAAAGCTATGTTTTGGGAAGATTGTCGGAGAAACAGGATTTGTTGGTGGATTCCAGAACAAAGTTTAGGCCTGTTTCAGAACAGGAAAAACTGGCTTTGGTTAATCTTGATGTTTTCAGGCGGGACAAAGATCTTGCTGATACGCTACAGTCGACACGGGTGCAGGGGATTAGAAAGGCATTATCAAAGGATAAGGCAGGCAATGATTTGCGTGATAAGTCGCTTGTGGCAAAGGTTCCAGATGTGGCGGTGAGAGAGGAAGGGCCACTCCATGAGCAAAAGCTTGTCGATTTGAGAATCAGCAATCAGCGACTGGCGGATGAATTGTCGCGCAAAATCGCGGAGATCAAAGAGAAGGATAAGTTGGCTGAGTCTCGTATTTCGAAAGATGCCGGTGATAAGGATGTGTCTTCGCAACTGGAGGGCGAGGAGGTTTTGCGAAAAGATATGCCGGAGTTGGGGGACGTTCTCGGGGAAGCAGAATCAGTGTCAAGGGTCTCGGGGACATTGCCGGTTCAAGAGAGCAAGCAGGCGCAGGCAGTCAGCGAGACAGCTATCGGCGAATTATCCGGTGGAAGCTTGGTGGAAATGGGCAATGGTGCACATTTGCGAACGGCTCTTTCGGGTCTGGATTCATATGATTGGCTGAGACGGCAGAACAAGGCTTTTGCGGAGCGTTCGGATGACAGTGCGCATAATTACGCAGATGAACGACTCTCAGCAGGTCGCACATCGGCGATCGAGACGGCGACACGGAGTTATGGAGGCGATGGGGGGACGGTCGCGGCGTGCCAAGAACGTTTTGCCATGTTCAGCAAAGAAAAGGTTCTTCAGCGACTGAAGAGTGCTGATGGATTTCTTAAACAGGGGGAGTATTACCGTGCGGCGGATGAATATACGCTTGCATCGGTATACACGGATGACAACCCGTTAGTATGGGCGGGCAAGGGCCATGCGTTGTTTGCGGCGGGTGAGTATATGAGCAGTGCTCTGTTTCTTTCCAAAGCTTTAGTGATTCTTTCTTCAGTTGATGCATCAGATGGCGTTAGGGGGTTGGCGTTTTTGAGCAAAAACTTTCTGCTTATCGATCGAGATGTAATCGAAAGCCGGATGGTAGATGTGAAGTTGTGGCTGGGAAATAGTGACGCGGGTGAGTTGCACTTTTTGTTGGGCTATGTTTATTATCAACTTGGCAGGCTGGAGGGGGCAAAATCAGCGATTGACAAGGCTTGCGAGAAGATGCCTGAATCGCCAGCGGCACTTCTGTTAAAAAAGGCGATTGAATCCGGTCGATTAAAGGCGAAAGCCAGGGGAAATTAGCGCAGTTTTGCGTGTTTTTTCGCAAAACGGGGTAATCATTTCATATTCGAGGGGTCGAACTATTCAGGACGATATTCTGCGAAGAAGGTCTTTGCATGCTTCAGTGGCAGTGTCAATCAAAAAGGCAGAGACTGAAAAGAAAAAATCCATAAATGCAAAAAATTTTTAGTCTTTTGACCACAAGGGTTTAGCTCAAGAACACATCTACGGTTGATTGTCTATTTCGACAAGAACTCGCGATTCGGGACAATGTCAGAAGGAGCGAACGGCGGGGCGAGCAAGGACGGATTGTGATGTTGTATTAGTTTAGTGTATTTGGGTTGTCAGCCAAGTGCGGACATGTTTACGAGGGAAACGTGATATGGGATTCGAGCCCGGTATTTTTGAAGATCAGCAGCTTGAGGCGGAATACATTGATTGGCTGGTCGATGAGCGATCGACAGATATTCAAGCACATTTTTCGAGGTTGTGGGAGTACTACGCGAATCCCATTAACGCAGTTAGTTTTGCCGGTGGTACGAATCGTCAGGGCAATGACTCAGACAGGCGTTATTATCAAGCTCAGGAGTATGGTTTACCGCTGCGGATAACCGGTCAGGTTCACTCGCCCGGTTCGGATGTTTTTGGTGGATCGCGTGTTAGTGACGTTCAGCGAAAAGAAGTCGTGATTGAAAATGATATTGGATGGCGTATAAACGCGGCGGTGGACTTTTTGTTTGGCAAGCCGATAAGTTTTGTTTCAAAGTCGCCGGATAGTCAAAAACGCGCAGAAATTGAATCTATATTGAAGGCGTTGTTTTCGACCAACGGCGGCATTGGATTTTTCCAGGATATGGCAGTGCTCGGAAGTGTGTACGGTTTTGTCGATTGTCTCGTCAGGCCCGGCGATGCGATATTAGAACAGTTCACTTCCTTCTCCTCCCAAGGTTTTTCACACGAAAAGGTACTTCTGCTGGCGCGAACGATCGAGCTTGAACTGATAGAAGCACCGAGAGCACTGCCTGTTCTGAATGAAAATGATTATAAGAAAGTTCGGTATTACGTTCAGCACTTCTATCAGAGGCTGAACAGTTTGCGTGGGAAGAATTCGGTATTTTCGCGATTGCTTTCGGCAGGTGGGCAGAGTTGGCACGATAAGAGAGAGGTTGTTGCGATTACAGAGGTTATTTCATCGCAGGCGTGGCAGCGATACGTGAACAAGGAACTGGTGGCGGAAGGTGAACTGCCGTGGGGATTTCTTCCTATGGTTCACATACAGAACATTGCGCAGCCGTACTATTATGAAGGTATGAGTGATGTGGAGTCTTTGATACCGCTGCAAGATGAATTGAATACTCGTTTGAGTGACAGGGCGAGCCGAATAACATTTCAGGCGTTCAAGATGTATCTTGGCAAGGGTATAGAAGGATTCGAGGACAGACCTGTTTCTCCCGGGAGAATGTGGTGCACGGACAATCCCGACGCAACTATTGAGGAATTCGGTGGTGATGGCGCAACTCCAAGCGAGGACATACATATCAGCGAAATCAGAGAAGCAATGGACAAGACAAGTGGTGTTACCCCGATAGTAGCAGGAGTTTTGAAGAATAAGTTAGGTAATCTTACGAGTTCGGTGGCGCTGAAACTCACTTTGATGGGGATGTTATCGAAGACCGATCGCAAGAGATTTACTTATGGTTCGGGGCTTGCACGGATTTGCAGGATGGTTCTTGATATTTTGAACAAGGCGAGTATTTACAAGACGGAGGAATCTGAGCGGGATATTGACATTATTTTTCCGAGTCCGTTGCCGGAAAACACTATGGAGAAACTTCGCGAGGCTCAGATGAAGAAGGAATTGGGTGTATCTACAGAGCAGGTGCTGAGAGAATTAGGGTATGAGTCCCAGACAAGAAGTTGAAGAGGTTTTAGGAGGCTTTATGAACTCAACTGAGGGGCAAGAGAATATAATGTCAGAGACAGAAGAGGGGCAAGGTATGAGTGAGAGTTTGAGGCTTGTTCCAGTGGCTGAATCCATTCGTTACCGCAAACGGGCACAGAGTGCTGAAAAAAAGGGGGAGCTTTTAGCTCAGGAATTGGCTGAGAGTAAGTCTCGCGTTTCTGAGTTGTCTGAGAAGTTGAATGATATTCAAATAGATCAGCGTCTGACTCGGGAGTTAGTGCGAGCAGGTGCTGTCGATGTTGATACTGCGGTTTTGGTGGTGAAGACACGTCTGAAGGCTGAGCCTGAAGCAGATATGGGCAATGTGATTGAAGATTTGAAAAAGGAAAAGGAGTATTTGTTTGCCGGAGCCCGTATTAGCGGCACGACTGCCAAGAAGACGGCGACGGTCAAGGACAGGGTGACCAATAAGCAATCGGTTCTTGAAAGGGCGGCGTGCAAGGCGGCAACAACCGGTAATCGAACAGATTTGCAGGAGTATCTGAGGATGCGTAGGAACATTGTTTGTTCGTAGTGATGAAATGTGACAACAGTTTTTAGAGAAAAGGAGCAATAAATGGCTTTTACTGGAAAGGCAACATATTCAGCGGGCACTACTCTACCGGAGTTAGCGGAGGATGTGTCAGACGTTATTGGGATAATTTCACCATATGAGACACCGCTGTTGGATGCACTTGGCGACCCTATGCGTGAAGCTACGAGTTCGCATCACGAATGGCTGGAAGATACGCTATTGCCAAATAAGGATGCTATCAACGACAGCACATTTAGTGATCCGAGTTCGGACACGAGTTTTATTGTGGACAACGGCGGCAGATTTCGCGTGGGTGACCAGATTCAGGTAGAGGGTTCGGAAGAGTTGATGTTAGTGACCGGTATAAGTGATGATACATTGACGGTGGTTCGCGGCTACGCAGGTACGTCGGCTGAGGATCTTGCTGACAATCAGATCATCAACATTCTGGGCAACGCGGCTCTTGAGGGTGCAGACCAGCCGGGCGTAAGGTTTAGCAACCGTACGAGATGCAGTAACTACACGCAGATATTCACGACGGCAGTTGAGGTCAGCGGTACGGATATGGCGGCGAGTCAGCTTGGTCTTGCCGACGAGATGGATTATCAGAAGCAGGAACGGCTTCGCGAGTTGCTGCGTGATTTGGAGAATACGGTAATCAACGGCGGTCAGACATCGAGCAATCCGGAGGGCAGCGGTTCGGTACGAAGGACGATGAAGGGGATTGTTCAGCATACGTCCACGAACCTTTTTCATACGGGAGACAGCGGTTTTCCAACAGGTACGGATCTTGATGAAGAGAAGGTAAATTACGTTCTTCGGCAGATTTGGGAAAACAGCAATGGCAATGTGGATCTGATTGTTGTTGGCGGGTTCCAGAAGCGCAAGATAAACGGTTTTTGCGCCGACAGCAGAACTTACGGTGCCAGCGATAGTACTTTCAGAAATATTGTCAGCATTTACGAAAGTGACTTTGGTGTATGCAGAGTAATCACGACGCGGTGGATGCCTCAGGATGCGGCTTTGTTTCTGGATTCATCGCGAGTGAATGTTGTTCCGTTAGCAGGTCGAAGTTTTCACTTTAAACCTCTGGCAAGCAGCGGTGATTATGAGTGCGGGGAGATAATTGGAGAGTACACGGTTGAATTGAAGAATGAGGCGGGACACGGTTTGATTCGTGGTTTGAGCAGTAGTTGATAAGCTGCCTATTGCGGCAAGCAAGCCTGATGCATGGGGCTGGGTGCCAGGAGAGAAATAATATCTTCGGGCACCAAGGCCCCAAGAGTAGCGCGAGTAAGGAAGCGAAAAGATGACAACATTTTCGAACGATGCAGACATTTTGAAATACGAGCCGGCATTATTTGGTGACTTGTATCCTGCCAGCCAGGTACTTGCGAGTGGAATGGGCGGGGCGCTTAGCGGAACGACATTTACGGCGAGTGGTGCAGATTTTGTGAGTGCTCAAGTTTGCACAGGTGGAGTAATATATTTGAAATCCGAGGATCTGGCAGTGGATGGGGCATATGAGATAGTAACGGTGGACTCGGCAACGCAGCTTACAATTTCAGTAATAAGGGCAAATTCGGATGACGAGGCTATAGCTGGCCCAGCGGGGACAGATCTCGAGTACCGGATAAGTACCTTTGCACCACAGGTCAACGAAGTTGGGTTTCAGTTGACACAATACTTTGGAATCGATACTGGAAATCCAGGCAGTGATATTACGGTGGAGAGTATTGTAGAAACGGCTGCATTGAGGCAAACAGCATGTTACGGGGTAATTGCTGCTGTGTACGCGATGATGGCGTGCAATGAGGAGGATTCGGGATTTTGGAAGAAGAGTCTGTATTATCAGAAGCGATTTGAGAAGGCACGGGAGCGATGTCGACTGGGGATTGATACGAGCGGTGATGGGGTGGTAGACGTGACAAAGTTGGGGTCAGCGGTACGGTTGGTTAGAGATTAGGCGGAAATGAGATTGAGTAGCATGAAGATAACCTTAGATGGTAATGAGTTGTTTGATGAGCATGAATTGCGAATTGAAGTCGGTAGCATCAGTAGAGAATCAATTGAAAGGTCGGCCGCGGGTTTAGACGGGATAGTGAGTATCGACATGGGGAAGAGGGGCAGATCGATAAAGCAAAGAGGTGTGCTTGCGGCGAATAGTCGGGCTTCGATGCAGCAGAAAATAGAGGCGATATCGGCTTGTATTGATGGGAATACCCACACGCTGGTGACAGACAGCGGGCAAGAGTATTGTGATGTTCGGATGGACGCTTTCAGAGTCAAGGCAGAGAGAGCAGGCGGCAATGGTATGTTCGTCGATTATGAAATTCTTTATAAACAGATGGTAGCTTAGCATGGGACTAATAAGCATCGGAATAAACAAGGTTGTGGTATTAGCGTTGTCGAACGGTATTTGGGCCGATGGCAGTGATTTTGTGACACCACGGACAGCTTTGGTGAAATGGGCTTCGACCTGGAGCAACAAGCACTATCAGGTCTATGTCAACGGTCGGTTTGCCGGCGCAACAGTTGACAGCGAGCAAAGACAATTATTGGTTCAGGTGCCGAATTTGCCGGAACGGGCAGTGAGGATTGAGGTTTTTGCGGTTGATGCTGGGGAAGCTGATATTGACTTCGGGTACGAACTTTCCACATCTGATTGTCAGTCGGGGAGGATACGAATCTCGCTGCTGCGAGGGCAGAATTTGCCGGCTGGTTCGACTGCCATGATTTACTCTGACAATGGTACTGGTGAAGTGGATTACGACAGTTCTGTCAATGTTTGGCCTATAGAAATCTGGCCTGCATGGCAAGAGAAGGCCGGCTTCGGGATGAGCCGATTTGGATTGAGTGACTTTGGTTATGATGGTGCAGCGGCGACAGGATTTGGGCTGGGCAACTTTGGACGTGGTGAGTTCGGCTTTGATGCGGACAGTCTGGAATGGGTGAGCAGGCCGTATGATATTGGGACTTATAAGTTCGGAGTGAAAATTGTGGATGCCGAGGGCAATGCGAGCAGTGGCAGCGAAACAGGTGAAATCAGCGTGGTCCCATCAGCGGTTCCTGCTCAAGGAGCAGAGGTGGATTCGTTTGATAAGGAAAGTAATCGACTTATTTTGAATATTCTGCAGTAAGAACGGTACAGGAGAATATCATGGGTGAGGTTTATCCAACAGACAACGAGCTATTGAATATAGAATCTGACAGTGAAACCGGCGTGGAGTATATATCAACGGGGACAGCGCCTTATTACTTGCAGTTCAGGAAGTTGTTGCACCGTCTGCTTCTTGCGTCAAAGCGTTCGAATGATTTGCGGGTTTATGACGAAGGTGGTCTCGATATCGGGGTGAAGAGCGGTAAGTTCTGGTTAGGAACACAGATTGTAAGCTACGAGGGTTCGTCTGGAAATACGCTGTCGGACGACAAGCCCAATATATACGTGTATCTTGGCTGTGCGGGCAATCTGGTAACTGATGAGTACAATGGTTTTCCAGGTATGTCAACAACACCCCATGTTCGCCTGGCTGTGGTGACTACATCAGGGGGAAACATTGAGTCAATAACGGACAGTCGTATCGGGCACAATTTCTTAATACCGTATGATTCAGGTGGAGTGAAGAAGGTCATCGAGGCACATACGTCTGACGATCAGCTTGATGCATCTGAGTCTGGAAGTGTTCACACAAATTTTGGTGCGACAGGGACGGTAACTCTGAATTTGCCTGCGTCGGCATCGGCTGGGGTGGTGTTCACCTTTTTGGTACAGTCGGCCCAGGAACTACGAATCGAACCTGGAAGTGCAACGATTAGAGATGACAGTGGTCAAACAACGGGCAAATATAAATCGGCCAGCGGTGTTGGCAGTTGTATAGTGCTTGTTGCCGATGCAAATGGCGATTGGGCAACTACGGCCAAGCATGGTACATGGGCTGAAGAATCTTGATAGAAGAAACAGATGTATGGCAGCAATGCCGGTTTTTTGCGAGGTAAGACTATATGGCAAGTGGTGACACATTACTGGTTTTTACGCCGCTTAATAACGAACCGCCGAGCAGCGATTATGCAACGTTGGATTTGAGGAATAATCATCCGGTGTTGGATTTTGATGACGCACTTGTCGAACGTGCAGTATTTACATCCATATTGCCTCGTGCATATAGCGGTGGTGGTTTGACAGTCTCTATATTCTTTACAATGAGCAGCGCCGTAACCGGCGATGTTTATTGGCAAATTATGTTTGAGCGTATTGGTGAGGTGTTGGATATTGATTCGGATAGTTTTGCCGGTGCGCAAGATGAAATCAAGACTGTCTCGGATACGAGCGGTATGGCGGTAAAAGGAGAGGCCGCGTTTACCGACGGTGCACAGATGGATTCCATGGCGGCGGGTGAAGTATTCAGGCTGAAAATACTACGTGCTGCTTCGTCTGGTAGTGATACTGCAACCGGTGACGCTGAATTATTAGCTGTTGAGATAAAGGAAACTTAGTATGGCTCGTTCATTCGTCAGTGCTTCATCACAATATCTTATGCGGGGTGATAAGTGCGGCATAAGCGCATATCCTTTTACAATGGCGTGCTGGTTCAAAGCAGCTTCGCAAACCTCAACAAAAACACTTATAGGCTTTGGTAATTCCAGTTCATATCCACAGCTTTATTTGGGAGCACAGGCAAACACAAATTATGTATTTTCTCTTGTTGAAGATACAGGTACATCTTATTCAATAACAACAGTGGGATATGATGTTGGTGAGTGGAATCACGCGTGCGGTGTATTTACAAGTAATACTCTTAGAGCGTCATATTTAAATGGTGGTAACAAAGCTACAAATGCTACGTCACGTGTCTTTCCATCAACAGCAAATGTAACGACAATAGGAGTAAGGCATCGAGGTGGTGCTTTTGCTAACTACATGGATGGAGTTATTGCTGAAGCTGGTATTTGGAATGTCGCATTGACCGATGCTGAAGTAGCATCACTTGCAGCCGGATTTTCACCTTTGTTTGTTCGGCCTGCGAGCCTTGTAGCGTATTGGCCACTTATTCGAGATGAGGATATTGATATTGTCGGCGGTTACGATTTGACGGCATACAACAGCCCGACCATTGCAGCACATTGCCCGATTATGAGGCCAGCAGCGCCGCAGGTTATAACCAAACTTGGTGCCGGTGCCGGTAGTAATATCCCTGTTATCATGCAGCATTATAAAAAGATGAGGGTAGCATAGATGGAGATTTTGAAACAATCGACGGCGGCAGCGTTGAAGCTCGGGCCTTTTGTGGATGATACCGACGGCAAGACGGCGGAGACGGCGTTGACGATAAGCCAGGCCGACGTTCGGCTGAGCAAAAACGGCGGCGCCTTCGCCCAGAAGAACGATGCCAACGCCGCCTCGCACGATGAGAACGGCTACTATGGCGTTCAGCTTAACGCGACCGATACGGGGACGTTAGGCTCGCTGCGTGTGGCAATAAGCGAATCGGGTGCATTGCCCGTCTGGCAGGACTTCATGGTGGTTCCATCGCATGTTTATGACTGGCTGTTCGGCAGCGGAGGACTATATGAGATAGCGGCCAAAACGCTGGTCAATAAGGCCGTGCAGACCAAGAGCAGCGGGGCGGTCGTCTATTATGATGACGATGACTCAACGCCGATTTTGACGCAAACGCCGAGCGACGCGGAAACGACGATAACCAGGACGCCGAGCTAATGGAAAGCAAATATCAAAAAGCTGCATTATTCAGCGGCATGACGAGCAATGCCTTCAAGCTTGGAACAGTATTGACTTATGGTTGGTTTTGGGTTCGTCCTGGCGGTTGTTCCGTGCTGTATCGAGGTGAGAGTATTGAGAAGGTAGATTTTGAAAATATACTTACTGTTGCTGGTGCACATGCCGAAGAAATTTCACCGCCTGACTATGTTCAGCATGGGGCGAGTTCTGCATACTACTATGTCAGCCGAAACGTCAATGTTTGTGGGTGTGAGGAACAGACGCTATGCACGGCGATAAAACTAAGCATTGATTCATGTGGTGAACTAGCGAGCGACAGGCCTAATAGTATTTTTGCAGCAAGAGCGGTACAGAGCGCAGGTAGTAAAGTTTGTCTGCAATGGTATTACTGCCCTTTACGGCAAGAGTCGGAACCGGTGTGCTTCAAGATATATTGCGATAATGGCACGGGAGATATTGACTATGAGAGTTCGATTGCAACTGTGAGCTATGCAGGGTGCAAGCTCTACAGCTATGAAAACGGTATCCCCGGCACGGGCAAATATCAGTTCTGCATAAAGGCAGAGGATGCGCAGGGTGTACAGAGCAGTTCTCTGGCTGCAGTGACAATAGATATTGATAGTGCCGTTTGCGATTCACCTGAGATTCTGAGTGTAGAGACGATTTAAGATAACAGGGTTTTTCTATGGGTAATAGAGTTGACTTCTTCCAACCGTCGGAGGATCGGCTGGCAGTGCCAGCATCAAACGTATTAGTGTTTTTTGACGGCGTTTTGTGTCCCCATCTCGAACCTATTGCGCTCGTACGAGGGTGTTGGCCGGAGTTCAGTTGGGCGACGTTGGCGTATGATGCTGCGGCCGGTTGCATGGAGGGTCCGACCCATATTGAGCAAATCGAAACTCTATTCGGTATGGGAAAAGCGGTAAGCATTCGACAAATATATAATGGTGGCGCACGGGGGGCATCGGTATTTGATATTCCCATATTTGAAGGGCAAGCTGAAGAAATCTCGCGAACATTCGGTCCTGATGGAGAAACGTTCGAACTGACAGCGAAGGATTTCAGTTGTAATTTGAAGCGTATTACTGTTTACGGACAGCGTGTGGTTATCGCTGACGGCTCAACGGTTTTTTTGACAGGAGCTGATACGGTTTTCAACTCGCAGGCCAGGGCAAATGCCTCTGGTGAACCAGTTGCCCATATGGGTAATACTTACACGATGTTTTGTGGTGAGTCTTCGAACGGCAATGAATGGCGTCTGGCCGATGCGATTTATTATCTGCTTTGCGAGTATCTTTGGTCGGAGGATTTGACACTTCCGAATGTCGAACAACTGAAAGCCCTAACAGACAACCAGATAGTTCGTGACCTTGATGTAACTGGTATGAATCTGGGGGATGCACTGCATTTATGCTGCGAGGTTGCAGATTTGGAATTCAGATTTGTGCCTCGGCCTTGGGAAATGGGTTCGCGTCAGGCGATAGTGTTTTATCGCAGCGGCAGAGGCAGAACCGTCGAGTTGAATTGTCAGCCTGCAGGGCAACGATTAGACGTTTCAAAAACGAATGTGGCAAAACTACATGGTGTTAGAAACTTTTGGCCGGTGACACATAAATATATTGGCCAGGGTGATTTGAAGGTCTATGAGGCAACGTTTGACCTTGTTCGTGCGTGGGATCCTGCCGACGAGGATACGGACTACGACAAGTTTTCCTTATCCGGCAATATAGATTTTTCACAAGTGAAAGATGTTTACCGTAAGTGGTGTCTCAATGAGGCTGGTGACTACAGCAACGGACCTTTTTACCAGGGACAAGCTTTCAATTTTTCCCCGGTTTTCGAGAGCAGCAACTATATTCAGCGTCGTCGTCGGTTCTGGCCCGCATTAAGCAGCGACAGTCAGGTAAAATCACTGGGATATTATCTGGAGGTTTCCTATACCAACGGAACTGACTGGCGGCAGTACACGTATGCATTTAATAATCTGCTCGACGAATGCGGTATTTGGCTTAGCAGTGACAGGCTTGACCTGGATACGTGGATTGCCGCGTTAAAGGGTGTGCTGAAGTTTCGAATAACGGCATCGGTAATAAGCGACGAGCGGCTAAGTTGTGAGGTTGCAAAAGGCCCTGTAAATTCGACGGTCCCTGTAGTTGAACACGTTATGCGGCTGGAGAACAAGTTCAAATATCGCAAGGTATCAAGCCGAAGCATATTCGCCAATGCCTCCGAAACATTTGGCATCGCCGATGAGGTTGACGATACTCAATCTCTGTGTGAGTACGTTCGAAAAAAGGATCATGGCCATACCGACACGATAGAGACTATTAATGTTCACACACTTTATCCGGTCCTGGATTATGAGGTGGGTGACAGGATAACAACCAGCCAGGACAGTCGAGACCTGTTGAGTTGTCGTAGCGACAATCGAAGTCTTTGTCTGATAGAGCGGGTTCAGATTGATTTTAGAAAGCAGTGCACGAATCTGAAAATAGTCCGGCGGCGAAACAGCCTGCTGCCAAAAGGCTAATATACTGGACAAAGAAGGTTAAGATGGCCAAAACAAGTGACAGCCGCTGGCGGCTGGACAGACAAATAAGTATTTCGGTTCTCATTCAGTTGCTTCTTCTGGCATCGCTGATTGTTGGCACTTGGGTAAATTTGCAGAGACAGCTTGATTTACTGCAGCACGATGTCACCTTGCTTTTGGAGTGCCAAAAAGGATTTGAACAAAAGCTCGAATTACTCCAGGCAAAAAGTATTTCATACGAATATCGGCTGCGGGCAATCGAAAACAAACACGGAGCAGCCGAAGAGACAAAGTCATTTTGAAAATCAAGCACAGGAGAAGATTATGAAAGCAATTCACGCTGTTTGCATAGTGTTGGTTTGTAGTTCCCTTGCCGGTTGTGAAAGCCTGCGGTTTGCACCGAGTGAAGCTCAGAAGCAGAACGCATGGCTGCACAACCACACGACAACGATCGCTTTGCAGCAAGCAAGAAATGAGAAATCATCGGCAAAACTTCAGGCATTGTGTGATCTGAGCGAAAAACAGAGCGGGGCATTTGTGGGTTTCTGCGGTTTGCCAAAAGAGTTTCCCAAGGCTGATAGTGCCGAGGACATCCTTTCAGAATCGAACTATCAATTGGCTGAAGCCGCAACTGACGAATCGCTGGAGCGACCGGATACATGGCAGGTTGCTGACTCAATGCTGGAGTTGGCGATAGCTATTTCCGCTTTGGCCGGCGGTGTCTATGGCACAAGGGCGACAAGGTTCTTGAAAAATGCCAAGGCCAAGTCAAAAGCTCTCAAGGAGATCATTGAGGGTAACGAACTTTTTAAACAAACCTCTTCGGAACAGGTAGAGGCCTTTAAGAATGCACACAGAAACCAGTCACCGCAGACCCGGCAAATTGTTGCGGCAACAAAATATTCGTAACATGAGATAATCAAGCATATGATGCACCGAGGCAGAGTTTAGTTAGCGAGGTCAACGGTTTTTGTGCGTGCACCTGTTCGAAGCCTGAACTCCTGCACGGCGCAATAGAGTACGGGCACGACGAAGATGCTGATAAGCACGATAACCATCCCGCCGAATGATGGTATGGCCATCGGCACCATAACGTCGGAACCCCTTCCGGTGGAAGTCAGCACTGGAATGAGCGCCAGGATTGTGGTTGCCGAGGTCATAAGACATGGTCTGACACGCCGCTGTGCCCCAACAATGGTTGCCTGCCGGATTTCGGCGATGGTACTGGGTCTCTGCTTCCTGAAGACCTGGTCGAGATATGTCGATTGAATAACGCCGTTATCGGACGCAATGCCGAACAGCGCCAAAAAGCCCACCCAGATAGCGACGCTGAGATTGATTTGATGAACGCCGAAAAGCTCTCGCATGTTTGTGTTGAATACGTCGAAGTTGAGAAACCACGGCTGGCCGTAAAGCCATATCATCAGAAAGCCGCCTGCCCAGGCGACGAATATTCCCGAAAATACCAGCATGGTCGTTGACACTTTTTTGAACTGAAAGTAGAGTATCATAAAGACGGCAAACAGGGCCACCGGCAGCACGACGGCAAGTGTTTTCTGCGCTCTTATCTGGTTTTCGTAGTTGCCGGCAAAAGTATAGCTTACGCCTGGCGGCAGGGGGAACTCGCCTGAATCGATTTTCTGCTGGAGGTACTTTCGGCACTGCTCGACGACACCGACTTCAGCATTACCGGGCTTCATATCGAACAGGACGTAGCCGGTGAGGAAGGTGTCTTCACTTTTAATGACCTGCGGGCCGCGAACATATTTGAGCCGGGCAACTTGTGTAATAGGTATTTGTGCCCCATCGGAAGCGGGCACGAGTATTTTCTTTAGTGCTTCAATACTGTCTCTTAATTCCCGCTGGTATCTGACTCGAACGGCGAATCGCTCGCGCCCCTCGACGGTTGTGGTAACCTTTTTGCCGCCGATGGCGATTTCGACGACATCCTGGAATGCCCGCATGGGCACCCCGTAACGTGCCAATGCCTTTCTGTCGGGGACTATTTCGAGATAAGGTTTTCCGACGATCCGGTCTGCGATAACGGCGGCAGGCTCAACGCTTGGTACCTCTTTCAGAAATCGCTCGATTTCAAGCCCGACTTTTTCGATGGTCTCAAGCGTAGGCCCTTTTATCTTGACTCCCATAGGCGCACGCATTCCGCTTTGCAGCATGACTATCCGCGCGGCAATTGGCTGGAGCTTCGGCGCCGATGTGGTTCCCTTGATGTTAGTGGCCTTTATTATTTCGTTCCAGATGTCGTCCGGGGTCTTTATGTTATCTCGCCACTGCCTGAACGGTCTGCCCTGGGAATCGGGTACAAGCTCTCCGAACTCATCGCGAACGAAGGCGGCTGTTTTATTGTCATAGCGGAATTTTACCCGGTGGCCGGCCTTATCGGTTATGTATTCGCTCTTATAGTTGATGACGGTTTCGATCATCGATATTGGAGCCGGATCCAGCGGTGTTTCGGCCCTGCCGACCTTGCCAACGACGGTGTCAATCTCGGGGATATTTCGCAGGGCTATATCCTGTTTACTCAGGATGTCCATTGCCTCGCCAATCGAAGCATGAACCATAGTCGTCGGCATAAACAGAAACGACCCTTCATCTAATGGCGGCATGAATTCTTTGCCTAAGCCGGGAAACTCCTTTCTTGCATTTACCCAAAAGGTGGTACTTCTGACTTTTTCAGCGCCTATGCCGAACTTGTCGGCGGCCTTTGGGATGCCGGCAAAGACCTTATCAAAACCAAGCCAGACCGATGCACCGATAATCAGCAGAAGAGTCGGGAGGGTAAGAAACAGCAGCTTATGGCATAAACACCACTGCAGGATTTGTCGGTAGAAATGCTGGAAGAGTTTGAAGAGCAACAAAAGTGACCCCACCATGACCGCAACGAAAATGAAGTTTCGCAAAAGGCCCTGCTCCGGCCCAACGGGTTCCCAGTGTTTGCTGAGTAATACACCTACGAACAGAACGGCAAGTGCATTAGCCAGCCAGGGCGTGAAGCGTTTGATATTCTGCGGGATACGGTTCTGAGTTAGGTAATAGGTACCGAAAAATACAAGGGCCAAACCGGCCCACCAGTTCAGCAGAAAACCGGCGATGACCCCGATGACGACGATTACCGCGCGCAGAACAGCTTTGTTTTTTTTGCCCGGGACGCGGATTTTGGCGCAGAAGAGGATGTGAGCGGCCGGCGGTATTACAATCAGCGCAACAACAACCGACGCAATAAGCGCGAAGCTTTTTGTAAAGGCCAAAGGCTTGAAGAGCTTGCCTTCGGCGCCTGTCATTGTGAAGACCGGCAGGAAACTGATTACGGTTGTGGAGATGGCCGTTAGTACGGCGCTGCCCACTTCACTTGCGGCGCGGTGAATAACCTCCAGTTTGTTCTGATTGGGGTCGGCCTGGTCGAGATGACGCAGAATGTTCTCACAAATAACTATTCCCATATCGACCATCGCACCTATCGCTATGGCGATTCCCGAAAGGGCCACGACGTTTGCATCGACGCCGAACAGTTTCATGGCGATAAAGCACATCAAGACAGCCAACGGCAGCAGCCCGCTGATGAGAATGGAACTTCGCAGGTGCATTACCATCAGGATTACAACAATAACCGTGATAAGGATTTCTTCGCTCAGAGCGCTGCTAAGTGTGCCGAGGGTTTCGTAAATCAAACCCGTCCTGTCGTAGAAGGGGACGATTTTCACCTGTGTTATGGTCGCCCACTTCGGGCAATCTTTTTTTGGAACCGAGCGAAGGTATTTCAGCCATCCGTCCTGATTCATTTCGGCATCATCGTATGCGGCAAAACCGTGCCTGGCTGCAAATTGTCTAAGCTGGTCGGCGGTAACTTTCGAAAAATCGATTTTAACCTTTGCCGGCAGCCCCGGTGTAATTTCGGCGATTTTCTTTTTAACGTTCTTGATAATAGCAAGCGGATTGTCACCATATCGGGCGATAACAACACCGCCCACGGCCTCGGCGCCTGCCTTATCCAATGCCCCTCGCCTAAGGGCAGGTCCCTCAGTCACCGTAGCAACGTCTTTGACCAGCACACCCACATTGTCCACCACTTTGACGACGCTGTCTTCGATGTCGGAGAGTTTTTTGATAAAGCCGATGCCGCGAATAAAATACTCTACGCGGTTCAGTTCCATCGTCTTGGCACCGACATCGATATTAGACGCTTTGACGGCGCGATAGACATCGGCAAAGCTGACGCCGTACGCCCTCAAGGCATCGGGGTCCACATCTACCTGATATTCACGGACAAAGCCCCCGATGGATGCCACCTCGCTGACGCCGTCGGCTGACAGCAGTCCATAGCGGACGTACCAGTCCTGAACGGTCCGGAGTTCCTCGAGGTCCCATCCTCCGGCTGGTTTACCGTTGAGGTCACGGCCTTCGAGGGTGTACCAGAAAACCTGTCCCAGGGCTGTAGCATCAGGACCAAGGGCGGGCTTGACGTTTTCGGGCAGGGTTCCTGCGGGCAGGCTGTTAAGTTTTTCGAGCACGCGGGTTCTGGACCAGTAGAATTCGACGTTTTCCTTGAAGATTATGTAAATGGACGAGAATCCGAAGAATGAATAGCTGCGAATGGTCTTGACACCAGGTACTCCCAGCAGTGACACGGTGAGAGGATATGATATCTGGTCCTCGACATCCTGGGGCGAGCGTCCCATCCATTCGGTGAAGACAATCTGCTGATTTTCGCCTATGTCGGGAATCGCATCGACGGGGATAGGCCTTCGCATAATCGGGCCCAGGTTCCAGTCGAACGGTGCCACTATTACCCCCCAGCCTATCGTAAACAGCACCAGCAGGGCAATGACAAGTTTGTTGGTCAGACAAAACCACAGAAGCCTGCCTATCCAGGACTTCTGCTCGGCAGTCTGTTCAAGTGCAGCATTTTCAGCCATAATATCAATCTTTCGTTTTACAGCAGTTTTTTGAGGGCAATTATGTTCTCAGCCAGAGACCCTGCCACCCTTTTGGCGTCCTGGAGTGTTTTTACGCCGGCGCCTTCAAAGGCATCGTTGCCGAGCAGCATCTTATATTCCATCCATCGCATATGTGTGTGACCTGTCATAAGCTTCATGTCAACGCCGTTTATGGCTTGGGCCAAGTCGGAAAAGGCGGCCCGGATTTTCGTAATATCCTCGCCGGCGGCAGCTTTTTGCGCGGTATCGGCCTTTTCAACAACAGTTCGAATCTGCTCTTTGGAAACCGCCGATAGTTGCCCCGCCGATTCGGCTTGGTTCTTCTGCGGCATTGCCATTGAGCCGTGATGGTGCATTTGGCCGGATGCTCCTCCCTGTGGTGTCATCATGCTCGGTTTGGCCATAATCTGAAGGCTGCTGTCAATCTTGAAGTTGCCCCTAACCACGACAAGTTCACCTTCGCTCAGGCCCCTGCGGACGAGATAATAATCGCCGGCCCTTGGCCCGAGAACGATTTGTCTACCCTCGAAGGTCGGCTTTTCAGCGTCGGGAACCTGAACATATACTATTGCACGCGTGCCGGTGACAAGCGCGGCTGACACCGGTATGACAAGCGGTTTTTTAGCCAAAGCGGGGTCGCTGCTTACATAGCCCAACGTCTCGGTTTTAACCAGGGGCATTTGACAGATGTCACAATTGCCGGGTTTGTCTTTGACAACGCTCGGGTGCATCGGGCATATCCATTTGCCGGCCAAATTCGGATCCATGATTTCCCCGCCGGCCGCCACCCGCGAATGAACGGCCGCCTTGACGAACATGCCCGGTTTCAACATGCTATCGGTATTGGATACATTTATGCGTATCTTAACGGTCCTTGTTCTCTCGTTCAGTATGGGGTCAATGAAGCTTATCGTTCCTTTGAAGAGCCTGCCCGGATATGAAACAGTCGTGAATTCAACCGCTTGGCCATAACGCAGCCATTCGAGGTCGGATTCATAGGCATCGAGTTTGACCCAGACTTTCGAAAGGTCCGCAATCGTATAGATTCTGGTTCCGGTCTGAACATACATTCCTTCAAGGGCGTTCTTATGAATTACTATCCCGCTCGCAGGGGCGTAGATTGTCATGTGGTCGGAAACGTGCCCGGTTTTCTCAATCTCGGCGACCTGCTCGGCGGTCAGGCCCCACAGCAGAAGTTTATCACGAGCCGCCTGTGCGGTCGCCCGGGTCATTTCCCGCATTACTCCAAGTTCGCTTTTTGCGATATTTTTGATGGCCTCAACGGCCTGAATGAGTTCCTGCTGGGCGGTTATCAGTTCGGGACTGTACAGGCTGACCATGTGATCGCCCTTTCTAACCGGAACGCCGGTGTAATCGACATAGAGCCTGTCCAGTCTGCCGGGTATCCACGAAGTGATATATGCGAGCCTTGTTTCGTCGTAGTCCACCTTGCCGACCATGCGCACGGTCGCGGTGACAAACCTGCGCTCGACCGGCGCCACTTCAATATCCATCAGTTCTTTTGCGCTGTCACTGACTACGAGCTGTCTCATGCTGCCTGGCGTTTCGGTCTCTTCAGTCACAAGTGGTATCAGCTTCATACCGCATTTGGGGCACAGGCCCGGCTTTGGCAGTCGAATCTCCGGATGCATCGAGCAGGTCCAGAGCTTGACTTTTGTTTCGGCGACTGCGGCCGGAATTTGTGTGTGGCCGGTCTGAGGTGGCTGTGCCTGTTTGCCAATCAAATAACCGACGGTCAACACGACAGCCACCAATACAACCCATTTCACCTTTGTTGCGAGTTTGTGGAAGATGGTCGAGAGTTTTATTATGAAAGCCTTCATGTTCGGTTTCCTAAAACTTAATGAGCTATCAGTACCAAAGTTACGTGTATAATCGCTGAGATAAGAGTAATAATCCCGAGGCGTTTGTGCCACTTGAGCAAAACTCCGGGCAGCCTGCGCCGAAATACGCCTGTTATAACGTTAGCGATGTCTTTTTAGTTCCCTTTTCGTGGAATTTCCCTTCCAACCAGCAGTTCAATTCTCGCCAGCGACTGTGCCTTGTCTGCCAGTGCCCGTTCGTACGACAGGGCAAAGTCCAGCAGAATCCGCTGCGCATCGATAAGATCGGTAAAACCAACGCCGGCGGAGCGGAAATTTTCCTCTGTAACTTTCAAGGATTCCCTCGCCTTTGGCAGCAGCGTATCGCGATACAGGTTGATTTTTCGCTCGGCGTCCCTGAAGTGATATGAGGCAGTCTTGAGGTCCGATTGCAGGCTGTTCGTCTTTGCGGTTCTTGACCGCACTGCTGCGAGGTATTTATACCTGGCCTGGCGGACCGCCGCGTCATATTTTTCTCTCCATATCGGCAGGTTAATCGAAACCGATGCTATTATCGGGTCTTTGCCGCTGTCGCTGGGGTTGCCCGCAAACGCCTTACCGGTATCGATAAAACCCAGGCCAAACGCAAAATCGGGGTAGTAATTCTTCTCGGCAAGGGCAATGGCTTTTTTGCTTCGGGCAATTTCGAAACCCAGCGCTTTTAGCTGCGGGTTTTCTTCGCTAAGCTCTGCCAGCAGTTGCCGTTCGACAACCTGCACCTGCTCGGACTGAATCTCTCTCGGCTGGGGGATATTCGCATCGACAGGTCTGTTCAAAGCAGCGTTCAAACGGGCTACAATCGGCTGCTGCATATCCAGCAGCGTCCGGTAGCGGTCTTCCAGTTTGCCCACTTCCACCTGCGCCCGGATAACATCGGAATGATTACCCGCCGCTGTCGCGTAGCGGCTGCGCGCGACGCTTTCAACGTGCTTAACCAGGTCGATGTTTTCTTTGGTGATGCCGATACTTCTTACCAGATAGTAATACTCGTAGTATGCGTCCTTCACCTCGAAGAAAAGCCGCAGTTTTGCCTCTTCGTAACGCTGCCCGACAGCATTGGCGGCCTGGGCCGCGACGTCGCCGCGGAGCCTGAGTTTCCCGAACCATGGAAATAGCTGGGAGATGCTCAAGCCCTGGCGCTGAGGTCCGACCCTGGTTTCGACTTCCTCGATATAGTATTTGTAATTGAATCGAGGATCCGGCAGGGCCGTCGCCTGCGGAACCTGTTCCAGGGCGGCCTTGAACCTGTTGAAAGCCGCTTCGAGTTCCGGGTTGTTCAAAGCGGCATAAGCAAGGTAATCTGAAAGCCCCGAAGCATCGGTCAGCTTCGGCTGCTCCGCGCCGGCAGAGACCTGCTGCAAGGAAGTTCCGCTATCAGAGCCTGCCGACGCATATCTGCCAAATTCGGTTCGACCGCCCTGCGTCCCACAGCCGGAGACAAACAACGTTCCCAATACCCCAGACAGCAATATCATTATAATCTTTTTCATTAGCGTACCTGCTGCAACAAGTTACCTTCGATATTATTAACGAAAAGGCGATTGCCAAAGTTCCCTGAATTCGAAGAAATTATCCGACGATGCCCCGACAAAGCTGTCAATGTCTTTTGAACGCGACCGATGCTACCTGTCTGCCAATCTCAGGACAAGCCGCTCTATAGCAACCTGAGCTTTGGTTCTGCCGGTTTTTATCGCGTAATCCATCTCGCCCAGTCCCTGAAGAAATCCACCTATCTTCTTCAACGACATCCTGCGAACCTGCGAAAAGAAACCATCGCTGTTGTGCCATATACCAAGCTGTTTGGCAACCTGACCGGGAGCAATACCTTTTTCGAGCAGGGCCTTGGCGTTAAACATCCGGCGAAAATGGAAGGCGAACGCTCCAACAGCCGTAAACTCGGTGGACCTGTCCTCGGCGAACATACGACGCAGCCGGGCAACAGCCTGTCCGCAATTGCCGGCCAAACACGCGTCAATCACGTTGAAAGCATTGAATAGCCGATTGTGTCCGACTAAGGCCTCAACATGGGTACTCGTGATACTTTTCTCGTTGTCAGCCAAGAGAGCCAGCTTGTCGACCTCGCTGTACAACCGCGGCAGGCTTTCCCCAGCCAACTCCACCAACAAAAAAGAGGCATCTCTGCCAAGGTTTTTGCCGTACGCATCCCGGCTGTATTGCATCAGGCGTTGAGGAAGCTGACCTCGTTTTGGCTGGGTGACTTTTATCAGCCTGCCTATTGCCGGAAGTTTCTTTGCCAGTTTCGTCCGGGCGTCCCATTTATTGACGGTGACAACCAATATACCGGTGGGGCTGGGATTGTCGAAATACTTCTGCAACACCGGACGATTGGCGGAAATGAATTTGTCGGCGCCTTTGACAAGAACAACCCGCTTGTCGGTTAAAAACGGCAGGGTTCGCAGTTCATCCAGTACCTGCGAAATAGTAACTTCAGCCGGGTCCGCCTTGAAAAGGCCAGTAGCCCTGTCCTGAGGCGCTATGAGCTTATCGAGCAGCTTGTCGCATTGGCTATCGACAAGAGAAGCCTCCTTGCCTTCCAGTACAACAACTGATTCCAACTTTTTTGTCTTGTCAGTTCTCGGCATCTTCAACAACTTCGCTGACTATCTTCTCGGCGGCAACCAGCGTGTCACCATCGCCCAGCCTTATCAACCGAACGCCCTGCGTATTTCGGCCGATGCTCCGTATTTGGTTAAGGCCTGTTCGAATGATTATCCCATTGGCCGTTATCATCATCAAATCGTCCTGGTCGGCAACCGCCATAAGGGTAACAACCTTGCCGTTGCGTTCGCTGGTTTTTATGTTTATCAGCCCTACGCCGCTCCTGCCCTGCAGCCGGTAATCAGCAAGGCTTGTTCGCTTGCCGTATCCGTTCTCGCAAACCGTAAGCAGTGACGCATCTTCTTCGGCGATAACCATCGCAACTACGGCATCCTTCGCACGCAGCTTTATGCCCTTGACGCCTCGCGAAACCCGCCCCATGTCACGCACATGGGTTTCCTCGAAACGTATGGCCATGCCGTCACGCGTGCCGAGTATAATATGGTTACTGCCGGTGGTAAGTGCGACATCGATAACATCGTCGTTCGGATCGAGCCTGATGGCGATAACGCCGGTCTTTCTCGGATTGCTGTACGCGCGGAGTTTGGTTTTCTTCACCAGGCCGTTCTGCGTAGCCATAACAAGGTGACGCTCTTTATCCTCGTCGGTTTCGAACCTCCGGACATTTATTATGGAAGCTATTTTCTCATTGCCCAGGCTCAGCAGGTTGGCAACGCTCCTGCCCTTACTCTGCCTGGAGAGACTCGGAATGTCGTACACTTTCAGCCAGTAGCATCGTCCTCGATTGGTGAAAATCAAGATATAATCGTGTGTCGAAGCCACGAACAGATGCCCTATGAAATCGCCTTCCTTGGTATCAGAGCCGATAATCCCCTTGCCGCCCCTGCCCTGCCTGTGATACGTATCAATAGGCATGCGCTTTACATAGCCGCCGTGACTTATCGTAACGATGACCTCTTCCTCGGTAATCAGATCCTCGATATTGAACTGGTCAACGCCGGCGCTGATTAGCGTGCGCCTCTTGTCGCCGTATTTCTCCTTCAACTCATAAATATCTTCACGAATGATGTCCAGAAGAATCTGCTCGCTGGCAAGAATCGCTTCATAACCATCTATCTGCTCCATAAGGCCGGCGTATTCCTTTGCCAGCTTCTCCATCTCCAGGCCGGTCAGTCTTTGAAGCTGCATCGTCAAAATCGCGTCGGCCTGCGGCCCGGTAAGGAACTGGTCCGTCGTCTTCTTTTGCTCTACAAAGGCTTCCGGAAGAATGCTGCTGAGCGTCGCCGATTCCGCCAGCCGAAGCGGCTTTTTCATAAGGTTCAGCTTGGCCGTCGGCGTGTCGGGCGACTTCTTTATTATTTCGATAATCTCATCGATGTCACTGACGGCGAGGATAAGACCTTCCAGAATGTGCGCCCTGTTGCGGCATCTTTTCAGCAGGAATCCGCTTCGCCTGCGGATAACTTCCTTGCGATGCGCGATAAAGCACGTGATCATTTGCTTGATATTAAGCGTCTCCGGCTTGTTGTTTACCAGCGCAATATTAGCAATAGCAAACGTTGTTTGAAGAGACGTATAACGATAGAGCTTGTTCAGTACGACGTTGGCATCCGCTTCTCTTTTTATATCCACCACGATGCGCAGGCCCCGCCTGTCGGATTCGTCCCTGACATCCGAAATCTCAGCTATTGTGCCGCTTCGAACGCAGTCGGCAATCTTGGAGACAATCGTGGTCTTAACCACCATGTAGGGAATTTCCGTTATTACTATGCTCTCTCTGCCCTTTTTGCCCGTTACGATGTCGGCCTTGGCGCGAACCGTCAGGTGTCCCTTGCCGGTTGTGTACGCATCCATGATGCCCTTCCTGCCGCAGATAATCCCTCCCGTGGGAAAATCAGGGCCGGGCAGAACTTTCATAATCTCCTTGAATCCACAGTCGGGATCGGCAATAACCACAAGAAGCGCATCGCATATCTCGCCGATGTTGTGAGGAGGAATATTTGTTGCCATACCTACAGCGATACCCGTGGAACCGTTGACCAGCAAATTCGGAAGTTTCCCAGGCAGAACGGTAGGCTCGGTGCGGGTCTCATCATAGTTGGCAATAAAATCCACCGTATCGTACTTGATGTCTTCCAGCATCTCCGTCGCAGACGCCGTCATCCTCGCCTCGGTGTATCGCATCGCGGCAGGAGGATCTCCGTCGATACTGCCGAAGTTGCCCTGCGGGTTAATCAAGGGGTAACGCATACTCCACGGTTGGCCCATTCGAACCAAAGTCGGATAAACCACCTGTTCACCATGCGGATGATAATTGCCGCTGGTATCGCCCGCTATCTTGGCGCACTTGCGGTGTTTGCTCCGGGGGCCAAGATTCAAATCGTTCATTGCCACCAGTATCCGCCTCTGCGAAGGCTTCAGCCCGTCACGCACGTCCGGCAAAGCACGAGAAACGATCACACTCATCGCGTAGTTCAGATACGAATTCTTCAACTCGTCGAGGATACGCATATCCTCGAAATGCTCCTGCACCTGTTCAGTCTTGTTCATACTGTTATCCTAAAGCCTCCTCTCATATACTGCCGGCTGATATCGGCTTTTTACCAGCCGATAGAATACACCCAACCAGTTCCAAAGTCAACAACACCAACGGCAAAAAACCGCCCGGATGTCCGGCGGCACCAACGAAGGTTTTTTTGTTCGCAAGGGCATTTTGGAGTATTGCCATGCGGGATTTCGGTTACAATATAATCCGGCTCAGAATGGTTCCCGGATAAAACGATAGACCGCCCGCATTGGGGAAAGATTTTATAACAATCTTTGAATGCGGGTAAACCTCCGGCGAATTTGTGGAGGCCGAATCATGGGGGCAGAAAGAGGTAAAATCAGGACGTTTCTTGGCAAGCGCAGGCGGCTCCATGACGATGCGAAGCTGGCCCGGACGAAGCTGAAGATTCTGCTCGAGAACGTCAGTAGCGGGGTGGCGGTTTATCAGGCCGTAAACAACGGCGAGGATTTTATCTTTACGGATTTCAACGGCGCCGCCGAGCAGATAGAACAGGTCAAAAAAGAAGATCTGTTAGGCAAAAGCGTACTCGAGGTCTTTCCGGGCGTTAGAGATTTCAGCCTTTTTGAGACCTTTCAGCGCGTCTGGAGAACCGGAACGCCGGAACATCATCCGGTTTCCATTTATAGGGACCGGAGGATTACAGGCTGGCGTGAGAACTATGTCTTCAGACTGCCTTCTGGCGAGATAATGGCAATCTATGACGATGTCACCAGGGACAAGCAGAGTCAGTTCGCGATTCGTGTGGGCGAGCAGTGTTTCCACGCCATAGCCGACTACACTTATGACTGAGATGTCATGGCAGCCTATATACGATGAAAAAGGTGCGTCGCTCGGCCATCGGGAGAGTATCCGCGATGTTACTGCCCGAAGAGAAGCCGAAGAAGCCCTCAAAAGGGCCGAGCACGAAAAGGCCACAATTCTGGACAGCCTGGCAGAGGGTGTAATCCACTACGACAGGGAGTTGATTATCCTGTGGGCGAACCAGGCCGCATGCAACTCGGCAAAAATGAAACGTGAAGAACTCATAGGAAAGACCTGCCGTGATCTATGCCGACAGGATCGCAGCGCCTGCGACGACTGCCCAGTCGCCAAGGCCCTGCAAACCGGTCAAAGCCAGGAGGCAGAAAGAAGAACCCATGATGGCAAGGTGTGGTTCATACAGGGTTCGCCGATTCGAAACGAGCATGGTGTTATTATCGGTGCGGTCGAGATCGCACTGGAATTCACCCATCGCGGGCATATCGAGCAATCGATGCTGAAGAACGAAGATAATTGGCCACGCCTTGCCGAAACCCACGACCGGTTCATTAAGTAATATTCGGCCCCAAATAATAATGAGCCGCAGCGATAACCATCGAGCACTTTTTGGAGAATTGCCTGATAATCATCCTGGATTCTGCACTTGCCGGTCTTGTGGCAGGCGTTACGTTCGACACACACTGGTGCGCCGTTAACCTTATGAGTGGCCAGGCGGGGCAACCCGAGAAGGTTCATCTGTTTGACTTGGCGGGTTCTTGTACGCTGTTCTGGTCTGACGAGGCAGGCTGGCCAGTAGCGGACAAGCCGGCGGAATGCTTCTCGATTAGTTCTGGATGGACCTTGAGAATGACATCGCGTACTGTCTTGCCGGACTGAACAGTAACGGGCAGCCCGTTTGGTTCTCTTGGGATTCTGACCAGGTACTTGCCGTTTTGAAGCCCGCCTATGCTGAATGCCCCGTCCTGCCCGGAGGTGCATACGAACCTTTCAAAAAACGTGGGGGAAAAGGTTGGCATTACTGCCAGTTTGGCTGCCGGTATCGCTTCGCCGGTTTTGGCATTAATGATTTTGCCTTCGATTCGTCCTTCCACCGGAAGAACAAGCTTGATATCGGTCCGGCCTGCGGCGAACGCCGCGCCCTCATAGCCAACCCTGATGAGTTCAGGTCGGCGTGTGTACTTTGTAGCAAATCCCGGTGCGGTGACAAGAAGGTCGGCCCTGACATCGGGCGGAATGTTACCGATCACGAATCGTCCGGCACCATCAGTTTTTGCCGCCAGCAACTGTATGGGAGCAATCCCAGGTAAATATGGGAATTGTTCAGTTTCTGAAGTTTTTTGCTTGAAAAGCACTGCCCTGACATCTGCACCCGAAACCGGTACTGACTTCTCGTTCAGAATAACGCCTGCGAGCTTAGAAGCCTTGCCCAGCACAATCCTGGTCTTTTGAGTGCCATAGAGAGGCCAGTTGGTCCATCCGACGGCCAGGCCTTGCTTACCAGCGACAACGATTCCGCCTATGCTGCGTATCTTTTTCACTGATGGTACAGCCTCAAACGAGAATCGGCCGTCTGGTTTGGTGCGTGCTTCTGCGATCAGGCGTATGTCAAGACCGCCAGCGGCGTTAAAGAACATCTCATATGCGGTTACCGCAACCTTATCCAAGGGGCTGCCTTGATTGTCGACAACTGTGCCCATGCATGTGGCTGGCGGATATTCTCCCGGAGCAAAGGCCTTCGATGTTTCAAGGTTCGGTCGGAATTTAAGCTCGTACATGCCGGGTCGGCTCAGATCGACCGGGAACTCGGCTCGTTCAGCGTGGAGGAAGCATGAGGAAACGGGGTCTCTTTCGTATTGCCGCGTGTATACCAGCTTATAGCGGCCGGGAGCCAGAATCGTGCGGTCATCTGCAACATTGCCCCAAATGATTATATTGATGACTGGCTGAGCTTCGTGGGAGAGGATCTCAATCTCCAGCCTCTCCTGCTTCCAACTCTCGTCATACTCATTGGCAGGACTTGGTATGGCCCGAAGCTCCAACAGATTCTTCGCCATGTCGGCGGGCCATGCTCGGCCCCCGCCCGGTCTTACACCATCGTCGTAATCGAGCTTCCAACCTGGCGGCAAAGAGTCATACTTGTGCACCGGCACGGAAGCTACCTTGCATGTGGCAGAATCCTGAGCGTAAACCAGACTCAGTCCGCCCAAGGCTGCTAACGCAGTCAATGCCACCAAAAGGGACAAAATGAGCCAGCGTCTTGCCGGAGCACAGGAGTAAATCTTTCGCTTCAATGCTCGCACCCGCCACATGGTCTGAGAAGACCGCGCCATTGGGATGCCCGCCATCCGCCGGAACTTTTGCCACTATTGCAAGAGCAACACGGGCAAGGGTGCTTGAATACGACTCGGCATTGCCGATGTAATCTGCGGCCACGGAGTCGCAGACCTCTTCACAGGCTGAACTGTGCGCGCTTAGCACCTTCCATATCAAAGGATGGAACCACAAGAGCACGGAAAGCCATCTTGCCGCTGCCATCCAAACGAGATCCCGCGACCGCAAATGAGCAACTTCATGGGCAAATACGGCCGGCAGTTCCTCATGGTATTCTGAATGAAGCATACGCTCAGGCAAAATTATGACCGGTCGTCGCACCCCGGCGAGAAACGGTGAAGTAAAAGCGGTTGAATATCTCACTGCTATGTTGCGCCCACAATTCAAATCCGCGGCCACTTTGCCCAATAGAAGCTCGATATGCCCTGGAGCCGGCAGGGAAGAGTCAATTTTCTTTCGGATTTTCGCGAATACTATTAGCAGCCGGACGGCTATGAAACCAGCAACCACTGCCCATCCACACAACCCAAGGGACCACGGACGCTGCCGTACCCACGACACTATTGAAAACGATGAGCGGGACATGCTGTGCGTCTGCTGCGGTACGCGTACAATCACGGAGATCGGGTAGATATCGGTGCTCTTGCCTGCGGGTTCGCCTGCCGACAGCACATGCTCAGTGCTCGTTCGTGAGGACGCCGCCGGCATCGGAGGCGGGGGGACATGAACCTCGAAGTACCTCAACGGCATCAACATCGGAACCAGGAAGACTCCGGCAACAACACCGCGCCAGACAAGCACACGCCAGCGGGGATTGGACCGTCGCAGACAGAAATGAAGAACCCATCCGACGGCAAGAACAAATGTTATTCTAAGCAGAAACGAGGCCAGCAGTGGAAGACCAACCAGAAAGTGTATCCAAGAGGTCATGATTTCTTACCCCCCTTTCTTGTTAATAGCCTTGGTTGAATGTTTGGATTGAGCTAATTCCTGAAGCTCCCTAATCTCGTCTTTTGTGAGCTTCTCATTCCTGATAAGTTCGGCAATGAGGCCTGCCGCTGACCCGCGGCAGTAAATCTCGGCCATTCGTCGAGCCATTCTCTTGAGGGCTCCTTGACGACCGGTTGCGGCCTTGTAGAAATACGCATTGGCGACCTTGCGCCGAGTAACATGGCCTTTTTCAAGCAACACTCTGAGCTGAAAGCGCAGCGCCGAGTTCTTAATCGGCCGAGGGTATCTGTCCTGGATTTCCGAAGGTTTGAGTTCGCCATGTTCCCAGAGGATTTTCATTACGTTTGCTTCGCTAGTGGTAAAGACTGCCATTGCCGTAATCTCCTAACTATCTTACTCTATGTAGAAAATACTACAGTTTTCTAAACCTGTCAAGGCAAAACTGCAGATTTTTCTACACTTTATTACCAGCGACATCGAGGGAATGTTATAAGATCTGTAATAGCAACAGGTTACGAAAAATAAAAAAAGCTAAGAAATTTCGCAGTACGTCATGATATCCAACTGCATCTGTAAAGGGCGGCGTAATATCACGCCGGGCGGCGGCCTACTACTCCTGAAATGTCCGCGCGTTCCTTTTGCAGATGTCAGGGGCGGGTGTTGTTCAGGTTAGTTCGACGTCGGTCGGCTTTTCCGGGGCGGTATCGCTTGTCACCAATTCAACGCCGAGCCGAAAGGCTTCTTCGACAGCGTCACTGTGCCCACGCATTTCCGAGAGGTCTTCGATCTGGTTGATAAACAGGTTCGAAAAATACCGCATCTCCAGCGTCTCAAGAAAATACTTCATCGTCCATTTGACACATTTGAACATCTTTTTGCTCTTCGAGCCACCGACCGCGATAACCATCGCCCGCCGATCACACGGGCCGTCTGCAAAAAGTGGCTGACCAAGCACATACTTGCGAGCCCAAAGGCACTGGCAGCGGTCAATAAGAATCTTGGCCTGCGCGCAAAGGCTCATGAAGAATATCGGAGTCGCAAAAATCAGACGGTCCGCATCAAGCATCCTTGCGAGAATCACGTGATAATCATCCTGAATCCTGCATTTGCCCGTTTTGTAGCAGGCATTACATTCGACACACGGCGATACGCTGAAATCCGCCAGACGAAGGTATTCGGTATTTGCCCCAGCCGATTCGGCACCGGCCAGGGCCTTTCTAAGAAGCTCGTCACTGCTGCTTTCGCTCCTCGGGCTTGTCGAAATGCCAAGTACTTTCAAAGTCATGCGTCTTCTCTCTGTGAAAAGCAGGAAATTGCCGACAACACGAGTATATTTATCCTGCTGTGCTCGTCCGGTCAAATGACTCTACCGCCTGCGAAAGTTCCGCATCTTTGCTTCTTGATAATATGCTTCGACGGTATTCAACTGTTTCTCCAATTCATTGACATCGACATGCAAATCGCTATAGTGTTTTGCAAGCGATATCAGTGACTTGTAGTCCTTCCGTATCTCGCCAAGCATCTTCACTGCCCGCATTCTCGTCGGAGCCTGCTTGAACTGCTTGACTTTCAAATCGAGTGACTTGGCAAGCTTGTTGAATATTCGCTTGGCCCGGGCAAACTGTCGGCCTGCACGCTGAAAGGAATCATCCTCAACAACTTGCGCATTGCCGGCCTGCAAATCACGCAAAACCTCGGCCCGCGTCGAAACAACCTTATCGGCAATCCCACACTCGGCGGCTTGTTCAGCCGTCAGCGTCAATAGCGACCCCTTCTTGCTCCAGGTCTGAACAATATCCTGCTGCGGCAGCTTGTTTATCGGCTCGATAAAGAGCTTCTTCTGTGCGCCTGAAACCTCTATTACCTCGAGGTTTTCGTCAGCCATCGCCCGTGCAAGCAGCGCGGGGCGGTGGTTATGCTCAGCCAGGGATGCAAGATAGGTTTGCCATGCCGAAACAATCTTCTCTGCCATGACTCCAGTATAGACGTCGCCCAAATTTTTGACGCCGCTTCCCGAATATGCCACAGGAGCCGCATCTCCAATAACCGTATTCGGCGTCATGTAAATCCTGTCACACGCAAACGCTATAGCAGTCCCGGCAGACATTGCACCTCCGTACTTCCCTGCCTTTATAAACGCAACGACCGTGCACGAGTTCGCAATTGTTGTGCAAATCCTTCGAGCGTAATCCGTTCGTCCGCCCGGCGTATCCATTTCTATCAAAATCAGCAGCGGCCCCTGGTCTGATGCTTTCGTTATCGCCTCAATGAGCGCATCGGTCTCAATGGCACGCATAATGTCGCTGTTAATCGTCAGAACGATCACCTTATTATTCCTGCCCAATCGATCAGCAGTAATCCGCCAGTCAGCCGGATTAATATCCACCACGCCTTTGAACTGCGTATGCACGGCTTTCTTGCCGTTCTGCGTCTTTGACGTTGCGTAGCCATGCAGCACTTCACCGCTCTTGCGGTTGGTGAAAGTGTCGGCAACACACACCGAGTCCGCCGAAAATACCGCCACGCATATCAACAAAGCTATGCGCCTGAACTTTTCCATCTTACCCAAAATCAATTTCTTTGTCCCCCTGCTTCATGCGAGCTTTGCACACATATTCAAAACCTACTTCCCCCGGTACTGCTGTGTCCGACACGCTGTTTGCTGCCGGCCCGTGAGCATGGCATTAAGGCCCACACCAATATTATAGCAGATTACGCCCAATCACTCAAGCCGCCATTGCTCCTTTCGCATCGTCACCGATATCCGAAACCCCGTTTTGCGCTCAATAACGCCGTTATTACCGTACAAAAACCATCCAACTCAACATTTGAAAGAAAGCACCATTTGTGGTAAAAAAGGAAGATCACGGGACTGAATCGAAGATTCGCCGGATTCAGCAAACTCTAAGAAAACGAAGACTTAATTTTACGGTCAGGAGCGGATACCTCATGGCGGTACAATTTATTCTTGGTAGAAGCGGAACGGGAAAAACAACCCACTGCATCAGCCAAATCGTCAGTGCTTTGGCTCACGACAGCCAGGAACGCCTCATTCTGCTCGTTCCAGAACAGGCCACATACCAAGCTGAGAGGGCGATCCTGGCTGGCAAGGCAATTGCCGGCTATCACAGCCTGCACGTGCTTTCATTCGACCGACTCGCCTTTTGGGTGTCCGGCAGAAAAACCGTCAGGCCGGCCTTAACAAAGCTTGGGCGGCAAATGATAATACATAAGCTGCTGCGGGATAACTGCGACCAACTCAAGGTCTTCGCGGCGTCAGCGGCATCGACAGGCATGAGTCGGCAAATCGCAGAGACTATCAGCGAATTGTACCAATACGCCAATACCCCCGATAAAGTGCATTCGCTGCTGAGCCGATTAGCCGAGAGCGGGCAGGCCGGCATTACCGCCGAAAAGTTTACCGACATCGGCCTTATTTTTGAAAAGTACGTCACCGCTATCGAAGGCAGGTTCACAGATCCCGACATCGAGGTGAGCAGCCTCCGCACGGCCATAGCGAAAGAAGACTTTATCAAAGGTGCGAGCCTATGGGTCGACGGCTTTGCCGGATTCACAGCTGCCCAACTGGCCATCCTGACAGAACTGCTCAAAACGGCCAAAGTTGCTCAAATTGCCCTTTGTCTGGACCCTTCCGATCTTGATTTATCAGGCAAAACGGTTGCCGCGGAAGACCGCGCAGGTATGTTCTATCCCACCGAACGGACTTATGGTGATCTTATTAAAGAAATAAAGAAATCTGGAATCAAACTCTCCAGCCCGACGATACTCGACAAACCAGTCAGATTCGAAGCAGTCGCAGCACTTGCTCACATCGAACAAAACATATTCAAAGCTCAGCCGCCCAAAATCGCAGCATCGCAGGGCGTTCGTATTATCTCGGCGCCGAACGCACGAGCAGAGGTCCGCTTCGTTGCCGATGAGATACTCGAACTCGTCAGGAAAAAACGCTGCAGGTATCGTGATATTGCCGTCATCGCTTCGGACATCAACAGATATCGGCACTACATAAGCGCGTATTTTGATAACCACGCAATACCTTTCTTTATCGACATGCTAAAACCACTCAATCAGCATCCCGTGGTCGAGCTGATATGCGCAGCGGTAAGTATCGTAACCAACGGCTTCAACAGCAGTGACATCTTTTCCTACCTCAAGACAGACCTCGTGCCCGTACCGCGTCACGACGTTGATTTACTCGAGAATTACTGCATCGCCTTCGGAATTGACGCCGGCGACTGGAAAAGCGACAAACAGTGGTGCTTCGCAGGCAAAGAAGAACAGGCATTCGACGAAACGCAAATAAATCAAATCAGAAAAAAGGTGTCCGCACCCCTGTTCGAACTGCACGAATGTTTTTACGACGCCAACGATTCAGTTAGGCAAATCAGTCCCGAGGGTTTTACCAAGGCTGTTTTCAATCTGCTCGACAGCCTGCACGTTCGTCAAAAAGTCAGCCAATGGATCGACCAGGCCCGCCAGGCCGGTGACTACGCAACGATGGACGAGCACCGGCAGTTTTATGATAAGCTCGTGGACACCTTTGACGAACTCACCGAGATCTTCCATGACCAAAAGCAGACCGCCGATGATTACCTTGCAATCCTTCACTCTGCTTTTTCCCAGTTGGCAATGGCTTTCATCCCCCCAGGCCTGGACCAGGTCCTCGTCGGAACAATCGAACGAAGCAGACATCCCGACCTCAAAGCCGTCTTTCTGATAGGCACAACCCAGAGGCAGTTCCCAACATCCGTGAACACCTCCGGAATATTAACCGATGACGACCGCAATGCCGCGGCGCAGGCCAAGTTCGACCTGGCCCCCACGACCACGCAAAGACTAATTGAGCGTCAGTATCTCGCTTACATCGCATTCACAAGACCATCGCAGTACCTTTGCGTTACTTATCCGCTGGCCGATGCTAAGGGCGGCCCCGAAATACGCTCGCAGTTCGTCGGCGAACTCGAATCGCTTTTCGAAAACCTCAAACAAGAGCCTGTCGCTGTCGCCGATGGAGATATTGACCACGTTCACAACAAACATGAGCTGGCTGACCTTCTTTGTGACGGACTCGGTAAAGACCATCCCGCTGACATCGAACAAACCACCGCCGCGCAACTCGAAGCCCTGCTCGATGCCGTCTATGCCGACCCGCAGCTTTCAGACCTCGGCTCGAATGTCGTTTCAGCCCTGAATTATGATAACCGGGCACTGCTGAACGCCGATGTCGTTGAGAAGCTCTTCGCCGGACAGCTAAGAAGCTCTGCCACCGGCCTTGCCACTTTCGCCGCATGTCCCTACCGCTATTTCGCACATTCGGTTCTAAAACTCGAACCACGCCGCGAGTTTTGCTTCGAACCGCTCGATATGGGGCTTTTCTACCACCGGGTGCTGGATGGCCTACTCAAGGAACTCATCGCTCGCCGAATGAACTTCGCCGAGGTCGAAAACGATGTGCTCATGCAGCTTTTGGCAGGGCAGATAGAGAAACTTATTGCGACAGACTCCTTCATATCAACTTTCGCCGCGCACAGCCCTCACAACACATTTATCATTACTTCGTCAGCCGAGGTACTCGAAGGTTGCGTTCGCGCAATTTCGCAGATGGTCGGGGCCGGAAGCTTTCGGCCCACACGCTCGGAAGTAAGCTTCGGCCAAATCAAAGATGCCCTCGAACAACTCGGTAAATATGAAATCGCCCTTTCGAATGGTCGCACACTCTCAATGTCCGGAAAAATAGACCGGCTTGATGTTGCACAAATTGACGATGAAAAAATCACGGTTGTCTTCGATTACAAACGCACCGCAACATCCTTCAACTGGTCAAAGTTTTACTACGGCCTGGACATGCAACTGACAATCTACATGCTTGCCCTGCGAAACACCCCACAAGCCCATGGAAAGGTCATAGGAGCATTTTATATGCCCGTCGATGTCAAGACGCCTGAGTCCGATGATAACGAAAAAGAAACCGAAGCCCCCGGTTATAAAGCAAAAGGAATCTTCAACGGCAAATATGCACCTTGCCTCGACAAATCCGCTTCCAAGGAAAGCAAATTCTACAACTTTTTTGTCACAAAAGACGGGCAACCATACGGCAACTATGTAAACAGAGGTGCCTTGAAACCTGAAGATTTTGAAAATGTCCTTCGATTCACCCGAAATAAAATTATCCAGCTCGCCGAAGAAATTCTTCGCGGCACAATCGACATCCATCCCTACCGCATTGGCTCGCAATCCTCATGCCTCTGGTGCGACTACAAATCCGTCTGCCGGTTCGATTGGCAGATTAACAACTATAACTCGCTGGCAACCATTTCGAAACCGGCGGTTCTGGAAGCTATTGGAGCCGGTAATGCCTGAAAAAAAAATAAACTGGACGCGTCAGCAGTTGCAGGCCATTACCGCTCGCGGCAGTGACATCCTCGTAAGTGCCTCTGCCGGAACGGGAAAAACCGCGGTGCTCTCCGGCAGGTGCGTCGATATCGTCTCCGACATCGGAATATGTCCCGACATCGGCAGTATTGTCGTGTTGACTTTCACCGAGGCCGCCGCAGAGCAGATGAAAAACCGAATCGCCGCCCAGCTAAAGGACGCCTTTCTACAGAACTCAGACCCACACCTGCGATATCAGCTTATACTGCTCCAGGGAGCCGACATCAGCACCATACATTCCTTCTGCAAACGAATTATCACGCAGTATTTCTATAAGCTCGCCCTCGACCCCACATTTAGAATCATCGACGAAGACGAGCAAAGACTCATAAAGGCAGACATACTGGAAAAAACAATCGACTGGGCATGGCGGCAGGACAACCTCACCCAGCCGCTCCGGCAGCTTTTCCACCACAGGGACCTTCGAACAACAACCGGCTTTCCGGCCAAAATTATAGCCCTGAGCAATTTCCTCAATGGTGTGGTCTCGCGGGAAAACTGGTATGAACGGGCGAAAAAACTAAGCGACGTGACTGATCCTTTCGATTGCGAACTGGGCAATAAACAAAAACTGATCATCACGGCAAGACTACAACAGATACTCGATCAACTTGAACATTGCCTAAGGATTTACAGCAACGAATGTCCCGACGGCGACTGGGTGCAGTATTGCCGCCAAAGTTTTATCCTGCCCGTTGAGCAGTGCCTGGAACTCGCGCAGGCAGATAACTGGGACGACTGTGCCCGCCAAATTGCCGACCTCAAAAAACCGACCCTGAAAAAACCGAAAGCAGTCGACGAATCGATTGCCGAGTTGATACAGCAGACAGTCAAAAAGGCCCTCGATTCTTTCCAGCAGTTAAAAAACCTGGCCGTCCTCAACCCCGATTACGTTGAAAAAATCGGATGCACAGCCGGACTTCAAACTTCAGTCATGATTGACCTTGTCAGAAAATTCGACCAGTTATACGCCGGGGCCAAACGGACGCTTAACTGCCTGGATTTTGCCGACCTCGAACAGCAGGCACTTAAGCTCCTTAGCGGCGGGCAAGATCCACAGGACAATTCGTCACCATCCGAGACCGCCCTTGACCTGCAGAGAAAATACAAATATATTTTCGTCGACGAGTATCAGGACATCAACCTGGTTCAAAAGGCCATCATCGATAAGCTTGCCGCCGCCGGCAGCGTCTTTGTTGTCGGCGACGTAAAACAGAGCATCTACGCCTGGCGCGGAGCAGAGCCCGATATCTTCCTGAACCAACTGGAATCAGCCTCCAGCGACCCGACAGCACAACTGCGTGTAGACCTCAATACCAGCTTTCGCTCGGAAAAACCGGTCCTCGATTTTATCAACGCGCTATTCGCACGCATAATGACACGTGCCGTCGCGCGGATGGACTACGACGAGTCAGCTAAACTTAACCCTCCACCCCACGACGAATCACAGGCTTTACCGGCAGACCAACCATCCTGTGCCGTTGAACTTCACATACTCGATGAACTCAACAACCGGCACGACAAAACTGCCCAGGCCGGCCGGCAAAACAAATCAACTGTTATAAGCAGTCGGCAGCGCCAGGCCGCGGTAATCGCCCAGCGAATCCGCCAAATGACCGGTGCGCAAACCGGTAAGCCTGAGTTCGAAATATATGACAGGCAGCAAAACAACCACCGCCCGGTTGAATATCGTGACATCGTTATATTGATGCGTTCGCTCGCAGGCAAAGCCGATTTCGTCGAAGTCCTCAAAATGGCCGACGTGCCCGTGAACTGCGATGCGATAGCGGGGTACTTCGAAACAACCGAAATAAGCGACATCCTGTCACTGCTCAAAGTACTCGACAACCCACAGCGAGATATTGAACTCGCTGCCGTCCTGAGAAGCCCGCTCTTCAAAATCACCGACACAGAACTGGCAAAAATACGACTGCACGGCAAAACCGACCACAACCAGCGCAATTTCTACGACAGCCTCACCGAGTACTGCACCAGCGGTGCCGACCGACAGCTTGTACGCAAACTCACGCAGATGGTCGATAAAACCGAGAAATGGCGATCCGACGCACGTCGTGGAAAACTCGCCGAACTGATATGGCAAATCTATCGCGAAACGGGATTCCTGTCCTTTGTCTCAGCACTGGCCAATGGCCGTACGCGAAGGGCAAATCTGCTAAAATTGCACGACCGCGCGATACAATTCGAGGGTTTTGCCGGAAGTGCCGGCATCGCCTCATTAACACGTTTTGTCGAATTCATCGAAAAACTCCAGCAGGCAGGTCAGGACTGGACACCCGCCGCACCCGATAGCTCCATGGAAAACACCGTCAGAATCCTGAGCGTCCACAAAAGCAAAGGTCTTGAATTCCCCGTCGTATTCATTGCTGAACTGAACAGCAGGTTCAACAAAAGAGATATTTACGACGACTGTCTCATAGATGCCAACAACACCGTAGGTCTGACAATTATCGACGCCCAATCAGGCAGCAAGTTGCGTTCGCTGGCCCATGAGGTAATCGCGGAGCACAAACAGGAAATATCATTAGCCGAAGAAATGCGAATCCTTTATGTCGCGACAACACGAGCCAGGCAGCGCCTCATTCTAACCGCTTGCCGGGCAGCCAAAAACTGCCGGAAAATTCTCCGTGACGGTTTCGTCTCCGGCTCAGGCCCTATCGCACAGTGGCAGCTTCGCTCCTGCACCAGCCCATTCGAGTGGCTCCTCTACGGTCTTTGCGACCAAAAGAATATCCACCATGCTTTCGAAACAGGTTTGGCCGATAAAGCCCACCAGGACAATCTGTTCACCGTAACACTCTATAACGCCGAACAGTTACAGCAGTTTAACAACAGAATCAGCAAGCTTAAAACCGGCAGATCAAGACCCGCGAGAACCTCTGCCACAAATGTGCCGACGAAACAGTCCGCAAACAAACTGCTGTCAAAACTCAAAAGTTCTCTCGATTGGCGATATCAATTTGCAGGCATCCCGCGCTTGCCCGCAAAACAGTCTGTAAGCCAAATAACCCACGCCGGCGACGAATACGCTCGAATTGATTATTCGACAGCACTGGACCGAAAGCCGGCTGCCCTCCAGTTCGACCAGGCAAAGCACGCATCAGCCAGGCTAATCGGCACTGCCACCCATCTACTTATAGCTGCGCTTGATTTGACACGTCCACCCACCATGCAACAAATTCAACAGACAATGCACAAACTTCTCACCGACGGCGCCGTCAACGAACTAACCGCCAAAAGAATCAACTGCCAATCCATACTAACGTTTTTCGAAAGCCCGCAGGGCCGACTCGCACTTGATAACGCCGATAAACTATTGCGAGAGTGGCCATTCACCTTTGCAATGCCGCTATCACAATGGCCGCAGACCGCCGAACTCAAAATGCTCGAATATAATAACGAAACCATCGTTGTTCAGGGCATAATCGATATGATTATTCCTACACCGAAGGGCCCGGTCGTTATAGACTTCAAAACCGACAACGTTACTGCCGAGCAGGTTAAACAAAGGGCCGACAGTTACCGCATACAACTGCAGTTATATGCCCAGGCGGCCGGAACTATCCTCAGAAGGCAGGTTATCGAAAAATGGCTTTATTTCTTAACACCCGCCTGCTCCGTGCGGGTTTAAGCGGCTTCGTGTAAGAAAGCAGCATAATTACTCAAACTTCGGGGTTTTTTTGAGGTTTTTTGCGGGGAGATTCAATTCAAGGCGCACCCCCTGTTAATGACGATGTAAGGGGTAGTCGTTTGAGTTTCATAAACCCTTATGTCACAAGGAGGTGCGT